>Ga0066710_100000059_pt1 | contig 41912 bp, 33 predicted proteins | sample GraSoiAngelo_159_FD_79666 | JGI IMG/M metagenome (GOLD analysis project Ga0066710, IMG submission 79666) | Grasslands soil microbial communities from the Angelo Coastal Reserve, California, USA - 14_1009_16_40cm | ecosystem: Environmental > Terrestrial > Soil > Grasslands | place: USA... | reverse complement strand
TCGGGATAGTCGATGAGCAGCGCCAGGTCGGGTCGCGCGGACGAAGACAGGAGGTCGCGGCCTTCACGGTAGGCGCGCCAGATGGTGCGGGCGCTCCCGAGGACCTCCAGGAAGCCGGTGACCCCCATCATGCCCGCGTCGCCCAGAGGCCCCAGACCCGCCGCGCGCATGGCCGGACCGCCGACACCCACGAATCGGACCCGCGGGCCCGGCGCATCCGCCTCCCCGCCGCCCGGAGCCGCGATCCCCACGCCCGCGTGGTGCGCGCTTCCCGTCATCGCCCGCATGACCAGGCTGCCATAAAGGTCGCCGGAGGCCTCCCCCGCGACGATCAGGACCCGCGCGCTCCGCCCGCTCATGGCGCGCCTCGGGGCCCGGGTTCCGCGGTCATCTCCCCGCGGTCATCACGAGCCAGCGCCTCCGCTTCTTCCGACAGACGATCGAGCGCCTGCTGCAGGGCCTGACGCTTCACCTCCATGCCCTGGCGGTCGGCGTCGAACGGAACGTCGATGGGATCGCCGTAGACGATGACCGCCCGCGAGAGCGGCAGCGGGATCTGGAAGGCGTCCCAGGAGCGGAGAGTTTTTTTTTAGACGCGGCGAAGGCAACCGGGACGAGTGGAGCACGCCCCAGGCGGGCGGCCTCGACGGCCCCCATCTGGACGCTGTGCCGGGGGCCGCGCGGACCGTCGGTGGCGAAGGCGACGTCCCTCCCGTCCCGCAGGTGGCGGATCATCTCCTTCAGGCCGGCGACCCCTCCGCGCCCCGTCGATCCCCGCACCATCTGGTGTCCGAACCTTTCCAGGGTGCGTGACACATACTCGCCGTCCCGGTGCCGGCTGCTCAGGACGACGAGCCTCCTCCCTTGAGCCTGGCCCAGGTACGAGTAGGTCATCATCAGGAGCTGATCGTGATAGAAGACGTGCACGTAAGGCCGTTGGGCGCGGTGAAGGTCGAGGACGACGCTTTCGTTGACGGAGGTCCAGCGGAGCATCCGGCGCAGAGAACGGATCAGCCCGCTGGCCAGAATTGGCATCAGCCACAATGAGAATCGCCCGACCAAAGGCACCCTCCTGCCCCCCACCGCAGTCGCTTCGCCGCTCCGGCGGGCATTATAGCAACGGGGTTCCAGGCTTGGAGCTGCGCCCCTCGCCGCCGCGCCGTGGGTCGAGAACGGACCAGAGCCCGTACGATGCGACGAGGAGAATCATCGGATCGGCCGGGGCCCGGATGCGCGCGTCGGCCCAGTAGATCGCCGCAGTCAGCATGACTGTGAAAACGGGAACGAGGAGCGGAAAGACGCGCACATCTTGACGCGCACAGGCCCCCACCACGCCCAGGCCGAACATCGCCAGGACCGGAATCAGAGTCGCCGCCGCCAGCCACCTCTGCCAGGAGGTCTCCAGCGCGGGGAAGACATTCCACAACCTGAGACTCTTGCTTCCCACGAGACCCGGCATGTCCCCCGCGCGCTCTCGGATGAATCTTAGGGCCCGCCGACCCAGGACCCGGTCCTGTTCGAGCTCCGGCAGATCGAACGCCGGGTCGTTCTTCTCCAGGTCCGCCGTCAATGAGCGCCCGCGCAAGTATGGTGTCGCGGCCACGATGGGATTGTTCCCTTCCCATAGAACGACGCCACCCATCGAGGTGATCGGCACGAATGCGTGGTGCACAAGATAGTTCCTGACGGCCCAGGGAGAGAGCGCGAGACAGAAGACCGCGAGCGCCAGCGCCACCGCGGCCCAACGGCGTCGCGAAAGCGGCAGGATCCACGCCATGCCCAGGACGAACAGGAGACCCATGTTCGGCCGGGTCAACGTCGCGAGCGCGCACAGGAAGGCCCAGGTCGCCGTGAGGCGAAGATCGCTCCCTGCCCGGAGCAGGGCCCACGTTGACGCGGTGGTGAGGAGAGTGCACAAGGGCTCGCTCAGGAGGTGGCCGGACCAGTACACGGTGTAGGGGAAGACGGCGCAGGCCAGCGCGGCGGCGAGCCCGACCCTTCGTCCGAGCCACGCGGATCCCAGAGACAGGAGGATGGAGCAGGTGGCGGCTCCGAGTACGGCCTGGGTCACGCGCGCCGCAGGCCAGCTGTGGCCGACCGTCGCGTAAAGCCCCGCGAGAAGAAACGTGAACGCCGGGGCCCGCCTCGACCGATACCCTTCTGCGTCGACGTAGGCCCCCCCCTGGGAGAGGCTGGCGGCGATGCTGTCGTAGAGCGCGGCGTCATCCTTCGGGGGAGTGCTCCAACCGACCAACCCCCCCTGGAAGGCCAGGCGCGCCGCCAAGGCCGCGACGAAGAGAATGGCGTGGACACGCCACCACCCGCAGCGGCTGGGCCGGTGGCCGACGACCGTCGTGTCGCGCGCTTCTGTGGTCGTCGCTTCTGGTATAGTTCCTGGCTTCATAATGGAGGCTTCCCGGGGGTCATGAATCCACACACACGCCGCAGCGTTCGATCCCGATCACGTCGATCCCCTCGCGTCCTGATCACCGGTGGCGCCGGTTTCCTTGGCTCCCACCTCTGCGACCACTTTCTCGCCCGGGGGTTCCAGGTCGTCTGCGTCGACAATCTGCTCACGGGCAGCACGGACAATATCGCGCACATCCGCAGCCGCAGCTTCACGTTCATCGAACTCGACGTCACCAGCTACATCTATATTGAAGGCCCCGTCGACTATATTCTGCACTTCGCGAGCCCCGCCAGCCCCAGGGACTATCTCGAGCTCCCGATCCAGACCCTTAAGGTCGGCTCCCTCGGCACGCACAAAGCCCTTGGGTTGGCGAAGGCCAAGGGGGCGACCTTCCTCCTGGCCTCGACCTCGGAGGTCTACGGCGACCCTCTCGTGCACCCGCAGAGAGAATCCTACTGGGGAAACGTGAACCCCGTCGGGCCGCGGGGAGTGTACGACGAGGCCAAGCGTTTTGCCGAGGCGCTGACGATCGCCTACAGGAACACCCACGGAGTGGACACGAAGATCGCGCGCATCTTCAATACCTACGGCCCTCGCATGCGCCTGAACGACGGCCGCGCCATCCCCGCGTTCATGACTCAAAGCCTGCAAGGAAAACCGATGACGGTGTTCGGAGACGGCTCGCAGACCCGCTCCTTCTGTTACATCAGCGACCTCGTCGAGGGCATCCACCGCCTGCTCATGTCCTCGCACCCCGGCCCCATGAATCTCGGGAACCCTGTCGAGATGTCCCTTCTCGAAATGGCGCGTCTGGTGAAGCGTGTGACCCGCTCCAAAAGCCGTATCGTCCACCGCCCTCTCCCGACCGACGATCCGAAGGTCCGCCAGCCCGACACTACACTCGCTTCCACCATCCTCGGCTGGAGGCCCCGGGTGTCACTGCAGCGGGGCCTGTCCAGGACGGTTGAGTACTTCCGAGAGCAGCTCCGCCGGCGGGACGCGAACTAGCCCGGATTTCTCACCGTAGATACGGTGTGTTCGCTCAGTTCTCGCCCCCGGGCACGCCGGCGTACAACGGCAGGGTTGAGGCCGGCATCGGCTGACTCGAGGCGCGCGCCTTTTGCGAGTCGGCGCGGAACGATTCGCGAGACTCAAGGGCAGCGATGGGATGTGCCCGACCCGGGCCATGGCGTACTGCCTGTCGGCGGCCAACCTCCTGCTCGAGGCGGTCGACCGCATCGCCATGGGCTGGAACTGCCTCAAATATCCCTGGCGCATGGCGCGGAACTTCGGATCGGCTTACCTCAAGCACCGCGGGCGGGAGCGACGTGCCTACCACGAGCATGCGGGCAACGGCTCGATCTTCTCGGCGGCCGAGGCCCTGCTCGAATACCATCCGGCGCGCACCCGCGAGAAGATCGCCCACGGTCTGCGGGCCGCCGGTGGCCGCCGACGTCCCGCCCCCGGGCCGGAAGGGGATCGCCGCGGTGCAGGAGCACGAAAAGGCCGTCGCCGGCGATGCGGGTCCAGCCGTCGCGCGCCGGGTCGGGGCCGAGGAAGAATTCGACGTTCCAGTCGCAGAACCAACGGATGTCGTGGCGCCTGAGATACTCGAGCATCCTGCCGCGGTACCGGAGCGCCTCGGCGTTGACCTTGCCGTCGAGGTTGACGACGTGGTCCCGGAAGTAGCCGAGGGTCCCCGACTGCCCGGCGCTCACGACGTCGCCAGGCGGCACGAACTTCTCGACCAAGCGCAGCTGCTCCAGATACGGCTCGCTCTGCCGCAGTTCTCGCCAGTGGTGCCAGGTGAGGATCGAGAGGACAGCCACGGCCCCGATCGGAGCCAGAACCCCGACCTGCGCGAAGATGCGGAAACGGCGGATGCGCGCCAGCGCGAGCGCCGTCGCGGGGATCGCCACGACCATGAACGGCGCGAGGTAGCGCGTGTAGAACCAGAGCGCCCCGGAGGACCACACGTAGTAGACGGCCAACAATAGGGTCGCGAGCGCGATCATTCTGCCGACGCGGAATCCGGTCTCGACGGTGTCCCGCACGGCCCGCGTCACGAACCACGCGACCGCGACGGCCAGCAGCCCGTAGGCGAACCCCTCGGGCGCGCCGTCGACCCAGCCCGTCGGCAGATAGGCCATCCCCCGCGACATGAAGGCCATGAGCATCGGCGCGATGCGCTCGGAGGAGAACGGGACGAGCTGCGCCGTCCCGCCCGAGGGCATGAGTGACCCGGACAGCGCAAGGTTGTAGATCCACCAGGGAGAAGAGACCAGGAGCGACGTCGACGCAAGCACCAGGGCGCGCCAGAGTCGCGCGCGCCACGGGCGTTCCGATCGGAACAGCTCGTCCGCCACGAGCAGCACCACGAAGATGGTCGCGTCGATCCGGGCGAGCGCCAGCAGTCCCAGCAGCGCTCCGAATCCTGCGAGCCGCCAGCCCTCCAATGAAACGGCCTGATCGCACCGCCAGACGACGGCATACAGCAGCAGCAGGCTGCCCGTCTCGAGGCCGTTGAAGCTCAAGACGAGCACCTGGCGGCTCGCGAGCCAGAAGAACGCCCCGATCCAGAAGCCGCGGGCCCCGGCTTCGGGGTCGCGCGTGCCCAGCCAGGCCTTCACGATCGATCCCACGAGAAGCGCCGTGGCCACGTGCATCAGCCAGTGCACCGCCAGCACCCCACGCAGGCTTGTCATGCGGTCGCCGCCGCACAGGAAGTAGACCGGCACGAGAAGGAACGCGAACAGCGGCTGGAAGCCGTTCGTCCACTGATGGCCGTCGATAGTGATGCCGTCGCCGAGCGCGATGTGCCGCACGACGGTCAAAAGGTAGTAGCCGTCCTCTGTGAGCGGCAGATCCGGAAGCGTGTCGCCTGATCTGAAGACGAGGGTCGAGGACGCCAGCGCGAGCAGGACGACCGCGAACTTGAGAGCGATGACTTCCGACCGTGACTTCACGAAACGGCACCTCCCTCCACGCGAGGATATCAGGAGTCGGCCCCGCACGCGTCGGCTGCTAGTGTCCCTCTCGTTTGATACCGCTGGAGGCGGATGCGCTGCCGGATTCAAGCGCGACGCCACAAAGGTACCGCCATGGGTGCCAAATTGGCTCGCGCGACGCCGAGATCGCTGCCTCGTCCCAGACCTGCCCGTGAAGAACCCGAGGCGTTGAGCCCAGGCCGCGCAGTCGACCGCCCACTTCGACTGCCTGTTCCCCTCCGCCCCGAACCCCGCGGTGCGCGGGCTGTAGTTCTTCCAGTCGAACCAGTAGATCTCATGGCGACGTTACGTAAGCGTCCGGCGGCCGCGGCGTCGGGTGTCCCGCAGCCAGGCGCACGGGTCAATGCCGCGCAGCCGGCAGGTGCCGAGCACGGTGTAGATCACCACGGCGCCCGCGGCGACATCGTGATCAACGGCTTGAGGGGGTATTATTCTGTCTCGGAGATCGAATCAGAAAGCCCGAAGGAGCGAGGCTTCGTCGCCGGGTATCTTGCGCGCCAGGATGAGCAGGTGCGAGCGCAGGAAGGGCACGCTCTCCAGGAAGCGGCACGCGGTCAGCGACCATTCAGCCAGGGCGCGCTGGATTTGCGGGATGGCGGTCGCGCTCCAGGCCTTCACGATCCAGCCGTCGAAGGCGCGCCGGAGCTCCGCGGCCCGCAGCGGCCGGGTGTTCGGGTTCCAGGGGTTGGGATAGCGCGTATCGTAGGAGAGAAACGCGCCGCCGCTTGCGAGCACCCGATCCACCTCACGGAAGATGGTGCTTCGGTGCGCGGGTTCCGGCACGGACGAAAGCATGGTGGACTGGTAGACCAGGTCGAAGCGTCCGTCCGGAAACGGCAGGCGGCCGGCGTCGCCCGCGAGGGTGTTCATCCAGGGATGGGAGATGCGGGCGGTTCGCGCGTATTGCTCCAGCATATCGAGCCCGATGAAGCGCTCGGGCCGGACGTTGAGCCCCCCGAAGCGCGCGCCGTCCATGCCCGTTCCGACACCCAGGTCCAGGATCCACGCCGAGCGGACGTCGATCCGCTCGCGTCTCAGCACGGCCTCGATGAGCTTCCATTTCCGGTCCGCCATGAACCGGGACGCGGCGCTGTCAGGCCGCCAGATCCTCCTGTAGTAGGGATCGGAATCGTAGGCGTCGTTGATCTTCCGGAGGCGTTCTGTCTCGGCTTTTGGTGGGGGCTGGTCGCGCAAGTCCGGACGCGCCTCGCCGTTCATCGAAGGGGAGAGCCCGGCCTAGCCGACCGAGCGCTTCTCTTCGGCGTCCGTGGTCGGCACGGCGGCGATCGACGAGCTTCCCTTGCGCCGCCGGCCCCTTTTGCCGCCCGAGGTGCCGTAGTAGTAGTAACCGACGTAGTAATAGTCCTTGTAGTGCGACCGCTCCAGATCCACGTTATTGAGGATCGCGCCGATCACGTTAGAGTTGATCTTGCGCACGTTCGTTACGCACTTCCGGATCAGCTCCTTATCGTTCTCGTTGTGCCTGACGACGAAGGCCACCATGTCGGCGAGCGATGCGAGGATCATGGAGTCGGCGAGGGAGACCACGGGCGGCGAATCGATGAACACCCAGTCGAACTGGGAACGAAGCTCCTTCAGAAGCGCCAGGAACCGCTCGTGCCCGAAGACATCGGCCGGATTGGGTGGAATGGGGCCGCACGTCAGAGCGTACAGATTCGGGAGGTCGGACGCCTTGATGTAATTCCTCCAGTCGTCCCCATCGGAGGACAGGATATAGTTCGTCACGCCGTGATCCCGGCTGAGATTGAGGCGTGTGTGGATGGCCGGGCGCCGGAGGTCACAGTCCAGGATCATCACCCTCTCTCCCGCCGTGGCCAGCGTTCGGGCCACGTTCACCGTGGTGCAACTCTTGCCCTCCTGGGGACCGGCGCTGGTGATCAGGACCGTGTTGGCGCTGCGGTTCTTCCTGGAGAAGAGCAGGCTCGTCCGCAGGGTCTGGTAGGCCTCCTTCACGGCGGAGAGGGTCTCGTCGGATTGCTTCGGGATGATCGCGAGAAGGTTGAGCCTCAGGTACTGCTCCACGTCCTCGGACGTCCGAACGGTATTGTCCATGTAATCCATGAAGAACACGGTCCCCACTCCCAGCAAGAGCCCGAACAACACGCCGATGGCCATGTTCAGGACCGTGCGCGGCCGCACGGGCACCTTCGGCACAGGCGCCTTGTCCAGGATGCTCAGGTTATTGCTCATGAGGCTCGAGCTGAGGTCGATCTCCTTCACCCGGATGCTGATCAGATCGTAGATGCGCTTGGTCTCCGCCTCCTCCCCCCTGACCATCTCGTAGCTGGAGGCCTTGCGGTTCACCTGAAGACTCTCGGCACGTGTGTCGTCGCTGACCTTGATGAGCTTGGCTTCCCGATCCTTCAAAAGTTCATATTGCGCCCGCAGGCCGTTGATAATTCGATCGACCTCGGAGGCGATTTTTCGGCTGATCTCATCGATCTCCTTCTGCTTCTCCTGGACGCGTATGTGCTTGTCCTTGTAGGTCACCAGGAGGCGCTCGTACTCCCGCTCCAGGCCGACTTTCTCGCGGTACAGCTCCTGGACGACGGGATCGCCGCTGATCTGCTGGATGTTCTCGTAGGACCCGTGGCTCAGCCGGACCGAGTCGATCTGCTTGAGCAATCCCTCGAGCTCTCCCTTCTTCACCTGGGTCTCTGTCAATCCGGCCTGCAGCGTCGACAGTCGATCGTTCGTGATCTTCTGCTGGTTCTCAGGGACGTACAGGTTGGCCCTTTCCGCAAACTCGAAGGTTGACTGCTGAGAATCTTTGAGCTTTTCCCGCAATGGCGCGATCTCGCTGAGGAGCGCCCTCACCGCCTTCGCAGTCGCCTCCACAGCCTGGTCGCGGTTGCGGTCGACGTAGACCTCGGCGATCGCGTTGGCCCAGGCGGCCACCTCTTCCGGGTTGAGGCCTTCAAGGCCGATCACGACGATGCCCGTGTCCTTGATCGGCTCCACCTCGATCGCGCTCGAGAAGGTCCCGATCGGATCGGTGGTCTCCTTGAACAGCGGATGGTTATACAGATCCAGGCGGTCAAAAACGCGGCGGGCGACGTCCCGACTCTTGATGATTTCGTATTGAGTATTGAAGTAACGCTCCTCGGCGAACCACCCGTACTGAGACGCGCCCATTTCCGCGACGTCGGCGACCGGAGAGACCTTGCGCGATTGAGGCGAGATCTCGATCGTGGCCTGGGCCCGATACACAGGCTTCTGCGTCAGAGTGCCGATTGCCACGAGGGTGACGACGACCACGAAAATAGTCAGAATCGTCCAGCGGCCGCGCCAGATGATCCGCCAGTAGTCGAGAAGATGGACGTCCCGCTTTTCTTCCAGCGGCGCGAGAGTTTCAGGCATGGCGTAATCCTATCACCAAAGCCGTCCGTTGCAAGGACTTTATGAACGCCTTCGGGCTAAAAGATCCGGCGGGGTACGATTATGGTATCGTCCGGATGGATCGGGAGGTCTTCCTTCTTCCCCTCCTCGATCGCCTTCAAATTTACGGTGACCTTTTCCTGGACGCCCCTGCTGCCGGCCCTCAAAATATCCACCTGTTTGCGGTTGGCGAATTGCGTGAATCCGCCCGCAAGGCTGATCGCCTTCAGGACCGTCATGTCGCTTTCGAGCAGGTAGGCGCCCGGTTTGTTGACCTCGCCACGAATGTAGAACACCTGCTTTTCCGCGACGGCCACGATGTCGCCATGTTGCAGCAGGACGTTCGAGTCCTTGTTGTTCTGGCTCAGCAACTGAGTGCGGTCCACCACGACCTGCCGGGGGACTCCATCGCCGGTCTGGCGCGTGATGAGGATTTGAGAACCGGCCTCCTTCGTCGCCCCGCCGGCCTCGGCCAGCACGTCGATCAACCTCATGTTGCGCTTCAGAACGTACTTGCCGGGCGTCCGAATCTCACCGATGATGGTCACCCACTGGCTCTGGTACTCCCGGACATCCACGCTCACCTGGGGATCGACGAGGTAATCCTTCCCGAGGGTCCGAGTGAGTTGCCCGTCGATCTCTGCCACGGTCTTGCCGACGACGCGCAGATCTCCAACGAGCGGATAGTTGATCGAGCCGTCGGCCCGGACTTCGACGATCTTGGACAGATCGTCGTGACCAAAGACGTTGATCTCGATCTTGTCGCCCACCCCGACCCGATACTCGGTCTCCTGCGACGGGTCCGGCCGCTCGAAGTGCAGCAGCAGCCCTCGGGCAGATTGCTCGATGCGGGCAAGGCTGCCCTGACCGATCACGAGCCTCACCCGCAGGCCCGAGGCGCCGGCCCCCTTTCTTTCCAGGGAGGCCTCCGGGACGACGGCGTTCTTGAGGTCGACACGGTCCGGGAGTGGCGTGCTTGCGCCCGGCATCTCGATGATCATCTCTCGCGCCCCAGGCTCCGGGATGGCGCACGAAAACTCGGAGGCGCCGCCCGAAATCTTCAGCGACAGCACTCCGCCGTCCTGGGATGCCTCGAAGCTCAGACTCTCGAGGATCGGCGCGACCGGCTGTCCCTGGCCGAAAGCGGGGCGGCCGGAGCCCGCGGCCAGGAGCACGAGCCCCGCGGCCGCCACGATGGACATCGGTCGTACCTTCACATCCACCCCGCTTCGATCCGGAAGACGACGCGGTTGACCCGGTAATCGAACGGATCCACGATCCCGGCTCCGAACACCTGCTCGATGTTCGACGTGCGCCGGTCGGAATTATAGCCCAGGAAGAGCCGCACGGCCCGCGCCACCTGCCATCCCGCGCCGATCTCGACGCGGACCACGTGATCGCGTCGCCGGCGACCCACCGATGGCTGGTACGACTCGAAGACGTCGATCCTCCCGTCGCCCCCACAGAGAGTCTGGCCCGGGTTGGCTGGGTCCGGAACTCTGGGTTCACAGTCCTGAACGCGGGGTGTGTCCGAGGTCACCGAGATGTCCAAGGGATCGGCGTAGTGATTGTTCGTGAAAGAGATGGCGCCATTCCAGTAGACGCTGTGTCCGATCTGGCGGGTGAACTCGAGCCTCATTTCCGTATCGACATAGTAGTTGTTGTTGACGAAGAAGGACTGGTAGGCCTGGTGTGCGGCGGAGAGGTTCAGCATGGTAGCGTCGCCTAGTTGCCAGGTGGCGTTCGCGTCCAGGACGGGTCCCGCGAAATCGCTATTCGCCCCTCCCTTGAAGTCGATCGTCTTGTAGCCAGCGTGGAGGTAGGTCACCACGTCCTGGTTGAGGACCCGCCGGAAGCCGACGCCCTCGGATCGGGCCTCGAGGCTGACATCCCCGAAGATGATCACCTCACGATCCTGGTTCGTGTCGCTCAATGAGTAGAAGGCGTAGATCTCAGTCGCCGGGCTTATGGCATGCAGGAGGCGCACCTCGACCTCCTTTTTGCGGTATCCGAAGAACGAGGCCGATGCATCCCCCTGGAAGCTCACCGCGGTGTAACGGGGAATCAGAGAAACGCCGCTGCGGGCGCCCAGACCGAGAGTGGCCTGTAGCTCCGGGGCATGGGTGGTGAACGGCACCAGGCCGAAGACCTCTCCTCCGCGATCTGCTTCCCGAAGTTGCACCGTGTCCTTGACGTATCGATCGGCCACACGCAGGCTGAGAAGGGGACCGGAGCGCATCGCCTCGAAATCGAAGAAATGGCTGAAGCGCCGCGTCTGGGGAAAGCCCTTGTTGGTATAGTCACGATAGAGCGGCGAGTAGACCCAGCGAATCCGGCTCGCGGCAATGGGCAAATCCATCAGGATCCGAGGCTTGATGAGCATGACCCCCGATGCAAGGATCTCGGCCCCCGGCAGTTCCCGGCTCTCGAAGGTGATGTTGTCGTCGTGCGTGTACTCTATCGAGATGGACGGATAGAGCAGGAAGTGGCCTACATTCAGCCCATCGCTGGCGGTCCGGAACGCCTGCGCCCGGGCGGCTGCCGCGCTGAGCAGCGAAATGACGACTCCGAAGCAGACCGCGACCCGAATCCGGGATACTGCGCGGAAGCGTGGGATGGCGGAACGGTAGGTCAAACGGGCGCCGGTGATGTCAGGAACTCCTACGCCTGGGCATCGAGGCGCCTTTTCGGGAAGAGGTCCACGACCTTGGTCCCGGGAGTCGTGTCGGCCCGCGCCGCCGGCTGGGCCGGGACGTACTCGGGGACCAGCAGTCGCAGGGCCGCCATGGCCTCTTCCGCTCGTCCTTCCATCGCCGCAGTTTCAAGGGCTTCGAGGGAACGCCACTCTTCCTCGCCCAGGGGCACGATTCCCGTCAGAACCATGATCTTGTCGTTCGGCGTAGGCAAGGCTTCCTCGGAATCACCCTTCAGCTCTTCATGCAGCTTCTCCCCGGGGCGCAGACCGGTGAAGACGATCCTGATGTCCTTGTCCGGCTTCAGCCCCGAGAGCTCGATCATGTTCCGCGCCATGTCGACGATTCGGACCGGTTGCCCCATCTGGAGGAGGAACGTCTCGTTCCCCTCGCCCATCGCACCGGCCGTCAGGACCAGCTGCACCGCCTCGGGGATCGTCATGAAATATCGAGACGCCTCCGGGTGCGTGACAGTGACGGGCCCCCCCAGGGCGATTTGTTTGCGGAACGTCGGGATCACCGATCCGTCGCTGCCAAGAACGTTGCCGAACCGCACCGCAATGAATCGCGTACGTCCGGCGTCGAAACTCTTCACCAGGCGTTCGCCAAGTCTCTTCGTGGCCCCCATGACACTGGTTGGACGAACCGCTTTGTCGGTGGAGACATAGACGAAGCGCTCGACCCCGCTGCGGTAGGCCGTCTGCGCCAGGCCCCGCGTCGCCAGAACGTTGTTCTTCACCGCCTCCGCGGCATTCTGTTCCATGAGCGGCACGTGCTTGTAGGCGGCTGCGTGGAAGACGACATGGGGCCGGCACTGGACGAACAGCTGATCCATCCGCTTGCGATCGATCACATCGCCGACGACCGGCAGCAGTTCGAGCAGCGGATGCAAATCGCGCAGCTCGGCCTCCAGGTAGAACAGGTTGTTCTCGTTGCGATCCAGCACGATGAGTTGCTCGGGCTCGTGGGAGGCGATCTGGCGCGCGAGTTCGCGACCGATCGAGCCCGCCGCCCCGGTGACGAGCACCCGCTTGCCGCTCAGAGCCATCCGGAGGGAACGGCTGTCCAGGCTGATCACGTCGCGTCCCAGGAGATCCTCCAGGTCCACCAGGCGGATCTGGCTGACGCGGGCCGCCCCGCGCTGGAGCTCACCCCGCGTCGGGACCGTCCGGAAGCGCGCCCCGGTCCGACGGCAGATCTCGAAAATCTCGCGAACAGCGCTTCCCGGGGCACCCGGGACCGCGATGATCACCTCGCGGGCGCCGTACTCTTCGATGAGTCTCTCGAGGGACCGCCAGTCTCCCAGGACCGGAACGCCGTGGATGTTGATGCCGAACTTCTCCCTGTCGTCGTCCACGAATCCGATGGGGTTGTATTCCAGATGGGGTGACTTCTTCAGATCCCTGAGGAGTGATTCCCCGGTGTCGCCTGCTCCGACGATCAGAGTTCGGCGCCCGGCGCTGCGGCGACGGGCAGAGAAGAACTCGAAATGGAACCGCGGGGCCAGCCTCAGCGTCCCCGTGAAGATCAATAGAAGCACCGAGTTGATGATCATGGCCGCCCGGGAGAAGCCCCCGAAGTTGAAGGCGTAAAACAGCACGATGAGTCCCGCGGTGCGGTAGGCGACGGCCCGGACCAGGCGAAGGAGATCCTCGAGGCTGGTGTATTTCCAGAAGCTCTGGTACAGGCCCATCACGTAGAACACCATGGGCGTCAGAACAATGTCGATGAGAAGCAGCTCGGTCGCCCGCAGGGCGGGGTCGGTAATGCTGGACCAATTGAAGTCGAACCGGAGCGCGAGGGCGAGAAGGTTGGCGAGCAGGACGCAGAGGACGTCGCCCGCCAAGAAGAGGAGCTTCGTTCGATGCCGGCTCAGTTGCATACCCTCAACCCCCCGCCTGCGGGGCGGTCGCCGCGGCACAGCTCTATCCGTTTTTCCTATGGGCTCGGAGTACAAGCTATATACCGTCCTATCAATGCCTTGTCAACAAAAACCCGCTCCCCGCAGGACTTTTCGCGCCCGGGGTCATCGAAATACACGACCGTAACGTCGCCCTCGGGCGCCTCTGAGGACGACCCGGATGGTCTGAAGAACAAGGGCCACATCGGATCCCACCCCCGCCCGATCGATGTACTCCAGGTTCATCTGAAGCTTTTTGGGGAGAATGGTGTCCAGGTAGAGCTTTTCCCTCCGCTCCTCCGGAACGGCGCCCAGAAGCGCCTCTTCGTCGAGGAAATGAACGCTGGCCGGGTCGGTCAGCCCCGGACGCGCCTCCAGGACTCTCCGCTGTTGCGCCGTGTAGTGCGCGACGTATCGGGGAAGCTCGGGTCGAGGTCCGACTAGAGACATCTCGCCCCGCAGGACGTTCACGAGCTGCGGGAGCTCGTCCATCTTGGAAGCGCGCAGGAGCCTTCCGATCGGGGTGATCCTGCGGTCGCCGCTTCCCGTGAGCGGCAATCCTCCCGATGCCTCCCGGCACATCGTCCTGAACTTGAGCAATCTGAAGGCACGTCCATCGAGCCCAACGCGTTCCTGGACGAACAGGATGGGCGGCCCGGATACCGCCAGCAGGACGAGGGCCAGGAGAAGGAAGACCGGGGCCAGGAGCACGAGGGCCGAGAAGGACACAAGGAGATCCATCGTCCGCTTGAAGGGGCCCCGACAGTACGATCCGCCCCGGATCATCTCCGGTGGCGTCGCGCCAGATCCAGGAGGGTCCCGACGACCCTGTCCTGGTCCGCCCGATTCAGGCCGGGGTACAGGGGTAGCGATATGGCCCGCGCGGATTCGCGTTCGGTCTTCGGGAAGTCGCCGCGACGGTAGCCGAACCTCCGTCTGTAGAGGGAGTGGAGGTGCAGGGGCAGGAAATGCATGCTCGTGCCGATCCCCTGCTCCTGGAGGAGCGCGATCATCTCATCACGTCCGACCCGGAGGACCCCGGGGCGCAGGCGAAGGACGTAGAGATGCCAGGCGTGCACAACTCCCTTCGGCTCGGGCGGAAGATCGAACGCATCGCAGGACGCCAGCAGGGCGGTGTAGCGGCGTGCAAGCCGCCGGCGCCGCGCCTGGATGGACGGGAACTTCGCGGCCTGAGCCAGCCCAAGCCCGGCGGCTATATCGGTCATGTTGTATTTGAAGCCCATCTCCAATACGTCGTATCTCCAGGAACCGGTGCGGGTGTAACGTTTCCACGCGTCGTGCGTCATACCATGCAGGCTCAAGCGCCGGACGCGCTCCGCCGCCTCCCGGTCGTTGGTCGTGACCATCCCGCCTTCCCCGGTGGTCAGGTTCTTCGTGGCATAGAAGCTGAAGCAGGTGAAGTCGGACTGCGATCCGATCGGCCGGCCGTTCACCCAGGACCCGAGAGCGTGGGCCGCGTCGTCAACCAGCTTGAGCCGCCTGCGGCGCGCCAGGGCAAGGAGGGCGGGCATGTCGCACGGCAGCCCCGCGATGTGTACGGGCACGATGGCCCGGGTTCTTCGGGTGATGGCGGACTCAACCGCCCCTGGATCGATATTCAGCGTGGTCGAATCGATGTCGGCCAGCACCGGGCGGGCCCCGAGATAGAGGATCGCCTCCCCGGTCGCGGCGAAGGTGTAGGGGCTGGTAATCACCTCATCGCCCGGCCCGACGCCGGCGGCAGCCAGCGACACGTGGAGGGCCGCCGTGCATGAGTTCACGGCGACCGCATGGCGCGCCCGCACCATGCGGCGGATGCGGTCCTCGAAAAGCCCGACCTTGGGGCCGGTCGTCAGCCACCCGGACCGGATCGCCTGCGTCATCTGGACGATCTCGGTGCGATCGGTCCAGGGCACATAAAACGGGATGTGTTGCCGTGCGCGCGCCACCCTTTAATCTCCGGCTTCCGCACCGAACAGATTCTGGATACGGCCCCGGCGGAACCCCAGGGGCAATTTCGAGATCACCCAACGGTACTTTCCAGACGCCCCGACGGGGATGTCGTCCACTATCTCCACCCGGATACGCATGTCCGGCCCTACGCGACGCTGCATCTCGCGCAAGAGATGCCGCGTCTCCTCCTCCCCGTATCCCAAACGGGGCACAATCCGAATCAATAGCCTGTCCGCTGTCTCCTGCACGATCTGACTCTTTTCGACCCGGGCGAGAGGCTTGAAGGGGTGAGTCAGCGTCGAAGACGAAATCAGCCGGCCGTCGGGAGCGACGACGATATCCTCCGCCTTGCTGGTGACCGGGTCCAAGAGGGGCAGTCGCCGGCCGCAAGCGCAGCCTCCCGGTCGCAGGGCCGACACGTCGCCGATCTCGTAGCGCAGCAGGGGCATGGCGCGGTTCACGAGACCTGTGCCCAGGAGCCGGCCGTGCCGTCCCGCGGGCAGTGAGTCGCCGCGCTCGTCCACGACCTCCGCGATACCGATCTCGGCGTGGAGGTGATAACCTTCACCGCTGCCACACTCTCCGGCGAACAGCACTGCCTCGGACATGCCGTAGTAATCCAGGACCTTCGTGCCGAACACCTTCTCCATGACCTCGCGCTGGATTGGCAGCAACGTCTCGGAGGATGTCACCACGTACTTGAGCGGCAACTGCTCCCCGCGGTCCTCGAGGAAGCGGGCCAGAATGTAGCCGGTGGAGGGATAGCACTCGAGGCCCTTGACGCCGAACGCGCGCATGGCCTTCACGTAGGCGCCGATGTTCTCCTCCTTGAGGTGAAAGGAGGAGAAGAGAACCTGGTTCCACGGCCGGTTCCATCTCCAGAACGGCGGCGTCGACTGGCCCAGGGGCACCACGACTCGACCGAGAAGCGTGGCGTAGCGTGTCCCGAATCGAAAGCCGCACCAGGCCCGGTGCCTCCACAACAGTGCATTCCACAGCACATCGGTGTCACGGTCCCACAGGACCGTGAAGGACGCTCCCGTCGTTCCCGAGGTCGGGGAGTCCTTCAGCCTTCCGGGGTCCACACCGTGCGCCAGGAAGGCCCCGGGGTTGTCCCGGATGATGTCCTTGGTGACGATCGGCAGTTTGCGGAGATCGGCGCGACGCACCACGTCGGTCGGCCGTAAACGCCTCTCTTCCATGGCCCGGCGATAGAAGGGAACGCGTTCGTAGGCGTGGGTGACGATCGCGGCCAGGGCCCGGTCCTGGTGGGCCCCGATCTCCTCCGGGCTCCACCATTGCGAGCGCTCGAACAGTTCCATCCACCGCTCGTAGTCGCGATTGAAGCGCTCGCCGCGCACGCGGCGTCCGTACCAGGAAACGTAGACATTCTGAAGCGCGATTGGGCTACGGCAGTAAATGGTTTCCAGCAAGGGATTCACGCCGTGGGACCCTCATCCGTCGTCGGGCTCGGCTGACTCGCGCGGCTGCTGCCCCACCTCGCCGCGAATCTCGCCAGGCCGAACAGGAACCCGAGCCCGTACGAGACGTGGAGGATGGCAAACGTCGGAGGCAGGAGCAGCAGGATCGACCAGCCCGCGCGGCGGGCCGTGGTGATCGACGCGGTAATGCAGGCAACGGCATAGGTCAAGGGCACGGCGCCCCATGCCAGGACGGCCTGTGGAGCCACGCATGCGACGAATAGCGACCCGCATAACGCCGCGGTGAACACCGGGGGGGCGAGCTGCCTCAACCGGACCTGGCGCGGGTGCTTCTGGACCACGCGCACCTTCCAGTAGCCGTACTGGAAATATTGCCGCCACAGCGATCGGGGTGTGCCGCGAGCCGTGTAGGAGGAGCGGATCTTCGGGCTGAGCAGGATGCGGCCTCCGCGCTCCAGGAGACGGTAGTTCAGCTCGTCGTCCTGGTCCCGAACCATCTCTTCATCGAACAGACCGATCTGATCGAACAGGGCCCTCGGCCAGGCGCCCATGTAGACGGTGTCCACCCACTCCTCCTCCTCAGAATAGTGGAACCGCGCGTCGCCCACGCCGAACGGCGAGTTGGTGGCGGCGGCCACCGCCCGGCCAAATCGACCCTGGCCCTCGGGCCGCATCGCACCACCGACGTTGTCCGCCCCGGAGCGGCGCAGGAGGGCGACGCACTGCGAGACGTAGTCGCGTGCGACCACCGTGTGACCGTCGACCCGGACAATGACGTCCCCTTTCGCCTGTCGGATGGCACGGTTGAGGCCGGTTGGCACGATCCGCCCGGGATTGTCGATCAATCGGAGATTTGGATGCCGGGCCATGTACTCCCGGACGACCTCGCGCGTCCCGTCCTGGGACTTCCCATCGGCGATGACGATCTCCATGAGGTCCATCGGGTAATCCTGATCGAGCAGCGCTCCCAGGCTGCGACGGATGAAAGCGACCTCGTTGCGGATCGGCATGACGACCGTGACCGAAACAAGCATCCCCGAGGGCTTGCATCCGGGCCCTGCGGAGTCCGTGGACTGTGAAGCCGGCCGCGTCCGGTCGTCCGTGCAGAGCGTGTGTCTCATTCCCGATTATCTCGCCTCAACGAAGTTGGCAGACAGGCGGCGTCCGCGCGCCCTTGACCGCGCGCTCGAAAGGAGGTGGAGGAACACTTCTTGGACTCGGAATACCAGCCGTTCAACGGAGTGGGCCGTCGCGATCTTTTCCCTTGCGAGTCGCCCCATTGCCGCGCGGGCCTCGGGATCAGCGGCCATTTCCATGATGCGCGCCAGGAGCGCCTGCTCATCGTCGGGGGGGACCAGGTATCCGGTCACGCCGTCCTCCACCAGCTCCCGGCATCCCCCGACATCGGTGCAGATGCACGGCAGACCGGCGGCCATCGCCTCCATCACGGTGTTCGGCAACCCTTCGATGTGCGACGTGAGAACGAAGAGGTCGAATCCCGGGAGGAGAGTCCACGCATCCTCTTTCGGCCCCAGCAGCGTGATGCACTTCTCAAGTCCCCGCTCGCGGATGGTGTCCCGCAGGGACTTCTCGTCCGGTCCCCCGCCCACGATGTAGAAGCGGACGGGCGCGCGGGCGGTGCGGCACAGGCCCGCGGCACGCACCAGCATGCCGAGGTTCTTCTTGGCGGCGATCCTGGTAATCGTGCCGACCACGACCTCGTCCACACCGGCCCCGATCGAGCGCCGCGCAGCCTCCTTTTCCTCCGGTCCGAAGGCGGGCGGGACGACGACCGCGTTGGGGATCGTGATCACCTTGTTCCCTGCCAGCCCGACGCGGTCAATCAGGTCGCGCCTGATGGCTTCGGCATTACAGATCACGCACTCCGTGAAAGGAAGAAGCAGTCGCTCCAACAGGGCCATGAACCGGGACATGTAGATGTCGCGCTCGCCGGTGATGAGGATCGGGACTCCGGCCAGAAGGCCCGCGAGCCTCGCGTATGCATTGCCCGCATAGTTGAAGGAATAGACCAGGTCGGGCCGGAGCTCCCGGAAGACCTGCCGCAGGGCCGCGAAGCGCCGCCAGTCGAAATGGCCGTGACGATTCAACTCCAGGACCCGCACGCCCGACCGCGTCAGGGCCCCGGCCCAGACCCCTCCTCCGGACAGCGAAACGACGGTCACCTCGAAAAGCCTGGGGTCGAGACCGGTCGCGAGGAGGTAGACCTGCTTCTCCAGGCCACCGATTTCGAGCTGGCCGACGACCAGGCAAACGCCGTGGCGGGCCATCGGCTCCCTTACTCGTGGTGCCGCGCCAGGGCCCATGGCGTCGGGCTCCCTGCGGATGCGATGGGCATCCTGTCCGCCGCGGCCGGACGTTCCTGCGCGACGAGACGCTCGGCCATCTGTCCCGCCGCCACGGCGAGACCGAAGAACATCCACACGCATTTCAGGCCCTCGGAATCTCCCGACAACCCCCCGATCAGGAAGACCAGAAGACTGACCTCGGCGGCGACCCCCAGAGTCTCGAGGTCCGAACGGGCAGTCGCCCGTCCCGCCGACACTGCGCGGTGGGCCCTCATCAGGGAGAAGGCGATGATCAGGACAAACAAGGTTCCTCCGACCAGCCCGGTCTCCGCGGACACCCCGACGTAGGTGTTGTGCGGGGGCAGATTCTGCAACCGCTGATCGCCGCCCCGGGCATAGCGTGGGTATGCCGCGACGAAGTTTCCCGGCCCGACTCCCACGACAGGGCGATCTTCGATCATCCTCAAGGCCACCCGCCACAAACGCACCCGGGTGCCGAACGTGTCCTGTTGTCTCTGGATGGCGGGCACGATGCTCTCGGCCCGCTTCCAGAAAGCGTTGGGAAGTACGTAGGCGAGCACGCAGATCATGCTGATCGAACCGATCAGCAGGAGGAAACCCCTCTGCCTCGCGACGTTGTACCACACGAGGAGCACAGTGACGGCGAGTATGATGAGACCCGCCCTGGAGAAGGTCAGTGCCAGCCCCAGGAAGAGCACCGGCAATACCGCAGAGAGCAGAATCCGCCCCAGACCCGGTCGGACCATCTGATGCAGAAGGTAGGCGCAGATAATGGCGACGTCGATGAGACTGGCCAGGCCGTTCGTGTTCCCGACCAGTCCGACGGCTTTACGGGTCAATCCGAGGTAGTACATGCCCATGGCGACAAGCGTGTTCAGGGTCGTCCAGACCACGAAGCTCCAGTACACGCTTCGGGCGCGTTCCGGGGTATTAACGACGGAGCTGAACATCAGCGCCGCAAGGGCCAGCTGCAAATAGCTGAAGGTCTGGTTCACGGCGATACTCGTGTCGACGGCGTACAGCAGCGATACCCCGCACCAGGCCAGGAACAGACCGACGACGAGAACAAAACGGTCGAACCTGATGCCTGTTCGTCTCGCCAGGGCGACGTTGAGGAGCCAGCTCGCCAGGACGACCGCCCCGATGATTTTCATCGGGCTGACCCCACGCACGCCGACGCCGAGGACGTTCTCCAGGAACAGCGTCATGATGAAGACGTGGATGCCCAGGAAGGGCCGAAGCGACAGGACCACGAGGCCGATCCCCCCGATCGTCAAGGCCAGAACTGTCTCGGGCGGCACATGCCACCACACCAGCTGGATGAACAGCACGGCGAAATAGGTCATGCCGCCCAGGACCAGGAGAGGCTTGCTCAGAGACCGGCCGAACGCGCTCAATGGACCTCCAGACCGAGCGAGGCGCATTGTTCCTGGTAGAGGGTCACGCCGGGATCCATGGCCCTCAGGCGGGTGCAGACCTCGGGGAAAGGACGCAGGTCCCGGTGACGTGTATAGAAGGCGAGCACCGCCGCCCAGGCCTCCGTGCTCTCGGGGTTGACGTTGGCGGCCGCGACGTACTGCCGTTCGGCTTCGCCGACCTGGCCGGCCTTCTCCAGGGCATCGCCCAGAGTGTGAAAAAGCCCCACGTCGCGAGGCTCCTTTTCCCGGGCCGTCCGGAACTGATCGATGGCAGCCGGGAGGTCGCCCTTGGCCATGTAGACGAACCCCATGTACGCGTGCGGTCCCGGAGCCTCGGGCAGGCGGCGGCTGGCCTCCCGCAGGTGACGCAGGGCCTCGTCGTATCGTGCCAGCGTGTAGTTCGCCATTCCGAGGTCGAAACGCGCGTCGAATAAGTCCGGAGCGCGCTCCAGCGCCTGATTCAGGAACTCGATTGCTCGTTCCGTCTGGCCATTCTGTCTCAGGAATTCTCCTTCGTCGGCATCCACCACCGCTCGCGGGATCATCGATACGACCCGCCGCGAATCGTCGAACCCCTGGATCGCGGCCTCGAAGAGTTCGGGATCGAGATTCGGCCGCAGCAGATACGGGTGGTCCCCCACGACGGGATTCGCAGCGACGGACCGCCTGCAGTAGATCGCCGCCCTCGAGACACTCCCGAGCTCCAGGAACTTCTCCACCAGAAGGTCATGGTAGATGTAATTGTTGGGCTCCAGGCGTGACGCGGTCTGGAGCGCCGCCAGGCCGAGCCTCTCTTCCGGGAGGAGGATGTCCAGCGGATTGTCCGTGAGCGACGACAAGTCCAGCGGCATTTCCCGGCGATGCAGACGGGCGGCGTGGAAGTAGACGTCGGAAACCAGTGCCCAGTCGTATGCCCTGTACGGCGTCTCCGAGATCCGGCGCGCCAGGAGCTGAAAAGCGACGCGCACGGCCTCCTGCGGCGGCAGGGCAGGGCGCACGCGGGCTCCCGTCGAGCTCTGATCCAGGCCGAAGAGAAGCAGCTCCGCCTGATCGGTTTCCAGCCTGTCCCGGTCTCCTCCCAGAGCCAGCGAGCGCCGATAGCCGTCCCAGGACTTCTCGTGGTCGTTCCTGAAGAATGCGCGCTCCCCGCGCAGGCGGAAAAGGCCCGCCGCGGTACGCCGGGCGAAATAGACGCTCTCCGACCCGAGGAGGATGGCACAGCACAGCAGGAGACCAAACTTTCGCACCATCGGAATCACGCCTTCGTCATAAGTGTCGGAGCCCTCAATATACGACGCCCTGCGGGGACCCGCAATCTCATTCGCTCCAGGGCCCCTCGACGGTCCGCGCCCGCCGACCGTCGCCGGCCATGTCGGCGCGCCTCCCGTGGAGCGCCACGAGCAGGCCCGCCAGGAGGGCACACAGGAATCCATTGGCCCCTATCTGGAGGCAGAAATCCACCAGCGAATGGAGGGCAATGCTCATGAGCGATACCGCGATGCCGACGCGGAAGAGATCCAGCGGTTGGCGGAAGCTGCGAAGGGCGGGCCACCAATATCGCACACCAAAAATCAAAGCGCCCGACAGAAACAACACCCCGCCCGCGAGGCCGGTCTCCCAAAGAAGCTGCAGGTAATCGTTGTGCGCCCTGTCCCAGCGATTCGCCGGGCCGGCCGGGGTGTGGGGCGCAAAGCTGTCCTCGAAGGTCCCCAACCCGCTGCCCACCCAGAGGTAGTTCGGCAGCTCACGGACGACGCGATTCCAGATGATCGCTCGCAGGCGAAAGGAGGCTTCACCCGTGAGGTTGCCGTAGGTCCCCATCTGCTTCTTGACCGCCTCCGCGCCGATCCAGGAGATCAGCAGGACGACGACGGCCAGCAGCACCAGCGCGATCGACCAGCGCAAGACTCTGGACGCAACGCGGCGAAGCAGCAGGATGGCGAGAACCGACCCGCTGATAATGGTGGCCAGGATGCCGCCCCGCGAGAGCGAGAAGAACAGGGCCACGATCAGGATGACGGCCGCAAAGAGCGTCAGAATCCCCTTACTCAGGCGCCGGCTCACGTCCCCCGGCCCATCCCGCAGGGTCGTGTCGCGACCATCGTCTCGTTCGGGGAACTCGCCGAAAGCACCGGAGCGCCGCCTGCGGTCCATGAGCCAGAAGGCGAAGCTGAGGGCGGTCGGGATCGCCATCTCGACATAGCCGGCGAAATGATCGTGATTGACGAACGGGCCGAATGCGCTTGGCCCAGTCCCGGACAGGCTGGGCACCCTCCGCACCCAGTAGATCTTCCCGTTCCAGGTCAGGAGCTGCACCAGTCCGAACATCGAGACCAGGAAGGCGACCACGGTCACCGAGCGCACGATCGACACGACCTTCTCCTCGTCCGCCCACCGGGAGACGAGGAAGAACACCGCCACCAGGGTCGCCAGCAGCAGGGTCCGCTCGCGGGTCCGGGCGGGGCTCACGCTGACGGGGTGCCGCTCTTTGGTCTGCACCTGGAGCAGCGGATCCTGCCGGGCCTGTCGCGCCTCCGCCGCCTTCGCCTCGACGCTCTCCCAGGTGTTGAAGTCCACGCTCTCGTACATCCGGGCCGAGCCGGGTGACACGAGCCGCAGCCAGCGCATCGGGAGGGGCATGGTTTGTAGCATACAGAGCACCAGGAAGAGCCCGATCGGAAGGATCAGGCCCAGGATCGCGCGCCGTTCCCCCGTCGATTTCGTGACCATACGACCGGGCGACGGCCAGAGGCGTGACAGGAGGAAGAACAGGAACAGCGTCGTGATGCCCCACTCCATGAGGGCGATCGACCACGGTTCCACGGTGCCGAAGGCGAGAGGTGTGAAGACGATCAGGGCGGCGAGACCCCAGCGAATCACCCCATCGCATGCCTGCGGAACGGTCATCATCTTCCTTCGCTATCTGTAGGCCGACAGGGGGCCCTGTAGGCGGCGCACGACCTCACGCACCTGCTGCGCCGCGATCCGGCGACAGACGAGGACGACATCGCCCGAGCGAACCGCCACGACCCCTTCGAGTCCGACGAAGACGGTCAGTCCCCCGTCGTTCACTCCCAGGCAGCGTCGCGAGTCCATCGCGATGACGCGACCGATCCCGGCGTTGCCTCCGGGCCGCCCGCGGAACAGCATACCGAAGGCCTCCCAGTTTCCCACGTCCGACCACACGAACGTCGCTCGCAGGACCACGACGTCCGGCGAGCGTTCAAGGACGGCCCTGTCGATCGACGCGCGCGGGACCCGGCGGAGCACGGCGGCCGGCACCTTCCAGGACCCCCGTGGACGGCGGCGCGCCCACTCCTCCAGCGGGGCCGCCACGGCCGGGCGGTGGCGCGCCAGCGCCTCGAGGATTGCGGTGGCGCTCCACACGAAAATGCCGGTGTTCCACAGCCAGCCCGAGCGGATCATCCGGGCGGCCCGCGCGGCCGGCGGTTTCTCCACGAACGCCCGCGCCTTAAAGACTCCCGGCAGAAGCTCGCGCCCTGCGGGCCGGATGTAACCGAACCCTGGGTCGGGCGAGCGGGGGGGAACCCCCAGCGTCACCAGACGCCGCGCTTCGCGAGCCGCATGGATCGCGCGCCGGATGGCCGAGCGGAATGCCGCCGCGGGTCGGATGGCATGATCGGCCGGCAGAACCACCATGATCGCATCGCCATGCCGGGACCGCAGCCAGTGGGCAGCCAGGCCGATCGCGGCCGCCGTGTCCCGGCCCACCTCCTCCGTCAGGATGTTCTGCCGCGGGATCTCCGGTGCCTGCCGGCGCACCCAGATCAGGTCCGGCGCGCCGGTCACGACCAGGACCCGGGACCGACCCACCAGCGGCACGATCCTCTCGTAGGTGTGGCGAAAGAGGCTCACACCCCGGTCCAGTCGCAGGAACGGCTTGGGCGAGCCGATCCGGGCGAGGGGCCAGAGCCGGGAGCCCATGCCGCCCGCGAGGATCACGGCCACAGGCGCCAGCGCCCTCCTAGTCAATGAACCGGTACCATACGATGCATCCAATCGCGGTGATGCCGTCCTTCCAGGTAATCTTTTTCCCCGATTCGTAGCCTCGTCCGTGGTACGACACCGGTACCTCGTAAATGCGGCAGCGCAGGCGGGCGACCTTCGCCGTGAACTCCGGCTCGAAGCCGAAGCGGTTGGAACGCAGGCGCAGGCGCTTCAAGAGATCGGCGCGGAAGACCTTGTAGCAGGTCTCCATGTCCGACAGATTCAAGTTGGTGAACATGTTGGACAGCATCGTGAGAAAGCGGTTGCCGATGTAATGCCAGAAGAGCAGTACGCGATGTGTCTCGCCCCCGAAGCGCGAGCCGTACACCACGTCCGCCTTGCCGTCCAGGATCGGCTTCAGCAGGCGCGGGTACTCCGCCGGGTCGTACTCGAGATCCGCGTCCTGCACGAGAACGATGTCGCCTGTGACTTTCGTGAACCCGGTCCTGAGAGCCGCACCCTTGCCTCGGTTCTTGTCGTGGAACACCACCATGTGATCGGACCCGGTCAGGCCGCGGAGCACGTCCCGGGTGCCATCGGTCGACCCGTCGTCCACGACGATGACCTCCGTTTCGAGGCCCACGCCGCGGACCCTTTCCAGGATTTCCCGGATGGTTGCCGCCTCGTTGTAGACCGGGATGACGACGGACAGCTTCATACGCGGAACGCGTCGACGGTCCGTCGCATCCCCTCTTCGAGGTCCACGGTCGGCTCGTATCCCAGGATGCGGCGCGCCTGGTCGATGGCGGCCAGGGAGTGCCTGACATCGCCGGGGCGGGGTCGATCGTGGGCCGGCCGTACGGTGGATCCGGTCACCTTTTCCAGGATCCGCAGGAGATCCAGGAGTGTGGAGGCAGTTCCGCAGGCAATATTGTAGGCCCGCCCGGCGGCACTGGGAGGGGCCTCGCACGCTTTGAGGTTCGCCTGCACGGCATTGTCGATGTAGGTGAAATCGCGAGACTGGAGGCCGTCGCCATAGACGATCGGCGCGCGCCCCGACACGACCGCGGTCACGAAATTGGGAACGACGGCGGCATACTGGGACGTGGGGTCCTGCCGGGGTCCGAAGATGTTGAAGTAGCGGAGGGCGATGGTCTCGAGTCCATACAGCGCGTGGGCGATCTTGCAGTAATGCTCGCCGGACAACTTGCTGACGGCGTACGGGGAGAGCGGCGCGGGCGTCATCGTTTCGACCTTCGGGAGTTCCGGCGTGTCTCCGTAGATCGATGAGGACGAAGCATAGACGAACCGTTTGACCCCCGCGTCGCGGGCGGCGACCAGAAGAAGAAGGGTGCCACTGGCGTTGACCTCGTGGCTGGAGACCGGATCCTCCACGGAGCGCACAACGGACGGCAGTGCCGCCTGGTGGAGGACGTGGGAGGCACCGCGCACGGCCAGCCGCGCCGTCTCCGCATCGCGGATGTCCCCCTCGATCACCTCGGGCTCGGGCGCGCCCGCGGTGCGCGAACGCAGGGCCGCCTCCAGATTCTCCCGGCGACCGGTGGAGAAGTCGTCGAGGACGGCGACCCTCTCGCCCCGTCGCAGGAGGGCCTCGACGATGTGGGACCCGATGAACCCAGCTCCGCCGGTCACCAGGAAGCGCCGCGTGGACACCCTCACCGCCCCACGCCGGTGTAGGCGAATCCGAGGGCCCTCATCTGGTCCGGCTCGTAGACATTGCGCAGGTCGACCACGATGGGTGACTTGAGCGCCTTCTTGATGCGCTCCCAGTCGAGGCTCCGGAACTGGTTCCACTCGGTCGCGATGACGAGAGCGTCGCACTCCCGCGCCGCCTCGTAAGGATTGTCGGCGTAGGCGATGTCGGGCAGCACCCGGCGGGCTTCCTCCATCGCCGCCGGATCGTAGGCGCGGATCCGGACTCCTTTCTTCACAAGCTCCCCGAGGATGCGGATGGCCGGCGAATCCCGCGTGTCGCTCGTGTTCGGCTTGAACGACAAACCAAGGCACGCAAGGGTCTTGCCCTGCAGCCCACCCGTGGCCCGGGCGATCTTGTCCACCATCTTGCCGATCTGGCTTTCGTTGACCTCGATGACCGCCTGAACGACGCGCGCAGGTACGCCGGCCTCCGCCGCCATCGTGAGAATCGCTCGCGTGTCTTTGGGAAAGCAGGACCCTCCGAAGCCCGGGCCTGGATGGAGAAACTTTCTGCCGATACGGTTGTCCAGTCCCATGCCGCGCACGACCTCGTGGATGTCCGCCCCGACAACCTCGCACAGGCCGGCGATCTCGTTGATGAAGGAAATCTTGGTGGCCAGGAACGCATTGCTCGCGTACTTGATCATCTCGGCACTGACGACGTTGGTGATGACGAAAGGCGTCTCGATCAGATACAGGGGGTTGTACAGATCCCTCAAGATGGCAATCGCCTGCGGGTCCTCGGCTCCGATGACGACCCGGTTGGGCCGCATGAAGTCCTCGATCGCCGCGCCTTCGCGCAAAAATTCGGGATTGCTCGCCACGCTGAAAGGCGTCTTGTGCACCTGGTTCTCTTCGATGAGGCGCCGAATCATCGCGCCCGTGCCCATCGGCACCGTGCTCTTGGTCACCACCACCTTGTAGCCGTTCATGAATCGCGCGATCCCGAGCGCGACCTCCCGCACGAAGCTCAGGTCGGCGGCACCGCCGTCCCCCGGGGGCGTGCCGACCGCGATGAGGATGACCAGCGCCTTCTCCACGGCGGTCTTCATGTCCGTCGAGAACGACAAGCGCCCCTCCCGCAGGTTGCGCCGGACCATCTCCTCCAGCCCGGGCTCGTAGAACGGCACCCCACCATTCTGGAGGAGCGCGATCTTGCCGGCGTCCTTGTCGACCCCGACGACGCTCACGCCGAATTCGGCGAAACAGGACCCGGTCACCAGGCCGACGTACCCCGTCCCGACGACGACGATGTTCATGCACGCACCTTGGGACTTGCGTACCACTCCACGAAGCGCCGGATCCCCTCGTCCACCGTCACCGTGGGCTCATACCCCAGAAGGCGCTTCGCCTTCTCGACGTCCGCGTAGGTGGCGACGACGTCCCCGGGCTGTCCCGGCTCCTCCTCTACGATGGCCTTCAGATCCAGATTTTTCTCCAGGAGCGCGATGAGATCGGAGAGGCTTGTCGTTTGGGACCCCCCGAGGTTGATGATCTCATATCCCTGCACCCTTGCGATGGCCCGCAGGATACCGTTGATGATGTCCGAGATGTAGGTGTAGTCCCGCCGGCTCGACCCGTCGCCGAAGCGCGGCACCGGAAGGCCGCGCTCGATGAGACGCGTGAACTTGTGGATGGCCATCTCCGGCCGTTGCCGCGGACCGTAGACAGTGAAGAAGCGGAGCACGAAGACGTTCAGGCGGTACAGCTCATGATACGTGGCGCACAGCAGCTCTCCGGCGCGCTTGGTGGCCGCGTACGGCGAGATCGGCCGATCGACGTCGTACTTCTCGGAGAACGGCAGCTTGCTGTTGTTGCCGTACACCGACGACGAGGAGCCGAAGATGAACTTCGCGATCCCGTGCCTGCGGCAGGCGTCCAGCAGGACCGCGGTGCCTTTGACGTTGACGTCGCAGTAATGTACCGGCTGCTGAATGGACGGCCGGACGCCGGCACGCGCTGCGAGATGGACGACGACGCTGATCGGAGACGTCGTGAAGACCTTGTCGACCAATGCGTGATCCCGGATGTCTCCTTCGACCAGCATGAAACCGGGACGTCCGGCGAGGTGTTCGAGGTTCCTGCGCTTGACCTCAGGCAGGTAAAAATCGTCGAAATTGTCGAGGACAACGACCTCCCGCCCCTCTCCGAGGAGCGCTTCAACCAAGTGGGAGCCGATGAACCCCGCCCCGCCAGTGACCAGGATGTTCGGCATCGTTCCTCAAGCCATTCCGCCCGCGACGATCTCCCGGGCCAGTCTCGCCGCAACCGGGAGATATTACGGGCGCGACGGGGTGCGGCGCAAGTGAGACTCACCCTCCTGCTCCGGGCCGGCGCCGCCGTCCCTCCTCGGTGGGAGGCCGGTGAGTCTGCTGGCGGACGGCGGCGCGCTCCGCGGAGCAGGAGGGTGGAGAGGATGATCGACCGGCGCGCTATAGCTTCCTGATCCGCCCGCGGCCGGCGGCCACGTTCCGCGTCGCGTTCCGTGTGTCCAGCACGCAGCGCGCGTGCCGAACGATGAAGTCGTAGTCGTAGGTGGAGTGATTTGTGACGATGATCACGAGATCGGCCGACTGCAGCTCCTCCTGAACCAGGGGCACGGAATGGTAAGTCTCTCCCCCGTCGATGGCGATCTCCGGAGCATGGGGATCGTTGTAGCGGGTCTCGGCTCCCCGGTCCGCGAGGAGTTTGAGGACATCCAGGGCGGGCGATTCCCTCACGTCGCCGACGTCTTTCTTGTAGGCCACACCCAGGATGAGGATACGCGCCCCGCGCACGCTCTTGCGCATGTCGTTCAGGGCGTCCACCACCTTGTCGACCACGTAGTGCGGCATCTGCCCGTTGATCTCGGAGGCCAGCTCGATGAACCGCGCGGTGTAGTTCAACGTCTTCAGCTTCCAGGACAGGTAATGCGGATCAATCGGGATGCAGTGGCCCCCAAGCCCCGGCCCCGGGTAGAACGGCATGAACCCGAACGGCTTGGTCGCCGCCGCGTCGATCACTTCCCATACGTTCAGGCCGAGCCGATCGCACATGAGGGCCACCTCGTTCACCAGCCCGATGTTGACACTGCGGAACGTGTTCTCCAGGAGCTTCACCATCTCGGCCGCCCGGGTGCTCGACACCGGGATGACGCGGTCGATCGACTGTCCGTAAAGCTCCAGGGCGACGCGGCCGCAGTTCTCGGTCACACCCCCGAGGATCTTGGGCGTGTTGCGCGTATGGAAGCGCGGGTTGCCCGGATCGACGCGCTCCGGAGAGAACGCAAGGAAGAAATCGAGCCCCACTTTCAAACCTGTGGCTCCCAGTTTGGGAAGGATGACTTCCTCCGTCGTCCCCGGATAGGTGGTGCTCTCGAGCACCACGAGGAGCCCCGGGTGGAGGAATCGAGCGATCGCCTCCACTGCGGCGACGATGTACGAGATATCGGGGTCGCGCGTCTTGCGCAAAGGAGTTGGCACGCAGATGATCGCAGCGTCGCAGCCGCCCAGCACCGAAAAGTCGGCCGTCGGCCGCAGAAGCTCTTTCTGAATCAGGGGCCGGAGCTGCTCTTCGGAAACATCCTGCACGTGCGAGCGGCCGCCGGCGAGCCCCTTCACCTTGGACGCATCAACATCGATCCCGTGCACCGTGAACCCGGCGCGCGCAAACTCGCAGGCGAGCGGCAGTCCCACGTACCCCATCCCGATGACGGCGAGCTTCGCCTGCCGGCTCCGAATCCGATCGATCAGGGCGCGCGCGGGACCGCCCACCGCGCGCTCGGGTGTGTCCAGCGCGACAGCGGGCGAGCCATTATGGCTTGGGGGTGGCCTCCGGCTGCGGCTCGGGTCCACTCCCCTGGTCCGCCGGTCCCTGCCGATCTTCCTGGCTTCCTTCTTCCGCACCTTCACCCTCTCGCCCCTTGGCTCCCTTCTTGCCGTAGTGGCGAACGATTCCCTTGCCCACTCGACTCTTCTGAACTCCCGCCACCACGTCTTTGAGGCCCTGATAGACCTCGGGATCGTTCACGAGCCCGCCGATCGTGCCTTTGCCGCCGTCCACCTTGCGCAGGATGGAGTCGGCATGCCCCGCGGCGCCGTCGAGCTTCTTCAAGAGACCGTCGGCGTAGGCCTCGTCGTGCATGAGCCGGCCGAGGAGGCCTCGCCCCTCATGGATTCCCTCGGCCGTTTTCCGCAGAGAGCCGGCTGCGGCCCTCAGATCGTTGATCGCCTGCGCCCCGGAGCCGTTCGGGTCGCCGAGCTGGCTCACCAGCCCCTGCTCCGAATCCAGTTTCTGCATCACCGAGCGCACGTGGGTCAGGGTGGCGTCGAGGTTGTCGACCTGCTTGCGGGCGAACGCCTCGTCGGTCAGGAGCGCCCCCGCCAGCCCCTTTCCCTTCTCGATCCCCTCCAGGGTCCGGCGCAGCGACGCCAGGCTCCCCTCGAGGTTCGTGACCCCCTGACGGCCGAACTCCGGGTTGTGGATCATCTCCTGCATGATGCCGCCCCCGCGGTTGATGGCGATGAGGAGATCCCTCAGCGACGCGGTGATCTCCTTGACGTCGTCGGCGATCCCCTGGCTCTGCTGCAGGGTCTCTTCCCACATCGAGACGCCCGGCTCGATGAAGCCGTTGGCCGCGAGCACCGGCTTGTCGGGGTCGCCGGGCGTGAGCTCGATGTATTTGTCCTGAGAGAGATAGGTCAGGGACTTGAGGAGCGCCTGGGTCCCGGCGCGGATGCGATTGGCATAGGCGCGATCGACCGAGAAGACCACCTTGATCTTCGTCTCGCGGATGTCCTCCGGGAATTCTATCTCCGTCACCGTCCCGATCTGGACACCCACCAGGCGTACCGGGGATCCTTCCGCCAGGCCGCTGGTGTTGTCGAAGTGCGTCCAGTACTTGGTCTTACGGGAAAACAGGCGCTGCTCCTTGCTGATGGCCATGACGGCGACGGCGAACAGGATCAGACCGATCGACACGAACGCCCCGACGCTGATCTCCTTGGTCGCCCTAGAGAGTCGCAACGGACCCCTCCCGCCCGCCGCTCAGAAAATGACGCAGGCGCGGCTCCCGTGCGGTCCGTGCCTCCTCGACCGTCCCGACGAAATGCATGTGACCTTCGAAGAGGTAGGCGATGCGATCCCCGACGAAAAAGGCGCTGGCGATATCGTGCGTCACGACCACCGACGTCACCTGAAGCCCTCGCTGGAGGTTCCGGATCAGCTCGTTGATCGTCGTCGCCGTGACCGGATCCAGGCCCGTGGTCGGCTCATCGTAGAGGATACACTGGGGGTCCATGGCGATCGAGCGCGCCAGGGCGACCCTCTTCTTCATACCCCCGGACAGCTCGGAGGGCATGAGCTCCTCCACGTCTTCGAGACCCACCAGGGCCAGCTTCCGCCGGACGACCTCGCGGATCGCTTCGTCGGCCATGTCCGTGTGCTCCCTCAGGCCGTAGGCGATGTTATCGAGGACGTTCATCGAATCGAACAGGGCACCCCCTTGGAACAGCATGGCGACCTTCTTGCGCACCGGGATCAATTCCTCCTCGTCGTAGTCGACGATGTCGTCCCCGTCCACGATGACGTGTCCCCGGTCCGGTCGGTGCAGTCCGATGATGTGCCGGATGAGGACCGACTTTCCGCTGCCGCTGCCGCCGAGGACGACCATCGTCTCCCCTCGCCGGATTTCGAACGTGATTCCGTCCAGCACCTTCTTGTCCCCGAACGCCTTGTGGACGTCTTCGAACTCGACAAAGGCGTCGCCCACCGCCGCGCTCAGAAGGCCAGGAAGAACTTCGTCAGGAAGAAGTCCGACACCAGGACCGCGAGCGAGGCCGCCACGACGGTCTGGGTGGTCGCGCGGCCTACGCCATCCGCCCCGCCTTCGGCCGTGAGGCCGCTGTGACAGGCGATGAGGGAGATGAACAGCGCGAAGAAGATGGACTTGCCGACCCCGCTCAGCACGTCCTGGACGCTCAACGCCTGCACCACGTGCTGCATGTAGAACGCCGCCGGCTGGTTCAGGGTGAACACCGCCATGGTCAATCCGCCCATGATCCCCACGAAGTCGGCGAACACGACCAGGATTGGAAGCATGATCACGATCGCCAGGACTTTCGGCACCACCAGCTTGCGCACGGGATTCGCCGCCATGGCGCGGATGGCGTCGATCTGTTCCGTGACCTTCATGCTGCCGATTTCGGCGGTGATGCCTGCCCCCACGCGTCCCCCGACCATCAACGCCGTCAGGACCGGTCCCAGCTCGCGCACCAGCGACAGCGCGACGATGTCGCCGACGAAAAGCTTGGCCCCGTAGGCGGCGAGAGAGTAGGAGGTCTGCAGGGAGAGAACCATCCCGGTGAACAGGGCGGTCACCGTGGCGATGGCCACGGAGCGCACGCCGAGATGGTGCATCTGGTCCAGGATCACCGGCCACTCCGGACGCTTCCGGACCGTCTCCTTCACCGTGTGACTGAACAGAAGGGAAATCGACCCGACGTGGCCCAGGGCGATGTTGATCGCTCCGTTCATGTGGCGCCGACCCCTTTCCCGGGAAGCCGTCCCGACAGGCCTCAGGAAGCGCGCTAAGTCTCGGTGAGTCTAGCGAATGAATCCCAGGACAGTCAAGGAATTGTCCTAGTTGGTAGTGGGTCAACTGACCCACTACCTGCTAGTTCAGTACATGTGTGACTGGGGCCTTTGCGGCGATATTGGCGCAAGAACTCCGCGGGGGTCAACTGGCCCAGGGATTGGTGAGGGCGGATGTGATTGTAGGTGTACTCCCAGGCACGCAGGCGGCGGTTGAGATCGACGACGGTCCAGGGGCAGTCGTCGGCCAGTCCGTAGAACTCAGGTCGATGGGTTCCGTTGGCGCGCTCGACGTGGGCGTTGAGCTTCGGAGAGTGGGGCGGGAGACGGTAGAGGATGTTGAGGCGCTGGCAAGCGCGCTCGAAGAGGGCCCGGAACTCGCTGCCGCCGTCGATCTGGAAGGCGCGGATACGAAAGGGACAGAGAATGCGCAGGGTGTGCAGAAACTTCTCGGCGGCCAGGGAGCTGGCGCGCCAATGGACCTCGACGACATCCCAGCGGCTAACGACGTCACGGCTTGTGAACTGCCAGAGTCGGATGGCCTGAACGGGGCGCAGCTGCAGAGTATCGAGCTGCACCAGGTCGCCAGGGGCCCGCGGCGTTGGAGGCCCGCCAGGACAGGGTGGCCTAGCTAGGGGCGAGGCAGCGGGCGCCAGCGTTTCCTGCGACGAGTGGGGGGATCCACCAGCACTCCGCGCCGGCGCAGGTGGGTCAGGATGCGGCCCACGGTGGACTCCGAGGTCTGGTAGCCGGCGCGGCGCAGCAACACGATGAGTTTGGCCTTGCCCCAGCGGGAACTCTCCCCGCAGGCGCTCGACGGCACGCGCCAACTCCCGGGACCAATGCGGCTGACGCACAGGTCGGGCGGGCGAAGCTGACTGCCCCGGACCATGGTCCGGGGTAGTGCCTCGGGAGCCTCCTTGGGAGGCCCCTCTTTTACTCCTTCGTTCGTCTCACATGTATCTGAACTAGGTCAGGAATGGGCCTCCGCTCGATCGGCTGCGGTCGGCGGAACATCGACGTGACGACCGTGACGAAAGGGGATCAGCCGGCCCGGCTGGAGGGACCGCTCTCGGAGGGTGCCCTGGGACCGGGCCGGCCCGTCAAAGGAGCCGCCGGAATGAACCTTCGAGTCGAGCCCTCCCAGAGAAGCGCGAGGTCGTAGCGTTCGAGACGGACATCGGAAACGCGCCCGACGATGAAGTGGTCCAGGCGTACCTTCTGGCCGGGCCGATACCAATCGAGGGCAAATGCGCCGGCTCCCTGCAGGAACAATTGGTCGTCCGGCATGGCGAAGACCGAATATCCCCTGCCTGCCGCGCCATTCTCGTTCAGGAATACGATCGCGACCCGCCTGGCGGCGCCGTCGTCCGGGAGATGCTCCAAGAGTCGCAGCATCATGGCCTCCGCCCGGTCGCCCGCGTCATTGATCCCCGCGACCTTTTCCTGAATTGCGTCTGCGGCCAGAACGACCTGAAAACCTGCGAAGAACATGGCGGCGACGCGCAGCGGACGGGTCGCGGCGCTCCACCCGTGCGCCGAAAGCCCCGTCAGCAAGCCCAATCCCAAAGTCACCGCCGTCAGGTAGATTTCCGAGATGTGTCCCATCAGCAACATCGGGAAGAATGTCACCGCGAAGGCGGTGAGCAGGAACCCCGTGTGGAGCGGCGGAGCGCTGAAGGACGCGGGGCTCGACCGCGAGTCCTGGCCTGCGCGTGTGAGGGAATTCCGGCGGCCGGACCAGAGCCCATACGCGAGGGCGAGCGCCGCGAGGGACACGTTCAATCCGAGGCAGGCGAGCCTGGGCGGGGTCCGTTCGACCATGACGGGCACCGTGTTGCCGGAATACAGGACGGCGCCGAGAATCATGACGACGTTCTTGGCCCAGACCCGCGGGTCGAGGGCCAGGAAGCTCGTGCCTGCCCCCGTCGCGACCATGCCGGACACACGGAGCAGGAAGTAGGCGGCGAATATCCCGCCCAGAGTAACGAACATGACCCCTGCGTGATACGCGCGCCGCATGCCGCCCGGCCATGCGGTCGTCAGGACGGCCAGAGGAATCAGAGCGATCGCGTACTCCATGTAGCCGAGACCCAAGATGAAACAGAGGGACACGAGGGGTACGGCGAGCGACAATCGCCCGGCGAAGCGGCCGGCGATCCAGGCGCCCAGCCACACCCAGGCGCTCGCCACGAGCCTCGAATAGTTGTCGAGACCGGCGAGAGAGCCCGCCAGCGTCGGATGCAGAAACACCACGACTGCCGCCACGAGGGCGCCGCCGCGGCTGAATCCCAGACTGCGGACCCACAGGAGGGCCACCGCGGCGTAGAAGACGAAACTCAAAAGGTGGAGAATCCGCAGCGAGATCAACCTGTGAGGCCTGGACCAGCGACCGAAGACCCAGAACGTGGCGTTTTGAAGCGGACGGTAGTCGCCGACGTCGCTCCTGGTGAAGAACGACCAGACTCCCTCCCTTTCCCCGCGGTCGACCTGGTGCAGAGAGATGAAATCATCGTTGGAAGGCTTTGTGGTAAAGGAGTCGCGGTAGACGATCAACTGGACGCACGACAGCAGCACGAACAACGCGCCGAGGAACGATGGTGTCGCGCGTGCCGGGCCCATGATTCGTCCGAGCATTCCCGGCGTGCGTGTGGGAGAACCGCGCCCGGGCGGCGAATCGAGGCCGGCGGGGCTCACGACTCCCGCCACCCGACGATGTAATACTGACCCCCGAGCGGCAGCCAGTCCATATAAGCCTCAGCTGGCCTTAATCGTTGGAGGACGTGCGGAAAGAAGAAGTAGTAGCGCGGGCGACCCACGCGGAAGCCGGCCGATCGGATGATCCGCGTGGCGCAGGGCGGCCTTAGAAGCTTGACTCCGGCGTCGAATGGGCACGCCCTGACCACGCGGAGCGTCAACGGGTTGTACGGATTGTGCTCGAAAAGAAACAGAGGCGCCCCGACCCTCAAAACGCGCCGCAACTCACCGAGCCACGTGGCCTGGGCGGAGGTCTCGATGTGATGGAAAACGCAGCTGGCGAAGGCGACATCCACGCTCGAGTCGCGCAACGGCAACCCGCCCGGGCCGTGGATGACGAAACGGAGGCGATCCGACGCCGTTCCGGCCGACCGCCGCGCGGCGTTGATGCTCTCGAGAGAATCATCGCACCCGATGATCAGCGTGGAGGGGAACACCTCGGCCAATGCGTGGGTCGCGGTGCCGACGCCGCACCCAAAATCGAGGATCTTGCGCGGCGCCGAGGCGCCGAGCGCCCGCCGGACATGGAGCGCCTTCAATCGTGCGAAGAAATCGGCGTTTTCTCCGGAGGCTCCGATCGCGGCGTTGACGGTGTCGGCATAGGTCGAAGCGTACCTGTCGAAGACCTTCCGATCAGACATCGGGACTCTCGCCCTCGCCGACGATCTCGCTGACGATGGCGATCGGTCTTCCCTTCACCTCGTCGAAGATGCGTCCCACGTATTCGCCCAGGACCCCGAGCGTGAGCAGCTGAACCCCTCCGATGAACAGCACGGAGAGCGCGATGGTGGCCACTCCGGCGCCCTTGGGCAGCAATCCCATGACCCTCCAAATCAGAACCACGACAATTCCGATGAGCGCCAGTCCAGAGATCAGGAAGCCGAGCATCGAGGCGACTCGCAGCGGAACGTACGAGAACGATATGAAGCCGTCGATGGCTAGGCGACAGAGCTTCGAAAACGTGTACTGCGGCTTTCCGGTCCTGCGGGGATCGCGGTCGACGGGATGGCTGACCTGACGTCCGCCGATCCAGGCGCGGAGTCCCCGCAGAAACCGCAGCCTCTCCGGAAGCTGGTTCAAGCGCGTGACGAACTCGGCGCTCATGACGCAAAAGTCGCCGGAATCGACGGGAATGGGAACGCTCGCGAGGCGCGTCAGAAGTCGATAGAACACCGCGTAGGCGGAACGTTTGAAAATGTTCTCCGGCCGTGAACGGCGCACGGCATAGACGACGTCGGCCCCTTCCAGATAGCGACGATAGAGCTGCACGAGGTCTTCCGGCCGGTCCTGAAGATCCGCGTCCATGACGGCGACCGCGCGACCGCGAGCGTACCGAAGGCCGATCGACACCGCGGCCTGGTGACCGAAATTGCGACTGAGAATGATCGCCCGGACATGCTTGTGAGTCGCCGCCAACCGTCGGATGACGTCGGCGGTATGATCGCGGCTTCCATCGTCGACGAAAAGCACCTGGAACACGATACCGGCCCGCTCCAGTGCCGCACTGAGCTCGTTCACGAGGAGAGGGAGGTTCGTTTCCTCGTTATGGGCGGGCACGACCACGCAGAGATCTAGCGTCAAAGTCTGCACGGGATCGATTCAGTTCCTGCGCGGACCCTCGCGCATAAGATTCCCCTGTCGGATGCCGGCCCGAGGTCTGTGGCACGCAGCACATCCGCGTTCTGACAAGCAGGTCAGGCTCGCGTGCACGAATGGGTTTGAAGGAGAGGCCGAAGCGCCGCGTCGGAGGTCTCCAGCCTTCAACTCCGAACCCTTGGGGTCCCTCCGGGGCCCGGCTCCAGCCGTGCATCATAGTTCCGTCAACCGGGCGACGCAACGGAAATCATCCGAGGCCGGATTCCTTGGGCGACGGGGGCGCGCGGCGCGACGGATGGACCCTGGTCGGCCGCGGCCGGGAGCGCCTGACCTATACTAGAGGCGCGCGGCGTGATGTCGTCGAGGACGCCATGGTTGCACTGCGGACCGCCCTGGTCGTCACCTACACCGCGGTCCTGGGGAGTCTGGGGATCGTCCTGTGTCTCTTGGTGCCCGGAGGGGCCGCGCTGATGCCTCTCGCGCGGCTCTGGTCGCGGCTGGTTCTGCGCACCTACCGCGTGCGATATCGCGCTTCATTCCCCCCGGCATTCGATTCGTCCTGCCCCAGCGTGTACATGGCCAATCATGAGAGCCTCTTCGACATCCCGGCCCTGGTCCTGGCGATGCCCTCGGATTTCCGGATGGTCGCCAAGCGGGAGCTGCTCCTGATCCCGATCTTCGGCTGGGCGCTGTGGCTGGCGGGATTCATCTTCATCGATCGGAGCGATCGCGAGAAGGCCATCCGCAAGCTCGACCGCACGGTCGGCCTGATCCGCAGGGGTCGATCGGTCGTGGTGTTCGCCGAAGGAACGCGCAGCGCGGACGGCCGGCTTCTCCCGTTCAAGAAGGGAGGATTCGTCCTGGCCCTGCAGGCCGGCGTCCCGATCGTCCCGGTCGCGATCCGCGGCGGCCGCGAGGTCCTCCCGAAGGGGAGCCTTCGCGCCAGGCCCGGCACGATCGAGGTCGTTTTCCGCACGCCGGTCCCGACCACCACCTATTCGCTCCACAGCAAGGAGGCACTGATCGCGGCGGTGCGTGAGCGAATCGTCGCCGGGCTGAAGCCTCCGAGGGCCGAGTTCAACTGAGATCGCGCAGCGAATCCTCCCGCTTCAGCTCTCCGTCCATGAACATGCGGAACCAGAGCTCCAGCCACAGGAGCGCCCAGAGCCTCGAGGAGTGATCCTCACCCGCCAGGTGCCGATCGACGACATGCCGCACCACCTTCGCGTCGAAGATCCCGCGCCCGACAAACCGCGGATGACCCAGGAGGACTTCGAGCGGTCTACGGAGCGGACCCCTGAGCCACGCCGCCAGCGGAATCGCAAATCCCTGCTTGCGCCGATAGACGACCGCGGGGGGTACCAGCCGGGCGGCCAGCGCTTTCAAGAGGTGCTTCTCCCGGAGCCTCCTGAATTTTAGCGACGATGGAAGCGAGGCCGCGAACTCCAGAACGCGGTAGTCCAAGAGCGGCGACCGGGCCTCAAGCGAGTTGGCCATGGAAGCGATATCTGTCTTCACCAGGAGGTCGTCGGGAAGATAGCTCTCGATGACGACCTGCAGCCCCCGGTCCACGTCGTCCGGCCCGTCGGCGCCTACGTACTTGGCGTGGCAGTATGTGGCCGGGTCACGGTCGACGAGACGTGACCGGAACGATGGTGTGTAGAGACGATCCAGATCGGCGGCCCTGAACCCGGGCCAGATCCAGAAGAGATCGGCCGCAGGACGCTCGGACCAGTCGGCCAGCAGGCGAGACAGGGAGCGCACGGGACCCTCGGTCCCCGCCAGGCGCGACAGAACGCCACCCAAGCGCGCGAGCACTCCTCGGCGCAAGGAACGCGGGACGAGCCGGTGATACAGCTCGGTGACCCGGATGGCCCGGTTCCATGGGTACCCCGCGAACGATTCGTCCCCGCCATCCCCGTTCAAGGCCACCTTGACCTGCTGTCGCGCCGCCGCCGAGACATAGAAGGTCGGGACCGCGGAGGAGTCGGCGAAGGGCTCGCCATAGTGCCACACGAGCCTCGGGAGGATGGCCGCGGCGTCGGCCTCGATCGGGATCTCCACATGTTGTGTCCCGAGCGCCCTGGCGACGACACGCGCGTGCGGAAGCTCGTTCAGGCTCTCGTCCGAAAACCCCACGGTGAAGGTGCGGACCGGGCCGCCCGCTCGATTCATCATGCCGACCACGGTGCTCGAATCGACGCCACCGCTCAGAAAAGCTCCCAGCGGTACGTCGCTGATCATGCGCAGCCGGGTGGCGTCCTCCAGGAGCGCATCGAGCCGTTCCAAGGCCTCACCCTCGGCCATCTCGACCTTGTGGCGGAAGGACAGTTTCCAATAGCGCTCGATCCGCGTGCCGCCGCGATGGCAGGTGATCAGACCGGCGGGTGGCACCTTCCGGACGCCGGCATAGATGGACTGGTCGCCCGGGACGCACATGTAGCCCAGGTAGGCGTTGAGGGCGTGCGGGTCGAAGGGAGGCGCGCTCCCCAGGCCCCTGATCAAGGCGCGCACTTCCGAAGCGAACGCCACCTCGCCTTCCGCGTCTCGATAGAACAGCGGCTTCTTGCCCACGCGATCCCGCGCCAGGCACAGCGTCTCGCGCGCCGCATCCCAGAGCCCGAAGGCGAACATGCCGTTCAGCCGTCGGACGACGTCGATCCCCCATTCCAGGTATCCCTGCAGGATGACTTCCGTGTCGCTCCGGGTGCGGAATCGCCTCCCTTGTCCTTCCAGTTCACGGCGCAGCTCGCGGTAGTTGTAGATCTCGCCGTTGAAGACGATGCGCGCCGCGCCGTCCTCCGTGGCCATCGGCTGATTCGCGAGAGGAGACAGGTCGATGATGGCCAGACGGTTGAAAGCCAGGCCGATGTGCGGACCCGTGTAGAGACCCGCCGCATCCGGGCCCCGGTGCGTCTGATCCTCGCGCATCGCAAGGAGGCGGTCGGTCGAAGGCGCGACGTCCCCGCGACTGAAGATTCCGGCGATTCCGCACATGACGCCATTCTATACGCCCCGCACCAGCGGCTGCGCCCGACAGAGACGAGCGGACCGAAGGAGGCGATGGGCCGGAAGGATTTCTAGAAGTATTTCAAGAGGCCGATCTGAAACTCCGTGCCGCCACGGAGCCGCTCGAAATCCGACTGCAGCGCCACGCCGATGTCGAATTGCAGGAGCGTGTCCCACGGGCCCATGGTATTGCCCGAAATCCCGAATCCCGTGAACTTGTGGAAGTCATCCGAGGTGAGGCCGTCCCGGACGTAGCCGTGGTCGAGGGAGGCCTCGAAGCGAACCACGTCGGCGAGGTTGAAGGCATATTGCGCGCGCGCGATGCCCCCCCGATCGTAGCGCACGCCCGACCCGGAGAACCCGCGTACGCGGTTCCCGAAGAAGGAGAACTGATACTCGGAGAACCGATCGAGGCGCGAGCCGGTCTGCCAGATCGCCTCGAAGCGGAGTTTCTGGAACCTCCGCAGAAAGACCTGCTTGGCGACGCTGAACTCGTAGGTCTCATAGTCCTTCTGCCGCGGGTCGAAGTCGGACAGACAGGAGCCTGGCGACGGACAGGGCGTTGTCGTCGTGTCGCCCCACGGCTCCCATTGACTCCGGTAGCTCTTCTGGGCGGCCGCGGTCAGCGTCCAGGCGGCGCGGTTGAATTCCCAGGCGAGGCCCGGAGACTGGATGAACGTGTCGGAGGGCACTATGAATGATTTCGTGTCCTTGTCGAGGCTGTAGTTGGCGTAATCGAGGCCATACGTCGCCTTCAGCCGCATGAAGTTACCGAGCGGCGCTCCGAGCGCGCCCGCGACGCTTTGAAAGCGCGTGTCGACGTTGCTCTCGGGAATCTTCTGCCCCTGAACGAACAGCTGGTCGGTGATGTTCACGGCCACCGAAACGACCCGCACGGTCGCGTCGAGCTTCTTCCCGAAGACGTGGGGATCGGTCAGGGAGAACAGGTTGATCACGCCGCCGATGAGCGCCGTGACCTGTGTGTTGCGGCCGCCGACGTCGAAATTGAAGTAGCCCGCCCCGGCGAGAGGCAGGACAGGGTAGTCCAATCCCGGCTGTCGGTACAGGCCTACGAGTCCCAGAAGCGCCGACTTCCGCGTCCCCGACTTCACCACCCGCTCGCCGCTCTCCGTGCGCTCGAGGTAGCGGAGCCCCTTGTCGGTATCGCGCAGCATCTGCCGGTCGGAACGGTACGCCTCTTCGCGGGAGCCCTCGAATCCGGGGTCGTTGATCCGGACGTTCTTGAAGTCGATCTCCCGGAGGAGCACGAGGTTCTCCCCGGCCACGGCCAGGATCTGCTGTCCCTCGACCCTCGTCAGGATCCAGTACGTGCTTCCGTCCGGGCCGGCAAGAGGCGTGAAGAAGTCCTGTTCGTGGTTGGAAACCACGGGCGTGACGAGGTTCGTCTGGACGGTGGAGGTCTTGACCGGCGCGAAGGTCCGCGCCTCGATCCAGGCGCGGCCCTCGTACAATGTCTTGGTCCGATCGATCGGCTTGAAGTCGAGGACGTGGCAGTCGAACTCCCCCACCTTGTCCCTGCCCACGTACTCGTAGGTGTAATCCTTGTTCAGGTTGATGTCCAACGGAAGGGTGAAGACCTTCTCGGGCTGGGGGATCGGCAGCTCGGGCAGCTTCTTCCCTCTCCACAGGACGCCGTTGTAATAGAGGCCTCGCTGCTCCCACTCGGCGCCCGTCGCCGCGTCCCAGAAGAACGCGTTGTCGAAGCTGATGTCCACCGAATTGCTGCCGGCGATCTTCACGTGGTA
>Ga0066710_100000057_pt1 | contig 42161 bp, 39 predicted proteins | sample GraSoiAngelo_159_FD_79666 | JGI IMG/M metagenome (GOLD analysis project Ga0066710, IMG submission 79666) | Grasslands soil microbial communities from the Angelo Coastal Reserve, California, USA - 14_1009_16_40cm | ecosystem: Environmental > Terrestrial > Soil > Grasslands | place: USA... | reverse complement strand
GACAATGTAGCTGTGCCAGTAGCCGTCCGTGCGCTGCTTCTGGAGCTCGGCGTTCGTCAAGTCGGGCGTCGGGATGAACTTCGTCGCGACGAGGCCCGTGGTCGCCCCCTTGGCCTCGGGGCCGTGGCACGGCACGCAGAACGTCGTGAAGCGCTCCTTGCCGATCGCGACGGAGGCTTCCGACGCCTTCATCGGATTGGGTTGCTTGGCCGCCACGTCGCGCTGGTCCTTCGGGATGATCAGCTCGCCACCGCGCGGAACCACGCCCGCCGGCATCGGGAACACGCGCTCGCCCGGCATGATCCGGGCGGTCTGGGTCATGTTGTCGTTCCAGCGCACGACGATCGCGCCACCCCACGCGCCGGCCGCCGCCCCGACCACCAGCAACATCAGGATGAAGACGTATTTCATGGGAGCGTCATCGCGATTTCACCTCTTCGGCGCCGGCGGCGCGCAGGAGCTCGTGGACCGAGCCGGCGCGCTCCGGGGCGCAGTGGACGGCGACGCCGAAGCGGTCGTTGGTGAACCGCCGATCGTACGCCGGGCTCGGCCGCAAGCGCGGCAGCCGCCCGAGCACCACCATGCCGATGACCGTCGCCAGCCCGCCGAAGAGCACCATCAGCTCGAACGCGATGATGAAGAAGGGCGGCAGGGACGAGCCGACGATGCCTCCGGGCACGAGCTGCAGATACTTTCCGCCGGTGACCTGCCCCCACACGAGCGAGCTCCAGATGGTCAGCAGGAAGGCCGAGGCGATCCCGGCGAGCCCGCCGATCAGCGTGAACAGGCGGACCCGGCTCACCGGCCGGTCGCGCTCGAGCACCTCTTCGATCTCGTGCACCGGCAGCGGCGTGTAGACCGTGAGGTCGTGATAGCCGCGCGCGCGCAGCTCCTCGAGGGCCCGCACCGTCGTGTCCACGTGGGCGAAGACGCCGAGGATCGTCTCAGTGGCCATGGGCCCTGTCCCGCACGGGCGGTGGGATCGTCTCCTTGACCTCGACGATCGAGAGCGACGGCATCAGCTTGATGAAGCCCAGGAACAGGAGGAAGAAGAAGGAGAAGCTGCCGATGACGATCATCGTGTCGGTCGGGCTCGGATAGTAGATGCCCCACGTGTAGGGATAGAAGTCGTGGCCGAGCGACGGCACGATGATGTTGAAGCGCTCGAACCACATCCCGATCAGCACCAGGATGGACACGACGTAGAGCACGACGGGGCTCGTGCGGGCGCGCTTCCAGAAGAGGATCAGCGGGGCGATGCAGTTGCAGAAGTACATGGTCCACAGCGCCCAGGCGTACGTGGCGGTCACCTTCCAGAAGAGCGAGGCCTTCTCGATGTGCTCGCCGCTGTAGAGCGAGGTGAAGATCTCGCACAGGTAGAAGTAGGTCAGGACGAGGCCCGTGACGAGGATCAGCTTCCCCATCGCGTCCAGGTGCTTCTCCTGGATGTAGGCGTGGAGGTTGAAGAAGTGACGCATCGGCAGGACCAGTATCAGCACCATCGCGAATCCGGAGAAGATCGCCCCGTCGACGAAGAAGGGCGCGAAGAGCGTGGAGTGCCAGCCGGGAACCAGCGCCATCGCGAAGTCCCACGACACGACGCTGTGAACGGAGAGCACGAGGGGCGTCGCCAGCGACGCCAGGAGCCCGTAGGCGCGCCGGTAGTGACGCCACTGCGTGTCGGAGCCCTCCCAGCCGAGCGCCAGCATGCCGAAGATGCGGCGGCGCCAGCCCTTCGAGGCGTCGCGCAGGGCAGCGATGTCGGGGACGAGCCCGACGATGAAGAACACGGTGCTGATCGAGAGGTATGTCGAGATCGCGAACACGTCCCAGACCAGGGGCGACCGGAAGTTGGGCCAGAGATAGCGCTGGTTCGGGTACGGCAGCAGGAAGTACGCGAACCACATGCGTCCGGCGTGGATGAGCGGGAACAGGCCCGCCGTCATGACCGCGAAGATCGTCATCGCCTCGGCCGCCCGGTAGATCGACGTCCGCCAGCGGGCGCGGAAGAGATAGAGGATGGCCGAGATCAGGGTGCCCGCGTGGCCGATGCCGATCCAGAACACGAAGGTCGTGATGTACATCGCCCACATCTGGGGCACGCGCTTGCCCGCCATGCCCATGCCCCACCAGACCTGCCCGGTCCAGGCGACGAAGAACCCGGCGAGCAGCAGCGCCACGAAGCACATCCAGGCGAAATAGAGGTTGCCCGGCGGCTCCAGCGTGCGGAGGACGTCGCGGTTGACGTCGGCGAACGTGGGGGACGTGGTCCGGCCGTCGCTCATCGGCTCACGCGTGCTCGCGGACGACCTTCCGGAGGTAGGTGACGGACGGCCGCGTGCCGACCTCGCGGAGCACGTGATACGCCCGGGGCGAGTGAGCCAGCTTCGCGACGGTGCTGGCGTCGTCCTTGAGGTTACCGAACGTGATCGCCTGAGTCGGACACGTCTGCTGGCACGCCGTCACGATGTCGCCGTCCCGCACCCCGCGCTTCTCGTCGCGCGCACGATCCTTGCCGACGATGATGCGCTGCACGCACATCGTGCACTTCTCCATCACGCCGAGCTGACGGACCGTGACGTCGGGGTTCAGCTGGACCTCGAGCGGCGCCGGGAACTCGTACTGGAACCAGTTGAAACGGCGCACGTGATACGGACAGTTGTTGCCGCAGTAGCGCGTGCCCACGCAACGGTTGTAGACCTGCCCATTGAGTCCCTCATCGGTGCGGTAGGCCGCGTACACGGGGCAGACGGGCTCGCACGGCGCGACCTCGCAGTGCTGGCACAGCATCGGCAGGAACAGGTTCGTCGGATGCTCCCGCTTGCCTTCCGCCCAGCGCTCGAGCCGGAGCCAGTGGAGCTGGCGGCCGTACGCCGCCGAGGCCTTGCCCACGACCGGCACGTTGTTCTCCGCCTGGCAGGCGACCACGCACGCCTGACAGCCCACGCACGCGTCGACGTCGATCGTCATGCCCCAGCGGTTGCCCGGATATTTTTGATTTTCGTAGAGGCTGGGTAGAGGTGGCTCGGGGCCACGCCCCCGCAGCGCCTGCTCGCGGGCCGCGCGCAGGTCCACGTACTGCGCCAGCTCGCGGTCGTCCTGGTCGTGCGTCGCCTGGAGAATGGCCAGCGGGCGGCGCGTGCCGAGCTTCGTCAGGGTCACCTTCACGCTCATGAACGAGAGTCCACCCGACGTCGCGTCGGCCGCCGCCGGCAGGATCTCCATCGGGTTCAGGGAGCGGGGGTCGGCGCCGACGTATCGCGGACGCTGGTAGGGCGTATAGCGGTGGCCCATCGGAATCGCGACCGCGGAGGGATGAAGCGTCGGCGAGATGTACGCGGGCAGCTCGAGGCTCCCCTGCGGCGACTTGATCCCGAGCATGTCGCCCTGGGCGATGCCGAGCTTCCGCGCCGTCTCCGCCGGGACCTCGACCCACGCGTCCCACACTGCCTGCGTCATCGTGTCGGGTGCCTCCTGGAGCCAGGCGCTGACCGCGCTGCGACCGTCGTAGAACCGGAGCGACGGATAGGCGAGGAGCGTGAGCCCGCCGGCGTTGCCCTCGAGCTTTGCCGGCGCCGGCTCGACGGCGCTGACCTTCGCGGTCACCGCGACCGGAGCGACGTCGGCGAAGAGGCCGCCGTGGCGGAGCGCCCCTTCGAGCTGTCCCTTCACCAGCGGCTCCCACGCCGCCTTCACGTACTGCTCGAAGCTCGGCCACGGGAGCGGGCCCTTGCCCTCCTCGGCCCCAAGCGCGGCCCGGGCGATGCGGAGAAGCGTGTCACCCATTGGCCGCGAGTCGCGGATCGGCGCCATCGTCGGCTGAAGCAGGCCGACCACGCCCTCGCGCGGCGAGTAGTCGCCCCACGACTCGAGCCAGTGCGTGTCCGGCAGGACGACGTGCGCCAGCTCGCTAGTCTGATCGGGCACGTTCGAGAAGCTGACGACGAGCGCCACCTTGCGGATCGCGTCGGCGAGCTTGAGGCCAGACGGGAGCGTGAAGGCGGGGTTGACACCGGGGCCCAGGACGAGGACCTCGACCTCACCGCCCGCCATGGCGCGCGCCAGCGCCGCGACCTCCGCGTGCGGCGTGACTTTGCCGTAGGCCGAATCGGCGCCGAAGCGTACGGTCTTGCCGACGTTGCCGGCCGCCGCGTTCAGGAGGTTGATCGCGATCTGCGTCTCGGTCGCGTTGGACCCGGTGACCGCCACACCGCCGCCGACGGCGAGCCCGGGCTTGGCGTGGGCGAACACCGTCGCGACGTGCTTGATCGTCTCGACGGGGACGCCACTCTGGTCCGCAGCCCGCTTGAGGTCGACCCTGGCCACGGCTTCGGCGAAACGGCGGTCCGCCATCCCCTCGTCGACCATCACGCGCAGGACGGCGAGGGCGAGCAGCCCTTCCGTCCCGGGGGCGTTCCGGACCCACTCGTCGGCGTTCGACGCCGTCAGGGACTGCCGCGGCTCGACGTGGATGAACGTCCCCGCGCGCCCGTCCCTGAACGAATGCATCCGCGCGAACGTCCGCGCGTACTGGACGTTCGAGAGCCAGGTCTCGATGAAGTCGGCGCCGAAAGACAGGACGACCTCGGCGTCCTCGAACGCGTAGTACGGGATCGCGTCCCGGTTGAACGTGGTCCGGTTCGCGGCGCGGATCGACTCGTAGGTGAACGGCTCCAGCGTAACGCGCGGACGCGTCCCGAGCGCCTGGACCCAGCGATCGAGCAGCGCGGCGAGGCTTCCGTTCTCGAGCTGCGACACGACGGCGATCGCGCGACCCTTGCCGACGGTCCGGAGCGCGCCGATCCGCTCGGCGACGAGCTTCGTGGCCGCGTCCCACGTCCCGGCCTTGAAGGCGCCGTTCCCGTCCCGCACGAGCGGACCCGCGATCCGGTCGGGATGGTAGAGACCCTGCAGCGCGGCCTGTCCGCGCAGGCACAATGCGCCTGCGTTGACCGGGTGGTCGGGATTCCCCTCGAGCTTCACGATGCGCCCCTCGCGGTTCTTCGCGAGGACGCCGCACCCGGCCGGGCACTCGCGGCAGACCGTCGCGAACCACGAGGCCACCCCCGGCACGATCTGCTCGTTCGGGACCACGAGGGGCAGGATGGTCTCGCTGGCCTGCTGGCAACCGCCGGTCGCGGCGGCCGCGCCGGATACCGTGACGATCTTGAAGAAGTCGCGTAGGTTAATTTACCGAGAGCTCCAGCCCGGATTTGACCGAGGGTGGCGAGTGACAGGCACGTGGGGCTCCATTTACCGAGAGCTCCAGCCCGGATCCGACCGAGGGTGGCGAGTGACAGGCACGTGGGGCTCCATTTACCGAGAGCTCCAGCCCGGATCCGACCGAGGGTGGCGAATGACAGGCACGTGTGGCTCCGTTTTCAGTGGTGACAGGTCACGCAGTCGAGCGGCGCGTGCTTGCTGGCCGTCGCGTTCTCTCGCCGGTGACAGTCGATGCACCATCCCATCGTGAGCGGCGGCGCCGTGGGTCTCGCGCCCACGAGGTGCAAGAGGTCGATCGTCAGGCGCGGACCCGTCTCGGCCGCGAAGGTCGTCATGGTCTCGACCGGGCCATGGCACGTCTGGCACTTGAGCCCCGCGCGCACATGCGCCTTGTGCGGGAAGTAGGTGAACTCCGGCAGCTTGTTCACGCGGACCCATGGAATCGACTCCTTCTTCGCATAGTACTCGGCGAGCTTCTTGACCTCGGGCAGGGCCGCGCCGGTGATCTTGTGGCACCCCATGCAGCGCTCGACGGACGGGAGCCCCGCATACTCCGATCGACGCGCCTCGCTGTGGCAGTACTGGCAGTCGATCTTGTACGTCCCGGCGTGCACGTTGTGAGGGAAGTTGATGGGCTGGCTCGAAGGCTTCGCCGCTGCGGCGGGCTGGCGGCTCCACGACGACACCGCCAGGAAGATCAAAACGGCTAGGAGCGCCGCGCCGAGTGCGCCCACGCCCGCCTTGGCCGTCATCGACAGTCGATCGTCCTCCGGGGGATTGGCCTCTCCGCGCTGCAGGCCATCGCGGGGACGCGGCCCCGCCGGCCGAGGCGCGGCCGTAACTCAGGATGCTCGTGAACGCTATCACGCACTCCCGGCGGCCGTCAATCTATTCGCGCGGTTCCGAGTGGCGAAACGCGGTGCGCGCGCCGGCTGCGGCAAGCCGCGTCGCGGATCAGCCGGCGGCCAGCGACTCGGCCGCGGCCCACGCCGCCTGCGCGATGTCCGCGTCAGTGTGCGCGAGAGAGACGAAGGCCGCCTCGAACTGCGAGGGCGCCAGGAACACGCCACGCTCGAGCATCGCGTGGAAGTAGCGCGCGTAGCGCTTCGTGTCGGCACGCTTGGCCGACGCGTAGTCGGTCACCGCGCCCTCGCAGAAGAACGCCGTCAGCATCGACCCTACGCGGTTGACCGTCAAAGGGACGCCGGCCTGCTCGGCGGCGCGTCGCAGGCCCCGCTCGAGCTCTGCGCCAAGCGCATCGAGGCGACGGTACGCGTCGCGGTCCTGGAGCCGCGCCAAGGTCGCGAGCCCCGCCGCCACCGCGAGCGGATTGCCCGAGAGCGTCCCGGCCTGGTAGACCGTGCCGAGCGGCGCGACGTGAGTCATCAAGCGCCGCGATCCTCCGTAGGCGCCCACCGGCAGCCCGCCGCCGATGACCTTGCCGAGGCATGTGAGGTCGGGACGCACGCCGTAGAGCTCCTGGGCGCCGCCGTACGCGACGCGGAACCCGGTGATGACCTCGTCGAAGATGAGCACGGCGTCGTGGGCGCGCGTGAGCTCGCGCAGACCCTCGAGGAAGCCCGCGCGCGGGGGCACGACCCCCATGTTGCCCGCCACCGGCTCGACGATGACGGCGGCGATCTCGCGCCCGCGTTCGCGGAAGAGCGTCCGGACGGCGTCCAGGTCGTTGAACGGCGCCGTCAGCGTCAGCTGCGCGAGCGGGCCCGGCACCCCGGCGCTGTCGGGGATCGAGAAGGTCGCGCCGCCGGAGCCGGCCTTGACCAGGAGGCTGTCGGCGTGACCGTGATAACAGCCGTCGAACTTCACGAGGAGCGGGCGGCCGGTCGCGCCCCGCGCCAGGCGGATCGCGCTCATCGCGGCCTCGGTCCCCGAGCTGACGAGCCGCACCAGCTCGATCGAAGGGTAGGCGGCGGCGATCGCTTCCGCCATCTCGACCTCGAGGCCCGTCGGCGCGCCGTAGCTGGTGCCCCGCGCCGCGGCCTCGGCGATGGCGGCGACGACCGGCGGCGCGGCGTGGCCGAGGATGAGTGGGCCCCACGAGCCGAGGAAGTCCAGGTACGAACGGCCGTCCACGTCCCAGATCCTGGCCCCCTCGCCGCGCGCCACGAAGAACGGCTCGCCGCCCACGCCGCGGAAGGCGCGCACGGGGCTGTTGACGCCGCCGGGAATCAGCCGACACGCAGCCTCGAACAGACTCTTCGAGTCACGCATTTCAGGAGCTCCTGCCGAGCAACGCGCCGATCCCGGCTCTCTCCCAGAGCCGACCGGCGGCGAAGAGGATCCGCTCGTGCCAGCGCCGGCCCGCGGCGTCGAGGTCGACCCGGAGGAACTCCCGCTCGCGCGCGCTCCAGCGGAACCCGGCGACGGCGTCCACCCGTCCGCCGACGACCGACGTCACGAGATACGTCGCGGTCGGGTACGTCGGCTCGTCGCCGAGCAGCGCCTGCTGCCGGTCCGTCGGCGAGAAGTAGGCGCCGGCATCGACGTGCGAATGATAGATCACCGCGATCGAGAACCCCTCCCCCTCGAGACGTCCGATGCGGAGCAGGTCTTTGGGATCGATGAAATAGGCCGTGCGGGCGTCCCGCGGATGACGCAGCGGATCCTTGGCATGCAGCTCGTCCTGGATGTTCCGGCACCTGACGAGCTGGCGCGTCCGGCCCTGGACCAGGATGACGCCGCACGACTCGTGGGGATACTCCTCGACCGCCTGCCGGCGGATCGCGTCGAGCTCCTCGGCCGTGACGATCATGACGCGCCTGGCGTGCGCGCGCGCCCGCCCGCGAGCGCCGGAATGATCGTGACCTCGTCGCCGTCGCGGAGCGGCGTGCGCAGCCCCTGGAGGGATTCGATCGCCTCGCTGTTCACGTAGATGTTCACGTGATGGTGCACCGCGCCGCCCTCGTCGCGCACCAGCCCTTTCAGTCCGCTGTAGGAGGCTTCGAGCTGGTCGAGCAGCCGGCTGACGTCGGTCGCGGCGACCTCGATGTGGGCGCGGTTGTTCGTCGCCCGACGAAACGAGGTCGGGATGTAGACGGTCACCGCCATCCCTAGCCTCCTGGACTCAGGTACCGCTCGCCGGTGTCCGGGAGCACCGTGACGACGAGCTGGCTCGGCGCCAGCTCCGCCGCCACCTGACACGCCGCGAACGCGGCCGCGCCGGCCGACACGCCGACCAGCAGCCCCTCTTCCCGCGCGAGCCGTCGCGACCACGCGAGGGCATCCTCGTCGCGTACCAGGATGATCCGGTCGATGATCGACCGGTTCAGGACGCCCGGCACGAACGACGCGCCGATCCCCTGGATGGCGTGGGGCCGCGCCTTGCCCCCGGAGAGCACGGGCGAGGTCGCGGGCTCGACGGCGACGACGCGGACCGTCGGGATCTTTTCCTTGAGGACCTCGCCGACACCCGTCAGGGTCCCGCCCGTTCCAACGCCGACGACGAGGGCGTCGAGCCGGCCGCCGACCGCGTCGAGGATCTCGAGCGCGGTCGTGCGACGGTGCGCCTCGGGGTTCGCCGGGTTCTCGAATTGCTGCGGCATGAAGTAGTCCGGGTGCTCGCGGCAGAGCTCGCGGGCCGCGTGGACGGCACCGGTCATCCCCTCGATCGCCGGCGTGAGGTGGAGCTCGGCGCCGAACCGCGCGAGGAGGCGCTGGCGCTCGACGCTCATGTCGTCGGGCATCGTCAGGATCAGCCGGTAGCCTCGCACCGCCGCCGCCATCGCCAATCCGATGCCCGTGTTGCCGCTGGTCGGCTCGACGATGGTGGCGCCCGTCTTGAGCACGCCACGCCGCTCGGCGTCCTCGAGCATCGAGACGGCGATGCGATCCTTGACGCTCCCGCCCGGGTTCAGCGACTCGACCTTCGCGACGACGCTCGCCCCGCCCGGCTTGGGCAGGCGGTTCAGCCGCACCATCGGTGTGCGGCCGACCAGCTCGAGCACCGAGCTCGCGATCTTCGGTGCCGGCATCATATGTGGTACATCGGGCGCGCGGCGCTCCGGCGGGCGAGCGCGCGCGTGGCGAGATCGCCGAACGTCAGCTGGTCGACGACCTTCGAGACCGCGTTCGAGATCTCGTCCCACAGCTCGGCCAGGTCGTGCCGCTCGCCGGTGCTCCGGCCCCCCCGGCGCTGCGCCTCGAACGGCGCGCCCGCGCCCTCCACCGCTCGCAGGACGTCGCCCACCGTGATGTCCTCGGGCGGGCGCGTGAGATGGTAGCCGCCCAGCGAGCCGCGCTTGGACGTGAGCAAGCCCGCGCGCTTCAGCGCCAGCAGCACCTGTTCGAGGTAGCGCTGTGGGATCGCCTGGCGCCGCGCGATCTCCTGGATGGGCGTGAGCCCGCGATCACGGTGGAGCGCCAGGTCGAGCACCGCCTGGATCGCATACTCGCCCTTCGCCGAGATGCGCACGCTACGGCTCGGCTCGCTCGAGCAGGCGCGCGGCGTCGCGGGCGAAGTAGGTGATCACCACGTCGGCGCCGGCGCGGCGGATGGCGGTGAGCGCCTCCATCATCGCGCGCTCCTCGTCGAGCCAGCCCAGGCGCCCGGCGGCGCGGATCATCGCGTACTCGCCGGAGACCGAGTACGCGGCGAGCGGCACGCCGAACTCCGCCTTCGCCCGCGAGATGACGTCGAGGTACGGCAACGCGGGCTTGACCATGACGATGTCGGCCCCCTCGTCGAGATCGAGCGCGATCTCGCGCATCGCCTCCACGGCGTTCGCCGGATCCATCTGGTACGCGCGCCGGTCGCCGAACTGCGGCGCCGAGTCCGCCGCGTCGCGGAACGGACCGTAGAAGCTCGAGGCGTACTTCGCTGAGTACGCCATGATCGGCGTGTCGGTGAAGCTCGCGTCGTCGAGCGCCTCGCGGATGGTGCCGACGCGGCCGTCCATCATGTCGGAGGGGGCGACCAGATCCGCGCCCGCTTCGGCGTGCGAGACGGCGACGCGCGCGAGCAGCTCGAGCGTCGGGTCGTTGCGGACGGTGCCGCCTTCCACGATGCCGCAGTGCCCGTGACTCGTGTACTGGCACAGGCACACGTCGGTGGCGACCAGCAAGTCCGGCACCACGTCCTTCACCGCCCGCACCGCCTGCTGCACGATGCCGTCGTCGGCGTACGCCTCGGAGCCGCGCGGGTCTTTCTCGGCGGGCAGGCCGAACAGGAGGACGCCGGGGATCCCCACGCTCGCGACATCCTTCATGTCCTTCACGAGCTCGTCGATGGAGAGACGGTACTGGCCGGGCATCGACCCGATCGGCTCGCGCACGCCTCGCCCGTGGACGACGAAGAGCGGGTAGATGAGATCGTCGACGGCCAGCACCGTCTCGCGGATCAGCTTGCGTAGCAAGGGCTTCTCGCGGAGACGTCTCGGTCGGAACATCGCATGCGCCATCACTCGCTCCTTCTGGGTCGGCGACCGGTATTCCTCGGGGCACGGGAAAAGTAGTCGGCGAGCGCCCGCGCGAGAGCGGGAATCGTGTACTCGCTCGGCATCACGGCGGTGGGTAGGCCGTACTCGGCGGCGGTCGCCGCCGTGATCGGACCGATGGAGGCGACGGCGATCTTGCCCTGCCACGAGCTCCGCTCGTCCTCGCTGAACTGCTCGGCGAAGTTCCGGGCGGTGGACGAGCTCGTGAACGTGACGGCGTCGACGGCGCCGGAGGCGAGCGCTTCACGCACGCGGACGACGCCGTCGTCGATGCGCCGGGTCTGGTACGCCGGGACCTCGGTCACGGCGACGCCCAGCCGGCGGAGCTCGACGACCAGCACGTCGCGGGTTTCCTTCGCCCTCGGTAGCAGGATCCGGTCGGCCGGCCCGACGACCGTGCGCAGCCGCTCGACCAGCGCCTCGGCCCGATACTCGGCGGGGACCACCTCGGGCCGGACCCCGTGCTCGGCGAGCGCGTCGGCGGTCGCGGGACCGATCGCCGCCACCCGCTTGCGCGCGATCGCGGCCCACGGCAGCCCCCGCGCCGTCAGCCGCCGATCCACCATGGCGACACCGTTCACGCTCGTGAAGATCACCCAGGTGAACGACTCGAGCCCGGCGAGGGCCGTGTCCAGCGGCTCCCACGACGCGGGCGGCTCGATGACGATCGTCGGCGCTTGCAAGACCCGCGCGCCCGCGGCTTCCAGGAGCTCGACGAATCGCTGCGCCTGGGCGCGGGCCCGCGTGACCACGATGGTCCGGCCCTCGAGTGGCCGCTCCACGGTCGCCCGGCCTACCCGCGCCATCCCATCACCGGCTTGAGTGGGGTCACCGAGGTGGCGCCCTGATCGAGCAGCGCGTCCGCGAGGCGCTGGCCCAGCCGCTCCGGCTCCTCCCGAGCTCCGACGGCGCTCGTGCGAAGAACCTTGCGTCCGTCCTCGCTCGCGACGAGGGCGATCATCCGGAGGCTCGACCCGTCGAGGACCGCGTGGGCGGCGATGGGCGAGTTGCAGGAGGCGCCCAGGCGTCCGAGACACGCGCGCTCGGCCAGCGCGCAGGCACGCGTCGACGCGTGGTCGAGCTTCTCGAGGAGGGCGCGGACGGGAGCATCGGCGGCGCGGGCTTCGACGGCGATGACACCCTGGCCGACCGCGGGCACGAAGGCCTCCGGGTCGAGCGGGTGGACATGCATCGGGGCGACGCCGAGACGCTTGAGACCGGCGGCGGCCAGCAGCACGCCGTCCCAGCCCTCGCTCTCGAGCTTTCCGAGGCGCGTGCCCACGTTCCCGCGGACCGGCTCGACGACGAGGTCGGGCCGCAGCGCCAGCGCCAGCGCGCGGCGGCGCGGGCTCCCGGTGCCGAGCCGGGCCCCCGCGCGGAGATCCTCGAAACGGGACGCCCGGCGCGTCACCAGGACGTCGCGCGGGTCCTCGCGCTCGGGAAATGCCGCGAGGGTGAGGCCCGCCGGAACCTCGGCCGGCAGGTCCTTGAGACTGTGCACGGCGCAATCGAGGGCGCCGCCGAGGAGCATCTCCTCGATCTCCCTCACGAAGAGCCCCTTGCCGCCGATCGCCGCCAGCTGCACCTCCAGGCGGCGATCCCCCTCGGTCCTTACCGGCACGATCTCGACGTCGGCGCCCAGCGCGCGTAACGGCGCCGCCACGGCCTGCGCCTGGACCAGCGCCAGCGGGCTTCCCCGGGTTCCGATCTTGATCATGGGTTGCGTCCCAACCCGAAGAGCTCGTGGACGAGCTCGAGCCACGAGCGGGGCGAGCCCGCGCGCGACGACTCCCGGAGCTTCGTGATCGGCGCGTGCAGGATCTTGTTCACGATCGCCGTCGACAATGCCTCGATCGCCTCGCGCGTCGCGGGCGTGACGTCGGGCAGCCGGGTCAGCGTGCGCTTGACCTCGCCGGCACGGATCGCCTCGAGCCGCTCCCGGAGCGAGACGATCGTGGGAATCACCTCGACGTCGCCGAGCTTCGCGAGAAACTTCGCCACCTCGCGCTCCACGAGCGCCTCGGCCCGGTGCGCCTCCCGGACGCGCTCGCGGATGTTCGCGTCGACGACCTGCTTGAGGTCGTCGATGTCGTAGCAATACACGCCGTCGAGGGTTCCGACGGCGCTTTCCACGTTGCGCGGGACTGCGATGTCGATGAAGAAGAGCGGCCGTCCGCGCCTTGCCGAGACGATGCGCTGGACGGTCCCGAGCCGGATCACCGGCTCCGGCGCGCCCGTGGAGGCGATCACGATGTCCACGGTCGCGAGCGCGGTCGGCAGCGCCTCGAACGGCACGGGGGTGCCGGCCAGCGCGCGGGCGAGCTCCTGGGCGCGCGCCCAGGTGCGATTGGCGACGTACAGCGGGAACGCGCCCTGCTCGACGAGGTGCCGGGCGGCGAGCTCGCTCATCTTGCCGGCGCCCACGAGGAGGACGGCCTTGCCGTCGAGCCCCGCGAAGATCTTCTTGGCCAGCTCGACCGCGGCGAACGAGACGGACACGGCGTGCCGCGCGATTTCCGTCTCCGTCCGCACCTTCTTTGCCACGGCGAAGGCCTGGCTGAAGAGCGAGTGCAGTGCCGGGCCGATGGCCTCGCACGACTGGGCGAGCGCGAATGCGTCCTTCACCTGACCGAGGATCTGGGGCTCGCCGATCATCATCGAGTCGAGGCTCGACGCCACGCGGAACGCGTGGCGAACCGCGTCGCCCTCGGCGTGCGTGTACAGCACCGCCTCCACGGAGGCCGGCTCCACGCCACGGTGGCGGCAGAGCTGGCGGAACGTGGCGGTCCGGGCCTCGCCGGGCACGTCGGCGACCGCGTACACCTCGACGCGATTGCAGGTCGAGAGGATGAGGGCCTCGCGGAGGATCCCCATGCCGGCGATATCGCGGAGCAGCTCGCGCAGCTTGTCCTCGTCGACGGCGAGCTGCTCCCGGAGCTCCACCGGCGCGTTTCGGTGCGAGAGGCCCGCGACGAAGAGCGGCATCTAGCTGCCGTGCTTTCCCGGGAGGAACAGACCCGCCCCCAGCGTGAGCACGAGCGCCGCGAATCCGACGATCGCGAAGTACGCCGCACGGCGTCCGTGCCAGCCGCCGGCGGCTCGCCCGGCGAGCGTCGCCGCGTAGACGGCCCAGGCGACGAAGGACGAGAACGCCAGCGGGTCGAAGGTGAAGACGCTGCCCCAAGCGGTGCCCGCCCAGAGGACGCCCAGGATCAAACCCGTCGTCAGGAATGGGAACCCGAGTGCCAACGTGCGATAGGTCAGCCGATCGAGCGTCGCCAGCGCCGGGAGCGTGTAGTAGAGAGCGCCGGGGCGCTGCTTGGCCTTGAGCTGATGTTCCTGGAGCAGGTACATCACCGCCCCGGCGAAGTTGAGCACGAAGGCCGCGATACCGACGAGCGCCAGCCCGATGTGCACCCAGAGCCAGGCACCGCTGAGCGCCGGCCCGATCAGCGGGCGCGTGGGCATCGATTGAAGACTGAACACGAGGGCCACCGGGAGGACGAAGGCGCCGAGGACCGAGAGACCGTACCGGCGTTCGAGCCACATCTCCAGGAGAACGACGACCCACACGGCGACGGAGACCGCGTCCGGGAGATTGGCGAGAGGCGGCCGACCGAGGTCGATCGCCAGAGCCAGCAAGGCAATGGTGTGCAGGACCCAGGCCGCCAGGGTAGCCAGGGAGGCGAGGCGATGCAGCACCTCCTCCCGCTGGACCAGGTACGCCAGAGCGAGGCCCGTGGCGGCAACGTATCCGATGATCGCGAACGTCAGCAGGGTCTGGTGCATAGCTCTAAAAACTCAAGCGCAGCGAGAGTTTACCACATTCCCGATGCGGATTAGCTCGCCCCTAAGTGTTGCCCCGCGTCAACTGGATGAGCGAGGGGACCGGGCGCCAGTAGCCGGCACGTACGGCGATCAGATCCAGGTGCGGCGATCCCCAGTCTTCGATGAGGGCCGAGCCCGCGTTCCATCGAACCCTGCGGTCGAGTTCCTTAATGTAGGCGTGACACTTTCTGCAGGCGGAGATGAAATAGCCCTCCTCTTTCTCCTCGGCGTCAAGGCGGACGAGATCCTTCGGTGTCTGGTGGCCGCAGAACGGGCATTGCAGTCTCGGAAATGCCCAGCCAGCTCCGCACAGATGGCACGCCAGCAGTCGCTGGCCGGTCTCCGTCACGTCGGCGAAGCCCGGTGGGGCGCCGCAGAAGGGACAAACGCCGAGAATCCAGGACCGATCCGTGAGGTACCGACGACAGTCGGCGAGGTACGCGTGCAGCATCGGGCGCAACGCGCCGCACGCCAGGAAGGCAACGACCTCCGGGGACAGGCCAACACTCTCCTCGAGTCGCGGCGCCCCGATCCGGCCCCGTGTCGGGAGCAGCATTGCCGGGGTGACCTCCCCCGCGTCCCACTCTCGGATGAAGCGCCGAACGGCGTCCTCGTGTCCGCCGAGCTCCGTCAGGAACTCGAGCGAGGCGCCGAGTGGATCCTCGAGGTCGGTCGCGGGGATACGTGGCTCAGCTTCAGAAAGAAGTGGAATCTCACGACGCCATCGATTCTCGCACTCGTCAGCCGTCCACAGGAGGGGCTGGAGTCTCTCGCCCGACCAACGAGCCCATGACTCCAGGAGTGCCTGATAAACGGCCAGCGGCCCGAGGAAGGTCGGGCGGCGGCTCAGAAGATCGCTCCACTCCTCGAGCAGCGTCACGTAGCTCAGACATTCCCTCGAGACACCAGAGGCCCCGCGAGCCGGGGCCCCTGGGGCGTCGAACCCTCGACCGTGATCAGGTCGCCTGACCCGCGGCGATGATCACGTGCTTGACCAGAAAACCACCGATCAGGATCAAGACCGAGACGAGCGCGGCCACGCCCGCTCCCGCCTTCTTGATGCCACCGGCGCACTGCAACACCAGCGGAGCCACGATTCCGACGACGACCGCCCCGAGCCAGAAGGTGAGACTGTACGGCCCGAAGAGGAGCTGCGTGAGCGCCTGGCCGATCCGCGCCGACCCCGCCATCCGCACCGCCACGATGAAGAGGGCCAGCGCGACGAGCTGGAGGAGCAGCGTGAAGGCGGTGAACCGCATGAGCCGCGACAGCGCCTCACGCCTCTGACCACCGAGCAGGCTCAGGACGAGGGCGATCGCGGCGCCTCCCGTCGACGCGCCGACGGCGAGGAAGAGCGCGCCAAGCCAGTGCGCGCTGACGAACAGCGGCCGCGCCGTGGCCCCGAGCAGCACGCCCGGGTAGGCGGCCAGGAAGAACCCGAAGAAGCCGCCGATCACGCCGACGATCAGCCGCAGCCCGCTCATGCTCCGCCCGCTCCGGTGCTCCAGGAAGACGTCGAGCGCCGCGAGGAAGGCGAACACGCTGAACCCGAGGAGCGCCCACGCGCCGGCGTTCATGGGCGAAAACGGCTTGAAGTGGAACGGCCCGACGGTGATCGCGTCCATGCCGATCTCGGCCGACGGCTTGGCGACCATCATCATGTGGAGAAAGCGCGTCGGGAGGCCGAGGTCGACGATCAGCATGATCGGAGCCGGGATGATTGCCAGGAACGCGATGTAGTACCCGACGCGCACGACGTCGCGGTACCGCTGCCCATCGAGGAGATTGGCGATCGTGGCGATCACGAACGCTCCGCCGGCGATGCCGCCCAGGAAGAAGTAGAGATCGATCAGCAGTGGCCAGTCCGAGCTCTGGAGCAGACCGGGCTCCATCAGGCGTCTCCCTTCCCGCCCCGGTCCCGGAACGCCACGAGCGCACCGAGCCCGACCATCAAGGCCGAGCCGATCGCCAGGAGCGAATCGGCGATGACGTTGCGCTGCGGCAGCTTCGGCTTGTCGGGCAACCCATAGATCGAGGGCTTGCCGAGCAGGAGGAAGAACGCGTTGAGGCCCCCGAGGGCGCCGTCCTTGTCCTCACCGTAGAGCTGCGCGTCCTTGTAGCCGAGCTTCTTCAGCTCGTCGACCCGCTTCTTGGCCTTGACGGCCAGCTCGTCCCGGAAGCCGAACCGGATCGACTCCGTCGGGCACGCCTTGGCGCACGCCGGGCCCAGACCATTGTGGATCCGGTCGTTGCAGAACGTGCACTTCGTGGCCGTGCCGGTATCGTGGTTGAAGGCGACCACGCCGAAGGGGCATGCCGAGACGCAATAGCGGCATCCATTGCAGATGTCCTGGTTGATGTTGACGGTGCCGTACTCGGTGCGATAGATGGCGCCCGTGGGGCACGCCTCCAGGCAGCCGGCCTGGGCGCAGTGCTTGCACACGTCGGACATCATGTGCCACTGCTTCATCTGGCCCTTGGCGTCGGTCTCTTCGAAGAATCGTACGAGCCGGTAGCTCTTGTCGGTGAAGTGGGCGTGGTTCTGGTAGGTGCCCGTCCACTCGGGCTCTTCGGGCGCCAGCTGGTTCCACTGCTTGCAGGCGACCTGGCAGGCGCGGCAGCCGATGCACAGCGAGACGTCCGTGAACATCGCGAGCGTTCGCGCCATGGCTACGCCACCCCCTTCCGGACGTTACAGAGGAGGGCCTTCGACTCCTGGATGAAGGTCGTCGGGTCTCCGAGGCTTGCGACCAGGTCGTTCGTGATGTCGCCCCGGGCCGAGTTCATCACGCCCTGGTAGCCCCAGTGCCAGGGGATACCGACCTGGTAGACCTTCTTGCCGTTGATCACGAACGGCTTGATCCGTTCGGTGACGAGCGCGCGCACCTTGATGCTGGCCCGCGGGGTCGAGACGGTCACCATGTCGCCGTTCTGGATGCCCAGCTCCTTGGCCATCTCGGACCCGATCTCCGCGAAGTGGCCGAAGTAGAGCTCGGAGAGCCAGGGCACGTGGCGTGACATGCCGGCCGCGTGGTGCTCGGTGAGCCGGTAGGTGGTCAGCACGTACGGGTACTGGTCGGGGGTGCCCAGCTTGTTCAGATCGCCGATGTCGTACACCTTCGCGACCGGATTGTTGTTCACCTTCGACAAGAGGTTCTTCGTCGGCGACTCGAACGGCTCGTAATGCTCGGGGAACGCGCCGTCGAGGACCGATGCGAAGAGCTGCCCCTTGCCGTGCGGGTTCATGATGAACGCGTCGACCCCGCCGATCCCCTTGAAGGCGCCTTCCTTCTGTCTCGGCGCGTCTGGCGCCATCGTCGCCGGGAAGTCGGGCACGTCGTTGCCGACCCACTTCTTTTCCTTCGCGTCCCACCAGATCAGCTTCTTCTTCTCGCTCCATGGCTTGCCGGCGGCATCGGCCGACGCACGGTTGTAGAGGATCCGCCGGTTCGCCGGCCACACGAACCCCCAGCCGTGGGCCAGGTAGTCGCCCGCCTTGGGCTTCTCGCGCCTCAGCGCCAGGTTCTTTCCCTCTTCCGGATAGATACCGGTGTAGATCCAGTTGCCGCACGCGGTGAGCCCATCGTCCCGCAGGTGGCCGAAGGTCTTCATCGGCTCACCCTTCTTGTACTGGAGCTTGCCGTCCTTGTCGGGTACGTCGTCGGTCGCGTACCCGTTGCACTCCTTGAGCACCAGCTCCATCGAGGGCTCCTTCTTGGGCCCCTGGGGCTGGTAGTCCCACACCAGGTCGAGGATCTGACGGTCCTTCTTAGCCTGCGACCCTTTGTAGAGCGCCTGCAATCGGCTGCCGAGGTCGACGACGAACGCCGCGTCCGAGCGCGCATCGCCCGGCGGGTCCACCGCCTTCACGTGCCACTGAGCCAGTCGCATCGTGTTCGTGATCGAGCCGTCCTTCTCGGCCGCCGGCGCCGCGGGAATGAAGAACACCTCGACCTGGCTCGACTTGGGATCGACTCCCGGCTCCTTCCAGACCGCCGCCGTATCGGATTCGAAGAGGTCGGCGACGACGAGCCACTCGAGATTGCGCAGCGCCTGCCGGCCCATCTTGGAGTTGGGGCTGTCCACCGCCGGGTTCTGACCCATGCAAATGAACCCCTTCACCTTCTTCTGGTGCATTCCGACGATGAAGTGCTGGTGGGAGTACGCGTCCGCCTTCTCCCGCTTGGGAAGGTAGTCGTACGCATAGTCGTTGTCCTTCGTCGCCGCCCCTCCCCACCAGGCCTTGAGCAGGCTGACGACGAACTTCGGGTTGTTCACCCAGAACCCGCCCTTCGGCGTCGTCTTCTCCAGGTAGTCCGTCAGCGTCGGGTGGGGCGCCTGGAGCGGCGCCGCCGGATACCCCGGGAGCATGTGGTAGAGGGTCCCGAAGTCGGTCGCACCCTGGACGTTGGAGTGGCCGCGGAGCGCGACCACGCCGCCGCCGGGGCGTCCGACGTTCCCGAGAATGAGCTGGAGCATGCAGAGTGACCTGATCTGTTGCACGCCGTTCGTCGACTGGTTCAGCTGGAGGGCGTACGAGATGGTCCCGGTCTTTTCCCGGCCTGACGCGGAGCAGTAGATGTCCGCGACCTTGAGGAAGAGATCCTTGGAGATCCCGCAGACCCGCTCCACCATCTCCGGCGTATAGCGCGCGTAGTGGCGGCGCAGGTGCTGGAAGACGCAGCTCGGATCCCGGAGCGTCGGGTCCTGCTTCGGATAGCCCTCGGCATCGAGCTGGAATTTCCACGTCGCCTGGTCGTAGCTCCGCTTGCCCGCGTCGTAGCCGCTGAACAACCCGTCGAGATCAGTCGGGGTCTTGAAATTCGGATCGACCAGGAGCGACGCGTTCGTATAGGTGACGACGTAGTCGTGGAAGTATTTCTTGCTCTCGATCGCGTAGCGGATCAGCCCACCGAAGAAGACGATGTTCGTGCCGGAGCGGATCGGCACATGGTAGTCCGCGGTGGCGGATGTCCGCGTGAAGCGCGGGTCGACGTGGATGATCGTGGCGCCGCGCTCCTTGGCCTTCATCACCCACTTGTAGCTGACCGGATGACACTCCGCCCAGTTCGACGTCGGCATGATCACGTCGGCGTATTGCACGTCGATCAGGTTGGTGGTCATCGCGCCGCGACCGTAGCTGGCGCCGAGCGCGGGCACCGTGGCCGAGTGACACAAACGCGCCGAGTTCTCGAGATTGACGAGCCCCATCCCCCGCGAGAGCTTCGCGATCAGATAGTTCTCCTCGTTGTCGAGAACGGACGAGCCGAGCCAGGCGATGCCCTCGCAGCGGTTCACCGTGACCGGCTTGTCGGCGACCGTCACCGATTCCACGAAGCTCTCGTCGCGCGTCTTCTTCACGCGCTGGGCGATCTGCTCCATCATCCAGTCGAGCGGCTTCTCCTCCCACTTGTCACTGCCGGGCGCGCGATAGAGACACTTCGTGATCCGCCGCTCGTTGAGCGACAGCTGGTAAGTCGAGGACCCCTTGGGGCAGAGCGCGCCCTCGGTGTGGGGCGCGTCCGGATCGCCTTCGATGTCGACGATCTTGTTGTCCTTGACGTAGATGAGCTGGGCGCAGCCGACCGCGCAGTAGGGACACACGCCCGGGACCGCTTTGGCTTCCTTGATCCGGAGCGTCGAGGCCGCGGCCTCGACGGGCGTCAGGTCGATTCCACCGCCCACGACCGTCGCGCCCGTGGCGCCCGCACCGTATTTCAAGAAATCGCGTCGCGACAGACTCATGGCGATACTCCTTTTCGGGGGCATCGTTGGACGATCTGGGGCCGCGCGAAACCCACGGCTCGCCTAGATCTCAGGACTGGCGATTTCTTCCCACGCTCGGCGGAGCACGACGATCCTCTCGGCGGGACCCGCGGCGGGCTCGATCTTGATGATGTCACCCGGATTCACGAGGGCGAGGTCGGCCCGCATTTCACCCTCGGCGACGACGACGGCCTGATCGGAGCACGCGAGGTCCGTACACGCGTCGGCCGGCCCCCTCACGCGCAACCGACCCCTGATCTTGTCGACTTCGACGACGGTGAGGCGGGAGTGCTGGAGCGAGTCTGACAGGCTCGGCGCCATAGCCGGTACCTCCTCGCGACGGGGAGATTTGGCCTGAATTCGTCGTATCTTATGGTGGTCTGACCACAAAGTCAAGTCTCGCCGCGACACGCCCGACACCCGAGGAGACTCGCAAACCGGACGAAGCTCACCTACCCGCCGGAGGGGCGGGCCCGTCCGGCGGCGCGTAGCGAGCGACACAGTCGTCCAGGAGTTGCCGGGCCTCGTCGAGACGCCCCGCCTCGAGTCGCTCGACGATGGAGCGGCGCGTCGCGAGGTCGACGATGGGCCGGTTCGTCAGCGGGTTGTAGAAGCGGCCGAGCTCGAGGAGGATGCGATCGACCTGGCGGACGTCTGCGAGGTTCGCCTCGGCCCGCCGGAAGAGGTCCAGAGCGTGATCGTCACGCCGGCGAGACCGCAGGCCTCGTCGCAGGCCCTCATACTTCGCGTCGAGCGCGGGCTCGTCGGCCATGCCGGCTCACGTCGGGCGCGCGTCAGAGGCGACCGCGGCCACGTCCTCCCGGAGCACGACACCGTTCCCGGCGTAGAGATTGAGACTGTCACTCCGCACGTATCCGCACACGGTGACGTTGAGCTGCTCGGCCAGGGCGACCGCCATCTCGGTCGGCGACGTCCGCGAGGCCACCAGCGGCACGCCCATCCGCGCGGCCTTCAGGAGCATCTCCGAGGAGATGCGCCCCGTGGAGAGGAGGATGCGGTCCTCGGTCGGGATTCCCCGCAGGAGTGCCGCGCCTTTGATCTTGTCGACCGCGTTGTGCCGGCCGACATCCTCGGCGACCAGCAGGAGCTGCTCACCGTCGGTCAAGGCTGCACCGTGGATGCCGCGCGAGACCTTGTAGTGGACCGCGGCGGCAAAGAGGTCTTTCATCCGTAGGGCGAGCGCGTCGGGGCGGACGCGCAGCCCGGACGAGAGTCGCGGAAAGAGCCGGTGGTCGATGCGGAACGTGATCCCGCCGCCACACCCGGAGGTGAGGATCCGCTCGGTCGGCAACGTCACCGGGCCCGCCAGCGTGACCTCCGCCCGTCCGTCGACCGGCGAGACCTCGACGTGACGGACGTCGTCGAGGCCGCCGATCACTTTCTCCATCCAGAGATATCCCACGACGAGCGCCTCGAGGTCGAGGGGCGAACAGAGGAGCGTGAGGAACTTCTCTTCGTTCACGTAGATCGTCAGCGGCTGCTCGCGAACGACCTCGCCGGTGATCTCGTCGGCGCGACTTCCGTGGATCCTGATGTACGTGCGCATGACCCGCTCGCGCGATCTTAGCGCGGATACAGGATCCGAACCAGCGTGAGCCCCTGTGCGGGCGCCGTCGGCCCTGCGCGCGTGCGGTCACGCGACGCCCGGACGGCACCGAGCCAGTCGGCGTCGTGGGCCCCACGCCCGACCGCGACCACGCTGCCGACGATGTTCCGCGCCATGTGGTGGAGATAGCGATCCGCCGAGAGCAGCACTACGAGCCGCTCCTTGCGGCGAACCACGTGCAGCGCCCGCACGACACAGACCGGATCTTTCGCGCGTCCCGGCGCCGCGCAGAACGCGCCGAAGTCGTGGCGGCCGCGGAGCGGCGCCAGCGCGCGGCGCATCGCGTCGGCGTCCAGCCTCTGGGGAACGTGCCAGGCGTAGCGGGCGAGGAGCGGGTGCGCGACGGAGCCGTTGTCGATGAGGAACGCGTACCGCTTGCCGGTGGCGGCGCGCCGCGCGTCGAAGGCCGCCGGCGCCTCGCGGACGTCGACGACGCGGACGTCACGTGGCAGATCGGCGTTGAGGGCACCGCGCAGGCCGAGGCTGGCGATCCTTGCCCCGGTCGTCAGCGACACGACCTGCCGCAGGGCGTGCACGCCCGCGTCGGTCCGGCTGGCGCCGGTGACGCGAGTGTCGGCGCCGAATCGACGGCGTGCCGCCTCGACCAGAACACCCTGCACGGTCCGGGCGCCGGGCTGGACCTGCCAGCCGTGGTAGTCGGTGCCGTCGTAGGACAGCACCAGCCGGAACGTCGAACGAGCCGGCGCTATCGCGGCGGCGGCGGGCGCCGCAGGCTGCGCGCCGGAACGAAGGTGAGCCACACCACGGCGACCAGGAGGAAGAGGATGAGGTCGATCACGATCTCCCACGAGAGCCCCGGCAGCACGGCCGGCACGACCTGGCGCTTGAGCCAGTCCTGACGCTCGAAGTCTTTCGGCTCGTAGTAGGCGGGATCGTACCCGCGGACGGCGTCGATGAACCTCACGACCAGCGGCACCGCCACGTACGCCACGACCAGAATCGTGAGGATCACCGCCAGGTGGAACCGCTCGCTGTAGCCGAAGCGGCGATGGTAGTAGCGGCGAAGGGACATCATGTCCGGCCGGCCTCGTGTCGCGGCCGGCTCGGGCCGGGTCGGCGCTTACGACCGGAGTAGCAGCTCGGCGATCTGGACCGCATTCGTGGCCGCGCCTTTGCGCAGCTGGTCGCCGACCACCCAGAAGCTCAGTCCGTTCGGGCTCGAGAGGTCTTCGCGGATCCGCCCCACGAAGCAGTCGTCCTGCCCCTCGACCGCCACAGGCATCGGATAGCGCTGCCGGGCGGGGTCGTCCCAGAGCGTGAGGCCCGGAAACCGCTCGAAGAGATCGCGGGCGTGAGCGGCGGTGATCTTGACCTCGGTCTCGGCGGTGACCGCAATCGAGTGTGAGGTGAAGACCGGTACCCGCACCGTGGTCGGCGCGACCCGGAGCCCGGGCAATTCGAGGATCTTCCGCGTCTCGTTCACCAGCTTCATCTCTTCACCGGTGTAGCCGTCGGGCCCGAACGTGTCGATCGCCGGGACGAGATTGAAGGCGATCTGGTGGGGAAAGTGTCGGGGAACCAACGGCTCGCCGCGCGCCCACGCCAGGGTCTGCTCGCGCAGCTCGGCGATCCCATTGACCCCCGCGCCGGAGACCGCCTGGAAGCTCGTCGCGATCACGCGGGTCAGTCGTCCCGCGTCGTGCAGCGGCTTGAGCGGCATCACCGTCACGATCGTGGTGCAGTTCGGGCACGCCAGGATTCCGTGGTGACCTCTGGCGGCGTGCGCGTTGATCTCGGGGACGACGAGCGGCACGTCCGGGTCCATCCGGAAGGCGTTCGACTTGTCGATCACGGTCGCGCCGGCCTTGACGATCATCGGCGCGTACTCCCTGGCCTGCGCCGAGCCCGCCGAAAAGAAGGCGATGTCCACGCCCCGGAAGGCCGCCGGCTCGAGGCGCCGGATGGCGACGGGCTCACCGCGGAACGTCACGGACTTGCCCACCGAGCGCTCGGAGGCGAACGTGCGCAACTCGCGCACGGGGAACTTTCGCTCCTCGAGAATCCGGAGCGTCGTCTGCCCGGCGGCGCCGGTGGCGCCCACGACCGCGATGCAGAGGCCGCTTGCCATCAGTACTGCCGCTCCACTTCGCGCACGATCAGGTCCCCCATCTCCCGCGTCCCCGTTGGCTTCGCCCCCGGCGCCGCGATGTCGGCCGTCCGGTGGCCCTGCTCGAGCACCCGCAGCACCGCGTGGTCGATCCGATCGGCGTCCTTTTCCAGATTGAGCGAGTACCGCAGGAGCATCGCCGCCGAGAGGATCGCCGCGATCGGGTTCGCGATGCCCTTGCCCGCGATGTCCGGCGCGGTTCCGTGCACGGGCTCGTAGAGGCCGACGGATCCACCGAGAGACGCCGACGGCAGCATGCCCATCGAGCCGGCGAGAATCGCGGCCTCATCCGACAAAATATCACCGAAGGTGTTCTCGGTCACAATCGTGTCGAACTGCGTCGGCCGGCGCACCAGGGCCATCGCGCAGTTGTCGACCAGCAGGTGGTCGAGCGTCACGTCGGGGTACTCCCGGCCGACGCTGGTCACGACCTCGCGCCAGAGCTGCGACACCACGAGCACGTTCACCTTGTCGACCGACGTGAGGCGCCGCCGGCGCTTGCGCGCGACCTCGAACCCCATGCGGGCGATCCGCTCGACCTCGCGCGAGGTGTAGGCCATCGTGTTGATCGCGCGCGCGCCGCCGTCGGCGAAGCGCTCGACGCCGCGGGGCTCGCCGAAGTAGAGACCCCCCGTCAGCTCGCGGATGACCATCAGGTCGGTCCCCTCGACCACCTCCCGCTTGAGAGGCGAGGCGTCCACCAGCATGGGGAAGCACTTCGCGGGACGGAGGTTCGCGTAGAGATCCAGCTCCTTGCGGATCGCCAGGAGCCCCCGCTCGGGTCGCTGCTCGTGAGGCACGTCGTCCCACTTGGGGCCGCCGACCGCGCCGAACAGAATCGCGTGCGACGCGCGGCAGAGCTCGAGCGTTCCCGGGGCCAGCGGCTTGCCGGTCGCGTCGATCGCCGCGCCGCCCACGAGGCCTCGCTCGAACTCGAACGTGGCGCCCGTGCTCTTGCCGATGACCTCGAGCACGCGGACGGCCTCCGGCGTCACCTCCTGACCGATCCCGTCGCCCGGCAGGACCGCGATCCGGTACGTCGCCATCAGGGGCCGACTTCCTTCACGCGCTGACCCGACGGCTGGGCCACGCGGTTGAGGGCGCTGAGATACGCGCGGGCGCTCGCCTCGATGACGTCCGTCGAGGCGCCCTTGCCAGACACGATCGTCCCGTCGAAGTCGACCTTCATCGCGACCTCGCCGATCGCGTCTTTGCCCGACGTGGCCGAGCGCAGCGCGTAGTCTTGCAACCGGCCCTTGAGGCCGGTGATCGCGTCGATTGCCGCCAGCACCGCGTCGACCGGTCCGTCGCCCACCCCCGAGTCCTGGAACGTCTGCCCTTCTTTCTTCAGCCGCACCGTCGCCGACGGCACGACCCCGGTGCCGCTGATGACGTGGAGGTAGTCGAGTTCGTAGAGCGGCGCCACCGCCTGCGTGACCTCGTCGGTGGCGATCGCCATCAGGTCCTCGTCGTAGACCTCCTTCTTCCGATCGGCGAGATCCTTGAAGGCCTTGAACGCCCGATCGAGCTCCGGACCGGCCAGCGGAAAACCGAGCTCCTTGAGCCGCGCCGCCAGGGCGGCCCGCCCGGAGTGCTTCCCGAGCACGAGCTTGTTCGACGCACGGCCGATGTCCTCGGGCCGCATGATCTCGTAGGTGAGCTTCTCCTTGAGGACCCCGTCCTGATGAATGCCGGCCTCGTGGGCGAAAGCGTTCTCGCCGACGATCGCCTTGTTCGGCTGCACGTGCACGCCGGTGATGTGGGAGAGCAGGCGCGACGTCTTGAAGATCTCCTCGGTCCGGACGCGCGTGTCGATCCCGAAGAAGTCCTTCCGGGTCCGGAGCGCCATCACGATCTCCTCGAGCGAGGCGTTGCCGGCCCGCTCGCCGATCCCGTTGATCGTGCACTCCACCTGTCGAGCGCCCTGCATGATCGCGGTCAGCGAGTTCGCCACCGCCTGCCCGAGGTCGTTGTGGCAGTGGACGGAGAGGACGACCCGGTCCAGCCCCTGGACCTTCTCGCGGATGCGGGCGATCCGCTCGCCCCACTCGCGTGGAATGGCGTACCCGACGGTGTCAGGGATGTTGATCGTCTTAGCACCGGCCTCGATCGTCGCCGACAGGACGTCGCACATGTAGTCGAAGTCGGTTCGCGAGGCGTCCTCCGGCGAGAACTCCACGTCTTCGCAGTACGCGCGGGCGTGGCGGACGGCGTCGACCGCCGCCTTGAGCACCTCGGCCCGGGACTTGCGCAGCTTGTACTTCAGGTGGATGTCGGAGGTCGCGACGAACGTGTGGATACGCGGCTTCCGGGCGTACTTCACGGCCTCCCAGCACCGGTCGATGTCGCCGAGCCCCACCCGGGAGAGGCCGCAGATCGCCGGCGCGTTCTCCAGCGTCCCGACCTGCTTGGCCACCTCGCGGGTGGCCTCGAAGTCCTCGTCGGAGGAGATCGGGAAACCGGCCTCGATCACGTCCACCTGCAGGCGGGCCAGCTGACGGGCCATCTCGAGCTTTTCCATCGTGTTCATGGAGAAGCCGGGCGCCTGCTCGCCGTCCCGCAACGTCGTGTCGAAGATGATGACGCGATCCATACGTCCTCCTAAGGCGATTCCTTGCTGGCCAGCTCGACCGGTACCGCGAGCGCGCGCCCGACGACCAGGCGACGCAGCGGTCCGGAGAGCGCGTAGCCGGTGAAGATCAGGAAGAGAAAGAGGTCGTGCTTGGTGGCGACGATCATGATCGCCAGGACGACGACCAGCAGCGTCTGGAGCGGCCGGCGCCGCACGAAATCGACCTCCTTGAAACTCCAGTAGCGGAACGTCGACACCATCATCAGCGCGAGGACGCCGGCCGCCGCCGCGAGCGCGATCTGGACCCAGCGAACCGGCGGCCCGTCGCCGAGCAGCAGGACGCTCGCCGCGACCACGCCCGCCGCCGCCGGCGTGCTGAGACCGATGAAGAAGCGCCGATCGACCGTGCCCGTCTGCACGTTGAAGCGGGCGAGTCGCAGGGCGCCGCAGATCACGAACAAAAAGGCGCCGAACCAGGCCGGCCGGCTCAGATCCTTGAGGGCGTAGGAGTAGAGGAGGAACGCGGGCGCCACGCAGAAGGAAACGACGTCGGCCAGCGAGTCGAACTCCACCCCGAACTGGCTGGTCGCCTTCATGAGACGCGCCACGCGGCCGTCCAGCAGGTCCATGATCATGGCGACGAAGATCGCCAGCGCCGCGTCGCTATAGCGCCCGTCCACCGTGAGCAGCAGCGCGAAGAAGCCGCAGAAGAGGTTGCCGGTGGTGAGGAGGCTCGGCAGCAGGACGATGCCGCGCTGTCGCTTCTCGCGCAGCTCGTGCCAACGCCGGCTCCGCGTCCCCTTGTGCCGCCTGATCATGGCCAACGGGGCACCGCCATCACGCCAGCACTCCGAGCACCGTCACGCCGCCGGTGACCCGGTCGCCGACTCGCACGCGCACCTCGGCACCGCGCGGCAGGCAACAATCGGTGCGGGAGCCGAAGCGGATCATGCCGAACCGCTCGCCGGCGGCGAGCTTGTCGCCGGGTGCCACGCGACAGACGATCCGGCGCGCGACGACGCCGGCGATCTGGATGACGGTCACCCGGACGCTCTCGCCCTGGAGGTGGAGCACGCAGCGCTCGTTCACGTCGCCCGCGTCCGGCCGGTAGGCGGCGACGAACCGGCCCGGCACGTAGCTGACGCCGACGACGAGGCCCGCGATGGGCGCGCGGTTCACGTGCACGTCCAGCGGCGAGAGAAAGATCGCGACCCGGATTGCCGGACCGGTGAACGGATCGTCCAGCTCGTCGACCGCGATCACACGGCCGTCGGCCGGCGCCAGCACGCCGCCCGGCACGGCCGTCACCTCGCGCTCCGGGTCGCGGAAGAACCCGAGCGAGGCGAGCGACGCCGCCGCGAACGGCATGGCGAGGGCGCGTCGGCCGGTCAGCGCCAGCCCGGCCGCGATCGCCGCTGGGACCACGATGAACGGCCAGCCTTCGCGCGCGACGGGGAGCTTCGTCACCTCATTCCCTCGGCGGCTTGATCCACGACATCATGGCCCGCAGCCGCTTGCCGACCTCCTCGATCGGATGCGCGGCGTCCCGCCGTCGCATCGCGAGGAACCCGGCACGGTTGGCCTGGTTCTCGAGCACCCACTCGCGCGCGAACTGGCCGGACTGGATCTCGTCCAGGATCTTCCGCATCTCGGCCTTCGTGGCCGGGCTCACCACCCGCGGGCCGCGCGTGTAGTCCCCGTACTCGGCGGTGTCCGAGACCGAGTAGCGCATGTAGGCGAGCCCGCCCTGATAGAAGAGGTCCACGATCAGCTTCATCTCGTGCATGCACTCGAAGTACGCGACCTCCGGCTGGTAGCCCGCCTCGACGAGCGTCTCGAAGGACGCCTTGATGAGGTGCGAGATTCCGCCACAGAGCGCCGCTTGCTCCCCGAACAGATCGGTCTCCGTCTCTTCTTTGAACGTCGTCTCGATCACGCCCGCCCGCGTGCAGCCCACCCCCCGGCCGTACGCGAGCGCCAGGTCGCGCGCCTTGCCGGACACGTCCTGGTGCACGGCGAGGAGGGCAGGCACGCCCGGCCCCTGCGTGAACAGGTCGCGCATCACGTGGCCGGGCGCCTTGGGGGCGATCATGGTGACGTCGACGTCCGCCGGCGGCACGACCTGGTTGAAGTGGATGTTGAAGCCGTGCGCGAACATGACCATCTTGCCCTTGCCGAGGCCGCCGCGGATCTCCGACTCGAACACCTGCCGCTGGCTCTGGTCGGGGAGCAGGATCATGATCACGTCGGCCGCCTGGGCCGCCTCGTTCACGGTCGCCACCCGGAGCCCGTCCTTCTCGGCCCTGGCCCAGCTCTTCGAGCCCTTGTAGAGCCCGACGACGACGTCCTGCCCGGAGTCCTTGAGGTTCAGCGCATGGGCGTGGCCCTGGCTGCCGTAGCCGATGATCGCGATCTTCCGGCCCTTGAGCAGGCCGAGGTCGGCGTCCTGGTCGTAGTAGATCTTCGCGGGCATCGCGTGTCCTTTCCTCGGTGGGTGTTAATCGGCGAAGCCGACCACTTTCGGGTCGTCGGTGACGCGCGGCTTCCGCGGCGGCTCGACGCGTCGCACCCGCGTCTTCGGGCCGCGCGCGATCGCGACCTTACCGGTCCGGACGAGCTCCTGGATGCCCATCGGCCGCAGCAGCTCGATCAACGCCTCGAGCTTGCCCTCGTCGCCGGTGGCCTCCAGGACGAACGAGACCGGCGTCACGTCGACCACCCTCGCCCGGAAGATGTCGGCGGTCCGGAGGATCTCCGCTCGGTTCGACGGCTCGGCGTTCACGCGGATGAGAACCATCTCGCGCTCGACGTGGCTCTCGTCGGTCAGGTCGGTGACCTTGATCACGTCGATGAGCTTGTGGAGCTGCTTCGTCACCTGCTCGATGACGAACTCGTCGCCGCGCACGACGAGTGTCATCCGGGAGACCGACGGGTCGAGCGTTTCGCCGACCGACAGGCTCTCGATGTTGTAGCCGCGCGCCGAGAAGAGCCCGGCAACCCGCGAGAGGACGCCGAACTTGTTCTCGACCAGGACCGCGATCGTGTGCTTGCGAGGGTCGTTGCCGTTCTGCATCTAGAAGCCCGTCTGCGACTTGGCGGCCTTGTCCCGCACGTCGCGGGTCGGCAGCGCCAGGATCATGTCGGTATTGGCCCCGCCGGCTGGGACCATCGGGAACACGCACTCGTCCTTGTCCACGCACACGTCGAGGACGACGGGCGCCGGCGTGCTGATCATCTTCTCGATCGCGGGCACCAGCTCGCTGGGCTTCGTCACGCGGAGCCCGACGCAGCCGTAGGCCTCGGCGAGCCGCACCCAGTCCGGGATCCCCGGAAGGTCGATCGCGCAGTAGCGCTCCTTGTAGATGATCCGCTGCCACTGCCGGACCATGCCATGGCCGCTGTTGTTGATGATCACCGTCTTGACCGGCAGTCCCTCGGTGAAGCACGTGGCGAGCTCCTGGCTGTTCATCTGGAACGAGCCGTCACCGTCGATGTTGATGACGAGCTTGCCCGGGTTGGCCGCCTGGACGCCCATCGCCGTGGGCAGCCCGTAGCCCATCGTGCCGAGGCCGCCGGACGTGCACCACATGCGCGGGTGCTTGAACTTGTAGTACTGCGCGGCCCACATCTGGTGCTGGCCGACTCCAGTGACGATGAAGGCCTCGCCGCCGGTCGCGTTGGAGATCTCCTGGACGACGTACTGCGGCTTGACGACGTCGTCGCTCCACTCATACTGGAAGGGAAAGTCCCGTTTCCACTGCGCGATCAGCGCCGCCCACTGGCGTCGCGCCTCGCGGACGGTGGGCGGCGACTCGTCCCGCAGCTCCTCGCGGAGGGCTTCCACCAGCTTCACCAGCACTCGGCGGCAGTCGCCCACGATCGGCACGCCCACCTTGATGTTCTTCGAGATCGACGACGGGTCGATGTCGATGTGGACGATCTCGGCGTTGGGTGCGAACGCGTCGACTCGGCCGGTCACCCGGTCGTCGAAGCGGGCGCCGACGGCGACGAGGACGTCGGAGTGATGGACCGCCATGTTGGCGTAGTAGCTCCCGTGCATGCCGAGCATGTCGAGCGAGAGGGGGTGCTCCATCGGGAACGATCCCAGGCCCATGAGGGTCTGCGTCACCGGGAACTGCCCGAGCTCGGCCAGCTCCCGGAGCTCGGCGCTCGCATCGGCCGAGATCACCCCGCCGCCGACGTAGAGGACCGGCTGCTTGGCGCGGGCCAGGAGCTTGGCGGCGCGCTTGATCTGCCCGGGGTGGCCCTCGTAGTTCGGGTTGTACGACCGCATGTGGACCTGATCGGGCCAGATGAGGTCCCACTCCTTCACCAGGATGTCCTTCGGGAGGTCTACGTGGACCGGCCCGGGGCGCCCGGTCGACGCGATGTGGAACGCTTCCCGAATGATCGGGCCGAGGTCGTTGCCGTCCTTCACGAGGAAGTTGTGCTTCGTGCACGGCCGCGTGATCCCGACGTTGTCCGCCTCCTGGAACGCGTCGTTGCCGATGAGGTGCGTGGGCACCTGCCCGGTGAAGGCGACGATCGGGATGGAGTCCATCATCGCGTCCTGCAGCGCGGTCACGAGGTTGGTCGCGGCGGGGCCCGAGGTCACGAGGCAGACGCCCACCCGGCCCGACGTCCGCGCGTAGCCCTCGGCCGCGTGGCCCGCGGCCGCCTCCTGGCGCACGAGGATGTGCCGCAGGCCCTTGAAGTCGTACAGGGCGTCGTAGATCGGCAGCACCGCACCGCCGGGCAGGCCAAAGATGAGGTCGACGCCCTGACGCTTCAGGCACTCGAGGACGATGCGTGCGCCAGGCATTCTCACCGCGCGTTCCTCCTAGAGCAGTCCGGCCGTCGCCAGGACTTCCTTGATGTCTTCGATCGTGTCGCCGTCGGGCGTGCCGAGCGGCGCGCGGCACGGGCCGCCGAAGAAGCCCTGCAGGTCGAGCGCCGCCTTCAGCCCGCCGATCCCGTACCGCCCGCCGATGCCGCGCTCGGCGACCGTCATCCGCCTGGCGATCTCGCGCGCCTCGTCCCACCGCCCGCCCTTCGCGAGGGCGTAGACCCCGCAGAACTCGCCCGCCGCGATCAGGCCGAGGGCGAGGACGCCGCCGGCCGCGCCGATGGCCAGCGAGGGTAGCAGCGCGGACGCCGCGCCGACCAGCACGTAGAAGGTCTTGGGCGTCTGGTCGATGATCTGGGCGGCTTGCGGGATGTTGCCGGAGGAGTCCTTGATGCCGCAGACGTTGGGGTGGATGGCGATCTTCGCGACCGTTTCGGCGTCGAGGTTGATGCCGGTGTTGAGGGGAAAGTTGTAGAGCATGATCGGGATCGGTGACGCATCGGCGACCGCGAGGTAGTGGCGCACCTGGGCCGCGGCCGGCGCGAGTGCCTTGGTGAAGTAGTGGGGCGTGATCACCAGGGCGGCGTCGGCCCCGAGCGCGGCGGCGCGCTTGGTCTGGCGGATCGTGTTCAGCGTCGAATGGGTCCCGGTCCCGGCGAGGAAGCGTCGGTCGCGCGGGATCGCCTCGCGCGCCGCGACCAGGAGACGGTCGCGCTCGGCCTCGTTCAGCATCGGGAACTCGCCGGTGGAGCCGAGGACGACGTAGCCAGCCAGCGGTGTGGCATTCCACTTCTGGAGGTTCTCGGCGAGCCGCACCGGGGCCACGTCGTCGCCGGCGAACGGCGTCGTGACGGGGATGAACACGCCTTCGAAGCTAGGCACGGTAGTCTCCGCCGCCCGCTTGACGCTCCTTGATGCGAGCCTGCGCGGCGGCGAGCCGTGCGCCGGGGATGAGATAGGGCGAGCACGAGACGTAGGTCATCTTCACGCGGTGGCAGAACTCCACGGACGAGGCTTCCCCGCCGTGCTCGCCGCAGATCCCGATCTTCAGGTTCGGCCGGCGACTCCGACCCCGCTCGATGCCGATCTTGATCATCTCGCCGACGCCTTCCTGATCCAGCACCGAGAACGGATCGTGCGGCACCAGGCCCATGTCCAGATATTTCGGCAAGAACTTCGCGACGTCGTCTCGGCTGTAGCCGTAGGTCAGCTGGGTCAAGTCGTTCGTCCCGAACGAGAAGAACTCGGCGTGCTCCGCGATCTGGGCGGCGATGAGCGCCGCCCGCGGCACCTCGATCATCGTCCCGACCAGGTATCGCACCGCGACGCCCGTCTCGGCGATGACGCCGTCGGCGACCCGCTTGGTCTGCTCGAACGTCTCCTTCATCTCCCCGACGGTCCCGGTGAGCGGGATCATGATTTCCGGCTCGACGTGGACGCCTTGCTCGGTGACCGTGCATGCCGCTTCCATGATGGCGCGCACCTGCATGCCGTAGATCTCCGGGTGGGTGATCCCGAGACGGCAGCCGCGGTGGCCGAGCATGGGATTGGCCTCACGAAGCTTCTCGACGTTGGCGATGAGCGCCTCGAGCCGCGCCTGCTCTTCGGGATTGATCCCGAGTGCCTCCAGGCGGCTCCGCGTCTCGACGAGATCCTTGTATTCCTTGTGGTTCGGGAGGAACTCGTGCAGCGGCGGGTCGAGCAGGCGGATCGTCACCGGGAGGCCGTCCATGGCCCGGAAGATGCCCATGAAGTCGTCCCGCTGGAACGGCCGGAGCTTTTCCAGCGCCGCGCGACGGGTCGTCTGGTCGACGGCCATGATCATTTCGCGGACGATTGGAATGCGCTCGGGCGCGAAGAACATGTGCTCGGTCCGGACGAGCCCGATGCCTTCGGCTCCGAACTCGCGGGCGCGCTGGGCGTCGGTCGGGGTGTCGGCGTTGGCCCGCACGCCGAGACCTTCTGTTCGATACCGATCCGCCCAGGACAGGAGCTCCTGGACTTCGTCACCCAGCTCGCCCTCGACGGTCTTCACGATATCGAGGAGGACCTCGCCGCTGCCCCCGTCGACGGAGATCCAGTCGCCCTCACGGACGATGCGACCGCCGACTTCGAACACGCGGCGATGCTCGTCCACGACGATCTCGGCGGCGCCGACCACGCAGGCCTTGCCCATCCCGACCGCGACCACCGCCGCATGGGACGTCCGACCGCCGCGCGAGGTGACGATGCCCTTCGCCGCGTACATCCCTGCCACGTCTTCCGGCGAGGTCTCGGGGCGGACGAGGATGACCTGCTCGCCCGCGCGCGCCCACTCTACCGCTCGATCCGCGTCGAACACCGCCTTGCCGACCGCCGCGCCCGGCGCGGCGGGCAGGCCACGGGCCAGCAGTCGCCCCCGGTCGATGGCCGCAGCCTTCTCGCGGTCGTCGAAGATGGGCCGAATCGCCTCGTTCACTTCCTGCGGCCGGATGCGGAGCAGCGCGGTGTGCTGGTCGATCACGTGCTCATCCACGAGATCGCGGGCCACCTTTACCGCGGCGCGCGCCGATCGCTTGCCGGAGCGCGTCTGCAGGAGGTAGAGGGTACCGTCCTGCACGGTGAACTCGATGTCCTGCATGTCCTTGTAGTGCCGCTCCAGGCGCCCCGCGATCTCGAGGACCTCGTCGTAGATCGTCGGCATCCGCTCGCGCAGCGCCTCGATCGGCAACGGCGTCCGGATCCCGGCGACGACGTCCTCCCCCTGCGCGTTCGGCAAGAACTCGGCGTAGAAGCGCTTGTCACCGGTCCGTGGATCGCGGGTGAAGCCGACGCCCGTCCCAGACGTCTCGCCGAGGTTGCCGAAGACCATGGCCATCACGGTCACGGCGGTGCCCCACTCCTCGGGAATGTTGTGGATGCGGCGATACTCCGCCGCTTTCTTGGCGAACCACGAGTCGAAGACGGCATTGATCGCCAGCCGCAGCTGCTCGTTCACGTCTTCCGGAAAGGGGCGGCCCGTCCGCTCGTTGACGATGTTCTTGTAGGCGTCGGTGAGCTTCCTCAGCTCGGCCGCGGGCACCTCGGGATCGGTCTTGATCCCCAGGCGCGACTTCGCCGCGTCGAGCTCGGCGTCGAAGATCTCGCGCCGTACGCCGAGAACGACGTTCGCGAACATCATGACGAAGCGGCGATAGCAGTCCCACGCGAACCGTTCGTTGCGTGTACGCGCCGCCAGTCCCTCGACGGTCGTGTCGTTCAGGCCGAGATTGAGGATCGTTTCCATCATGCCCGGCATCGACACGCGGGCGCCGGAGCGGACGGAGACCAGGAGCGGCCGCTGGGGATCGCCGAAGCCGGCCTCCGCGACGCTCTCGAGCCTATGGAGGTTCTCGAGGGTCTGGTCCCACAGCTCTTCAGGCCACTCGTGCCCCGAACGGTTGTAGTGCGCCCAGGCCTGGGTCGTCACCGTGAATCCCGGCGGAACCGGGATCCCGAGGTTGGTCATCTCCGCCAACTCGCAGCCCTTACCGCCGAGCAGGTTCCGCATTACGGAGGAGCCTTCGGCATGCCCACCACCGAAGAAGTAGACGTATTTCGTCATAGGCGCGGTCCTCCGTCCTCGATGACCAAAAAAGCCCTGTGATATTAGTGGATAAGGAGCATCAGTGTCAATTATTCTACCGCTCGTCACCACCGCCGCGCCTGCTCTCATTTCCCCTCTCGGGCGTTTTCCGGAATCCGGCCACATAAAAGCCGAGGGCCACGGGTCGTTCCACCCGTGGCCCTCGAGGTTCGTCATCGCCACGGGCTCGTCCCCCGCCCGTGGCATCCGATGTCGCGTCTACGTCGCGGATGCTCCGGGCGGGGCCGGCAGCGCCAGCAGAATCAGGCCCAGCAGCGGTACGCGCGACGTCTCTTCAAGCACGGTGCGGAGTATACGGACTCGCGTCGCCATGGTCAAGCGCCCGAGCGTCGGCCGCTCTCCGGGCGCTCGGGCGTCGTTCCGCGCACGAGCGCCTCGACCGCGACGAGGTGGTCGAGCATCGCCTGCCGCGCCGCGCTGCCGTTGCGTCGGGCGATCGCTTGGACGATCCGCTGATGATCCTGGTGCGAGCGCGTGGGCCGGCCCGGCGTGTTGAGGGATTCCTCGCGGCTCTGTGTCAGGAGATCCATGATCGCGTGCACGATGCGCGTGATCGCGCGGTTGTGGGCGGCGGTGCCGATCGCGGCGTGAAAGGCCGCGTCCTGGGCGATGCCGGTCCTGCCGGCGGCGACCTCCCGAGCCTGGTCGTCGAGGATCCGCTCCATCTCCTGGACCTCGTCTGGCGTCGCGCGACTCGCCGCAAGGGCCGCAATGGCCGGCTCGAGGACCCGCCGGGCCTCGAAGAGCTCTCCGATCGCCTCCCGCTGCGACGTCAACACGAGGGCCAGCGGGCCGACCAGCTCGTCGACCGACATCTCGCGGACGAACGTGCCCTCGCCCGCACGGATCTCGATGAGCCCCAGGCTTTCGAGCGCCCGCAGTGCTTCGCGCACGGAGGTGCGACTGACGACGAACTTCTCGGCGAGCTCCCGCTCGGGCGGCAGCCGATCGCCGCTCTTGAGGCGACCTTCCGCGATCAGTTGCTTGACCTGCCGGACGATCTCCTCGTAGATCCGCGTCGACTTGATCGGTCCGAGCTCGATCGGACGATCGGCCGCCTCACCGCCCACTCTGCGGCGCCCGGGCACGCTCATCGCGGTCTCAGAGCCTCTCCGGGACGTGGGCGTGACGGTGGCGCCGCCCGAACCACCAGCCGAGCGCCGTGAGCCCGAGGCCGATCCCGATTGGCACGGGATAGTGGAGCATCGCGGCCGTCCCGCCCAGCCATCCGCCGATGACCGGGTCGTCCATCATCATCTCGCCCGCGACATAGCCGAGCAGGCCTCCGCCCAGCCAGACGATCCACGCGTAGCGATTCATGAGGTGGGCCAGGATGCCCGCGCCCCAGACGACGATCGGGAGCGAGAGCCCGATCCCGAACATGACCAGCAAGAGATCGCCGTGTGCCGTGGCGGCGATCGCGAGCACGTTGTCGAGGCTCATCGTGACGTCCGCCACGATGATGATCCAGATGGCCTCCCAGAGCGAGGCGCCGTGCCGAACGCCACTCTCGCCGCCGGTGTCCGGCCGGACGAGCTTGACGGCGATCCAGACGAGGAGCAGGCCCCCGACGATCTGAAGGAATGGGATCTTGAGGAGCGCGCTGATGACCGCGACGAAGATCAGGCGAAGCGCGACCGCCCCCACCGCGCCCCAAACCTGACCGAGCAGACGCTTGTGCTTGGGCAGGGCGCGCACGGCCAGGGCGATGACCAGGGCGTTGTCCCCCGACAGGAGCAGGTTGAGCGCGCCGATGCCGAAGAGGCGGATCCAGAACTCCGGGTCGGCGAGGATCGCCATCAGGTCTCCCGCGGCGAGGGGGCCTGAACCGTCCCGCGCAGCCGGCGCCACCAGGGTGTCAGGAGGGGCATCGTGAAGAAGAAGATCGCGACGGCGGTGATGGCACCGGCGATCGGGCGCGTCACGAAGATCGCGAGGGACCCCTGGGACATGATCAGGCTCTGGCGCAGCGCGTTTTCGGCGAGATCGCCCAGGACCAGCGCGAGGACGAGCGGAGCGAGCGGATAGTCAAGCTTCTTGAACACGTAGCCGACGACGCCGAAGATCACCATGTACCAGATGTCGATCATGCTGCTGTGCACGGCGTACGAGCCGATCGCGCAGACGACGACGATCAGCGGCGTGAGGATCGCGAACGGAATGCGAAGGATCGCGGCGAAGAAGGGCACGAACGCCAGCACCATCAGGACGCCGATGAGGTTGCCAGTGTACATGCTGGCGATGAGCCCCCACACGAACTCGGGCTTCTCGGTGAAGAGGAGCGGCCCGGGCTGGAGGCCCCAGATGATCAGGCCCCCGAGCATGACCGCCGCCGTCGGCGAGCCCGGGATCCCGAGCGTGATCATCGGCAGCATCGCCGCGACCCCGGCCGCATGGGCTGCCGTCTCCGGGGCGATGACGCCCTCGATCTCACCCTTGCCGAAGCGCTCTGGGTGTTTCGAGAATCGCTTGGCGAAGGCGTAGCTCATGAACGAGGCCGGCGTGGCGCCGCCGGGCTTGAACCCCATCCAGAAGCCGATGAACGCTCCGCGCACGAAGGTGCGCGCGTACCGCGGCAGCACCTTCCAGGTGTCGAGCACCACGCGCAGGTTCATCCCGGTCAGGGTGCCCTTGAAGCTGAGCCCCTCTTCCACGCTGAGGAGGATCTCACCGATGCCGAAGAGCCCGATGACCGCCACGATGAAGTCGAATCCCTTCATGAGGTCGACGACGCCGAAGGTCATCCGGAGCTGGCCGGTGACGATGTCGAGGCCCACCGCGGCGAGGATGAAGCCGAGGACGATGGACACCAGCGACTTCAGCGGATCGCCGCCGCCGAGCCCGATGAAGCTCGAGAAGGTCAGCAGTTGGATCGCGAAGAACTCGGGGGGGCCGAAGTGCAGGGCGACCTCCGCGAGGAGCGGTGCAAAGAACGTGATGAGCACGATCGAGAACAGCGCGCCCACGAACGAGGAAGTGAAGGCCGCGGTGAGCGCCTGGCCGCCCTTCCCCTGCCGCGCCATTGGATAGCCGTCGAAGGTCGTCGCGACGGACCACGGCTCGCCGGGGATGTTGAACAGCACCGACGTGATGGCGCCGCCGAAGAGCGCGCCCCAGTAGAGCGACGTCAACAGGATGATCGCGGAGGTCGGCGGCATCGTGAACGTGAGCGGCAGGAGGATCGCGACGCCGTTGGCGCCGCCGAGGCCGGGCAGGACGCCGATGACGGTCCCGAGCGTGATGCCGACGACGGCGACGAAGAGGTTGAAGGGCGTGATGGCGATGTGAAAGCCGAGGAAGAGGTTCTCGAGGCCCATCGGTCAGTACCCGAGCCAGGCCTCGAGCGGGCCCTTGGGCATCGGCACCAGGAACCACGTCTCGAACACCAGGAACGTGAGCAGGGGGAGGCCGATCGCGCAGAGACCCACCGCGACCCAGCTGTGCCGGCCGACCCAGCGCATGTAGAAGCCCATGTAGAGGGCCGCGGCGACGTAGAGCCCCAGAGGCTTGATCAGGAGGACCATCAGCGTGGCTGGCCACAGCACCTTGAGCACCGGACCGAGCTGCGCGCCCGTCACGAATGGCTTGTCCGTCGACCGGCGCAACGCCTGAAGGCAGATCGCCCCGCACGCCACGATCATGATCACCCCGAGCCAGAACGGGAAAAAGCTGCTCCGGGGGCCGTCCGTTCCCCAGCCGATGCCGATCCGCAGGGAGTCGATGACCACGACCCCGCCCAGCAGGATCAAAAACGATGCGGTGGCGAGGTCGACGGCGCGCATCCTATTTCTTCAGCAACCCTCCTTTGGTCATCAGCTCCTTGTGGAGCTGCTCGTTCTCCTCCACCCACTTCACATACTCGGGGCCGGCGGCGAACGCGGGCTTGAGCGCGCCTTCGTCCATGTACTTCTTCCACTCCGGCGTCTCGGTCACCTTCCGGAGCAAGGTGACGTACCAGTCCACCGCCTCTTTCGGCATGCTCGGCGCGCCGAAGATCCCCCGAAGCATCAGGTAGTGCACGTCGACGCCGAGCGCCTCCTTGACCGTCGGGACGTCCTTCCACTCGCCGACCGGGATGCGCGCCGTGTCGAAGACGGCGAGCGGACGGACACGCCCGGCCTTCCAGTGGCTCACGCATTCGATCGGGTTATTCACCGTCGAGTCCACGTGATTGCCGACGAGGTTCACACAGACCTCACCGCCGCCCTTGAACGGCACATAGGTGAACTTGAGTCCCAGCGCTTGCTCGAGTTGGATCGTGAGGATCTGATCCTCCTGCGCCGAGCCAGTGCCGCCCATCTTCATCTGCTCGGGCTTGCTCATCTGTTCCTTCACGGCCGCGATGTACTCTTTCGCCGTCTTGAAATCCTTCTTGTCAGGACGGGTCGTGCTGACCCAGAGAATGAACTCGTCGAGCGCCAGCCGTGCGACTGGCGTCAGGTCCCGCCAGCTGAACGGAATCCCCGTGTGCAAGGGCGTGGTGAAGAGATTCGACAGGGTGATCACGATGGTGTGTGGGTCACCCTTCTTGCCCTTGACGTCGAGGAAGCCCTCGGCGCCCGCGCCACCCGCCTTGTTGATGACGATGAGCGGGCGGGGCGAGAGCTTGTGCTTCTCGGCGATGCCGGAAATCAGGCGCGCCATCTGGTCGGCGCCGCCGCCGGTCCCGGCCGGCACCACGAAGTCGATCGGCTTGGTCGGCTCCCAGGCAACGGCGGAAGCGGGGACGGCGATCAGCAGCGCGAGAACGAGTGCGACAACGGCGTCGAGCTTCATCGCTCGCTCCTTTGCCCGAGGCCAGGCCTCGAGTCCATGTCGTATGGAATACGCATCGCGCACCTAGACAACGCGAAAGGGCCGGGTCCCGTTTCGTGGGAGCCCAGCCCTGCCTGCTAAGAGCGGCGAGGAGGAGCCACGGGCGATTCGGGGGTTACTTCGCCGACAGCGCCTCTTTCGTCGCATCCAGACGCCGGAACGGCACCACCGCCGGAATCTCCCACTTCTCCCACATCTCGTCCACCTTCGCCTGGAAGTACGCAAGATCCTCCTCGATGAAGTGCGCGAACCGCCCCTGCTTGAGGAGATATTCGCGCACCGGTTTGCGCGGGCGCCCCTCGACGATTGCCTTGGTCTTGCCGTAGTACTTGACGTGGCCGTCCTCGACCTCGTAGAGGGGGAAGATCCCGGTCTCGATCGCCAGCTCGCCCAGCTCGTGGGAGAGCATCGGGTCGTAGTCCCAACCCTTCGGGCACGGGTCGAGCGAGTGGATGAAGGTCGGGCCGCCGATCGTCAGCGCCCGGCGCACCTTGTTCATCATCTCCACGGCGTACGAGGCGCAGACGGTCGCCACGTAGCGGCACTCCGGATGTCCCGCCGCCATCAAGCCGGCCATGTTCTTCTTCCAGCGGGTGTGGATGAGGCGCTTGGCCTTGCCGGGCGGGCTGAAGGTGGTGTTGGCGCCGTAGGGCGTCATCCCGGAGAGCTGGATATCGGTATTGGCGTACGACTCGTTGTCGTAGAGGAGAATCAGCGAGTTGTACTCCTTGTGGGTCAGCGTGGCCGAGATCGCACCGAGACCCATGTCGGCGCCGCCCCCGTCGCCGCAGAAGGCGATGACGTTGATCGGCTCCGTCTTCATCTTTCCTTTGCGCATGAGCGCCTTGAGACCCGCGGCCGTTCCGAGCGCGGCCGAGCCCGACGACCCGAGCTGCGTGTGCATCCACGGCACCACCCAGGGCGTCGTGTAGTAGGTCGTGTTTGCGACGTACATGCATCCGGTCGAGCCCAGCACGATCGTGCGCGGACCGGCCGCCTTCACCATGAGTTTCATGACCAGCGCGGACTCACACCCCTGGCAGGTCCGGTGACCCGAGGTGAAATATTCCTCGATCGTGACCCGCTTGACGCCGCGGAAGGGCTCGAGGATCTGCGTGGCGTTGCTGAACGTCGTCGTCTCGGCCATGGTGGCTTCTCCTATTCCCGAACGCCCAGCCAGTGGGTCTTTGGATCGGATTTCCCGGCCTTGGCGGCTGCGTAGCAAAGATCGGTCGCCTTGTAAACATCCTCGAGGGTTACTTCACGGCCGCCCAGCCCGCAGATGAACGACAGGAGCGGCGGCCTCCGGTCGGAATTGTACAGCGCAGCGCGGATCTCGTTGGCGACCACCCCCGAGCCAAAGGGCGAGCCGAACGAATAGTCCCGGTCGATGATCCCCACCGCCGACGCCTTCGACAGCGCCGCGACGAGCTTCTCGGTCGGGAACGGCCGGAACCACCGCAACCGCACCAGGCCGACCTTCTTGCCCTTGGCTCGCATCTCGCGGATCGCGACCTTGATCGGCAGCGAGATCGTGCCCATGCCGACCAGGATCACCTCGGCGTCGTCGGTCATGTACTCCTCGAACCAGGGGTTCTCCGGTCCGCGCCCGAAGACGCGCCGGAAGTCGGCGTACGCCTCTTCGATGACGCCGACGGCGCGCGCCATTGCCTCGTTGTTCTGGCGGCGGATCTCGATGACCCAGTCCTCGTTGGCCTGGGGTGCGACGGTGATCGGGTTGTCCGGGTGCAACTGAAGGTCACCCCGGTCGTAGCGCGGCAGGAACCGGTCCACCTTCGACTTCGGCGGCACCATCGTGAGCGCCTGCGAGTGGGTCAGGAACGCCCCGTCGGCCGAGATCGCGAGCGGCAGGAACACGCGCCGGTCCTCGGCGACCCGATAGGCGATCAGCGTGGTGTCGAGCGCCTCCTGCGAGGTGTCGATCCAGCAGAGCAGCCAGCCGAGGTCGCGCACGACGAGCGCGTCGTTGTGCTCCACGCCGAAGGCGCCGGGGTCGTCGAGAGCGCGGTTGCCGACGAGGGCGACCATGGGCACCCGCAGCGGCGGCGTGACGACCAGACATTCCATGGCGTACATCCAGCCGACGCCGGACGAGCCGCAGAAGACGCGCGCGCCGACGGTCGAGGCGTGCTTGACGATCTCGAACTGGCTGTGCTCGCCCTCGGCGACGATGTACTCGGCGACGAGCTGGCCGCCCGAGATCTTCTTGGCGATCGCCTGCATGACGGTGTCGTACGGCCGGATCGGATACGCCGTG
>Ga0066710_100000056_pt1 | contig 42334 bp, 41 predicted proteins | sample GraSoiAngelo_159_FD_79666 | JGI IMG/M metagenome (GOLD analysis project Ga0066710, IMG submission 79666) | Grasslands soil microbial communities from the Angelo Coastal Reserve, California, USA - 14_1009_16_40cm | ecosystem: Environmental > Terrestrial > Soil > Grasslands | place: USA... | reverse complement strand
GGAAAAGCAACTCTTGTTGATGGGTAATCACGCCGGTGGCGTTGGTTCATTTGACTGGAAAACGCCATTTACGCTAATCTCTGCCCGTGGCGGTTGAGTTCGAATTTCTCATCATCTGATTGTGGATGTTCACTCTTATCGTGTTGGGACTCCTCTTCTTGCCGTTTTTGGTGATTGGTGGAGGCATATCAATTTTTTGGAAGAAGAAGCGCCGCGTCATTTTGCGCTGGTGCGGGACTCTCTACCTCATCGCAGTGCTAGCAATGATCCTGGGTGTGGGCCCTTATTTAATGGCTTGGGCCGTCACCCACGCGAGCAGCCGTCCCCCAGACTTAAGGCTCAAGGATACGCCGGCGGATTTCGGCGTGGTCTACGAAGATATTGCCTTTGAGGCTCAAGACTCCCTCCAATTGAAAGGCTGGTTTATTCCGCCCAGCCGCAAGAATGCGGTCCTGCTCTGCACTCACGGGTTGTTTCGAACCCGAGTCGAAATGTTGGCTCGCGCCATGGCAGCGGTCAAAGCAGGCTACGGTGCCCTCCTGTATGATTCTCGGTCCCATGGAGCTAGTAACAAGGGAATAGTCTCGTTAGGGTACTACGAAAGAAACGATGTGCTGGGAGCCATCCGGTACGTCCAGCGTCGCTACCAGGATGTTCCCACTTCCCCCAAAATCGTCTTGATGGGCATTTCCATGGGCGCGGTAGCCACTCTAGAAGCGGCGGCTGAATCCAAAGACTATTCGGCTGTTGTTCTTGACAGCCCTTTCTCCAGCCTGGAGGAAACCGTTGTGGATCATACTTGGCTATTCCTTAAGTTACCTCGCTACCCGTTTCCGTCGTTGTTTCTTTTCTGGTTCCGCCATCTCGCCGGTTTCATCCCACAACAAGTGAACACACACGAAGCTCTACAGCGTATACAACCAGTACCGCTACTAATCATCAGTAGCCAGGGAGACCGTAGAATTCGCCCTGAAGTGGCTGGCAGCCTCTACCAGGAATCGAGGTCGCCGATGAAGAAACTTGAAATCTTCGGAAAAGATGTCGGTCACGGCGCGGCAGCAAGGCTTTACCCGGAGGCCTATGCCACTTTGCTGGTAAATTTCTTGGACACCGCTCTATGAGGAATCTCCGAAACACCCGGGCTTGGTCCGCAACCCTGGGCTGATTTACGATGATTTACGAATCCGCTTGAGGAAGAGCCTTCGTTGCCTCAATCGCTATTGAGGAAGTTTACCTGCAGGGCCAATGCGTGTCGCATGTGGTCTGTTTCTGGGCTAAACTGATATAGTACGGAGGAAACAAACAAAAGATGCCAACCTCTCAATCCGAATTCGTTGTCAGCGTGGATGAGCAATCCTTTCAAAAAGAGGTTATCGAAAGATCCGCCAGCGTTCCCGTCTTGGTTGACTTTTGGGCTTCCTGGTGCGGACCTTGCCGTACTTTGGGTCCTATCCTGGAAAAATTGGCCGCTGAATATAAGGGGGCCTTTGTTTTGGCCAAAGTTAACACCGAAGAAAACTCGCAGCTGGCTATGCAGTTTAGGATTCAAAGCATCCCCCGGGTCATGGTGTTCCGTGAAGGTCGTGTCGTGGACCAGTTTGTGGGTGCTTATCCGGAACCGAGCATCAGAGAATTTTTGAGTCCTCATTGCCCTAGTGAGGCAGACAAGCTCTTTGCGATCGCTGAGCGAACACAGCAGGCAGGGAAGACTGCCGAGGCCGAGAAGATCCTTCGGGAGGTCTTGAAACTCAGTCCCGAGCACTCCCCTTCGCGATTAACTCTGGCCCGGATTCTCATTAGCTCAAATCGAGTCGCAGAGGCGGCCGAGCACATCAACGCCATACCTGGAACAGCCGATGAATACGAAGCTGCCACACGTTTAAGGGAAGTGCTGGCATTTCAAAATGAATGTCAGCAAGCCGGCGGCGAAAAAGCCTGTCAGGAAAGACTCGAAAAGAATCCAAATGATTTGGAGGCACGCTTTGGATTGGCCGCTTGTCTTGCCTATTCAGGAAAGTACGGGGAGGCGTTGGAACAATTTCTGACCGTCGTAGCCAAGGATAAGCGATTTCGTGATCAAGCGGCGCGCAAGGCTATGCTGGCAATCTTCAGCGTGATTGGTGAACGCAGCGAGTTGGCTGACGAATATCGTACCCGGCTAGCCAGGACACTTTACTAAACGGCTCTGAATTATCACTGAACGTGGAGTTGAGATCAGACTGTCGAGCCTCAAAATACATGTAGGAAGGGGACTATTGTTACTCCTCGTTCACAAACCCGCGGCATGAGCAGGTTCAACTAACCCATCCTAACCTTTACGTCCTTCGTGCTTGATTTTGTCCGACTCTAAAGGCCGGCTAGCTCTTCTTGGCAAACTCAAGAAGGAGCTTCCAGACCGAATCAGAGACTGGCATCACCGAAAGCCGGGGAAGTCGCACGAGTTCAAAATTTTTAAGCTGGCTCTGTGCTTTGATTTCGGACAAGGGCAAGGCGCGGGGTAATCTTTCCTTCGGCTTAAGTTCCACGACAGCCAGCTTGGAGTCTTTCTTCTTTGGATCAGGGTATGGATCACTCGCCACTTCGGCAATTCCAATCAAAGATTTTTCATCTCCAGTATGATAGATGAAAGCCAGATCGCCTTTACGCATACTGCGAAGATATTTCAAGGCCAAGTTATTAGTCACTCCGTCCCAAACCGTCTTCTGGTCCCTTTCTAAATTGGCATAAGAGTACGCAGTGGGTTCTGTCTTCAGGAGCCAGTAGGCCATAATACCTCCTATGAAAACCGTTGTCGTCCTCGTTATCGTATCCAAATGCGCCAGCCGAGGACGACGACGAGAACGAGTATGATATTTTCATGCTCTGCGGCACCCGCGGATGACTCCCGTGAAAATCCCCTCTCGGGAGGGGAAAGAAGGCTTCAGCCTTCAGGGGGGTCGTTCCCGCACAACCCAGCCCTGCACCCCCAGCGGAGGGGAATCATTTTCACCCTTGATCGCGCTGGCCTAGGCGGCATAAGCGGCTCCCTGACAATCCCGCATAAGCGCGTCTTCGCAGTCAGTTAATCCTCTGTCCCTATTTCTTCGGGGGTTTGGAAGGCCGCATTTCAACACAACTGGGGAGACAACGAGGATCGTGATGAAGCAAATCGATCACAACCCGAGCTACATCTTCCGGTGCCAGCTTCCAGGAGTTTGACACCTCCTCTTCATGCCCGCCAAACCGAGTGTTGACGCTGCCCGGCATCACGTAACTCACCCGAATGTTGTCATAACGTAAATCCTGCATGATAGCTTCACTGAAACCGTTCAAGCCAAATTTCGAAGCATTATAGGCCGATCCGCCTTTAAATGGATTTTTGCCGGCAAGGCTACTGATATTGATGATGTAGCCCCCACCCCTCTTTTTCAGGTGCGGGATGGTTTCATGACAACAGTAGAAGACTGCGGTCAAGTTAGTATCAATGACCTGGCACCACTGTTCGGGCGAAATATCTGCGACACTGGCAAAGTGACCTACGGCCGCATTGTTAACCAGAATGTCAACCCCGCCAAACTGCTTGACTGTGAATTCGATCAGCCGCTGCACTTGACCGTAATCCCTTACGTCGCAAGCGATCCCGTTAATTCGTGCTCCGGCTTTCTTTTTCAGGAGGTCAACAGAGCCCTTAACGTCAACCTCATGACGTGAAGCCACCATGACCTGGGCACCATCCTCCAAGAGCGCTTGCGCGATGGCCTTTCCAATCCCCCGGGTGCCACCAGTCACAATGGCAACCTTGTTTTCTAAGCCTGGCATTGGAATTCCTTTCCTGTTTGCAACAGAACTTTATAAGACCTAAGCGGCATCATGCTGCCTTAAGTCATCTTACATCCCTATCTGAATTTTTCCAAGATTTGGCATTCCTTTGCCACTCACTTGCTATAATTAGGATGCGAGTGGAGATTAGTTTCCCAGGCAAACTCAAGCTTGTTCATGGTTTGATGCGGAAAGCCTCTCTTACTAAGTAACCTTCACAACAATGCACGGCATTTTCATTTGGCCCCGTGCTTCAGCCCGGGGTTGGAACAGGCCTCCCTCTCCCCCACCTTTCCAGCCAGCGGCGCTGGATCCATCGGTGCTGGCTGGATAAGGTGGAGGAAGAAAAAACCATCGAAGGAGCCTCCGTGCTGAAGCACGGGGCTAATGAAAATGCCAAGAAGGAATTCAGTGCAGTGATTTGTGTTGTTTACTGAGTGTGTAGTTTATTATTGCAGTTTCTCATGCTATTAATTACGCTTTGTCGAACATCTGGACGACGGCTCTACAGCCCGAAAAGGTCAGATCGCTATCATTGATGAAAGTTTCTTTATTTATTCCTTGCCTGACGGATCAGTTTTTTCCTCGGGTTGGGGTCAATCTCGTTAAGATTTTAAGGAAGGTTGGAGCTACAGTAGATTACCCCATGGAGCAAACGTGCTGTGGACAGCCGGCTTTTAACTCCGGCTACCACGAGGAAGCCATCGAACTGGCGCAGCGTTTCTTGCAGGTCTTTCACGGCGCGGAATACATCGTCTCACCTTCGGGGTCATGCACCAGCATGGTTAAGGTTTTTTATCCGGAGATTCTCCAAGATCGCGGGTTGCGGGAAGTCTTGAGTGAAGTGACTTCCAAAACCTACGAATTCTCTGATTTCCTTGTGAACGTGCTGGAGGTAAAAGATTTGGGCGTTCGATTCCCGCATAAGGTCACCTATCATGATGCCTGCCACCTCTTGCGGGAGCTCAAGGTGAAAGAGGCTCCTCGAGAACTAATCCGTCATGTGAGTGGCATTGAATTTGTGGAAATGGCAAACTCCGAAGCCTGTTGCGGTTTTGGGGGAACTTTCTCGGTAAAATTTCCAGAGATTTCCACTGCTATGGCCGAAGATAAAGCTCATGCGATTGCCCAGTCTGGCGCCGAGTACGTGGTTGCAAACGATTCCAGTTGCCTCATGCAGATTGGTGGCTACTTAAGCCGCAAAGGCATTCCCACAAAGCCGCTGCACTTAGCGGAGTTGCTAGGAGAAAACATGTAATAGCGGGAGCGGCGGCTCGATGCCGCTCTTGATGGCCGTCCGCGGACGCGGTGGCGTACGCTCGCATCGGCCAATCAAACTGGTGGCGCTTGCTGGCCGACGGCGGCGTGAAGCCCCGAAACCAGGAACGCGGCGCCGTACTGCCATGAACTTGACCCCAAAACTCTTTAGGAGCTACGCCTCCAAGAATATTAGAGATCCCCGACTGCGACAAACCTATCGGATGGCTACATCCCATGCTTTGGAGCACCGTTTGCGAGCGGTGCGAGAAGTTCCCGAGTGGGAGGCGTTGCGTGAGAGAGCGCATCGCATCAAGGAAGAAGCCATCAATCATTTGGATCAGTACTTGGAAAAGCTCGAGGGTAAAGTTGTCGCTAACGGCGGAAAAGTCTTTTGGGCACGCGATGGCCGTGAAGCTTCCGACTATATCATTTCAACGGCCCAGCGAATCAAAGCCAGGACCGTGGTGAAATCCAAATCGATGACAACTGAGGAAATCGGCTTGTCGCACACTCTGGAAAAGCACGGTCTGGAGACCGTTGAAACCGATCTGGGCGAGTACATCATTCAGCTTGCCAAGGAAATGCCTTCCCACATTACGGCGCCGGCCTTGCATATGACGCGGGGGCAGATCGGCCGGCTTTTCAGCCGGAAGCTGGGTATCGATTACACGGATGTGCCCGAGGAGCTTTGCGCTTTCGCTCGCAAGCGGCTGCGGCAAAAATTCCTGGCTGCCGAACTAGGAATTTCCGGAGTCAATTTCGCCTTGGCAGATACCGGAACCATTGTAATCGTCGAGAACGAGGGTAATGCCCGTTTGAGTACGACCATGCCCAGGGTCCACATGGCTGTCATGGGACTGGAAAAGGTGATTCCCAAATTTTCAGATTTGCCCATCTTCCTCAAGTTGCTGCCTCGAAGCTCCACCGGACAGAAACAAACCAGTTATGTATCTTTCATCAGTTCTCCCCGAAAGTCTGGTGAAATGGATGGCCCGGAGGAATTTCACCTGGTCCTGTTGGATAATGGACGATCCGAAATTCTAGCAGACCCAAGGATGCGCGAGTCGCTTTTTTGCATTCGGTGTGGCGCCTGCTTGAATACCTGCCCTATCTACCAGCGTGTGGGAGGTCATTCCTACGGATCGGTCTACTCTGGTCCCATTGGCGCCGTTATTACCCCGCTGCTCCAAGGGGTTGAGGTGGCCAAGGATCTTCCTTACGCGTCGTCCCTGTGTGGGGCCTGCTCTAATATTTGCCCGGTGAAGATTGACATTCATCATCAGTTGCTGTGGTTGCGGCAACGCGTGGTCGAAGCTAAGGGAACGTCCTGGCAAGAACGCCTCATGATGAAGTTATATCTGGCGGGGATGAAGGACAGCACCCTCTACCGTTTTGGCTCGGGACTGCTGCGGACTGCTTTACTGATCGCAGGCAGACGGTTTCAACCGCTCAAAGTTCCCGGCTGGACTGAGACTCGCGATTTCCCACCCCTGGCAGAAAAGTCCTTTAAGCAACTCTGGAAGGAAATGGAGGGGGAGGAGAACCGGCAATGATGGGATCACGCTCTGAAATACTTGGGAGATTGCGCCGTGCACTGGCAAAACCCAGCCTGGAACACCACCATGGTCACCAGCCCGAAATCAACGATATGCGCGTGCTATTTTCTTCAGACGCTGTGCATGATTCCCTGATCGATCGCTTCAAGAGGGAATTTGAGCTCGTAAATGGCGAGATGACTGTCTGCCCCAGTATTGAAGCGGCCTTTGAGAGTGTCCGGCAATTGGTACATGCTTCCGGATTTAGAAAAGTGGCCATCTCCACACACGATCTCTGTCGCCAGCTTAGGCTCCTGGAAAGATTGCCTGTGGAACTGCCGGAGGTTCAGTTTGTCAGTGAAACGATCGACAGCGAAAATGTATTTGAACGAGACCATCTCACGAAAAGACTTTCGGAAGTGCAGCTCTCCATCACCGGGGTCGAGTATTTGATTGCCGATATCGGAACCCTCGTCGTCATCTCCAATCCGGAGGCTAGTCGTCAAATCAGCCTGTTGCCCACCGCGCACCTGGTGCTGGCAACGACGAACCAGATCTATCCCAATATGGCAGAGCTGTTCTTACATATTCAGGAAAAGTACGGCGACAATCTGCCTGGCAGCGCCCTGACGCTTATCACGGGGCCGAGTCGCACAGCTGATATTGAGAAAGTCCTCATCAAAGGCGTCCATGGCCCCATGCGCCTGATCGCGATCCTATTGGATTGCCCATTGTCCAGCGCTCCAGATACTTAAGGAAGCTCCGCCTCAAGTAAGACAAATTGTGTGATGCGGATATCCGTTGATCTGGACGCGGATGAACACAGGCAACGCGGACAGGCATGCAAGGTCAAAGTTTGCCGACCTTAAATACAATTCTGCCGTGGTTAAAACCCCGGGGACCCAAAAGCCTGACGAGCTTTGACGAGATCATAAAGCCGTGCTATCTGTGGTCATCTGGGTCCAGATTCTTTTTGTCGTTTGGTGCTTATGGAACCCGATCCAAGGCCCCGCAATCTTCGTGAGCTCCTCGAAGCCCAAGCTGAAAAATTTCCCAACAAGACATTTCTCTACTTCTTTGATGACGCCCGCGCACTTTCTTACGCGGCTGTTGATTGTCGGGTTAATCAAATAGCTAATCTTTTCCTCAGATTGCGCATCAGCAAGGGCCAAACGATCAGCTTGCTTCTGCCGAACATTCCGGAATACGTGTTGTGTTATTTTGCTTGCCTCAAGATCGGCGCTGTCGCCAGCCCCCTGAATATCCATCTAAAATCGAAAGAAATTGAATACATCCTGGCCAATTCGGAGTCCCGGCTGCTAGTCACCAACCAGAAATACTGGCCCGTGGTCGAACCCGTGCGAGCCTCAGTAAGCAACCTGCAACACCTCCTCCTCCTTGACGGGACGTCATCCGACACCCTGAATTTTCCTAGAGAAGTAGACAAAGAAAGCAGAGAATTGGCTCCCATCCCACTGCAGTCGGAGGACGTGGCCGTCATGATTTATACCTCCGGAACGACCGGGGAGCCCAAGGGGTGCTTGCTCACCCACGGGAACTTTCTCTCCAACGCTCAAGAGATTGCCAGCTGGCTCAGTTTCTCGGAAAAAGACCGCCTGCTGTGCGTCATGCCACTCTTTCACGTCAACGGCATTGTGGTGACGATGCTGACTCCCCTTTACCTCGGTGGCAGCATGGTTCTCACGGAAAAATTCTCGACTCATAGGTTTTGGGAAATCATCGACCGCTACCAGGTGACTTCCTTTGGATCTGTAGCTACCATGCTCTCGATGCTCAACCAGACACACTACCCTGAGGGCTACCTCGAAAGGCTGGACAAAAGCGGTTTGCGCTTTGCCTTGGCTGGATCCGCCCCCGTTCCGCCTGAGCTAATGCTTCAATTTGAAAAAAAGTTTCATTGCCTGGTCGTCGAAGGTTACGGCCTCTCGGAAGCTACTTGTCGAGTGACTTTTAATCCTCCCAACCACCGGCGTCAGCCCGGATCGATCGGATTGCCCATAGGGAACACCTTACGCATCGTAGATGAGAATGATGTCGATGTTCCTGTGGGACAAATCGGAGAAATTCTGGTGCAAGGCGCAAATGTCATGAAAGGGTATTTTAAGAATCCGCAAGCCACTGCGAAGGCTCTCCACAATGGGTGGTTACACACAGGAGATTTGGGCTATGTCGATGGCGACGGCTTTTATTATCTGGTGGATCGCAAGTCTGACATGATCATCCGAGGTGGCGAAAATATTTATCCTCGCGAGGTTGATAACCTTCTGTACCTCTATCCGAAAATTTGCGAAGCCGCTACCGTTGGGGTTCCTGATGAGCTGTATGGAGAGGAAGTGAAGGCCTTCGTCGTGTTGAAGGAGGGCGAGATCGCCAGCGAAGAAGAGATCCTTACTTTTTGCCGGGAACGCTTGGCTGATTACAAATGTCCCAAGAGCATTGAATTCCTGAAAGAGATCCCCAAAGGGCCTACGGGAAAGTCATTAAAGCGGGAGTTGATGAAGCGTTGAGGGCAAACGACAATTAACTGGTCTAACTTAACTAGACAAGGGCTGCCGCCCTTGATATCCCTACCGCCACCCCTGACAGGGAGCCCGAAGCGCCAACAAGGGTCATCGCCGTTGTCCCTCGCTGGCGCTTCGGGCTCTTAGTCTGTCCCCAAAACGAGAACAAAATTTTCGTTTCGACTCCCATAACGGGCTGTCATAGGCAAGGACCCCGGAGGATGTTTCCGGCTGGAGACCCTGGCAGACTGCTTCCTGCCGGTGGGCGTCGCTCGAGGAGCGTCTCTCATATCTGGTATTTCAAATACACCGTTCGCAGTTCGGAATAGAAATCAATGGCCACGCTGCCTTGTTCGCGATAGCCTGTGCTAGAGGCTTTGGTCCCACCGAAAGGAAGCTGATACTCAACCCCCGCCGATGGTAGGTTAACGATAATGAGTCCAGCCTCGATTTTATTGATATAGGCAAATGCCTTATTCAATTGATTGGTCAAAAGCGAAGCAGAAAGCCCAAATTTCACACGGTTGGCCATCTGGATGGCCGCATCAAAATCCTTGACCGCAAAAACAGCCAGGACCGGTCCAAAAATCTCTTCCTGGGCTATTCTCATTTCAGACTTAACATCCGTGAAGATAGTCGGCTCCACGAAATACCCTTTATCGAAACCGGGACCCGTCAGACGACTGCCGCCGCAAAGCAACCTGGCGCCTTCCTGCTTTCCGATCTCGATGTATTCCAGGACCGTCTTCATCTGGTTCATGTCCACGCAAGGGCCCATGTCAATTCCCTTTTCTAAACCATTACCCACTCGCAATTTTTGCGTTTTCGCAAGCAGCAGCTTAAGGAAATCCTCAAGCACTACTTCTTCCACGATTGCCCGGCTGGTGGCCGTGCACTTCTGACCTGTGGAAAAGAAAGCTCCATTGACCACAATGTCGGTAGCCATGTTCAGGTCGACGTCCCGCAACACGATGGTGGGATTCTTGCCTCCCATTTCCAGTTGCGTCTTCAGGCCCCTTTGCAGCGTCTTCTGCTGGATCCCCTGACCGACTTCGCAAGACCCTGTAAAAGAGACGGCCTTCACCGTTGGATTGGAGATCAACTCGTCTCCGATAGCTGAACCGGAGCCGGTGACCATATTGAGCACACCTTTGGGCAAGCCGGCTTCGTGGAGGGCTTCGACCAACCGGACCGTGCAAAGTGGCGCCAGGGAAGCTGGTTTAATCACCACGCTGTTGCCTGCCACCAAGGCCGGGGCCATTTTCCAGGCAGGAATGGCTACCGGAAAGTTCCAGGGGGTCAAAAGAGAAACCACTCCCAGGGGTTTGCGAAAGGTGTAGGCAAAGACCCCGTCTCTTTCTGACGGAACCGTCTCCCCGCAAAACCGAGCTCCTTCTCCGCCAAAGTAACGAAAGATGTTGACGGCGCGCATCACTTCCCCTTTAGCTTCCGGGAGGGTTTTGCCTTCTTCCCGGGTCATGTCAGCGGCCACGCTGTCAGCCCGTTTCTCTAAGATCTCAGCAGCCTTCATCAGAATAATTCCGCGGTTGGGAGCAGGCAGCGTTGCCCACCCGGCTTGCGCTTTCTGCGCGACCTCGAAGGCGTTTTTCACATCCGCCGCCGTTGAGGACTGATACCTGGCTACCACCTCTTCGTAATTAGCCGGATTAATACTATCGAAGACCTTGCCCGACGACGAATTCACCCATTCCCCGGCGATAAAGTTTCCGTAAGTTTGCGCCATATGAAATCCTCCCCTATCAATAAAATTGGAAGCACAGCTCCTTGAATTTAGTCCAGCCTCATCTTAGTTTCCGATCCAGGCTTTGTCAATCCAGCTGCAAGAGGGTAGCCCGGTGATTTGCGCGCTGCGATCCCCGAAAACCTGTGGTATGATGCGGAAGAGACGGAGAGAGACTTTATTATCTGGAAGTTTCGTGGATTCATAAGAGTGTTTAGGAGGACCTGAGATGAAGTCGACACAGCTTAAAATTGACGATTCCCGCCTCGACGCCATCACCTGCGGGCCTCTGCCTGCCTCTCGAAAGGTTTACGTGTCCGGGATTCTCTATCCCCATATTCGAGTGCCCATGCGCGAGATTCGTCAAACCGCCACCCAGCAGCACGGGACAAGAGGTGCAGCAACAGTCCCCAACCTGCCTGTCACAGTTTACGATACCAGTGGCCCCTATACCGATTCCTCCGCATCAATCAACGTTCGCCGAGGAATTGCGCCGATCCGGCGCGACTGGATCCGTGAACGCGGAGACGTGGAGGATTTGCCTGCCATCTCTTCACAATATGGTCGCCTGCGACTGGCCGACGCGCAATTAGATGCTCTGCGTTTTGGCCATCTGCATACCCCCTTGCGGGCAAGACCTGGACGCAATGTTTCCCAGATGCACTACGCCCGCCAGGGAATCATCACGCCTGAAATGGAATTCATCGCCATCCGGGAAAACCAGCTTCTTGAGAACAGCCATGCGACGCAGCATCCTGGAAATTCCTGGGGAGCCAACACACCCAAGCAGATCACTCCTGAGTTTGTGCGGGACGAAGTGGCGCGAGGCCGCGCCGTGATACCCGCCAACATAAACCACCCGGAACTGGAGCCAATGATCATCGGCCGCAATTTCTTGGTGAAGATCAACGCTAACATCGGGAATTCAGCGGTGACCTCGACCATTGAGGAGGAGGTCGAGAAGATGGTGTGGGCCATCCGCTGGGGCTCTGATACCGTCATGGACCTTTCCACAGGCCGAAACATCCACGAGACGCGGGAGTGGATCTTGCGCAACAGTCCGGTGCCGATCGGCACCGTACCCATTTATCAAGCCCTTGAGAAAGTCAACGGACGAGCTGAGGAACTAACCTGGGAGATATTCCGCGACACTCTGATTGAACAGGCAGAACAGGGCGTCGACTACTTCACCATCCACGCGGGTGTTCTTCTCCGCTACGTTCCCCTGACCGCCAAGCGTGTGACAGGCATTGTGTCCCGCGGAGGTTCCATTCTGGCCAAATGGTGCCTGGCCCACCACGCCGAAAACTTCCTTTACACCCACTTCGAGGAAATCTGCGAAATTATGAAGGCGTACGATGTGACCTTCAGTTTAGGCGATGGTCTCCGGCCCGGATCGATCGCGGATGCCAACGATGAGGCTCAGTTCGCAGAACTGGAAACCCTGGGCGAGCTAACCAGGATTGCCTGGAAGCACGATGTTCAGACGATGATTGAGGGCCCAGGACACATCCCAATGCATCTGATCCAGGTAAACATGACCAGGCAACTGGAGGTCTGTGGCGAAGCTCCTTTCTACACGCTGGGACCGCTCACCACGGACATTGCGCCAGGCTACGACCATATCACCAGCGCCATAGGTGCCGCCATGATTGGCTGGTTCGGAACCGCCATGCTGTGCTACGTCACCCCCAAAGAGCATCTGGGGCTGCCTAATCGCGACGACGTCAAGGAAGGTGTCATTGCTTACAAGATCGCGGCTCATGCTGCCGATCTGGCTAAAGGCCATCCGGGTGCCCAAGCCCGTGACAATTTCCTTTCTCAGGCGCGCTTCGAATTTCGCTGGGAAGATCAATTCAACCTCGGTTTGGATCCAGAACGAGCCCGTGCCTTCCACGATGCCACTCTTCCCGGTGAAAATGCCAAAGTGGCCCACTTTTGCTCTATGTGCGGACCCCATTTCTGCTCTATGAAAATTACCGAGGACGTGCGGCAATATGCCGAGACTCTAGGAGTGACGCCTGAAGAAGCTCTTCAAAAGGGCTTGGAAAACAAGTCTGCAGAATTCAAACAAGCTGGAGCCACTGTCTATCAAAGGGTCTGAGGCAGCTCGGTTATGGAATTTTCAGTGGCCGCCAGCCTCTCTTCCTGGGGCGCTGTACTGCTTTGCCCCGCTTGCAGAATCGTTGAATCGTTCCAACGGAACCAATTATCACCTGCGCCAGGTTCTTCCCCAACTGATGACTGAAGTAGCTGCCGCCAACAATTTGGTCAAAAAGTGTGTTATGGACCCGATGGGCCAATAGAAGGAGAAACGATTAATGTCGAGTCGTTCTAAGATCGCTATTATCGGGGCCAGTGGCTATTCCGGTGCCGAAATCGTGAGTCTGCTCCTGAGTCATCCTGCAGTGGAACTGACAACCTTGATGACTGCCAATCAAGAACGCAGGGATAACAGGCCCCAGAAGTATAGTGATGCTCTGCCGCAATTCTACCGTCTTTGTGACCTGGAAATTGAGCCATTGGAGGTTGATGAACTCCAGAAGCGCGACATTAATGTGGTCTTTCTGGCGACCCCTAACGAAATATCTCATGAACTGGTACCAAAACTCCTGGAACGAAAACTGCGGGTCATTGACTTAAGCGGCTCTTATCGTCTTAAACAAAGTGCGCTTTATTCCAGGTGGTATGGATTTGAGCATCAATTCCCCAAGCTCCTGGAATCGGCAGTATATGGACTCACCGAGATCCATCGTGATTCGATTCGCACGGCTCAACTGCTGGCCAACCCTGGCTGCTATCCTACCTCCGTCTTATTACCGTTGATTCCCTTACAGCAACGGGGATTGATCGACCCAGGATTCGATATTGTGTGCGACTCAAAATCGGGTGTGACCGGCGCCGGAAAAGCTCCCAGCCCCAACACGCATTTTTCGGAGGTGACCGAAAGCTTTAAAGCCTACAACGTTATGAAGCATCGCCATGCGCCTGAAATTTGGCAGGAGTTGGGGAACCCAAACTTGATCTTCACGCCTCATCTTCTACCCATCAATCGGGGCATTCTCTCTACCATTTATGTAAAGGTGCGAAGATCAGTGAATGAGGTGATGATTTCTGAGTGTCTCCGGAAAGCCTATGACAACGAGCCCTTCATACGCCTTTATAGCAATGGAACTCTCCCTGAAGTCAAGTTCGTGGTTCACACGAATTTTTGCGACATCGGCTGGACATTTGATAGGGATCGGTCGAACCTGATCATTATTGCTACGATAGACAACATTGGTAAAGGCGCAGCCGGCCAAGCCGTTCAAAACATGAATGTGATGTTAGAGGTCGAGGAAAGGGCGGGATTATTTTGAGGGTAAATTGGGGCTGCGTGTCTCTAAGCCTCGGCCGCCTGATCATCCTGGACGCATAAGATTCAATAAGCGAGGGGCTTTCATTGCGAATTGTCGTAAAACTGGGGGGAAGTTTATTGACGGAGTTGGAACTTCTCCATAAAATAATCGCCCAACTTGGGGAAGTGCAGGACCACCAGCATGATGTTATTGTGGTCCACGGAGGCGGCCAACAAATTAGGCATTACTTGGAGCAACTAAAAATTCCCAGTCACTTTCATCGCGGGTTGCGGGTAACCGATTCTGCTTCAATGCAAGTCGTGCAGATGGTCCTGGCAGGCCTGATCAACAAAGATATCGTGGCGGCCTTCGCCAGAAACCATCGGTTGGCTGTTGGTCTTTGCGGTGGCGACGGCAGTAGCTTTATTGCCAGGAAGTTCGTGGATCATGGAACCCAGCCGGAGGATTTCGATTATGGCTTTGTGGGTGAAATTGTCCACGGCGAGCCCAAATTGGTCGATCTACTGCTGTCAGAAGGATATTTTCCAGTCATCGCCTGCATCGGCCTTGGTGAAGAATCAGCCTATTATAACGTTAACGGAGACGAGATGGCGGCCGCCGTAGCCATTTTCTGTAGAGCCGAACGCTTAGTCTTCTTGACAGACGTGCCCGGAGTTTTGGATGCAGAGAAAAAAGTCATCCCCTCCTTAACTCGAGCTCGAATGGAGGAACTCCGAGCCTCCGGAGCGATATCGGAAGGCATGCTTCCCAAGACCCGGGCCTGTGAACGTGCTTTGGAAAATGGGATTCGACAGATCCATATTGTAAGCGGCAAGATGCGAGACGGCCTAAGCCGCATTTTGGTGCAGAGCGAATTACTGGGGACTGCGATTTCTCCTTAACGAGGGCCGAGTATCACGTTGAGCGGATGGCGTTGATAAAGCAATGCGGGAATTCGAAAGCAGTACGGGCGCTGTTGCGAAAGACTAAGACTGGCGAATTCACATGAGCTGTCTGATGGGCATTTGAAGATCGGCAATCGGAAGGTTCATCATGAACTTAGAACAGATAAGGGACGCGGAATCCAAGTACCTCATCAGCAACTATAAGAAATATCCCCTTTTCGTGGACAAGGGCCGGAAGTGCGTGGTTTATGATTACGCCGGTAAGCGTTATATTGACCTTTTGGCGGGCATCGCGGTAAATGCGCTGGGATACAACCATCAGCGCATTAACAATACAATTCGAAAACAGATTAAGAAGTCGGTCCACGTCTGTAACCTCTTTTATCACCCTTATCAAGCTTTGTTGGCCAAAAAGCTTATCGAGATTTCTGGTCTCGAAAAAGCGTTCTTCTGCAACAGTGGTACTGAGGCTATCGAGGCGGCTTTTAAACTGGCGAGGGGATTCGCTTATAAGAATCATCTCGGCGAGGGCAAACACGAATTTCTCACTCTCGACAATGCCTTTCATGGCCGGACCTATGGGGCGTTATCAGCCACGGCCTCGGACAAATACCGCAAGCCTTATGAGCCGTTGGTCCCGGGCTTTCGATTCGTCAAGTTCAACGACGTCGAGGACCTTAAAACCCAGTTCAACGAAAAAGTCTGCGCCTTAATTGTCGAGCCCATCCAGGGCGAAGGGGGAATTCATGCCTGCTCTCACAAATTTCTGAATACAGCCCGCCAGCTCTGCGATCGATATCAGGCGCTGCTTATCTTTGATGAAATTCAATGTGGCATTGGGCGCACCGGCCGCTATTTCTACTTTCAAAAGTTCGATCTCAAACCGGATGTTTTGACGTTAGCTAAACCGATAGGATTAGGATTGCCGTTGGGAGCGCTATTGACAACCGACAGAATTGCTCCAACCTTTGGTCCCGGTGATCATGGTACTACTTTCGGGGGAGGTCCTCTGGCTTGCCGGGTAGGCTTCGAATTTCTAAAAATCTTGCAAGAAGACCAGTTGCTTGAGCACATTGCCACAACCGGCGAGTTCTTTAAGGAAAAGTTACTGGACTTAAAAGCCAAGTATCCCTTTGTAACGGATGTCCGTGGGGAAGGTTTGATCCTGGGGATGGAGTTGAGCTTCCCGGGTCGGGAGATTGTTAACCGCTGTCTGGATGCGGGATTCATCATCAATTGCACTGCCGACAGAGTGCTGCGTTTTCTTCCCCCTTATATCATTACGAAAAAGGAGATCAGTAAGTTCATTAAGGTGCTGGACAAAATTTTGTCTGAGGTAAAGCTAGCGACCACGGAACTGACCTCTGCATCCCAATCCGTCGGAGGAAGCCATTAAAAAAAACTCAGTGAAAGTTTCCCGCGCTACCACCGACTCCAGCTTGAATATCAAAAAGAAGCTGACCGTCGAAGACTTAATCTCGATTCAATTCTTAACGCCCCAGGATATTGAGCTGATCTTTGAGTCGGCGGCAGCCCTCAAGAAGGATCCGACCCATTTTTCCCAGGCTTTGGCTGGGAAGACAGTGGCTTTGATTTTTGAGAAACCCTCTCTGCGAACCCGTGTTACCTTCGATGTCGGGATGACCAGCATGGGCGGAAACGTCGTCTTTCTGGATCATAGCCTCACCAAATTGGGTGAACGGGAGTCGATTAAAGATGTGGCTAAAAACCTCGAAAGATGGGTCCATGGAATTGTAGCCCGAACTTATAAAAACAAGTCGGTAGCGGAATTGGCCGAGCATGCCGGCATTCCCGTCATCAATGGGTTGACGGACCTTTTACACCCGTGCCAGGCATTGACAGACTATTTCACCATCCAGGAAAGGTTCGGCTCCTTCACGAACATCAAATTCGCTTACGTCGGTGATGGCAACAATACCTGTCACTCTCTCATCGATGGGGCTGCAAAGCTCGGGATGGAGCTATGGATCGCCACGCCTGAAGGGTTCGAACCCAATCTTCGGATTGTCAGCGAGGCCGAAAAAACTGCGAGAGACACCGGGGCCCAAATTCAGATTGTCAATGATCCGGTGGAAGCGGTTAGAGACGCCGGCATTGTTTATACCGATGTCTGGGCCAGCATGGGCCAGGAAGCAGAAACAGAAGATCGAGCGGCCGTTTTCGCAGATTTTCGAGTGGATAGCGAGCTGATGGCTTATGCCCACCCGGATGCGGTCTTCATGCACTGCCTGCCGGCCCATCGAGGTTATGAAGTGGCTCCCAGTGTGATTGATTCCCCGCAGTCGATTGTTTACGATCAGGCGGAAAATCGCCTCCACGTGCAGAAGGCGATTCTCTACTTACTGATGGGACCCTAAACCAATGCGGATAGTCGATTGCGGAATATGGCTTGATAGAGTCCAAGCTGAGCGGGAAAAAGAACTCAGAATCTTTAATCATGAGGCAGCCAATCCCGTTACAGGTGCGATTGTGCTTCCAGTTGAGGGAACGAACTGATGATCAAGAAAGTCGTTTTGGCTTACTCGGGAGGTTTGGATACCTCCGTTATCATTCCATGGTTAAAGGAGAATTATCGCTGCGAAGTCATCGCAATGGCGGGGGACGTTGGACAGGGTGAAGAGTTACACGGGCTCCACGAAAAAGCCACCAAGACTGGGGCTTCCCAGCTTTATGTGGAGGACTTGCGCGAAGAGTTTGTGCGTGACTACATTTGGCCTACCTTACGCGCCGGGGCGGTTTATGAGCGAAAATACCTGCTCGGGACTTCGATGGCTCGTCCCATCCTGGCCAAGCGACAAGTAGAAATTGCCTTGAGGGAAGGAGCGGATGCAGTAGCCCATGGCTGCACCGGCAAAGGCAATGATCAAGTTCGATTTGAACTGACCTACAAAGCACTGGCTCCACACCTGAAAGTCATTGCCCCCTGGCGGGAATGGAGTATCAAGTCTCGAGAAGACGCCATTGATTACGCTCAGAAGAAGAATATTCCGATCACTGCGACGAAGGAAAAAATTTATAGTGAGGATCGGAACATCTGGCACATCAGCCACGAAGGGGGCGTTCTGGAAGATCCCGCCAGCGAGCCGGAAGAATCTATGTGGAAGTTGACCACGTCCCCCGAGAAAGCGCCTGACGAGGCTCGCTATGTCGCGATCGAATTCGAGAGGGGTACTCCGGTGGGAATCGACGGAAAGAAACTTCCCCCTGTTGAGTTAGTCAGCCTGGCCAACAAGATTGGCGGCGAGCACGCTATCGGACGAATCGATTTGGTGGAGAATCGCCTCGTCGGCATAAAATCAAGGGGAGCCTATGAAACTCCCGGTGGAACTCTGATCGTGCAAGCGCACCGGGAGCTCGAGTCCATTTGCCTGGACAAAGAGACGTTACGGCTTAAGGATCAATTGGCAATCAAATACGCCGACCTAGTCTATAACGGACAGTGGTTTACTCCGATCCGCGAAGCTCTGGATGGCTTTGTTGAAGCGACTCAAAAGACGGTCACGGGGTCTGTTCGCCTGAAACTCTATAAAGGCAATATTATTGTGGCCGGAAGGAAGTCTCCCTATTCGCTTTATCGTGAGGATCTGGCCACCTTTGGCGAAGAAGCCGTCTATAACCAAAAAGACGCCGAAGGCTTTATTAACCTCTTCGGGCTTCCGGTTAAGGTTCAGGCACTGGCAGAGAGAAGTAGGAAGTAGTCTCCTCCGATTAACCAAGACGACCTGGAGAGGAAAGAGGGATTGTCTGGCCGCCCCAGAGGGGTCGTGAAGTTCTCTCAGAAATGGGTTTGCCATTTTGGAAATGAGAGCAACCTGACGGAAGTCTCAACTCTTCGGCGTTCTTTGTGGCTTGGCGGTCAATAATTTTTTACCTACATGAAAACCTGGGGTGGAAGATTCACCGAACACATGGATTCGGTGTTCGAGCGATTCAATAATTCGTTCGACACGGATCAGCGACTCATCTTCGAAGACATTGAAGGTTCTATGGCATATGCGAGCACCCTGGAAAGGGCTGGGATCCTCTCTCCTGAGGAACTCAAGCAGATTGGCAAAGGTCTGGCCGACATTAAGAAACGAGTGGAAAAGGACCCCGGATGGCTGTCAGGTCAAAAGGATGAGGATGTGCATAGCTTTGTGGAAGCGCGCCTTCATGAGATAGTCGGCGATGTTGCTCTTAAGCTACACACCGGGCGGAGCCGAAACGACCAGGTGTCCCTGGACACGCGCCTCTTTCTAAAGCGTGCCATCATTCGCGTTCAGGTGCAAATTAAGAGTTTAAATCGCTCCATTCTCAATCTGTCCAAAACTCACCTGGATGTGATTATCCCTGGCTACACGCATCTCCGCAAAGCTCAACCGGTCCTGTTCTCCCACTACCTGTTAGCCTATTTTGAAATGTTCCAACGGGATTATGACCGTTTTGACGATTGCTTCAGGCGAACGGACTTTATGCCCTTAGGCTCAGGAGCCCTGGCGGGCAGCGGCTTTCCCGTTGACCGGGAGGCTCTACGCAAGGAACTCGGTTTTGCCCAGCTTACCCGCAACAGTGTGGATGCCGTCAGCGACAGGGATTATCTGGTTGAATTTGTCTCAGGTGCCGCTTTGACCCTTGTTCATTTAAGCCGCCTGGCCGAGGATTTCATCATTTATTCCTCGACAGAATTTGGGTTGCTAGAGCTCTCCGATGCCGTCACTACCGGCAGCAGCCTTATGCCTCAAAAAAAGAACCCCGATTCCCTGGAGTTGATCCGCGGTAAGGCAGGCCGAGTTTTTGGTCATTTGATGAGCCTCCTGACTTTGCTGAAGGGCTTGCCAATGGCTTACAACAAGGACTTGCAGGAGGACAAGGAGATCCTGTTTGACACGCTGGACACCCTTGTCGAATGCTTACAAGTTGCCGAGACCGTCGCCAAGACGACGAACGTGAATAGGACGGTGGCTCGAGAGTGCGTCCAGAGAGATTTTCTCAATGCTACCGATCTAGCCGACTATCTTGTCGGCAAAGGACTGCCTTTTCGCAAAGCCCACGAACTGGTCGGCAAGATTGTGTTGCATTGTGAAGCCCACAAGATCCCGTTGGATGCGTTACCATTGGCCGAATTTCAGTCGTTCTCCGAACTAATAGGAGACGATGTCTATACCGCTTTGTCGCTTGAGAACTGCATCCAGTCTCGTTCTGTAGTGGGTGGGACTGCTAGATCCCGCGTGCTGGAAGCGATTGAAGAAGCGGAAAAACGATTAGCCATCGGCGAATGAGGATGGTTGATTGACAGAGAGACGTTTGTTCCCTTGATATTGTTTCCTACGCTCGAGACTTGGCGCTCCTTTCGTAGTATGTAAAGAGGGAAAACTTTTGCAGAACTAATCTACATCTAGAGGAGTTCTATTCATTGAACAAATCATCCATTATTGAGACCGCCTGGAAACTCGACTCCAAGCAGGTCATAGCTCCTCAGGGTTTCCTGGCTTCCGCCGCAGCGGCCGGCATTAAGAAAGAAGGCAAGTTAGACGTCGGTCTACTCTATTCCCGGCGGCCTTCCATCGCCGCCGCACGTTTCACCACCAATGCTGTTAAGGCCGCGCCGGTTTTGCTTTCTCAGGAACACCTGGAAGAATCGGGCGGAGAGATCCGGGCCATCTTTGTGAATTCCGGGAACGCCAATGCCTGTACAGGAGCGGAAGGCATGATAGTTGCCAGGAAAATGGCGAAACTGGCTGGAGAGGTCGTTGCTGTCCCGGCCGACCAGGTAATCGTCTGCTCGACCGGGGTCATTGGCGTCCCGCTTCCTTTTGACCGAATAAAACAAAAATCCCAGGAATTGAAACGGAACCTGAGCGGCGAAGGAATGGATGCTGTTTCCAAAGCCATCATGACCACAGACACGGTCCCAAAGGTGTGCACGGCCGAGAGCCTTGTGGGCCCATCGTCCGTTCGCATCAGCGGAATGACGAAGGGGGCTGGAATGATTCATCCACGCCTGGCGACCACTTTGGCTTTTGTCTTGACGGACGCATTCATTACAAAGGCTCTTTTGGAGGAGGCCCTGACCGAGGCCTGTGAGAGAAGCTATAACCGGATAACGGTCGACGGGGATACGTCAACGAATGATACGCTCACTGTCCTTGCCAATGGGGCTTCCGGCGCATCTTTAATAGAACAAAAAGATGAGACCTACCATCATTTCTTGCAAGGTCTCACAGAAGTTTGCCAAAGTCTGGCTCAGCAAATTGTGCGCGATGGCGAAGGGGCCAGCAAATTCGTAGAGATTGCGATCGAAGGGGCCGACTGCGAACCCAATGCCACCCGCATAGCCCGCAGCATCGCCAATTCGCCCTTGGTCAAAACGGCTCTGGCTGGCGAAGATGCCAATTGGGGGCGCATTCTGTGTGCTGCAGGTTATTCCGGGGTTCGGTTTGACCCGGATCGAGTGGGAATTAAGATTGGCGATCTAGAGGTTTGCAAGAATGGAACTGGATTGAGCTTTGACGAAGCCTTGGCCAAGCAGATTCTGAGTCGCCGGGACATTCGCATCACTGTTAACCTCAATGTGGGTTCCTCTTCGGCCACTATGTGGACTTGCGATCTGACGAAGGATTACATTCACATCAATGCCGACTACCGAACCTGAACTGGTCTTAGCTCGATCGTTTCAAACATGCTATCCGTCCCAAGGAACTTGCTCGCATACGCCAATAATCCCCGCTCAACCATCCTGGGCCAACCACAATTTTCAAATCCAACTCCTTCGAGGTATTAATGGCAAGTCACATAAACCGCCGCCGTTTTATTCAGGGTCTAACCACCGCTACTAGCCTTGCTGCAGGCTGGACAGCGCGTAGCTACGCTGCCATCCCCGGCGCCAATGAAAGATTGCGTCTGGGTGTCATCGGGTGTGGTGGTATGGCCAACCATCACATGGATGAGTTGTTGACTATGAAGGCCGCCGACAAGGTGGAAATCGTAGCAGTTTGCGATGTGTTCAGAAAGCGATTGGATTCGGCAGCCCAGAAAACAGGTGGGAAACCGTTTGCAAACTACCAAGAGCTCCTTCTACAGAAGGACCTCGACTACGTATTGATTGCTACACCAGAACACTGGCATTACCGGATGGCCCTGGATGCCCTTGGTGCCGGCAAGCACATCTACCTTGAAAAACCGATGACCCACACCATCGAGCAAGCCCAGGATCTGGTCCGCCAGGTTCGGAGGTCTAACCTTAAGTTGCAGGTAGGAGTCCAGGGAATGTCGGATGAGTCCTACGAAATCGCCAACCGTTACATCCAGGCCGGCGCACTGGGGAAGGTGGTGATGGCTCAAATCGACTATTCCAGAAATTACAAAGAGGATTTCTGGGCTTACGATATTGAGACTGATGCTCAACCCCGTGTAAACCTCGATTGGGAAGCCTGGCTCGGCCCAGCCCCCAAGCGGCCCTGGGATCCTCGACGTTTTTTCCAGTGGCGACGCTATTGGGATTATTCCGGGGGAATCGCCACCGACCTGTTCATCCACCGGGTAACTCGCATCATCAAAGCCGTGGGACTGACTTTTCCAGAACGCGTAGTCGCGACCGGTGGTACTTGGAACTTTACTGAGAGTGTGGCAGAGATCCCTGAGACCTTTAACATGTTGTGTGACTATCCTGGCGGCCCAACCGTAGTCCTTGTGTCATCCATGGCTAATGACACCTCAATCGATCACGTCATCCGCGGCCACAACGCCACTTTGCAGTTCACGCAGGATGGCTTTGTGATAACGCCACAACAAGGCATTCGTGATGACCTGGTTAAGCCAGAGGAAAGGAAAGCGCAACAGGTGTGTACCCTGGTGTACAAGAAAACCGGGGCTGAGGATGTTAAGCTCCATCATCGGAATCTGCACGAGGCCATCCGTAAGGGTGAGCCGCTGCGCTGCGACGTCCAGCTCGGCTATTACGGCACTGTCGTAACCCTCATGGGTGTTGAATCCTTCCGGCAGCAGGCTTACCTGAGATGGGATCCACAAAAGGAGAAGCTCATAAAGACCTGAGTTCAGTGGCCTGCCTTCCGTTTCCGAGCCGATTGTTTGCGAAAACAGGATCGTCGCGCTGCTGTTCTTACTCGGTTAGCCGGTGGAAAGCCGAGGAAGAGCACGAGAACGAATGGAAATGGAATACCTCATCGTATTTGTGAAAGCGCGGAATAAGCAACGATAGGCGGAGATCTCTGCTCCCGTCACTTCCGTCGCCGCACGCAGACATCTTTAACCCTGGCCCCCGACCCAAGCTCTTACCATTGCCGTCTCGGGAACTTGCCTTCAATGCCCCGTATATTTCTTATGGATTCAGACTTTCACCCGACACCCAAATCCCACCCTTCACTCCGAAATCCGACACCCCACCGACGAATGTATAGCACCCGTAGCCGGGTGCTCTTCGTTGAAGGTCTCCAAAGATGAATCTCAGGTGATCAAAGCCCTGAACGAATCGACGGAGAGATAGCTTTTCAAATCAGTCAACACCTTGGGCGGAACCAGTACCTCGCCATTTTTTTTGTCTGGTAAGGATGTCTTGTGCTTGCAGCGAACCGGCGAACTCAAGGGCGTTGCAGACAGCTTCCGCCATCCGTTGGTCCAGTTCATACGTCCTCAGATGTGGTGCGCAGGCAAATTATCTCCTGAGTCAAAAGCAAGGCTATTGACCCTGTTTTTCTTGATTTTTCAGTTCCGCTGAGGGCATTATTGGATAGGCTCCTTGTCTCATTTGTGGATCCTCTCATAGAGGAGGCTACCTATGAAAAAATCATCCTGGGTCTTGTTGCTAGCGGTTGTGGGCCTTGCTCTTCTTCTCGAGGCTGATTTCTCAGCTGCACCATCTCAGGCCGCGTCGAAGTCAGCCACCAAGAAGTGAGCTATCCTTTGGGCACCTGCAGAGCTCAAATGGACCGATATTCGCGATCTAAAGGAGGCCAAGCAAGCCATACTTTGGGCGATCCTAACAGGGGAGCTCATGGAGTGCTTGTCAAGTTCCCTGCGGGAACTGAAGTCCCGTTTCATACGCATAGCCACGAGGGAAGGGGCGTCGTCATGTCAGGTACTCTGGTGATTTCCCTTGAGGGCCAAACTCCAAAGGAGCTACGACCAGGCTCTTATTTCTTCGTTCCTGCTGGCCTGAAATACGAGAGAATGTGCAAATCAGGAGTGACCATTGTCTGTTTCTTGATCACTCCCCAGGAGCCTTTGACATAAATATCATGGAAGCGACGGCTACAAAGAAGTAGTCTTGCCATTCGTTGCTTTGCGCTTGATCGGTAAGGGGAATGCCTGCGTCCATGCTGCGAGGAAGGAGCAGGTTCTATCCGCAGCCGAGCAAGGATCGTCTGGTGTGTGCAACTGCCATGCTCAACGGGTTGATCACACCAAACCCAAAACCGACTCGGCTTCGGCCCCGCCTGGTACCTGACTCCCGGGCGGAGTTGTGGGAGACCTGGCTGCCGGACGGGAGTTTTTGACTCGCCTGGTGCGGTTCCGGCTCTCTCAGTCTTTTCCGAGCTTATCAAAGGAGCTAACAGCCTGGCGTAGACAACAGCAACTGGATTCCTGCTCCAGATCAAGAGTAACATTTCATGATAAACAGCGAAGAAAGAGGTGTGCAATGACTTCCAAATCTGGCGTCAGAAGGTCCTTGGAGGATCGAGTCGTCCTGTGTGCTGACTGCAATGCCAATCGCACATTGTCAGTTTCTACTTCTGGGAATCTGGTTTGCTCGACCTGTGGGTCCGATAACTGGATGTATCAGCCAATCACCGCCATTGTAAAGGAAACTGTTTCCATTAAAGGAGAGCTAAACGTCGAAGAGGATCTCACGATCGACGGGTGTGTGAAAGGGCGGATCGAACTGAAGGACCATACTCTCTGGATTAGTCCGAATGGGAAAGTTCTCGACGCTCAAATCCATGCAGGCAGCGTGATCATTGCAGGAAACGTGACTGGGGATATTTCTGCCAGCAAGATGGTGGAAATTCAAGCGTCAGGGTCAGCGGCGGGCAATATTAGATGCCCACGAATTTCGATTGCTGACGGCGCCAGGTTCAAGGGAAGCATCGATACGGAGACAAAGGAAGACACCGGCGCTAGACCAGATTTGTCAAAGACGGCCGTGGCTCATCTTTAGGCTCATTTGCGAGTTTGAGTAGATTGAAATGCCTTTGAAGACTTAGGGACCGAACTATTCTTCACGCCAAACTTATTGGCCAAAACGCAGAACGACCCGCCGCAAAGTTGAAATTGTCAGAGAAACCAAGCGTGGCGGCCCCTGACCCGACAAGAGGGAGTGGTCCCAACCAGGGTGGTAAGTTTGTTTAGAATCAAGGTAATTGACTGAGAACGAAATGTCGAGCGATGTAATACTTCTGCATCCGGAGACGGTTCGCGGGAAAACATACTGCTGTTCCTGTAACCGTCCCACAAGAATCGAAGACTCATTTATCGTAGACGGAATGAATCACCGGGAAAGGTGCTTTTGCCCAGATTGTCTAGATTACTTTTTGGATTTTGCCTTTCGGGTCATTGCGCCTTTGGCGATTGACTGGTCGAGAGCGCAGGCCCAGCCTATCGCCGCCGTTGTAAAGGACACTGTTTCCGTCAAAGGGGAGCTGATCGTCCAAGAAGATCTTACCATCGAGGGTCGTGTGAAAGGGCGGATCGAACTGAAGGACCATACCCTCTGGATTAGTCCGAATGGGAAAGTTCTCGACGCTCAAATCCATGCAGGCAGTGTGATCATTGCAGGAAAGATGAGTGGGGACATTTCGGCTAGCGAAATGGTGGAAATTAAAGCCTCAGGGTCGGCGGCGGGCAATATTAAATGCCCACGAATTTCGATTGCTGATGGCGCTCAGTTCAAGGGAAGCATCGATACAGAGACAAAGGAAGACACCAGCGCTAGACCGGATTTGTCAAGGGCCGCCGTAGCTCGCCTTTAGTTGACGCTCTTTTGCAAGTTTTAAATGGGATCGAAAAACGCGCCTCTGAGGATTTAGTCGCCGAGCCCTCGGCCAACGCCGCCCTGAGGCTTGCTGGTTTACCGGTCAACTCGTGTCAATTTACCAAAAGCTAGAAGGGCTCCATGTCTTGCTTAATCGGGCTTGAATCATTAAACTAGGGCTCGCTTATGCGAGTTCTGGCGACGGCAGGGAAAATTTATTCGGGTTTGCTGGCACTGGCCTTAACTTGGATTTACTTTCAGGACCGGTTGAAATGGACTCTCTTTACTCCCCTCAGTGAGGAGAGGTTGGCTCGTGATCTGCTCGCAGGCCTGGCGGTTGCTGTCTTTGTTATTTGCCTGTCCCTATTCGCCAGTAGGAATTTCGCTTGGGCTCAATTGCTGGAGGACGAATTCAGTAAAGTCCTGGTGCCGCTCCCAGTGTGGGAAATACTGGCCCTCGCGCTTTTGAGTGGATTGGTCGAAGAGATCCTTTTCCGTGGCGCTATCCAGCCGGCTTTCGGGCTTGTCTCAACGAGCTTGCTTTTTGGGCTGGCCCACATCATTCCGCGCAGAGCCTTTCTGCCCTGGTCAGCCTATGCAGTGTTTGCGGGATTTCTCTTCGGCAGCTTGTTTGAACTGACCCATAATCTCCTTCCGGTGATCGTGGCCCATTCTGTCAGCAATTTCGTGCTGATTCTTGTCCTAAATCGGCGCAAGACCGTGCAGACGGTTTGAGTTGGAGACAGGATTTTTGTGACAGACCAGAGTTTATCTCCTCATCTGCTCTGGTCCCCGCCGTAGTGGGAAGTGGAGGAGGTTCGCCAGGACCAGCGTGAATTCCAGGGATAAGAAGACTGAAGTCTATATTACGACGTTTTCGGGAGGGAACCGAACGTTTGCGAATTAAATTCCTGTTTCCGACGCTGATAATCGTTGTTTTATTTTCTGCGGTTATCCTTCTTTGGATTCCGTGGCAGGTTGAGAATTTGCTAAAGATCGAATTGACTCAAAGGGGCAAACTAGCTGCCGAGACACTGGACAAATCGGCCCTCGGAGCTCTCGTGGTTCAAGACCAGAGAGCCTTGAATCAATTGGCCAAGGGATTTATTAGTTCCAATGAAATCCTCTTCGTCCTGATCCTGGATAAAGACGGCCAAAATCTGGCTGATAGTGGCATCGAGAAAAAAGACTATTCAGTGATTGAAAGGCATCTACCTGAAATCATCAAAGCGGAGACGGATCTAGTAACCACCGACCAATGGCCCTCGACGGGAGATTCCTTCTTTCACATTGCCCGTCCGGTTTTCTATGAGCAGCTACGCATCGGGACCATCGTGCTTGGAATCTCGGCCCGCTGGGCATCTTTGGCGCTGACGCAGTTGCGCCTGCAACTGGGATTTCTTTGCGGAGCCATTCTGTTCTTGGGTGTCTGCCTGCCGCTCCTGGCTGCCAGATCGTTGTCCCGGCCTCTGCAGAAGATTGCTGCCGGCATTGCCAATCAATCCAATCAGCAGCTTGAGATGCTGGCTGGCAATGTGCATGAGTTTAACCAGTTGGTTGAAGGTATTGAGAAAGCCAAGAATTTGTTTACCAGTTCTCTCAGTGAGCTGGAACGGCAAAAATTGGAATTGGAAACAGAGCTGGCAAAAAGGCACGAAGAAAACAGCAGCCTGTCCTCACGACTCGGTGCCGTTACGAAACAAGCTGAGAGCCTACAAGACAAAATGACGACTCTGCAATCTCACTCCGGGCATCTGAGTAAGCTGTTGCCTCTGGTTCAATTCGCAACTGGCATTGCTCCGGAAATTGATAGCTCTATGCAGCATATCAGTCGCAGCGCGGACCAACTGCGCGAAGATTTGGACCGCCTGCGGAATCTCCTGGCGCTTTACGAAAAGGCTTCTCCTCTGGTTCCCGAAGACAGGGAAGTCATCCGGCAGTACAAGAGCTTTATCAACTACGAGCAAATCAGGCAATCAATGGACGAACTCGTCACCACCATTCGGGGTGGAGCCGACTGGGCTGAGCAGCTGGCGGATCTTCTAAAGCAAATCTCCGTGGGCGATTTGACCAAAGCCAAATAACTCTGCACCGCGTGAGACGATTCCCCTTCCCTTCCCACCTCTTTCCTGCCGTCCAATGGCAACGAAACCAGCTTGCAGTAACCGTCTCTGCTTCTCTCATTTTCGTCGGCTTTACCCTGGTAATGCCGTTCCTGCCTCTTTATATTCAAATGCTCGGAGTCCCCACTCAAGCGCAGCTAGCCCTATGGTCCGGAGTGGTCTTAGGGGTTAGCCCTTTACTCGCTTCTATAGTTGGTCCAATGTGGGGAAGAATGGCAGACCGCTACGGTCTCAAGATCATGGCTGTCCGCATTTCCCTGGTGCTTTTCCTGATCTGGTTCTTCACCGGTTTCGCGCAAAACGTCTACCACCTTTTCTTCTTGCGAATTCTGCTCGGGATTTTCGGCGGTTTCAACACTTTTTCGATCTCTTTAGTCACCCAGCTATGCCCTCAAGAGAAGGTAGGAAGAGCGATTGGAACACTACAAGCGACTCAAATCTTCAGCGCGGCTGTCGGTCCTTTTTTTGGAGGTGTCCTGGCAGGCTGGATTGGTATTCGACGAACCTTTTTGGCTACATCCTTCATGTGTTTGCTTAGCTTAATATTGTTTCTGGTTCTTTATAAAGACAAGCCCCTCCCCCTAAAATCCTCTGACAGCCCAGCCCCTAGAAAACAACATCATAGCTTTAGAAATTTGATGTCTCTGCCAAACTTCACCGTGCTGGCGATTCTCCTGTTTGTGATCACAACAGTCGATCGAGGTTTTGGGCCGGTCATCCCCCTATTTGTGATGAAGCTCACTTCTAATGCGGAGCAGGCAGCTCGCAAGGCCGGGATCATCATTTCGTTGGCAGCCTTCGGGGAGAGTTTTTCTGCCTGGTATTCGGGTAGGAGGATATCCAAAGTTTCACCCAAACAATTTCTCCTGTTCCGTTTGGCCCAAGGGGGGCTTGTTTCGCTGGTATTGAGTTTCGCCGGCACAGTCTCGCAGCTGCTGTGGTTGCGCTTGCTACTAGCTCTGCTGGCTGGCGGAACGTTAACCATTGCCTACACGCTGGCCAGCCGGGTCATTCCTGAAAGTGATCGCGCGGCGGCTTTTGGTCTATTGTCAAGCTTCGCCATGCTCGGCGGTGCAGCCGGACCGTTGCTGGGCGGCCTGTTGACATCGATTGATATCCGGATGGTCTTTGTAGCCAACACGGTTTTTTATGGACTCTTGTCAGGTCTGGTCTTCAAATACATCTCTACAGGAATTGATCAAATCAATCGGCCCGTTACTTACCCATGAATTGCAGGATAACCTCTCGGCGGCGAGGACGGTTGTCGAAGTCGACCAGAACAATCTGTTGCCAGGCGCCGGTTAGAAGCTTCTTTGCTTTGAAAGGCAAATGCAGCGAAGCACCCAGTAAGGCAGCCCGAATGTGAGAAAATCCATTGCCGTCGCCCCACCGCGCGTTGTGGGCGTAGTGGGCGTCCTGAGGAGCCAAACGTTCAAAGGTGGATTTCAAATCTTCGATGCAACCCGATTCGTATTCGATGGTTGTCAGTCCGGCAGTGGAACCAGGGACAAAGATGGTGACAGAGCCCTCTGCTATATCGCTGACCAAACTCAAGGCGGATTTCACTTTATCGGTAATATCGATGACATCGCAAAAGCCCTTGGTCGATATGTGAATATGCTTAGTTTCAACTGTCATGATGTCTAAGCTCAAGGCGTTCTCTGACCAGCGACCAGTCGCCCACTCAATAGGTCCAAAGCCGCAGACGGCGCCCAAGAAACATCAGCGACCGGGGTTTACATAGCTGTATTGCCCATGACAAATAAATCTGGCCGGTCCTTTTAGGCAAAGCGAGTCATTGGCTTGCCAAGAAATCTCCAGACTCCCGCCCAGAGTATGCACTTTGACCTCGCGGGACGTATAGCCATTGAGGACTGAAGCAACCACCGCAGCACAAGAGCCTGTTCCAGAAGCATGGGTTTTGCCCACTCCCCTTTCCCAGAAACGAACCTCAATTTCCTGCCGGTTCCTCACCTGGATGAATTCCACGTTGGTTCTGTTGGGGAACGCTGGGTGCGTTTCAATTCGACTGCCCAATCGTTCCCAATCCATAGCGCCAAAATCATCTAGGAAAATGGAGCAATGGGGGTTTCCCATTGAGGTAATCGTCACCTGGTAGACCTTATCTCCTAAGGCCAGATCGAAACCAACCAACGAATCGGGTTCAGAATCAAGATTGAGCGGTATATGATTCCGATCCAAAATAGGGCTTCCCATCCCCACTTCAAAAAAATATTCCGGCGGCGTGGAATGAGTCAACTCAACTTCCTTCAAACCGGCTCGCGTCTCGACTCGCAATGGATTATGGCTGTGTAACCCATGATGCCATAAATAAGCCGCCAGACAACGCAAACCATTTCCTGAGAGTTCAGCTTCACTACCATCCGCATTGAAAATCCGCATGCTGAAATCAGCTCTGGCGGAGGGAGTGATCGAATGGAATAGAATGAGGCCATCTGCACCCACTCCGAAACAGCGGTTGGATATCTTCTGGGCCAAGTCGAAACAGAGGTTCTCATCTAATGACTCAGTTTCGATCACAATGAAATCGTTACCGAGACCTTCCAGCTTGGAAAATGGGATAAGCTCAAGGCACTGTTTCACAATACGATGTGGAATCGATTTACAATACTCTTACTCGATCAGTCGGCGAAAAGCCGAGCACGGCAGGAGTACGAGTACGAATAGAAATGAAATGCGCGCTCGTAATTACGAAAGCTCAGAAAGAAGCATCAACTTCAAAGTGAGTCAAATTCTTGAACTCACGATACCGTTGTTGAATTTCGGAGGGCTGCAACCTTTTGAGGCGATTTAGACTGAAATCTTCAACATTGAAAGAAGCCATGACCGAACCAAAAATCACCGCCTTGCGAATGGTCTGCTCATCCAAACTCCCGGCTTTGGCAAGATAACCCACAAATCCCCCGGCAAAACTGTCACCCGCGCCAGTGGGATCAAATACCTCTTCCAACGGAAAGGCCGGAGCGCCGAAAATAGACCCATCCATAAACATGGCAACGCCATATTCTCCTTTTTTTACCACCAGGGTCTTGGGCCCCCAGGAACGAATCCTCCGGGCTGCCTTGGTCAGGTTTGGCTCGTTTGTCAACATTCGAGCTTCCGCGTCATTAATAATCAGGATATCGACGAACTCAATGGTCTTTTTCAGTTCATCCAGTTTCGATTGGATCCAGTAGTTCATGGTGTCGCAGGCCACAAACCTCGGTTTGTTGACTTGCCTAAGAACTTCGCGTTGCAACACGGGGTCAATATTCCCTAAAAACACATACTCTGAGTTGCGGTACCTTTCGGGAATCTCCGGCAGAAAGTTCTCAAAGACGTTAAGTTGTGTTTCCAGCGTTTTGGCTTCATTCAAAGCAAATCCGTATTCGCCGGCCCAACGGAAAGTTCGACCAGGGACTCGCTTTAGCCCACCAGTATCAACGGAGAAACTCTTGAAGAGATCCAGGTATTGATCACCAAAATCTTCACCCACCACGGCGACCAGATTGACGGGAGAAAAGAAACTAGCGGCAATTGAGAAATAGGAGGCTGACCCGCCCAGAATCTCTTTGGCCTCACCAAAGGGCGTTTTCACGGAATCAAAAGCTACAGAGCCAACAACAAGAATAGACATACGAGATTCTAGTCATTCCGGTCAGCCTGGTTTCGATCATCCATAATCCGCTTCAAAATCACCAGTTAATGCCCCTGGTCGACCTATAATTCTGAGTCATGCCGTCCTCTTACTCCTGCTATGTCTGAAACTTCAAACCAGGGTAAGAGCACAAAGACGAGCAAGAGCAAGATTTTTTCAATAGGGAAGCTTACACAGTTCCGGACCGGGTATGAATGTTGCTAAAACTTTGCTGAAAACGGAATCCATTGCCCTTGCATTAATGGCGAAACGAACATCGTAGCGGGTCTCACGAAACTTACTGAATATATTTCCCGATCAGCAGCTTCAATTTCTCTCGGGTGGTTGCCGGAATCTTTGTACGGTCTGTCAGGATCGCGGACTTCAAAGCTGAACCGCATTTGCAGGGCCGTTCGCCGTTCAATTGTCGCACGGTTTCACGAATCAAGCGTTGGGCGTTCTCGCTGTTTCGGTTTAGAACTGCAATAACCTGGTCGACAGTTACGGCCTCATGCCCTGGATGCCAGCAGTCATAGTCGGTGACCAGAGCCATGGTGACATAGCAGATCTCGGCTTCCCGAGCCAGCTTGGCCTCTTGAAGGTTAGTCATTCCGATTATGTCCATATTCCAACTGCGATAAACATTTGATTCCGCCACTGTGGAAAATGCCGGGCCTTCCATACACAAATAGGTACCACCTCGCTTAACCGTCACTCCCGACGCTTTCCCAGCCTTCACGAGCTTATCAGAAAGATGGGGACAAACAGGATGAGCGAAACTCACGTGAACCACCAATCCTTCTCCAAAAAAGGTCGAGATACGACCACAAGTTCGATCGAAAAACTGATCGGGTACTAAGATATCAAGTGGTTTATGTTCTTCTTTCAAAGAACCAACTGCGCTGGCCGAAATAATTCTCTCCACGCCCAGTTTTTTCATGGCATAGATATTGGCACGAAAGTTCAACTCAGAAGGCAGGATGTAGTGTCCGCGGCCATGACGGGCGAGAAAGGCCATTCGCTTCCCTTGCAGAGTGCCCGTAACAAAATTATCGGACGGTCTCGCACACGGCGTCTCCAGGCTTATTTCCTTGAGATCGGCCAATCCTGCCATCTGATAAAGCCCGCTTCCACCGATGATCCCAATAGAAATTTTTTCCAAGGCCTCTCCTCAGAAGATACCAGCGGCTCTACTGTTTTTCCTCTACGAATTCAATTAAAACTCCATGAGTCGATTTCGGATGGAGGAAGGCAACTTTTCGATTTTCCAGCCCACGACATGGAACGGCGTCCAGAACCTGGACGCTAGTACCCTCCAGCTGTTGTAACTTCTCGGCCAGATTTCTCACTTGAAAACAAAGATGATGAATACCTTCTCCCCGTTTGTCCAGGAATTTGCGAATTGGAGAGAGGGGATCGGTCGGTTCAAGTAACTCGAGAGAGTATTCCCCCAACGGCATGACCGCTACTCGAACCTTTTGATGATCAATTGTAACTATGTCTGCCAGGGAAAAACCCAGGCCTGACTGGTAAGTCTTCAGGGCCTCTTCGATGGAATTGACCGCAATACCAATATGATCGAGCCTCATTCCTTAAGCCGGTTACTATGCCAGATCCCGAACAATCTCTTCGACTGCAGTGTAAGGATCAGTTTTGCGAGCCTTGACGTCACGAGATGCCACCTGAATTTTATCCCAGATCCCATCCTGTTGAGTAGCCCTTTCCAGGAGGCGTTCTTTTAAGAGCTCGATGAGATTCTCCTGTACCGTGTACTTACGGCTTTGGAGAGCTTGAGGAGATGCCTTCCTGAATTGATCGAAGCGATGAATCGCTGCTATCAACTCTGAGACTCCTTCGCCCTGAGTCGCTACTGTCTTTACCACTGGCGATTTCCAACTTTCCGAGCGAGCATCCAGGGCGAGCATCGATTCCAGTTCCTTTTCAAGCTTCTCCACTCCGGCTCGGTCGGCCTTGTTGATGATAAAAAGATCACCTATTTCCATAATGCCTGCTTTTAGCGTTTGTAGCTCATCGCCCATTCCCGGTACCAGAACCACTACAGAAATATCCGCCACTTTCACAACTTCAATCTCATCCTGCCCCACTCCCACGGTCTCAATCAGGATGATATCTTTTCCGGCCGCATCGAGGACAGAGATAACTTCTCGCGTCGCGTGTGACAACCCTCCTATATGTCCGCGCGTGGCCATGCTTCGGATAAAGACACCCTCATCATTATAGAGTGCTTGCATGCGGATGCGGTCTGCCAGTATGGCCCCACCGCTGAAGGGGCTGGTAGGATCGACAGCGATGATTCCCACAAGCTTGCCGAGTTTCCGATAAGCCAGGGCCAGCTTATCTACCAGTGTGCTCTTGCCACTACCAGGAGCTCCCGTGACTCCGATGACGAGAGCTTGACCGGTTCGAAAATAGATTCCTTTTAGGATTTCTCGCGCCTTAAGGTCACCATTCTCAATTAAGCTCATGGCCCGAGCGATAGCGCGCGGATCCGCACTCAGAATTCTTTGGATAAGCTCCATTACACTCTTAACAGTTGGCGGGCGATGACAAGACGTTGAATCTCACTGGTGCCTTCCCCCAGTGTGCAGATCTTGGAATCGCGATAGAATTTTTCGACGGGATAATCCTTGATGTAGCCATATCCTCCATGAATCTGAATCGCTTCTGCAGCCACTCGCACACCCACTTCGCTGGCGTAGAGCTTGGCCATGGAGGCCTCTTTGGTCGCACGTTTCCTTTGGTTTCTCAAACAGGCCGCTCGGTAAGTTAACAACCTGGCCGCATCGATTTCCGTGGCCATGTCCGCCAGCTTCCACTGAATAGCCTGAAACTCGGCAATGGGTCTCCCAAACTGTTTCCGTTGCCGAGAATAATTCAAAGAGGCTTCAAAGGCACCTTGAGCCATACCCACAGCCAAAGCAGCAATGGAGATTCTTCCACCGTCAAGAATTTCCAGACAGTTGATAAATCCCTGGCCCTCCTTTCCTAGCAGGTTCTCTGCAGGAATGCGACAATTCTCTAAAATAACCTCAGAGGTGTCACTGGCCCGGCAGCCTAATTTGTTTTCTTTCTTTCCGGCTCGTAATCCTGATGTTCCCTTTTCCAGGATGAAAGCTGAGATGCCTTTATTGCCTTGGTCGCGGTCTGTTACTGCCATTAGGACAAAGATATCGCCATAAGTGCCATGGGTGGTGAAGGTTTTCGATCCGTTGAGAACGTAGGAATCTCCATCCTTGACTGCGGTAGTTTGGGTTCCACTGGCGTCACTCCCAGCTTCAGGTTCGGTAAGTCCCCAAGCGCCAAGTTTCTCTCCCGAGGCTAGCGGAGCCAAATAGCGGTGCTTCTGGGCATCGGTTCCAAACGTGAAAATGTGATTGGAACAAAGTGAATTATGGGCGGCCACGCTTAACCCAATGGCGCCATCCACTCTGGAGATCTCTTCAATAACACTGACATATTCGATATATCCAAGCCCCGCTCCGCCGTATTCCTGAGGGAGGAGAACTCCCAAAAAGCCCAAGCGAGCCATCTTTCTCATAAGATCCAGCGGAAACTTCTGGGCCTCATCCCATTCCATTACATATGGAGCTATTTCCAATTCTGCAAATTCTCTGGCCAAACGTCTGATTTCAAGCTGCTCCTCGGTGAAATCAAAATCCAAAGTACCTCCTCGTGTATCACGAGTTACGAATTTCTTTCTCTCAGTTCACTCAAAATCATTTTAACCAATCAATTAAGAAAAAAATATACCAATCCTTGAGGTGAAAAGGGAGTCAGAGAAGGCCATTGAGTGAAGGCTTGATAGAACTTCACCAGGAGGGGTGGCAGGCGGAAGACTCTCAGCTCGTCCTACTTTGGAATTGAGAGTCTGTATTACAGGCTGCTAGTGGTCATATGATATCAAGTGAAAGCCAAAGTTCTCTAGGAGGAACTTCAGATGGAAAGACAGAACATTGCTTCTGGAACTTGCTGGGAACCTATCGTTGGCTACTCGCGCGCTGTCCGGATCGGAACCGATGTTTTTGTGTCCGGAACGACAGCGACTGACGGGGCTGGCAATATTGTTGGTCGAGGGGATCCTTACGCACAGACTGTCCAGGCTCTTAATAATATCGAGAGGGCTTTACATTTGGCTGGTGCCAGCCTAAAGGACGTGGTTCGAACACGCATGTATGTCACCAACATTGGTGATTGGGAAAGAATCGGAAAGGCTCACGGCGAGTTCTTTCATGAGATTAGACCCGCGACCAGCATGGTGGAAGTAAGCCGTCTCATTGATCCAGCTATGCTGGTGGAAATCGAGGCCGATGCGAGGATCCTTGAATCGCAGGCTGACGTCGAAAAAGCCAGGGGAGAAGTTACGCTGAAGACCGAAGGAAAGGGCGATGCCTAAAGGCTTTCTACTTTCTTTCTTCAAGCTCATGAAGCACAACTTCTGTCCAGGTGACAGGCTCCTTGGTGAAGAGATTCTCAATGATCCGAGTTCGAATCTCATTTTGAATTCTTGAGATAGACTTGCGGCCGTCGATGACCAAGAAGTTGAATTCCTTAGCCAATTGATCGAATTCTCTTAAGAGTTGAGTCTGGTATTTCTTAAAGCTGTCATAAATGTCCAGGCCAGGGTTCAGGTCCATTCCGGCTTCCCAATAATCCATCCGATTGGAATCCAGCACGCGGCGCGTAAGAGTATTGAAATCAATTTTTAAATAGAAAACCAGATCAGGGACTAAAGCAAATCCGAACAGGTCGCGGATCCACTGAGGATCGACATTTCTTACTTTGGTGCGAGCAAAAACGGTAAAGATATAACGGTCGGCTAGTACTACGTAACCTGCCCTCAGAGCTGGAACGATTTCGTTTTCCAGGCGATCGGCAAAGTCGGTGGTATACAGCAGGGTGTAGGTCAATGGATTAAGCCAGTGACCTTCCTTGGCGTCGCCAATCGTCTTTCCGACCAGCTTGGAGCGGGTCCAGCCGGTTTCCATGACTGCAAAGCCTTGTATCTCCAACCATTCTTTCAGCAGTTGGATTTGAGTGGAGCGACCCACCCCGTCCGTGCCTTCAATCGTTATCAGTTTCCCTTTAAGCTGGTTAAGATCCACATTGGGAAGGCCCAATCCGAAATACTTTTTTGGTCTTTCAACCAGGTTATAGCCTACCATTCTTTTTCTCTAGCAGTTGGCTAGTGATCTCTCGCACTTCGTTCTGCTGCTCCTGAATAGTCTTGGTACCATCAATGACTTTCAGCCCAAACTCTTCCACGATCCTGTCATATTCCTGCAAAATCCTGCTTTGAAACAGACGAAAACTTTCCACGACATCCTTGCTCAACCTTAGATCCATACCGGCTTCGTAGTACTTTAATTGCATTCGCACACTAAGAAGGCGCTCCAAAGAAACCTCGATCGGAACCTTAAAATAGAATGCTCCATCGGGCTTGATGGCAAATTGATAGAGCATGCGCACCCAAAGCGGGTGCACACCTCGAACCGTATCCCTTCCGAAGGCTGTATAAGCATAGCGATCGGCAATGACAATCATGCCGGCTTTTAGTGGGGGAACAATTTGGTAATTAAGCCGATCGGCAAAATCTGTGGCATGAAGAAGACTGAAGGTTGTGGGAGTAAGCGTATCGGTTTTTTTCCCCTCCTTAGTCGCTTTCTTAACCAGTGGAGAGGAATTCCATTCGGTGAAGAACACACGCCGGCCTTGCGCTAACAGCCATTTCTGCAACAGAATCATTTGAGTAGTCTTTCCTGAACCATCGATTCCTTCTGCGATAATGAGCTTACCAGGATAATTATGGTTTTGGTTTAGATTAGACATGCTTTTAGTTGTCATGCTCATACCCCTAACGGTAGCTCACAAACGGCTGCCTGGGACGTCGTGTTAACACGTGGGGACCGAGGTAAGCATACGTCAGTCGCAGGAATGAAAGCAAATGCCTCCCTGGGATTGAAGCGGGGGCCAATTAGGCAAACATAGGGCTGGTTTGGATGGGAATTTTCTGCCAAGGTGAGTTACAGGCTCTCGAAAAATCGGTGGTCCACGACATAGGTAAAACCCTCTGGGATCGGCCTGATGTACAGTTCGGCTTTAAGTGAGTTGATACACCCATCGATCAGGACTTCCGCTAAGGGCTTGCTCTTTTCCTGAGCCTTCTTGTTAGCTGTTTCCCAGGCGACCTTGGTTAATTCAAAGGTACCCTTGTGCTGTACTCGTCCATCCAGGACCACACCGTGGCATTTCTGGAAATCTCCTTCGGCCTCAGCAGTACCGTTCATCTCCAAAGCAAAGCCTCTATCGACAAATTTAAAATCCTTTTTCATCCTTCACCTCACAGGCGTGTCAGTTTAGCTTAATTCCCGGGAGCCGCAAGTTTATTTTACGTCAGTTACTCCTTCGGATGCTTGACTGTCATTCCGGCTTGAATGCCGCTTCTGTGATGGCAGAGTGGGATGCCATGAACCCCGAAGCGCTGAACCGAGAGACGTCCCTTAGGGTACGGAAATCATAGAAGGCTGGTGGAATATCGTGAAGATTTTCGTCACACAATTTTGCTGTTGGGAACAAACTTGATCCACCCGAAGAGAGGACATCGCCTTTTGGCCTATACATTTGTGGTTTTGTGATCTAGTGTGATACGAAATTTAAATTCGAGTCTCAAATCTATTTTCGCAAGAGATATTTCCTCAGCTGCCTCACTGCAATTGAGCCCTGGCCGATAAGGGCCTCATCAAATGCCCGCTGATTGAAAGCGTCCTTTTGGAGTATGCGATAATCGCTTTCCAACCCCAGGATTTCATCATACCCCAGGAAATACTGGGCCAGTTGGGTGCTATCCAGCTTGGCCCGTAACAGCTTTTTTTCGGCCTGGGCCTGTTCTTGAAATCCCTCCTCGACCATGAATTGCATGGCTTCCTCCGGGCTCATTCGGCCGCAGTGTAACTGGATATCCATGAGAATATTGGCGGCTACAATCATGTCACCCCGGCGAGCGAAGAACTCGTAGCGCGCGTTCTGGTTTCCGCCATAACCTAATCGGATCATCAAATTCTCCCCGTAGACCGCCCATCCTTCCACAAACGGCGCATTCCACAGCACAGCCCGCAGCGGGTTCAAATTTCTGCGAGAATAATAGTATTGGGTGTGGTGACCCGGATACGCCTCATGCATTGCAGTGAGCTGCACTTCGTAACGGTTATTAGCACGCAGATAGGACTCAAGCCGAGCAGCATTCCAGGAGGGATCAATGGGGTCGACATAGTAAGTGGCCTGCCATTGAGGCTTCGACTCCAATACGCCAGGAGCCAGATACTCTGCGGCTGCCACACCTCTCTTAAACAGCGGCATTTCTCTTACTATCAATGTTTCTTTGGGTGGAAGTTCCAGTAAATCGTGCATTGTTATGAAACCTCGCAAGTCATCCAAGTTACGTCGATGAGCCTCCACCAGGTCCTCAGCCTTGGGATGATCTTTGGAAAGCTCATCTTTCACAGCGCGTATAATTTGATTTTGAACTCGAGGCGCATTTGGTGGCTTGGGAAGAGGTTTTTGTGGGAACAGTTCTTCATGGAGCCGAACGGCCAGTTGAAAAAGCTCAAGCCTGGCTTTCTTGAATGCCCCCTCAGCCTTGGGAATGATGGATTCAGGAGTTAGGTTCGTTTGTAAGGCCAAAGGAAATTTCTTGCGATATCGATCGGCTCCAAGCCGCCAGTCTCCAGAACTTCGCGGTAGCAACTCTTGCTCTAGAAATTTCTGATAGTCCTCCACAGCCTGTAGGGCAGAATTTCTGGCTGCTTCCGCCTGGACACAAAGGCTCTCGGAGACACCTCTACTCGCCCGAATGAATTCGGCGACTTCGCTGTTCAATAATTCGATTCGACCTTTATTGTCTTCGATGGCTTGCTCGGTATAAACCCGGGCGGGATTCTTTAATTGATCTTTGATCTGTTTTAGAAAAGTGGGAAGCTCTTGGAGGAGCCCGAGCAGGCTGCGCAGCCGGATTTGAAGGGAAGCAAAATCACCATGGATAATGTCAGAAATCCGGCTAGCAACCATCTCTCGGGGATCGTAATAGGGAAACGAGTCGTGCAAGCGGGGATCCCATTCCCAGTCTCTTATCTCGGCGAGATAAAGGAGCTCCAGTTCAATCCCGTCCGACATGATTTCGACGTCTACTTGTTCGTCCAGGCGAAGCCTACTCTTGTCAATCGAGGTCAGGCGAACCTTCTCTTGTCCCAAAACTTTTTGGCGTAAGTCCAACCCATGGGGAGATAAATCGGCCCAGCGATCATCAAAGCGCCGATCGCCCATAAACGTGGCCAGATGGGGCTTGGCCAAAAAAAGAGCATCCAGATATTCCCTTTTGAGAGTTGCCAGATTATTCATTGGTTTCCGCTTCGAACAGGAACTGAATACACACATGGATGAAAGCCAAAGAATCAGAGATAGGACTAAGGATCGTGTTTGTCTTATCTTCATGAGTCGCTCCAAATCTTGTTAACAACATCGAATTCTCGTCACCAGCTAAATTCTCTAATTGTGCCGGTTATTTGTCATGGAGAATCTGTGCGTCCAAGCCACGCCTTGAGAGTTACTGGCCTTGCCAATTGTGGGCAATGTAAAGTTATTTACCATCTCAGTTGAGACTTAGGAGGAGTAGCCGGCCGCGGAGACCCTGTAAACATTTCATTTGGTGTTATGCTGCCTTTTGCCTATAATAAGGTTTGGCCCTTCCTATTTTTTCTTGATTCAGGCAATCATACATTTCCTATTTTTTGGCTAGGAGAAGATTATGAGTCTTCGATTATGGAAAATTTGGTGGGGCTACGGTAATCGCCTTTCTATGAAAGGAAGAATTGCCCTAGGTATCACCATCTCGCGTTTGATTTTTCTTCCTGTGATCTTCCTCGCTATTTACTACATCGCAGGGATGGTACATGCAACTAACCAAATCGCCACTGTAGACGCCAAAGTGGCCCGACTGGCTGAACAGATCATTTCCGAAATTGGGGAACTGCGGAGAGCGGAAAAGAACTACTTACTGCTCAAGGACCCTTCTTACCTAAAGAAAATCAACGAAGTTTCGCAGTTGGTCATTGCTCAGATTGAAGATGGTTTATTTATCTCCTCTTCTGAAAGGAACCGTCTTGCGGAGATGAAGGCGGCCGTTAAATCTTACGTCAATAACATTGAAATCGTCTCCCAATCGACTGCACCGGTGAAGGATGTTGCTGCCCTCAATCAGTTTTCAAATATGGTCCGCAATTACCAGCAGAGGATTGATAGCTTGCTGGCGGCAGCCAGCAGTTTCAAATCCCAGGAAGAAATATCCCAGTCAATCGATGAAATCAGCAGTGAAGCGATGTCCTTTGATCGTTTCATTGTCCAGTCGGTCATCGCCTCGGAGCCCAAGCGATCCAAGATATTGGCCGAACTTCAAAGCAAAGGGGATGAAATCGCTGCCCTGGCGCGCCAAGTAAATGAAAACAGTTGGAAAAAAGTGGAGGAGGAGCGAAGCCACGCTGAACAGCTGGGCAACCGCGCAACCCTCTTCATTACCATTACATTGACTGTTACCCTGCTGTTTAGTTTCGCCTTTACCTGGTATCTACCTAAAAAGGTGTTGAACCCTATTCGTGAAATCACTCAAGCCTTGCGAAAAGCCTCCAGCGGGAACTATGATGTGTTCTTGCATTTATCGGCCAAGGACGAACTGGGTGAACTCGTGAACGAGTTTCACAACCTCGTTGAACATATGCGAGAGCGTGAAATTCATAAGCCGCCGCCCCTAAATGGAATACCTCCCAGTAGAGCTACGGTTCAACCAGAGAGCTTCACCGTCTTTTGATCCTAATTCACGAGGGTGACAAAGTACTGAGAGGTAGGGGTTTGAATTTTGCTCGGGATGAAAGAGGGAATCTAGGTCTCTTGGCTTAGGCCCAGTCCTCTTGTGGGAAAGACACGCCAAAAAAGTTAGTGGTATGGATAAATTCTATTCCCACTTGGCCTGTTGTGTCGTTCTCTCTTGTGCCGATCCAAACTACGCGAAACTCTGACCATTCTTCGCTAATCTTAAGACGCAGCTTGAGGACAGCTTCTACCTCAAGTTCGTGGACGGTAAAGATACGGGCGCCATACTTACTAACCAAAAGAGTTTCACTTTCTTCTTCAAATTCGCACCCATGCTTGTCCTTGCCTTTAATGAATACCGAGATTTTAACCATCGCTCTCGGACTACGTCTCAATACATACCCTTTGATTTCTTTTTTGTTCTGATTCGTTACGTCACTGCTCATTTTTTCAATTATCCTCACGCGATTCAGGCCATCTAGAATTGAGCTGTCAACGGTTTGTCCGGAACTACGAAACTCATTGATCTTATCGGGCAACACCAATAAAGGATTAGAAATTATTGCCATAAGGGGGTTAAACCCGCAACCAGCCAGCGCTTCAGGCGCAAAG
>Ga0066710_100000055_pt1 | contig 42527 bp, 39 predicted proteins | sample GraSoiAngelo_159_FD_79666 | JGI IMG/M metagenome (GOLD analysis project Ga0066710, IMG submission 79666) | Grasslands soil microbial communities from the Angelo Coastal Reserve, California, USA - 14_1009_16_40cm | ecosystem: Environmental > Terrestrial > Soil > Grasslands | place: USA... | reverse complement strand
CGCGCGCGAGCTCGCCGACGCGATGCGAGCTGCGGCCGGCTCCGACCTGCGCGAGGTGGCCGTCTTCGACGAGTATCGAAGCCCGGAGCTGGGCGAGGGCCGCAAGTCGGTGGCCTTCTCGGTCGCGTTCCAGTCCCCCTTGCGCACGCTCACGGACGAGGACGCCGCGGCCCTCCGCGCGCGCATCGTCGCCGCGCTCGCCGAGCGCTTCGGCGCCGAATTACGCGCCTAAAACCATATCGATATCGGTTCTAACGCGTATCCGCCGCGCCCGGTCGGACGTTTTGAGCGTGGACGCCCCCCGTCCACGGCGATTCCGACGACTCGAGGTGAGATCTGATGAGACGCTTCCATGCATTTGCGGCCGGCGCGGCGCTCGCGCTCGGGCTGGCTGCGTTCACGGGCTCGGCGGTCGCCGGGAACGAAAACGGCAACAGCGGAAACGGGAACGGGAACCAGCCCGCCGCTGCGACGCCGGCACCTGCCGACGCGACGCCCGGTAATTCCGCCTCGGCCCCGGGCCAGGTGAAGCAGGCCCAGCCGCAGCCCGCGGCACAGAGCTCCGCACCCGGCCAGGCGAAGCAGCAGGCCAAGCCGCAGGCCCCGGCGCCGAAATCCGCCCCCGTTCAGCCGAAGAAGGCCACGTCGTCGTCGGTCCAGGCCGGCGTGAAGCCGAGCAGCACGACCGCTCACTCGACGCACTGGACGCACTGCAACACGACCACGACGGCGCTTCCGGCCGGTTGCGCCGGTAACGGGCCGAAGGCCGACTCGTCGAAGGGCTACGGCAACGGCAAGACCGCCGCGCAGATCGCGATCAGCCGCGGCGCGCCGCTCGACACGAAGCTCACCGGCCCCGGCAACAGCCAGCCGCACAAGGTGACTGCCTGCGGGAAGCCGTCGAACAAGAGCGGCGGCGTCGACGTGCACGCGGTGAAGAGTTATTCCGCGGCCAAGTGCGCGGCGACCTCGGCCTCTGCGACGCACGCGGCCGCGAGTAGCCCACAGAGCAGCAGCACGCCGCAGAGCAACGCGAGCTCGGCTCACGTCGTCCTGTCGAGCATCCCCGCTGCGTCGGCGTCATCGGCCGCGGCGTCTGCTCCGGCTGCCGCGTCCGCTCCGTCCGCGGGCGGCGTGCTCGGTGCGCAGGCGACGATCGGCTCGCCCGCGGCGAAGCACCCCGGCGGCGGCGGCGTCCTCGGCACGATGGGACGCGTGGCCGGCACGCAGCTCCCGTTCACGGGGCTGGCGCTGTGGATCGTGGTGCTCGTCGCCGCGGGACTCGTGCTCGGCGGCGCGCTCCTTCGGCAGCACGGTCGCGCAGCGGCGCGCAGCTAGCCACTCGAGGGAAACGGGCAGGAGCCCCGGCCAACCGGGGCTCCTGCCGCTACTTGTCGCGGTTCACGAGGGAGAAGCGGCCGAGGCGCGCCTTTTCGTTGCCCTCGCGGCCGCGCCGCATGATCAAGCGCATCGTCGCGCCGATACCGCCGGCGGTGACGAAGCCGAGTCCGAGCGCGCCGGCCGCGACGACCGGAAGGTTCGCGCGGAGCTTGCCGCGGATGTCGGTCGCCTCGCCGAGATCGTCTCGCAGCGCCTCGACGGCCTTCGCGAGCTCCTCGCGTTCTTGCTGGATCTCGCGCCGGACGTCGTCGGTCGTCCTAGCGGCTGCCATTGCTCCGCAACGCCTCAGTCGTCAGCTTCGCCTCCTCGATCGCCTGCTTCGGGAGGGGCGGCGATCCTTTCTTGATCAGGGCGACCCCGAGTGCCACGAGCCCACCGGTGAGGACGAGCAGGCCCGCAGTCACGATCAGGAGTGCAAGCCATGTGTCGAGAACCGTCGCGAGCGCGGCCGCAATCGTCGCGAACAGGAAGCCGACCGCGAACAGCGCGACGATCGCGCCGCCGACGGCGAGCCCGATTCCGATTCCCAGCGCTGCGACCTTCCGCTTCAGCTCGAGCGCTGCAAGCTCGAGCTCGAGCTTCGCAATCGTGCTCGCGTGGTCGGCTACGAGCTTCGCCGACTCGCCGACGCCGTGCGACTCAGCGCTTTGGGTGGGCATGTCCTCTCCAGTCGATCCACTTGGCGAGGACGATACCCACGGCGAGCGCGGCCGCGGCGACGACGAACGGATTCGGCCCGCCGTTGGCCTTCGGCTTCGGACGCTTGCCGAGCTGCGGGCCGCCCGGGGCAGCGGGCACCTCGCCGGGCTTTTCGTTCGTCGGCGCTTCGCCCTTCGCGCGCGCCTTCATCAGGCTCGGTTTCAGCTTGCGCAGGAACGCCGCGTCCTCGGCGAGTTCGTCGGCGAGCTTCGCCTTGAGGCCGTCGCCTGCCGCCGCGCGATCCGACAGCTCCTGGAGCCGGTCGGCGCCGCGCTCGACGATCTCGTCGGCCCGCGTCGTCACTTCTTCGTCGGCGGCTCTTCGCCTGTCGCCACGCGCCAGATCTGAGATGCGGCTCGGCGCGCTGCGATCGTTGCGGCCGCGCCCAGTCCGGCGTACAACCCCGTCCACAACAGCTTCCTCAACATGTCCGGCTCGTATCCCGACGCTTCACCGGACAAACCTACTGCGCGGGCGGCAGGCGCTCGAATTCGTTCTTGTCGATCAGCAGATGGATCTCGCCCGCGTAGATCGATCCCACCTGCTCGGCCGGGACGTACCGCCGTTCCTTGAAGAGCCCGCCCGAGACGGAGAGCCCGTCGAAGATGTCCGCGTCGGGGTCACCGAGAACGTCGTCGACGTAGCCGAGCTTCTCGCCGGCAGCGCCGATCACCTGCCAGCCGCGCTCGACGACCGTCCACGCGACGGGATCGGGCATGCCGCTACACCGTCCGGCCGCCGACGTACCAGACGGGACCTTGAGTCGCAGCGGGATGTGTATCCGAGAGAGCACGAAGGACGCTGATACTCCCTGGAATGTCCTCGTCGTCGAGGCGTTCGAAACATCGCCGTACCATCCGGGGCGACGTGCCGTAGCCGAAATTGCGCGCGCAGCGGAAGCGGTAGCTCGGGCTGCCGTCGAAGCGCAGCGGGTTGAGCGGCGCGGTTAGGAGCGCCGCTGTTTCGAGGTGGTCGGTCGAGGTCAGCCGGAGCTCGCACCACAGATCGCTCCAGTCCGAAGGCAGCGCGGCGAGCTCGGCGTCCCACGCGTCGGCGAGTGTGCGCCGGTCGATGACAGGGAGCGGGGCAGCCGCGCTCGTCGCCACGAGCTCGAGCCGGCCCTCGATCAGCTCGTCGTCGAGACGGCGCAGCATCCTGCGAACCGCTTCGGGTCCGAGAGCGCCGCCGCTGCGCGCGGTCGTGAAACGGATCGCGTTTCCGGAGCGGCCGGGATTGGCAGGGCCGAGCAGCGCGGCCGCGCGCTCGCTCCGGCTCGCGTCGTCGATCAGGAGCAGGAGCTGCGCTTCGCCCCAGCTCGGATCCAGGGCGCTTTCGACGCGGCTCCACTGCACGACGAGCTTCACGGGCCGAGTCTAGACTCCTGCCCGTGGCGAAAGTCGAGCAGAGGGGGACGCTCTCGAAGAGCGATCTGCGGGACTTCTACCGCGAGATGCTGCTCATCCGGCGGTTCGAGGAGAAGGTCGAGGAACGGTTCCGCGCCGGCGAGCTCGCGGGGTTCCTGCACGTCGCGATCGGCCAGGAAGCCGTCGCGGTCGGCGTCTGTCGCGCGCTCGAGGACGGCGACATCATCATGTCGACGCACCGTGCGCACGGGCACTCGCTCGCCAAGGGCACGCACCCCAACGAGGTGATGGCCGAGCTCTACGGCAAGGCCGAGGGCTGCTCGCACGGCTACGGCGGCTCGATGCACCTCTACGACGTCGAGCACGGGAACATGGGCGCGAACGCGGTCGTCGGCGGCGGGCTGCCCCAGGTCACCGGCGCGGCGCTCGCGTTCAAGATGCGCGGCGAGCCGCGGGTCGCCGTCGCCTTTTTTGGCGACGGCGCCACGAACACCGGCGCGTTCCACGAGGCGCTGAACATGGCGCAGCTGTGGACCGTGCCGGCGGTGTTCGTCCTGGAGGACAACAAGTGGGCCGAGTCGACGCCCGAGTCGCAGCACTCGCCGCTGCGCGACCTGTCGAAGCGCGCCGAGGCGTTCGGGATGTACACGGTCAAGGTCGACGGCCAGGACGCTGAGGCGGTCTACAAGGCGACGCGCAAGGCGCTCGAGCATGCGCGCTCCGGCAAGGGACCGGTGTTCATGCACGTCGACACGTACCGGCTCGTCGGGCACTACATCGGCGATCCGCAGATCTACCGGCCGAAGAACGAGGTGCGGAAGCTGCGCGAGACGAAGGACCCGCTGCCGCTGCTGCGCGAGAGGCTCGGCCTCTCCGACGAGGAGGTCCAGGAGCTCGAAACCGAGGTCGAGGAGATCGTCGAGGCGTCGGTGGAGTTCGCGAAGAGCGGCACGGATCCGAAGCCGGAAGACGCCTTGAAGAACGTCTATGCCTGAGCTCTCCTACCGCGAGGCGGTGCGAGATGCGCTCACGCAGGCGATGCGGCGCGACGACGACGTGTTCGTCATGGGCGAGGACATCGCGGAGATGGGCGGCTCGATGGGCGTAACGCAGGGAATGCTCGCGGAGTTCGGGCCCGAGCGGATCCGGAACACGCCGATCTCGGAGATCGCGCTCGCCGGCGCAGCAGTTGGCGCAGCGATGCAGGGCATGCGGCCCGTCGCGGAGATCATGTACGAGGACTTCTTGACGATCGCGACCGAGCAGATCGTCAACCAGGCCGCCAAGCACCGCTACATGTCGGGCGGGCAGCTGACCGTGCCGGTGGTCTTCCGCACGCAGGGCGGCGCCGGCTGGTCGCCGGGTGCGCAGCACGCGCAGCAGCTCGAGTCGTGGTTCGTGCACATCCCTGGGCTGAAGGTCGTCTTCGCGTCGACGCCGGAAGACGTCCGCGGCCTCCTCTGGTCGTCGATCTACGACGACAACCCCGTCGTCTTCTTCGAGCACCGCACGCTGTACGGGCTCAAGGAGGAGGTGCCCGAGGAGATCGAGCCGATTCCGCTCGGCCGCGCACGCGTGCATCGCGAGGGCGAGGACGTGACGGTGATCGCCACCGGCCGGCTCGTCCACGAGGCGCTCGCCGCAGCCGCGGAGGCCGAGAAGGAGGGCGTCTCGGTCGAGGTCGTGGACCCGCGCACCCTGCAGCCGCTCGACGAGAACGCGCTCGTCTCCTCCGTGAAGAAGACGAACCGCTGCGTCGTCGCCCACGAGGCCGTCGTGCGCGGCGGCTTCGGCGCGGAAGTCGCGGCGGTGATCCAGTACCAGGCCTTCGACTGGCTCGACGCCCCGATCGAGCGCGTCGGCGCACGGTTCTGCCCGATGCCGTTCGCGCCGGTGATGGAGGAGTGGGTCGTACCGCACGCCAACGACGTACTCGAGGCCGTGTACAGGACGGTCGGTCGTGGCAACTGAGATCAAGCTCCCGCGCCTCGGGCAGGGGATGGAGTCCGGGACGATCGTCAAGTGGCTGAAGTCCGAGGGCGACAAGGTCGAGAAGGGCGAGCCGCTCTACGAACTCGACACCGACAAGGTCACGCAGGAGGTCGAGGCGGACGCGTCGGGCGTGCTGCTGAGGATCGCCGTGGCCGAGGGAGAGGTGCCGGTTGGGCGGACGATCGCGGTGATCGGCGAGCAGGGCGAGGAAGTTGCGGAAGAGGCGAAGGCCGAGGATCGGCCGGAGGAAGAGGGCTCGCCCGGTCCGGCGCGAGAAGCCGAGCGCGAGCGCGGTCGCGCTGCCTCCACCAACGGCTCTCAGACGGAGAGCGCTCCAGCGGAGCGCTCTCTAGACACAGGCGCAGCCCGCCTCAAGGCGTCGCCGCTCGCGCGGCGGATCGCGCGCGAGCGTGGGATCGATCTCGCATCGATCTCCGGAACGGGGCCGGAGGGACGCGTCGTCGCGGAGGACGTCGAGCGCGCAGCGGCGGCGCCCGCATCGGCCGCCGCACCCGCTCCGGCCGCCGCCGGCGAAGTCGAGGCGCGGCCGCTGACGAGCATCCGGCGCACGATTGCACGCCGCTTGACGCAGGCGTGGACGATCCCCGTCTTCCAGCTCACGATCTCCGTCGACATGACGCGGACGAACGAGCTCGTAACGAAGCTGCGCGCCGCGAATCCCGATGTCCGGATCACGGTGAGCGACGTCCTCGCGAAGCTCTCCGCCGCGGCGCTCATGAAGCATCGCGACGTCAACGTGCAGTACACCGAGGAGGCAATTCTCGTCTTCCCGAGCGCGAACATCGGCATCGCCGTCGCCGCGCCGCAGGGGCTCGTCGTGCCGGTGATCTCCGCCTGCGAGCGGCGGACGATCCCGGAGATCGCGATCGCGCGCGTCGACGTCGTCGAGCGGGCCCGTGCCGCGAAGCTCCAGGCCGCGGACATGGAGGGCGGGACGTTCACGATCTCGAATCTCGGCATGTACGGCGTCGAGCAGTTCATCGCCGTCCTCAATCCACCGCAGGCCGCGATCCTCGCCGTCGGCACGACGGAGGATCGCATCGTCGCGGTCGACGGTGCTCCGGCAGTGCGGCCGATGCTGACGTTGACGCTCACCTGCGACCACCGCGCGGTCGACGGTGCGACGGGCGCCGAGTTCCTCGCGACCTTGAAGGCGTCGCTCGAGGAACCCGGCCTCGCGTTGTAGCCGTGGCGGTCTGGTACCACGTGCGCGATCTCGAGGCCGCGCGCGACTTCTATCGCGAGAAGCTCGGCTTCGATGAGACGTACTACGACGAAGAGGGCCGGTGGTCGCGGCTCGTGCACGGGCCGATGCAGATCGGTCTCGCCGAGGGCGAGCCGGAGGAGGAGGGCGGCGTGGCGCACGTCGACGTTCCCGACGTGAAGGCCGAAGCCGACCGCCTGCGTGGCGAAGGCGTCGAGGTCGGCGTCGTCTTCGAGCTGCACGGTGAGATGCGGCTGCTCGACGTCTTCGATCCGGACGGCAACCGGATCCAGCTCGCGCAGGAGCTTTCGGAGGGCTAGTGCTCCTTCAGGGAATGTTGCCGAGTCTCTGGGTCGCGAGCACCAAGCGAGGCAAGGACGCAGGGAGCGTCGATAGCCGAAGCTATCGGCGCGACCGAGGACGCGGCAGCGCGCCGCGTGATCGGGGGCCAGAGGCCGGCGGGCATTTCCTGGAGGAGCACTGAGTGGTCCGGCCGGTCGGGCAGGGCGACGTCCGGTTCCTCCGCGACCTGCTGCGACACGCTTACCACTGGCGGTTGAACGAAGATCCCGACCTGCCCGTGTTCCGCTACGTCGCGAACTGGGGCCGGGAAGGCGATGCGGGCGTGATCGCGTTCGACGGGCGCGGCCCGTACGGGGCGGCGTGGTACCGGCTCTTCAGCACGGATGAGCCGGGGTTCGGATTCGTGGACGAGGCGACTCCCGAGCTGACGATCGCCGTCGTCCCGTCGCGGCGCGGGCAGGGGGTGGGGGCGGAGCTGCTCGAGGCGCTGCTCGCGCAGGCGCGGAGCGACGGCCTCGCGGCGGTGAGCCTCAGCGCGGAGAAGGAGCAGACCGGCTTCTACGAGCACCACGGCTTCGTCCCGGTCGAGGAGACCGGTCGGACGGTGACGATGCGCCGCGCCCTTTAAGTACACGCGCCTACACCGGGTCCCGACCCTCCCGCCTACCTGGCTACGAGCCTAAGCGAAAACGACGCAACGATGTGATACGAGAACGTGCCGAATGTGCGGCGGCGGCGGTCCGAGTCGGCTCGCTAGGATCGACGGCAGTGATCCGGACGAAGGGGAGCGAGAGCGATGGACGTTGATGTTGCCGTTCTCGGCGGCGGCCCGGGCGGCTACACCGCGGCGATTCGCGCCGCGCAGCTCGGCGCCAAGGTCGCCTGCATCGACAAGGAGCCGGAGCTCGGCGGCACATGCCTCCGCGTCGGCTGCATCCCGACGAAGGCCTGGGTGCAGACCGCGTTCTCGATCAAGGAGGCCGAGGAGACGTTCGGAAAGCTCGGCGTCCAGGTCGGTGAGCCCCAGCTCGACTTCGCGACGGCGAACGAATGGAAGGCGGGCGTCGTCAAGCAGATGACGCAGGGCATCGCGACCCTCTTCAAGGCCAACGGCGTCGAATGGGTCAAGGGCGTGGGCCGCTTCAAGGATGCGAACACGATCGCCGTCGAGGGCGGGGAGGACGTCACCTTCAAGTCCGCGATCGTCGCGACCGGCTCGTACCCGCTCCGGCCGCCGATCGACGGTCTCGACAACGAGCGCTGCGTCGACTCGACCGGACTGCTCGCGCAGACCGAGGTACCACGCCGGCTCGTCGTCCTCGGCGGGGGAATCATCGGCTGCGAGTTCGCGTCGATCTTCCGCCGCTTCGGTTCCGAGGTGACGATCGTCGAGATGCTCCCGCGGCTGATTCCGCAGGAGGACGAGGATGCTGCGAACGAGCTCGCGAAGCAGTTCTCGAAGAGAGGGATAACCCTCGAGCTCGGCAAGCAGTGCACGAAGGTCGAGGGCTCCGGCGGCGGGATCACGGTGTACTACGGCGACGGCGAGACGGTCGAGGCAGATCTGCTGCTCGTCTCTGTGGGCCGCGGCCCGACCGTCGAGAACCTCGGGCTCGAGCAGATCGGCGTCGACTTCGACAAGCGGAAGGGCATCGCTGCGGACGAGCACCGCCGCACGACCGTCCCGCATATCTACGCCGTCGGCGACTGCGCGGGGTACTGGCAGCTCGCCCACACCGCGTTCCGCGAGGGCGAGGTGGCTGCCGAGAACGCGATGGGCCACGACGCGATCGTCGACAACCGCGGCGTCCCCCGGCCGATCTACACCGATCCGGAGATCGCCGGCGTCGGCCTGACCGAGGCCGAGGCCCGCGAGCAGTACGGGGACGACGTCGCCGTCGGTCGGTTCCCGTGGGTCGCGAACGCCCGCGCCGTGATGCAGAACGAGACCGTCGGCTGGGTGAAGTCGATCCACGAGACGCGCTACGGCGAGCTGCTCGGCGTCGTGATGGTCGGCCCGCACGTCACCGACCTGATCGAAGCCGGTGTCGTCGCGCTCGACGCCGAATCCACGGTCGAGACCGTTGCGGACGGGATGGCCCCTCACCCGACGCTCTCCGAGGCGATCAAGGAGGCCGGCCTCGCGGCGCTCGGCCGGGCGATCCACATCCCGAACCGCAAGCGCGCCAAGGCGTCGGCCTAAGAACCAAGCCGGGCCGTACCCACCGGGCGCTTTCCGCCGTTTTTCGTTCGTGGCCACGCAGCTGTCGGGGGATCCCGGCGATCTGGCGTTCGAACGCATGTACGAGCGGTACGTCAGGGACGTCTACCGCTACGCGCTCGCCGTGCTCCGAAACCCGGCCGACGCGGAGGACGTCACGCAGACCACCTTCATGAACGCCTACCGGGCGATGAAGAACGGCGAGGAACCGCTCAAGCCCCAGCACTGGCTGATCAAGATCGCCCACAACGCCTGCCGCACCCGGGCGATCCGCGCCGCGCGCCGCCCGCGCGAGGTGCCGCTTGACGAGACCGTCGGCGAGCTCGCGGTGCCCGAGAAGGAGCGCCCGAACGTGAAGGCGATCCTCGGCGCGCTCGGCAGGCTGCCGTTCAACCAGCGGTCCGCGCTCGTGATGCGAGAGCTCGAAGGACGGACGTACGAGGAGATCGCCGAAACCCTCGGCGTCTCCGTTTCCGCCGTCGAGACATTGCTCTTCCGCGCGCGCCGATCGCTACGCGTGAAGCGGGAGGCGCTCCGCGGCCTGCTGGCGGTGCCGCTGCCTGCGTCGCTCGAGAGCTTCGGGAGCAACGCTGTGTCGGCGGGCGGGCTCGCCGTCGGCGGTAGCGCCGCGACAAAGGCGGCCGCCGTCATCGCAGCCGTGATCGCCGGCGGCGCGAGCTTCGAGGCCGTCCACTCGACGGTCGCCGCCCACGGACCGGCCGTCCGGTTGGCGCAGCACACGATCGCCATCGGCGCTGCGATTCCGATCGGCGGGCCCGCGGTCGGAGTCCATCCGGCATATCCGGCCCGGGCCGTGGTCAACGCGCCCGCGCACCACCCGAGCGCGAAACCCGAGGCGCAGGCGGCGTCCCCGACCGCAGCGTCGCCCGATGCCACGGTCTCGAAGCTCGCGGACGCAACTCCGGCCGCAACTCCGGCCGCAACTCCGGCCGCGCCGGGATACGACACTTCCCGCGCCGACGGCCCCGCAGCCGCCGCCGCGCCGCCGCAGGGCCTGCTCCGCCGCCGCCGGGCGCACAGAGGCCGCCCGCTCGGCCTCGTCCCGGCGCTGCCGCCGTTGCCGGTGCCCGTGCCGAACGTCCCCGCCGTGCCGAACGTCCCCGCCGTGCCGGACGTCCCGGCCCTGCCGAACGTCAGCGTGCCGACCCTGCCGCCCGTGCCATCCGCTCCCGCCGTCACGGCGCCGCCGGCCCTCCCCGACGCCCCGGCTCTGCCGGCCCCGCCGGCGCCGCCCCCGGTTCCCGATCTCCCCGCGAGGCCGCCGCTGCCCTGAGGCAATGCGCAAGCTCGGGGGTCTGACGGGATCTACTGAGGTATGACGCCCTCTTCGGGGCATCCGGCGCGTTCGGCCCGCGTCCTCGATCGCCTGTACCGTCGCCACGTCGGCGCCGTGTACCGGTACTCGCTGGCGGTCCTCGATGACGCGGCGGACGCCGAGGCAGTGACCCGGACGACGTTCCTGAACGCCCAGCGGGCCCTGGAGCGCGGGGAGCGGCCGAGGACCCCGCAGAGCTGGCTGCTCGCGATCGCCCATTCCGTCTGCCGGCAGCGGGCGCGGCACGGCTCGCTGGACGATGACGTCGGCGAGGAGCTCGTTCCCGACGAGCCGGGCCTGCGGACGGAGGACGTCCAGCGGGCGCTGCGGCACCTCTCCTTCCACGAGCGCGCGGCGCTCGTCATGCGGGAGCTGGAAGGCCGCTCCTATCCCGAGATCGCCGAGCTGCTCGAGCTCTCGCTCGCGGCCGTCGAAATGCTGCTCTTCCGGGCCCGGCGGGCCTTGCGGGAGCAGCTCGAGGAGTCGCTCAGCTGCGAGGGCGCCGAGCTGGCGATCTCGCGCCACCTCGACGGCCGCCTCGAACGCGCCGAGAAGGGCGCCCTGCGGGCCCATCTACGGCAGTGCGACGACTGCGTCGCCTTCGCCTATCAGCAGCAGTCCCAGCGCAAGGCCCTCCGGGCCCTCGCCGCGGTCCAGCTGCCCCCGTCCCTGAGCGCGTTCTCCGCGCCGCCGGGAGCCACCTGAGTGACCGCCGGGCGCCGGCGCACGAAGAGCGCAAGTTTTCGGCGGCACCGGAGTCTCTATTCACAGGACGTGCCCTCGTCCCCACCCCGGGGCCATGCCGCCCGCGGGCCCCGGGGCCCCCTTTTCCCGTGGGGGAACCGCCTGGTTCCCCCACGAGCCTCCTCCTCTCCGGTTCGGCTCGCCCTGCGGTTCGCGGCTCCGGCGCGAGCGCGGTCGCGCCTCCGCCCCGAACTGTCGCTCGTAGCCGGCACGCGGGTCGACGCCCAAAGGCATGCTGGTTCGGGGGACGGGCCAGAGCGGAGAGCTCGGCTTTCCGGCGTAAACTGCCGGGGTCGAAGAAGGAGCGAGGAAATGGGCATCGTGAACAGGCGCAACGCCGTCATCGGCTGGGCGGCGCTGAAGGTCGGCAAGCGGGTGGCGAAGAAGAAGGCGACCGCGGTCGTCCCAGGGACGGTGGACGACTCGCGGCGGCCGAACAAGCCTGCGATCCTCGTCGCACTGGCCGGGATCGGCGGCGCGTTGATGTTCTGGCGCAAGCGCGGAGGCGACGCCGAGGCCGGCGGCTCTTGACGTTCCCGGAGAGCTTCTTCCGCCGGTCGACCCGCGAGCTCGTTCCCTACGAGCCCGGCAAGCCGGTCGAAGAGGTGCAGCGCGAGCTCGGCATCGAGCGTGTCGTCAAGTTCGCGTCGAACGAAGGGTCCTTCGGCCCGTTTCCCGCGGCGCTCGAGGCGATGGCGCGCGCGGCGCTCGAGCTGAACCGCTATCCGGACGGCGGCGCGTGGGCGCTCCGGAACGCGCTCGCGGAGCGGCACGGCGTGCGCCTCGAGGAGGTGGCGGTCGGTGCAGGCGCGGACGGCGTCATCGACTGCCTCGCGCAGGCGGTGCTCGACGAGGGCGACGACGTCGTCCTCGGCTGGCCGTCGTTCCCGAGCTACGTGATCGACGCCGTCAAGTGCGGCGCCACTCCGGTGCGCGTGCCGCTGCGCGATCACCGGTACGACCTCGACGCGCTGCTCGATGCCGTCACGCCGCGGACGAAGCTCGTCTTCCTCTGTCACCCGAACAACCCGACGGGGACATCGAACTCGCGCGCAGAGGTCGACGCGTATTTCGAACGCGTCCCGGACCACGTCCTCACGGTGCTCGACCAAGCGTACCGGGAGTACATCGACGATCCGGATTATCCCGACGGAATCGAGGAGTACTTCCGCGGCGGGCGCCGCGTGATCGTCCTGCGGACCTTCTCCAAGATCTACGGGCTCGCCGGGCTGCGCGTCGGGTACGGCGTCGGCCCCGCGGAGGTCGTGACGGAGATCGCGAAGGTCAGGCGCGCGTTCGACGTCGCCACGACGGCGCAGGCCGGGGCGCTCGCGAGCCTCGGTGACGAGCAGGAGCTCGAGCGGCGCCGAGCCGCGAACGCCGCGGGTCGCGTGCAGCTGGAGAGGATCCTCCGCAGCCACGGCTTCGAGCCCGCCGGACCCGCCGTCGCCAACTTCGTCTACGCGGAGACCGGCGGCGACTGCCGTGTGCTGTTCGACCAGCTGCTGCGGGAGGGCGTGATTATCCGGCCGTGCACCGGCTTCGGTGCGTCGGGTGGCATCCGGGTCACCATCGGAACGCCGGAAGAGCACGAGCTCCTCGACGCAGCGCTCGGCCGCGTGCTCGTCGCAGCGTCGAGCTAAGTCCGCTAGTCGACAGCTGTTAACTTACGCGCCTTGGCCGGCCGCTCGCTGCTGCGTCCGCTCGGGGTCCCAGGCTTCCGATTGCTGTTCCTCTCGGCGTTCGCGTCGAGCTTCGGCACGCTGCTCGCGGCCGTCGCGCTCGCCATCGACGTGAAGGACCGGACGGACTCCGGGCTCTGGGTCGGGGCGTTGATGGTGGTCGAGTTCCTGCCGGCCATCCTGATCGGGCTGCTCGTCGGACCGCTGTTCGACCGGCTCTCGCGGCGCGGCCTGATGGTCGCAGCAGACCTCGCCCGTGCGGCCGTGTTCTGTGCGCTGCCGTTCGTGTCCGGCCCCGCAGCGATCGTCGGCCTGGCGGCGGTCGCAGGGCTCGCGACCGGCTTCTTCCGGCCGGCGGCGGTCGCGGGCATCCCGAACCTCGTCTCGGAGGACGACCTGCCTGCCGCGAACGCGCTGATCCAGGTAGTCGAGAACGTGAGCTGGACCGTCGGGCCGATCGTCGGCGGCGTCCTGACGGCGGCCGCCGGGCCGCACGCGTCGTACTGGGTGAACGCCGGCTCGTTTCTCCTCTCGGCCGCGCTCATCCTGCGAATCCCGCAACAGCTGCTGCAATCCGTGACCGCACTCACCCGCGGACACTGGCGCGACCTCGCCGACGGGTTCGCCGTCGTGCGCCGCTCGCGGATGCTGATGACGATCGTCGTCGCGTGGAGCGTTGCGAGCATCGGGATCGGGCTCGCAAACGTCGCAGAGGTCTTCCTCGCGAAGGACTCGTTCAACGCGGGCGACTTCGGCTACGGACTGCTGTTCGGGGCGATCGGCGCCGGGCTCGTGGTCGGCAGCCTGCTCGCGCCCGTGGTCGACGCGCGCTTCGGAATCGCGGCGCTGTACGCGGGATCGATTGCCGTCACCGCCCTTGGCTATGGCCTTGCCGCGGTGAGCCCCAACGTCTGGGTCGCCGCGGCCTTCTGCGTCGTCGCCGGAGTCGGCAACGGCGCGTCGAGCCTCGCGAATCCGCTGCTCGTCCAGCGCGGCGCGCCCGACGAAGTGCGTGGACGCGCTCTGACGCTGATCATCAGCCTCAACTACATCGTGCTCGCGGTCGGGTTCGCTGTTGCCGGCCCGATCGTCAACGCGCTGGGGGCGCGTTGGGCGTGGGGAATCGCGGCTGCGCTGATCGCCGTCGCGAGCGGGCTGGCGCTCGTGATGGCGCATCCCCGCGTCGGCCTCCGGCTGCACTCGGTCGCGGACTAATGCTCGCGCAGGCCAGCCTCCGTTCCCTGCAACGCGATCCCCTCGGCGAGCTGGCGCGGCGCCGAGCGGAACAGGGAGACCTCGCGACGTTCGCCCTCGGCCGCCAGCGCATCCTCTTGCTCTCCACGCCAGGCCTCGTCGAGAACGCGTTCGTGCGGCACGGCGACGAGGTCGGGAAGCGGGGCCGTGCGCGGCGCTGGTGGGTTCGGCGGCCGCCCGCGTTCGTGCGCGGCGAGCTGTTCGAGACGCACGACCCCGCCGAGCACGCGCGGGCGCGGCGCACGTTCGCGCCGGCGTTCAACCGCCGCCGCGCCGAAGCCGCCGCTCTGCCGATCGCCGACATTCTCGAGCGGTTCTGCGACGAGCGCGCCGGGCGCGGCGGGGAGTTCGATCTGACAGTGTTCGTCCAGGAGCTTCTCCTCGCGGGCATGCTCGCCGCCGCGTTCGGCGTCGAGATCGGGCTCGAGGAGGCGGAGCGGTTCGTCGCCCTCCGGAACCGGGCTGCGCCGGCCACCGCGCCGGTGTTCGGCTCGACCGGCGCCGGGCTCGTCGACGTCGTCGCTCACCCGGGCTCCTGGCTCGGCTCGCGCAAGGCTGCGCTCGCACTCCGCAGCGTGCTCTCGGACTACCTCGGCCGCGCGGACTCGCTGCACGAGACGCTGGCGCGGGCCGCTCCCAGGGATCCCGTCCGACTGATCGAAGGGCTCGTCTTCTCGCTCGTCGACGCGCCGTCGATCGTCGTCGCCGGCCTGCTCCGCCTCGGCGAGCAGCCCGAGCTCGGCGCCGCCCTCCGTGCGGAGGTCACCGACGGGCGGCGCGGGCTCTGCCGCGGCACCGCGCTCGAGGGTCTCCGCCTCGGGGCGGGTTGGATGCTCGGACGCGTGTGCCACGAGCCGTTCGTGCTCGAGGACGTTCCCGTCGAAGCCGGCGACTGGCTGCTCGCGTCGCCGCATCTCATCCACCGGGACGAGCGCTTCTGGCCGGACGCCGAGCGCCTCGATCCGGCACGCTGGGAGCCGGACGCTGTCGCGGCGCGATCGCGCTACACGTTCCTTACCTTCGGCGTCTCGAACCGGATCTGCACGGGACGGCACCTCGTGACGACGCTCGCGACGGAGACGGTCGCGGCGCTGGCGCAAAGCGGCCTCGCCCTCGCCACGGACGCCCGGACGATCGCTTGGCACGGCGCGCCGATGGGGGGCGACGTCGTCCCGTCCGCCCCCGTCGAGGCCCGTCTCTAGAGTTAGCCCTCATGGCCGGCCGGCGCGAATGGACGCGCGAGTCGCTCGCGGCGGGCGTGCGCGAGGGCGACCGGCGCGCGCTCGCGCGCGCGATCACGCTCGTCGAGAACTCCGAGCCGCTCGCGTACGACCTGGTCGCGGAGCTCTATCCCGACACGGGACGTGCCTACGCGGTCGGCGTCACCGGCCCGCCAGGGGTCGGCAAGTCGAGCCTGATCAGCGCGCTCGTCCGGCACGTGCGGGCGGAGGATCGGACAGTCGGCGTCATCTCCGTCGACCCGTCGAGCCCGTTCTCGCAGGGCGCGCTGCTCGGCGACCGGATCCGGCTCGCCGACCACTTCCTCGATCCCGGCGTCTTCATCCGCTCCATGGGCACGCGCGGCCACCTCGGCGGTCTCGCGGAGGCCGCGCTGCAGGCGCTGCTCGTGCTCGACGCCTCCGGGAAGGAGCTCGTCTTCCTCGAGACCGTCGGCGCGGGTCAGAGCGAGGTCGAGGTGATCGGGATTGCCGACACCGTCGTGCTCGCGCTGATGCCCGGCTCCGGCGACTCGGTGCAGGCGCTGAAGGCGGGGATCATGGAGATCCCCGACGTGATCGCGATCAACAAGATGGATCATCCCGCCGCGAAGACGATGCTCAACGAGGTGCGGTCGATCCTTTCGCTCGACCACGAACGGGAGTGGAAGCCGCCGATCGTCCTCACCGACGCGGTGCGCGGCGAGAACGTGCCCGAGCTCTGGGCGAAGATCGTCGAGCATCGAACCTACCTCGAGCGCAGCGGCCGGCTCGAGGAGCGGCGGCGCAAGAACCTCGCGGGCGAGGTGTTCGCCGTCGCGTCGGCGCGGGCCAAGCAGCATCTCGAACACGCGGTGGCGGACGATCCGGAGCTGCGGCGGCTGCTCGACGAGGTGCAGCGGCGCGAGCTCGATCCGTTGACGGCGGTGCGCGAGATCCTCGACAAGGTGTTCCACATTGGTCACCAGGGCAACGGCTCCCGGCCTTCCTGACATCCAGGCCGCGCAGGGGCGGCTCCAGGGTGTCGCGCGCGTCACGCCGACCAGCCGCTCCGAGACGTTGACGCGCATGACCGGCCGCGAGGTTTTCCTCAAGGCGGAGAACCTACAGCGGACGGGCTCGTTCAAGGTGCGCGGCGCGTACAACCGGATCTCGCAGCTCGGCGACGCTGAACGGGACGCCGGCGTGGTGGCGGCCAGCGCGGGCAATCACGGGCAGGCGGTCGCGTGGGCGGCGCGGGAGATCGGCGCCGCCGCGACGATCTTCATGCCGGAGGACGCGCCGATGGCGAAGGTCGAGGCGAGCCGGGCCTATGGCGCCGAGATCCGGCTCTGCCCCGGCGCGCTCGAGGAGTGCCTCGGCGCGGCGACTTCGTTCGTCGAGGAGACCGGCGCCACGCTCATCCACCCGTTCGAGGATCCGCTCGTGATCGCCGGGCAGGGGACGATCGGGATCGAGCTGGCGGAGCAGGTGCCCGAGGCCGGCACATTCGTGATCCCGGTCGGCGGCGGCGGGCTCGCCGCGGGGATCGCGCTCGCGCTGAAGTCTCTGCTCCCGGGCGTGAAGATCGTCGGCGTCCAGGCGGCAGGCACGCTCCCGGGCGGGCCGGGGTTCACGATCGCCGACGGGATCGCCGTGAAACAGCCGGGCGAGCTGACGATGTCCATCCTCGAAGGGGTGCTCGACGAGCTGGTGATCGTGACCGATGAGGAGATCAGTGAGGCAATCGTCCTGCTCCTGGAGCGGGTCAAGCTCGTCGTCGAAGGAGCGGGCGCGGTCGGCGTTGCGGCGCTGCTCAACGGGCGCGTCTCAGGTGATGCCCCGGTCGGCGTGGTGCTCTCCGGCGGCAACATCGACGCGACGCTGCTCATCTCGGTGATGCGCCGGGGGCTGACGCTCTCGGGCCGCTACCTCGTGCTGCGGACGCGCGTGCCGGACCGGCCGGGGGAGCTCGCGAAGCTGCTCCAGCTCCTGGGCGAGGCGCGCGTCAACATCGTCGAGGTCGAGCACTCGCGCGAGGCCGCGGACATTCCGATCGGCGAGACCGGGCTGACGCTGACCGTCCTGACGCGCGACCGCGCGCACTGCGACGAGCTGATCGCGACGATGCGGGACTGGGGTTACCCGGTCGAGCGGATCGCCTGAGGCAGCGGCGCCGGGCGACGGAAGCACCGCAGGAGACGACCGTAACCGCGGCGCCGCTCGTCGCGCGTCGGCACCGTGCCGAATCGGTGCTTCTGCGCGAGACGTTGAAGATCTCGCTCGTGCTCCCTGGCCAGCATGTAATGAAGTTCGTGCATGGACCCTTGACGGGGCGCCCGATGACTTTCTTCCCTCAGCCGCAGCGGCGGAACGCGACCGTCTCGCCGCGCCAGTCGTGCACGCCGCCGTGCAGGACGGGCCGCGCGTCGATTCCTGCCGCGGCCATCACGCTCGCGGCGACCGCGGCGCGCGCGCCCGACTCGCAGATCGTCACGACGGGCTTGCCGCCGGCGAGACCGTTCTCGGCGGCCTGCCGCGCGAGCCGGTACGGGATGTGTCGGCTGCCGGGGATGTAGCCGCGGTCGCGTTCGTCGGCCTCGCGGACGTCCACGAGGTCGATCTCTCCCGTGGCGAGCCGCCGCTCGACCTCGTCGAGGCCGACCGGCTCCATACGCTCGGTCGCCGGAACGTCGGTGAGGAAGCCGGCGAGCTCGAGGAAGCCGACGGCGCGCAGGCCGACCGCGGCGGCGTCGACCTCGTCGACCGACCCGTGCAGGACAATCGGCCGCTCGAGCGGGAGCACGAAACCGGCCTTCGTCGCGAAGCTGGAGCCGCCGACGGGAACGTTTAGCGCGCCCGGCACGTGGCCGGCGGCGAACTCGTCGGGCGAGCGGACGTCCAGGACGACGCCGCCCTCCGCGATCCGGTCGAGCCGGCCGACCGGTTCGGGCGCCGCGACGAACGGCCCGCGGTTCAGCTCGACGACACGGTCGATCGTCGGCGGCCGCGGCGGCAGCGAGCCGGCGACGTCGCTGACGAACGACTCGAGGTTGGGCTTGGTCAGCGCGTGGTTGAAGCGACGCTCGAAGCCGATCGTCGACGACGCCTTCGAGCTCATCCCGGCGCCGCACAGCGAGCCGGCGACGTGTCCCGGGTAGATCTCGACGCCGTCGGCGAGCTCGCCGAGCCGCCGCAGGCTGTGGAACAGATCCTCGGCGCCGTCGCGCGCCTCGACGGCGAGGTCGGGCCGCGCCGCGTCGCCGACGAAGAGCGAGTCGCCGGTGAGGACGAGCCACGGCTCCGGCGCGCGCGAGCCGTCGATGACGGCGAACGCGCAGTGCTCGGGGCGGTGGCCCGGCGTGTGGAGGACGCGGATCGTCACCTCGCCGAGCGCGATCTCGTCGCCGTCGGCGAGCGGATCGTGCGGGAACGTCGCACCGGCGGCCGAGTGCACCGAGATCGGCACGGCGTGCTCGAGCGCAAGCCGTCCGTGTCCCGACACGTGGTCGGCGTGCGTGTGCGTCTCGAGCACGCGGACGACCCGTACGTCGCGCTTCTCCGCCTCCGCGAGGTAGTGCTCGATCCGGTACGCCGGGTCGACGACAACGGCGGTGCCCCCGTCGGCGCATCCGATCAGATAGGAGGCGCAGCCGAGGTCGTCATCGACGAACTGCCGGAAGATCACTAGGTCATCGACCGTAGCACCCGCGCCCGCTAGCTTTCTTGAAGCATTCAGCCGGCGTCAGCGCGAACCCTGATCGGCCCTGGGTCATGCAACAAGCGCGGAACCTGATCATGAGCCTCGCAGACAAGGATCAACGTCGACGCTTCCTGATCCGCGGCCGCGACACCAAGTTCACGGCCGCCAGCGAGCGAAGGCGCGCGCCGAGCGGGTCGGCAGCCTTCGGCGCGAGTGTCTGGACTGGGTCGTGATCTTCTCACGCAAGCACTTGAAGCGGGTGTTGCACGAGTACATCGCGCACTACAACACGCATCGGCCGACTGGACAGCAGCGTCCCCGCCGAAGCCGTGTGTCAGTAGCCCGGAGCCGGCTAGAAGCGGGAGTTCGTGCCGTTGACCGCGGTGGTGGAGATCGAGTTGCCCGCGAGGTCTTTGAGTGTGCTGTCGGCCGTGTAGGTGGGTGTGTGATTGGCGACGCCGGTGTTGAGGGTTCCGGTCTGCTGCCTGCCGAGTGTGATCGTGAGCGCCTTGGTGCTCGGGTTCCAGGAGATGGCGGAGTTGGCGCCGGTACCGCTCGCGCCGCTGCCGGCGAACGTGGCAGTGGCTGAGAGGTAGTTCCCACTTGTTGCGACCGAGCCGAGGTGGAAGGTGCAGGTGGCGCCGCCGCCGACGGTAAGCGTGTCGTTGCCGCCGTTGTTGGTGATCGTGACGACGACGTCGGTGCCGTTGAGCGTCTGGCTGATCGTGTTGTTTGTCCAGGTCGAGCAGAACGCGCCAGAGGCGATCTTCTCGGAGTAGACCAGGGTGACCGTGTCGCCTGCGTCGGCGGTGCCGGCGGTGCCGCCGTTCGCGAGCGTGACGTTGCTTGGGGCTGGCGCGGCGTTGTCGACGGTGATGCTCGAGGTCGGGCTCGCAGAATTGCCGAGCATGTCCAATCCAGTCACGGTGTAACTGACGCTGCCGGGAGCGAGCGGGTTCTTTGCGGTCTGCTGGGCGCTGCGGTAGCTATAGCTGACGCCGTCGATCGTCCAGGGGCCGCCGTTTGTCGTCAGCGCGAGCGCGGTCGCGCCGGTGGTGATCGAGTTGACGTTCGCCGCAAGCGAGCTGGTGTCGAGGCCGCTGCCGGCGTCGCTCGCGTTTGCGTAAATGTAGTAGCTGCCGCCTTGGTGGATGAAGCCGGCGGCGTTCGCGTTGGAGTCAGCGACCACCGTCGTCAGCGTCGGCGCCGTGTTGTCGACGCTGACGCTGCCGGATTGAGAGCCGCTATTGCCAACGCTGTCGGCACCGGTGAGCGTGTACGCCTTCGCGCCCTCGCTCAGCGGGTTGTTCGCGGTCAGCGCCGCGCTTTGGTAGGCATAGCTGGTGCCGCCGACCACACACGGGCAGCCGCTCGCCGACAAGCCGACCGCGCTGGAGCCGGTCGTGATCGCGCTCACATCGACGCTCAAGGAGCCGGCGTTCAGACCGCTGCCGGCGTCGCTCGCGTTCGCGTACACCCGATAGCCGCCACCCTGCTTCACAAACCCGGCCGGACTGGTGCCGGTCGCCGCCCCGACCACCGTCGTCAGCGTCGGCGCCGTGTTGTCGATCAGGAAGCTGGCGCTGGTGGCGCTGCTCGTGTTGCCGGCGCCGTCGCGAGCATAGGCGCGGATGGTGTAGGTCCCGTCGGCGGAGAAGTCGCCGGCCGGGAAGGCGCGGGTCCAGGCTGTCGTTCCGGAGGCCGTGAGCTTGACCTCGCCGGAGCTCGCGAACCCCGAGCCGTCCCAGTATTTGAGCGTTGAGCCGCGCTGAATGCTGACTTGGATTTGCGCGACGGCGGTGTTGTTCGCGCCGCTGTCCTGCGCTGTCCCGCAGATCGTGCTCGTGGCGTTGAAGGGAGCGAGGTTGCAGCCTGCCGTCCAGCTGCTGTTGCGGTAGCGGCCGTTGTCGGCAGGGAAGATGAGGGTCGTGGTCGGCGGCGCGGTGTCGGCGTTGACCGTGACAGCGCTCCCCGCGCCGGTTGCCGTCCAGGTGCGGAAGATGGCGATGACCGCGTAGGTATAGGTGCCGTTGGGGACACTCGTGTCGCTGCAGGCAGTATTGGTGGTCAAGGCCGATGGGCTTGTCCCGCAGGCGGCGCTCGTCACCCCGCTTGCGATGTTGGTGCGGCTGGTGTAGTAGCCGTCGACGGCGAGGCCGTTGCTGAGGGTCGCGGCGTCCCAGGCGACGGTCACGGTCGTGAAGCCTGAGGTCGCGTTTGTACTCACGCTGCCGGGCGGGTCCAGCGTCGCGACCGTCGCCAGTGCCGTACCTTGGCCGCCGCCGGTGAAGAACGCCCAGGCGCCGACGCCGGCAAGCAGCGCCGCGAGCACGATCGCGATCGTGACCACGCGCTTGCGTCCGCGTGCTCCGGCGACGGAGACTCGTCTCCTCACGGCCGTGTGACCTTCCGCTTCGACGCGACGGTCGCCTTCATTAGCTCGCCCTGGTCCCGGTGCCGCTGTAGTCGAGGGTGAAAACCGCGCCCTTGCAGGCGTCCTGATTCGCGGTGAGGTTCAGCATCTCCAGCTCGGGCGCCGTCGCTCCCTGGGCGGGCAGGCTGACGGATCCATGTGCAGGCACCACGACCGAAACGGCGCCGAGAGCGGCGTTCGACTGAACAACCTGAACGTTCGAGGCGCCGTCGCAGCCGCGGCCGGAGCTTCCCGGCCGCACCGAAACGACGAGGTCGCTCACTTTGAGGTCGAAGCCGTTCGGGTTCGAGACCGTGAGCGGCAGCACGCCGCCGCTGCCGGGTCTGAGCAGAGTCGGCAGGTTCCCCGAGATCCTGAAGAGGTCGGCCCCGACGGGCGCAGACGGCGGCTGCGCGGGCGCACTGGCCGTAGCCGTCTGAACCCAATCGGAGCAGCGCGCCGGCCCAGCGACCCCGATCGAGGAGAGGGCGCGGACACAGAACTCGTGTCGACCCGCAGGCAGGCCCAGATAGGCGACCGGGCTCGCGCAGCGCTCCCAGTTGCCGCCGTCGAGCCTGCACTCGAACCCCGCCGCGTCCTCTTCCCCGAACGTGAACGACGCGCTGGTCGCCGCCGTCGCCTGCGAGATGATCGTCGGTTGCTCGGGCACGAAGAGTTCGATCGTCCAGCCGAAGTGGTTGACCCGACTGCGACGGTTGCGAAGCTCGGCGCGTACGCGGAAGAGGTGCGGTCCGGACGCTAGCTCGCCGTAGCTCTTCGGCGTGCTGCAGCGCCTCCACCGGTCGTTGTCGAGCGAGCATGCAAACATCGTCCCGTACCGCCAGCGCCGAGCGGCCGGGGCGCGCCAGGCAAACGTGGCCCGCGGCGAGACGTAGGGGCGCATGGGCATCGTCGTCAGCACCGGCCGCGGCACCTTCACGCTGCCGCTAGGGAGCGCCCGGCTTGCGACGATCCGCCACGCATATGAGGCGGCACCGCTCCAGGGCCCGGTGGCGGCGCGGGCCCGGACCCGGAACGTGTGGTCGCCGAGGCCGAGGGCCAGGTAAGTCGTCGGCGACGTGCATGGGGCGAAGTCGAAGCGGTCGAGGGCGCACGCGAGCTCGAGGCCGGGCGCGGCGTCGATGTCGAAGCTGGCCGAGCGAGCGGCGGTGGTGCGCGCCGGCGCACTCGCGATCCGCGGCGTCGGGGGCCCTACGTCGGCACCGAACGCGCCGAGCCCCGTCCCGGCGGCGACCGCGAACGCCGCCGTCACCGCAGCAGCGACTGCTGCGTTCCGAACTCGGCGACGCCGGCGGTCGCACTCGGGCGGGACATCGTCTGGTGGGCTTGCATGCGGCTGCACGGCTGCGGATCGTCTCGAGCGGCTCAGCGCGCCGGTCGACGCGTGACCGGAAGGCTGGAACGGAGGACCGTCGAGGCGGACGACCCTCCGTCTGGCGCCACTCTCGCTTCCTACGGATTCGCCGTGTAGCTGATGTTCGCCGTCGCTCCCTTGCAGTTGTCCTGGTTCGCGGCTGTGTTCAGAAGCTGGATCGTCAACCCGCTCCAGGTGCCGACGCCACTACCAGAGGGAACCGTGACCGTGCCCACGGAACCGCCGATCGAGAAATCCGTCGCCACGCACGCCGGCTTCGAGCTATCGCTCGAGCCGTTCGTGATCGAGCTCACAACAGCGGTTATCGAGGAGATCCTGACCGCGGACGCATTCGGGTTGTCGAACGTCCCGCTAAGGGTCGCAGCCGGCCCACCCGGATACAGACCGCTGACACTGCTCGTCTGATTCACCGTAATCGCACTCGTCGTGTCGGCGCTGGCGGTCCCGGTGCCGGTACCGCCCTGCGTCCAATACGCGTAGGCGCCGACTGCGAGGCCGAGCACCGCAACCACTCCCGCCAGGAGAAAGATGCTTCGTCTGCTCACTGTTCGTCCGTCCTTTCTGGAGACCCTGAGGTGGCTGCTCGGGGCTCACCGCGGGCCCAGAAGCGAACTCACTAACGCCGCTCCAGTGTCCCGCGTTTCCGGGAAGTCGGCAACTGTTTTCGCAGAATCTGGAAGCGGAAATTCTCAGTCCCGCCGCAATCCTCCGCAGAACAGCGCGCTTACATCAGGCAAATCAAGCGAGCACCGTCCGCGGCCAGGACGGCGGAGGCATCGAGCAGAAGCCGCGTTTCGTCTTGCAGGTGGACGGAGTTGACGCGGATTCCTTCGGCGGCGCACTCGAGCGCGACGGCCTTCCTGAACAGTCGGACGCCGCCCTTGCTCGGGCAGTACGGGCTCGAGAGAGGCGCTCCGACGAGGCCGGAAGCGAAGGAAAGTGTGACGTTTTGAACGGCGTTAGCTCGCCTGGACGGCTTCGGCGGCGAAGACTGCTGGCTCAACCATAGGGTTTCCGCATGACTGTGCTCGACGGCGGCTAGCTTTCTTGAAGCATTGAGCCGCACACGGCGACTCCTTCCGATCGCCACAGCGGCCACCCTCGTCTGGCCCGCGGCCGCGTCGGCACACGCGACGCTGATTCGAAGCATCCCGGGCAACGGCGCGGTGCTGACGTCCGCTCCGCGGGAAGTGCGGGTCGAGTTCGACGATCCCGTTCAGCCCGCCGGCGGCGACGAGGTTGTCCGCAACGACGGGGGCTCGGTGCTGCAGGGTACGCCGCGTGTCGAGCGCGGCGGCCGCGTGCTCGTGCTGCCGCTGCGCGCGCGGATCGGCAACGGCGACTACAGCGTTCGCTGGCGCGCGCTCTCGGACGACGGTCACTTCGTCTCCGGCGTGCTCGCGTTTGCCGTCGGAGCCGGACGCGCGCCGCCGCACTCGGTGCTCCGCGCCGAGAGCGGCAACCCGACTGCGCGGGACGTCGTCTCGCGCTGGCTGATGTTCGCCGGGCTGCTCGTCGCCGCGGGAACGGTCGGGTTCTCGCGCCTCGCCTACCGTGCCGCGCACGTGCGGCTCGACGCGCTGATCCTCGGCGGCTGCGTCCTCTTCGCCGCGGGAGCGGCGAGCCTCGCGCACGAGGCGGGCACGGGGACGCGCTTCGGGACGGCGCTCGCGGTCGGCGCGGGAATCGCGGCGCTCGGGGCAGCGTGCGCGACGCTTCCTCTCCGGCTGCCTGCGGCCGTCTGCGCCGTCGCGATCGCGGCGGTGCCGTCGTTCGCCGGCCACGCACTCGACGCGGGTGTCCCGTGGCCGAACGTCGTCGTTGATCTCGTGCACGTCGCCGCCGCTTGCGCCTGGACCGGCGGGCTGCTCGGAATCCTCGCGCTGCGCCCGGGAGCCGCCGTCGTCCGGCGCGTCTCGACGCTCGCACTGGGCGCGGTCCTCCTGCTGGCTGTGACGGGGAGCGTTCGCGCGTTCTTCGAGCTGCGGGCGATCGAACAGCTGTGGACGACGGGGTACGGGCGCGCGATCCTCGTCAAGGTCGGGCTGCTGTTCGTGCTCGCGACGCTCGGCTGGCTGAACCGCGCGCGGCTGTCGGAGCGCCGCGTCCTCGCCGAGCTCGTCCTCCTCGCCGGCGTCGTCGTCGCCGTAGCGTTCCTGACGCAGCTGCGCCCAGGTGTCGCGGCTCCGCGTTCCGCGTCCGCGGCGCCGGCCGGCGCGCTGCTGCTCGCGAAGGAGGACGGAGTGCGCGCCGTCGCGGTCGCCGTCCTGCCGCGGTCCGCGATCGTCACCGTGCTTGCTCCGAGCGGCAGCGGCGCCGCGGGGCTCGACGTCTCGGTCGGCGGACGTCAGGCGGAAGCGTGCGGCCGCGGTTGCTACCGCGCGGACGTGGCCGCGCCGCGTCCGGGCCGGCTCCGCGTCACCGTGGGCCGCAGCATCGTGGTCTTCGAGCTGCCGCGCTCGACGCCGCCGGCGGACGCGTTCCTGCGCCGCGCGACGCGGACGTTCCGCGGTCTGGACAGCGTCGAGTACGTCGAACGGCTCGCGTCGAGCCCGACGAACCGGATCGTCACGCGCTGGCGGCTCGAGGCGCCCGACCGGCTCGCCTACGACATCCGCGACGGCGCCTCGGGGATCCTGATCGGCCCGCGCCGCTGGGACCGCGCCCGCGCCGGCGGACGCTGGCGCAGCTCGGAGATCTCTCGGTTGCGGACACCGGAGCCGCCGTGGGGCGACGAGATCGTCGACGCACGCGTCCTCCGACAGAGCGGCGGCGACGTCGTCGTCGCGTGGGCGAACCCGCAGGTCCCGGCCTGGTTCACGGCGCGCTTCGACCGGCGCACGCTTCACCCCGTCGAGCTGCGCATGACCGCCGCGGCGCACTTCATGCGCCACCGCTACGTGTCGTTCAACCGGCCGCTCGGGATCCGTCCGCCCCGCTAGCGTGCTCCTCGTCGAGTAGCCGCCAGAGGAAGTACGCGATCGCGGTGAGGAAGACGAGCGTCTGCTCCGCGTTCATCAAGATTCCGCCGAGGTTCTGGTCGCGGCTCGGTGAGAGGCCCCAGAGCCGCGGCGTGTGCTTGTAGAACGAGTAGAACGGCGTCGACGAGAAGATCAGCGCGAGGCCGAGGAACGACGAGCCGACGAACGCGACCGCGAGGTACGCGAGCGCGACGGGCGTCGCGAGCCGGCCGGAAAGTAGCGGCCACCAGAAGAGGAAGCCCGCGACGATCAGAATCGCGTGCTCGACGTTCAGCGCCCAGCCGGTGCGGAGCGCCCAGTCGTAGAAGCCGGCCGCGTGCGTCCCGTACCAGGCGAGCAGCCAGAGCGGCAGGGCGACCTGCGGGCGCGTCAGCGCCGCCAGCGGCTGTCCGCCGGCGCGGGTCACGGCATCGCGCATCGCCGGCGTCAGGCCGAGGATCACGAGCGGGGGAGCGAGGTCGGCGATCAGCGCGTTCTGCAACAGGTGCATAAGCAGCAGGTAGTGCGCCGCGATCGTCTCCAGCGGCGAGTTGAGCGAGGCGGCGATCAGCAGCAGGCCACCCGCGAACGCGGCGATACGCGCACGGCTCGGCCGGTCGCGGCGCGCCGCCCACGCGTAGCCTGCGGCCGCAACGGCCGGCGCGCCGAGGAAGACCGGCTCCCACGAGAAGTCGTACGGACTCACGCGGGCGCGAGCCGGGCCGACTTGATGCGCGGCCGCAGCAGGAACGCCGCGAGCGTGCCGAGCGTCAGCAACTGCTCGACCATCATCGCGAGCCCGGCGAGCTGCTCGTCGCGAACGGCGGAGATCCCCTCGGCGCCGTCGTACGCGGGATAGAGCGGCGTGAACGAGAAGACGAGCACGTCCGTCAGGACCTGGCCGGCCGCGAAGAGCGCGACGGCGAGCGCGAGCCGGCCGCCGGTCGAGAGCCGCCCGTGTCCGGCGGGATCCACGAGGAGCGTCCAGACGAGCACGCCTGCGAGGAACCAGCAGGTGTGCTCGAGATCGTGCAGCCACGGACGCGTCAGCGCCGCGTCGTAGGCCGCAGGCACGTGCCAGACGGCGAGGTTCAGCGCCCAGAGCCCGAACGCGACCGGCGGCCGCGTCAGCGTCGCGAGCAGGGCGCGCAGCGTCGCCGAGCGCGCGATCGGCCCGAGTACCGGCGCGGGGAGGAGGAAGAACAGCAGCGGCCCGCGCACCGCGACGATCAACAGCGCGGGCGCGAGATCTCCGAGCAGGACGTGCTGCAGCATGTGCGCCGAGAGCAGATCGTGCTCCGCGATCCGGTCCAGCGGCGAGACGAGCGCGGCGAGCGCGACGGCGAGTCCGGCGGCGAAGAGCGCGGCGCGATCCCAGCCCGCGAGGTCGGTGCGTCCCCGCGCGCGAAGCCGGACGAAAGCGTGGCCGAAGAGCGCGGCGGCAACGGCGGCTGCGACGACCGGGAGCACGGCTGGATTGTGCCTTTAAGGACCCATCCGGTCGGCCAGTACATCGGTACCAGGTACCGACGCAAAAGGCGCACGGAAGTGTGACGGGAGTGTCACAGACCGAGGTGCCTGGCAATGACCATTCGCTGCACCTCGTTCGTGCCCTCGCCGATCTCCAGCACCTTCTGGTCGCGGTAGAAGCGTGCGATCGGCGACTCCTCCATGAACCCGTAGCCGCCGTGGATCTGCAGCGCGGCGTTGACCGCGCGGTTCGAGAGCTCGCCCGTGTAGAGCTTCGCCTGGGCCGCCGCGAGCGCGAACGGGCGGCCTCGATCCTTCAGCCACGCGGCGCGGTAGACGAGCGCGCGGCCGGCCTCGATCTCGGTCGCCATGTCCGCCAGCTGGAACTGAACGGCCTGGAACTTCGCGATCGGCTGCCCGAACTGCCGGCGCTCTCTCGCGTGCGCGACGGCGAGGTCGTACGCGCCCTGCGCGAGGCCGACGCCCATCGCCGCGACCGAGATGCGGCCGCCGTCGAGGATCTCCATGAACTGGCGGAAGCCGGCGCCGCGCGGTCCCAACAGGTTGCCCTCCGGGACCGCCGCTCCTTCGAAGCTCAGCTCGCGCGTGTCCGACGCGCGCCAGCCGAGCTTGTGCATTGGCTGCGAGATCGTGTAGCCCGGCGTGCCGTTCGGAACGATCACGTTCGAGATCTCGTCGTCGCCCGTCTTCGCGGTGATCGTGACGCATGCGCTGATGTCGGTGCCCGCGTTGGTGATGAAGATCTTTGAGCCGTCGACGACCCACTGCCCGTCGCGCAAGGACGCGGTCGTCCGGGTTGCGCCCGCGTCGGAGCCTGCGCCGGGCTCGGTCAGCCCGAACGCCGCCAGCCGCTGACCCGCGGCCAATTGGGGCAGCCAGTCGCGCTTCTGCTCGTCGTTCCCAAACAGGAGGATCGGCATCGTCCCGAGCGACGTGTGCGCGGCGACGGTGATCGCGACCGACGAGTCGATCCGCGTCAGCTCCTCGATCGCGATCGCGTACGCAACCGTGTCGGCGCCGGCGCCGCCGTGCTCCTCGGCGATGGGGATGCCCATCAGGCCGAGCCCGGCCATCTCCGCGACGAGCTCGTACGGGAAGCGCGATTCGCGGTCGAGCTCCGCCGCGACGGGCGCGACGCGCGATTCCGCGAACTCGCGCACCGTGCTCCGCAGGAGCTCGTGCTCCTCGGTCAGGTCGAAGTTCATGCGAGCGAGGCGGCGAGCTCTGCAATCAGCCGCACGCCCCAGCCGGTGCCGCCGGGCACGCGCATGTAGTCGCCGCGCGAGCGCTCGAGGAATCCCGGGCCCGACATGTCGAGGTGCGCCCACGCGCCGTCGCCGGCGAACTCGTGCAGGAACTCCGCGGCGAGCGCTGGCGATCCCTGGCGCAGCGTGGATGCGTTCTTCATGTCGGCGAACGCCGAATCGATGTAGCGGCGATAGCGCGGATGGAGCGGGAACGGCCACGCCCGGTCGCCGCTGCGCTCCGCGGCGCCGCGCACGCGCTCCCCCCAGTCGTCGTCGTTCGCGAACAGACCGCCGTAGAGGTCGCCGAGCGCGAGCTCCATCGCGCCCGTGAGTGTCGCAACGTCGAGCACGTGCGTCGCGCCTTCGCGCCGCGCGTACCAGAGCGCGTCGGCGAGCACGAGTCGTCCCTCGGCGTCGGTGTTGATCACCTCGATCGACTTGCCGTTCGCCGCGCGCAGGATGTCGCCGGGCTTGTAGGCCTTCGGGCCGATGACGTTCTCGCACGCCGCGACGACGGCGATCGTCCGGACTGCCAGACCGAGCGCCGCGATCGCTCCCGTGCCCTCGATCACGGCCCCACCGCCGGCCATGTCGCCCTTCATGCCCTCCATGCTCTTCGCGGGCTTGATCGAGAGGCCGCCCGAGTCGAACGTGATCGCCTTGCCGACGAGCCCGAGGACGGCGTCGCTGCCGGAGGAGCGCGGCGGGTCGTAGCGGAGAACGATCAGCCGCGGCTCGTTCGCGCTGCCCTGGGCAACCGCGGAGAAGGCACCCATGCCGAGCTCGTCGATCTTCGCGGGCCCCAATGCCGCGAAGGTCAGGTGCTCGTGCTCGCTCGCCAGGCGCTCCGCGTGCTCGGCGAGCAGAACGGGCGTCAGTTCGTTCGGCGGCGCGTTGGCGAGGTCGCGCGCGCGGTTCGTCCTCTCCGCGACGAGCGCCGCGCGGTCGGCCGCCGCGCGCAGGCCATCGCTGTCGAAGTGGCCGAGGACGACCCGCCTGAGCCTCTGCCGCTCGTCGCGGTCCGTCTTCCACCGTCCCGGGTCGTAGGCGCCGAGGACGCTGCCTTCGACCAGCGCAGCGGCCTGCTCCTCCACGCGCAGCGGCAGCGACTCGTCGAGCAGCCACATCACCGTCCCGGCCGGAGCCTCCTGGACGGACGCGGCCGCCGCGGTGCACAGCGCGTCCGCGTCGAGACGGTCGCGGGGGCCGACGCCGGCAAGGACGACGCGGGGCGCGCGCAGCTCGCCCTCGGTGTACAGCACCAGCGTCTCGCCGACGCCGCCGCGCAGATCCCCCGTCTGGGCGAGCCGCTGGAGCCGTCCGCCGAGCTTCTCGTCGACGATGTGGGCACCGTCACCGGTCAGCCGCTCGACCGGCTCGGCGACCGGAATCCCGAGGACGTCCGCCTCCAGCTGCCCGGGCAGCGCGATCTCGATCGAGACGGCCATCGGGCGGCGATGCTATCCGACCAACTTTCTAGCCTGCGCCGCGTCTGGAAGCTGGACCAACGGGGAGCTCAACTTTCCTCGAAAGGAACCGATACTGGTGTCGAGGATGGCGACTGTTCTGCGGCAGTTTCAGCGTGACGCTCTGGCATGCTCGGTCGAGGAGCTCCAGGCCCGGGTCGGCGTCCTGGCGGCCGCCCGGCAACAGCTGCGCGCCGACGATGCGCCTGATGACGTCCTCGAGGAGAACAGGCTCGAGCTTGCCCGCACCCAGTGGGAGCTCTCGCACGCTTTGATCCAGCGGTACCTGCCCGCCGCGTAGTCGTCTTTCTCGCCGTCGTCGCGCTCGTCGGCGCGTCTCCGGCGTCGGCGCGCACGGGGTGGACGCTCCCGCACGCCCGCGCCGTGCTCAGCTCGCAGACGATCGACGGCTGGGACGACGCACAGCCCGACGATCCCTACTTCGCCGTCACGCTCGACCGGACGCAGGTCGCCGGGCTTCGCAGCGCCGGGACCCGGTTCGCGTACAAAGGCCTCGCGCACGACACCGTCGGCGGCGGCACGATTCCGGTCGCGTTCACGATCGAGCCGCAAGGGGCGGCCGGTTTCCGCGTCCTCGTCCTCCATGGTCCTCCGCCCGACACGTCGCAACCGGCGCTGCCGCTCCGCGCGGCCTTCACCTACAGCTGGTTCCCGGAGGCGTGGGACCAGCAGCACTATCAGCCGTTCACGCGGTACCGGCCCGCCGCGGGCTACTACGACTCGTCCGACCAGGAGCTGATCCAGCGGCAGATCGACGCGATGCGCTACGGAAAAATCGGCGCGGGCATCTACTCGTGGTGGGGTCAGGGCTCGTACACCGACCTCCGACTCCCCGGCTACCTCGCGGCCGCGCGGCAGACGCCGTTCCGTTGGGCCGTCTATTACGAAGCCGAGGGCTATGGGGATCCGTCGCCGGACACGATCCGCGGCGACCTGGAATACATCCGCAACCTGTACGCGTCGCGGCCCGCGTATCTGAAGCTCGACGGGCGCTTCGTCGTCTTCGTGTACGGCGGCGTCGAGACCTGTTCCGTCGCCGACCGGTGGAGAGAGGCGAACACCGTCGGCGCATACATCGTGCTGCCGGCCTTCGCTGGCTTCCGCGACTGCGCCAGCCAGCCGGACTCGTGGCACTTCTACAGCGCCACGCTTCCCGAATTCGAGCTGCACGGCTACGCGTACAGCATCTCTCCCGGCTTTTGGCGCGTCGACGAGGGGACGGCACGCCAGCCACGCGACCTCGCGACGTGGAAGCAGTCGATCCGCGACATGATCACCTCCGCCGAGCCGTGGCAGCTCGTGATCACGTTCAACGAATGGGGCGAGGGAACATCGGTCGAGCCTGCGGACGCGTGGCAGACGCCGTTCGGCTACGGCGAGTACCTGGACGTGCTGCACACCGACGGCGCCTGAGTGTCCTGTACGGTTGCCGCGACAGCGAGCGGGAGGGACGAGATGGCTGAGGACGTGCGGCAGTTCTTCGACACCCTGGCTTCACGGGCGGACTCGTCGAAGACAGCCGGCATGAGCAACTCGTACGTCTTCGACATCGAGGGCGTCGGACAATGGAAGGTCGACGTCGACGACGGCACGGTCACCGTCACGGAGGGCGCCGGCGACGCGGACGTGACGATCTCGACGTCCGAGGAGATGTTCCAGAAAATCATCGCCGGCGAACAGAACCCGACGAGCGCCTACATGACGGGCAAGCTGAAGATCAAGGGCGACATGGGCGCCGCCATGAAGCTCCAGAAGCTCTTCTAGGGTACGGTCCCGGCCACGGCCCAGGCCCGCGCCGTCAGCTCAAACGGGCCGTCGCCGACCCCGAGCCTCCGGCGATATGCGTTGTGGAGTGCCGCGCGACCGTCGTCGTCGAGCGACGTGCAGAATGCGCCCGACGGGGCAACGCCTGTCAGAAGCGGCGACCACAGATCCTCGAAGTCGGTGTAGGCGGCGCGTACGGCGAGCGTCCCGGAGTGCACGTCGGCGAGTCCTGCATCGCGCCAAAGCTGCGCAAGCTCTCCGTCGGCGCACCAGCCCATGACCGCTCCCTCGTCCGCGGCTGCGCCGCGGTCGGGATCGACCTCGCTTGCGGCGTCCCAGAACGCGCGGAGGAGCGTCATCTCGCCTGTGTAGTCCCACACGCAGGAGGCGACGATCCCGCCGGGCCGCGTCACGCGCGCCATCTCGCGGACACCGGCTTCGGCGTCGCGCATGAAGTTGACGACGAGCTGCGAGAGTGCCGCGTCGAATGCGCCGTCGGCGAACGGCAGCGCTTCGGCGCCCGCGGCGACGACCTCGGCCCCGGGAACGCCTGCGCGGCAGGCTTCGACGAACGGCTCCGACGGATCGGCGGCGGCCACGCTCGCGGCTCCGAGCCGCTCGGCGAGAGCCGCGGCGAGGGCGCCCGGGCCGCAGCCCACGTCGAGCGCGCGCATCCCGGGCTCGACGCCCGCGAAGTCGATTAGCGCCGCCGCCAGCGGCGCACCGTACCGGCCGACGTGCCGGTCGTACGCGTCGGCGGCCACACGAAATGTCTCCGCTCCGGGCATTCCCACCGACCCTAACGGCCGTGTCCGAAAGAGCGACTTGATAGCCCTTACCGATCCGGTCGACAACCATGTCCAGAGGAGCCAGGCCCCGTGCCATGCACGGGCCGTGGCCGGAACGGCCACGGCCTCGGAAGACGCGTCACTCCTCGAGCTCGACGACGGGGGCGCCGCCTGCGACGCGGTCGCCTTCTGCGACGTGTACCGCGCGCACCGTCGACTCGTACGGGGAGACGAGCGGCGTCTCCATCTTCATCGCCTCGAGGACGACGAGGGGCTGGCGCGGGTGCACGCGGTCGCCGGGCGCGACGAGCACCTGGATCACGGTGCCGGGCATCGGCGCCGTCACGATCGAGGATTCCGTGCCCGGTGCGCCCGGCTCATGGGCCGCCGCGTCGACGTCCGGCGGCGGCTGCGGCGGGGGTGCGGGCAAGTTCAGCCGCCACGCGCCGCGCCACGGCGGAGCCGCGGTCGTCTCTGGCGGCGCCGAGAGCGGGGGATACTCGGTGAGGAACGCGGTGGTCGTCCGGCCGGCGCGCACCTCGGGATGCGCGACGAGCCAGCGGAGGAACGGCAGATTGGTCGTCACACCGCCGACCTCGGTCTCGGCGAGCGCAGCGCGCAGCCGGTCGAGCGCCTCGTCGCGCGTGGCGCCTCGCGCGACGAGCTTCGCGATCAGCGGGTCGTACGAGGTGCCGATCTCGTCGCCCTCCTCGACGCCCGCGTCGACGCGCACGCCGGCCGGCAGCCGCAGCCGCTCGATCCGCCCCGCCTGCGGCAGGAACGTGCGCGGATCCTCCGCGTAGAGCCGCGCCTCTACCGCGTGCCCGTCCAGGGAAGGAGACTCCCACCGCCGTGGGTCGCCGGACGCGATCCGGAGCTGCTCGCGGACGAGATCGACGCCCGTCACGAGCTCCGTCACCGGATGCTCGACCTGGATGCGTGCGTTCAGCTCGAGGAAGAAGAAGTCGTCGCCGTCGAGGACGAACTCCGCAGTGCCCGCGTTGCGGTAGCCGACCGCGGTCGCGAACGCCGTCGCGGCCTCGACCATGCGCGCACGCACCTCCGGCGAGAGCCCCGGCGCCGGCGCCTCCTCGAGCACCTTCTGATGGCGGCGCTGCACCGAGCAGTCGCGCTCGAAGAGGTGCGCAACACTCCCGTCCGGCTCGGCAAGCAGCTGGATCTCCACGTGGCGCGGGCGCTCGAGGTAGCGCTCGAAGTAGACGCGGTCGTCGCCGAACGCGGCCTGCGCCTCCCGCCGTGCGGCCCCGACGGCGTCGTCCAGCTCGCGCGGGTCGCGGACGATCCGCATCCCGCGCCCGCCGCCGCCCGCGGCCGCCTTGACGAGCAGCGGCGGCGCGTCGACCTCCGGCACCGTCGGCACGCCCGCCTCACGCGCGATCCGCTTCGCCTCGAGCTTGTCGCCGCCGAGCCGCAGCGCCTCCGGCGGCGGCCCGACCCAGACGAGACCTGCACGGATCACCGCCTCGGCAAAGTCGGCGCTCTCGGCGAGGAAGCCGTAGCCCGGGTGAACGGCGTCGGCACCCGCTGCGCGCGCGGCCCGCACGTGCTCGGACGGATCGAGGTACGTCGCGATCTCCACCGTCGTGTCGGCGGAGCGCGCATGCAGCGAGCCGCGGTCGTCCGGCGGGACGACGGCGACGCTCGCGACGCCGACCTCGCGGCACGTACGGAACACGCGCAACGCGATCTCGCCGCGGTTGGCAACGAGCAGCCGTCGGATCATCGGCCGGTCACCCTAACGTGACCAGGTCTGCGGCCCCGCTGCTCGTCGCGTGAGTCGCGGCCGGTGCGATGATCCGGGGCGGCCGGGACATCACGATCGCCCTGCGGCTCCGCGAGCTGCAGCAATTCGGCCGCGCTTCGGCGCAGGAACGCGGCCGAACGGGAGCCTTTTCGCCTACCTCTTGACAAATTCCCGCCGACGCGAGATGGTCGCGCGTCGTTGGGTTCGCTGGAGGGCCTTCGAGAGCTGAACCGGCAGCGCGTGATCGATGCGCTGCGCCGCTGCGGAACCGCGAGCCGCGCCGACCTCGCGCGGGTCACCGGGCTTTCGCGCACGACGGTCGCCACGCTCGTGGCCGACCTCCAGGCGCGCGGCCTCGTCGTGGACGCCGACGGGCGGGCCGAGGCGGGGAGGGGCCGCCCGCCGGCGCTTCTGCGCCTGGACGCTGCAGCCGGCGCGGCCGTCGGGATCGACTTCGACCACCCGCACGTGCGTGTCGCCGCCGCCGACCTCTCGTCATCGGTGCTCGCCGAGCGGACGGCGGAGCTCGACGTCGACCACGCCGCGGCCGCGTCCCTCGATGCCGCTGTCGAGCTCGTCGACGCCGTGCTCGCCGACGCCGGGCTCCAGCGCCGCGACGTCGTCGGCGTCGGCATGGGGCTCCCCGGCCCGGTCGACCGCCGCGCCGGAACGGTCGTGGCTTCGATCCTCCCCGGCTGGTCGGGCATCCGCGCGGGTGCCGAGCTCGCGCAACGCCTCGGCCTGCCCGTGGAGCTGGACAACGACGCGAACCTGGGCGCGCTCGGCGAGCGGAACTACGGCGCGGCGCGCGGTCTCGACGACGTCGTCTACGTCCGAATGGGCTCGGGGATCGGCGCGGGGCTGGTTCTCGACGGCCGCGTCTATCGCGGCGCGGACGGGATGGCCGGCGAGCTCGGGCACGTGCAGGTGCGGCCGGAAGGAGCCGTCTGCCGCTGCGGCAACCGCGGCTGCCTCGAGAGCGTCGCCGGCACCGGCGCCGTCCTCACGATCCTTCGGGAGGCGCACGGCCCACAGCTGACGCTGCGCGGCCTCCTCGACCTCGTCGCCGGCGGCGACCTCGGTGCGCGGCGCGTCGTCAACGACGCCGGCCTCGCCGTCGGCCGCGTGCTCGCCGATCTCTGCAATGCCCTCAATCCCGCGGCAATCGTCGTCGGCGGCGACCTGAGCGCGGCCGGCGAGCCGCTGCTCGGCGGGATCCGGGAGGCCATCGACCGTTTCGCCCAGCCCGGCGCGGCGCGCGCAGTCGAGGTGAGGCCCGGAGTGCTCGGCGAGCGTGCCGAGGTGCTCGGAGCCCTCGCTCTCGTCGTCTCGGACACGGATCGGGTGCGCTCCGCAGGTCTCGTCGCCATCAAACAGGAGGCGGCAATCGTCTGAGTCATGGAAAGGAGGTCGGCCGGCCCGCACCGTGTTGAGATGGCCGGTCTGGAGGGTTAGCGTTGCACGGAATTCAAGAGGAGGAAAACGTTGAGCAAGTTCTCTCGTAGGTCGACGGTGCTGGTGGCAGTTGCCGCAGCCGTCGGGCTGACCGCCCTCGTCGCAACCGCGACCGGCGGAACCAGCAAGAAGCAGGCGAGTGCGGATGTCTGCTTCCTGCTCCCGGATACGAAGACGTCGATCCGCTGGGAGCAGTTCGATCGTCCCGCGATGGCGAAGGCCCTCAAGGCTGCCGGCGTCAGCAACACGATCGTCAATGCGCAGGGCGACCCGCAGAAGCAGCGCTCGCAGGCGGACCAGTGCCTCGCCAACGGTGCGAAGGTCCTGATCATCGCCCCGATCGACTCGGGCTCCGCTGCCGCGATCGAGAAGACGGCGGCTGCCAAGGGCGTCAAGTCGATCGACTACGACCGCCAGGTCGAGGGCGGCGTGGCCTCTGTCTACGTCTCCTTCAACGGGCACACCGTCGGCGTGCTGCAGGGCAAGGGCGTCGTCAACGGCCTCAAGGCGAACGGCAAGTACTCGCAGCATCCGGTCGTCGCCCAGCTGAACGGCGGCCAGGAGGATGCGAACTCGTTCCTGTTCAAGGGCGGGTACGACTCCGTTCTAGATCCGCTCTTCAAGAAGGGCACGTTGAAGAAGGGCCCAGATCAGTTCACACCCGGCTGGGACAACCAGAAGGCCGGAACGATCTTCGAACAGATGCTCGTCAAGACGGGCAACAAGATCGACGGGGTCGCGGCGGCCAACGACGGCCTCGCGAACGCCGTCGTCGTCGCGCTGAAGGCCCACAAGCTGAAGCCGATCCCGCTGAGCGGCCAGGACGCGACGCCGCTGGGCGTGCAGAACATCATCTCCGGCTGGCAGTCGATGACGGTCTTCAAGGACGTCCGGAAGCTGGCGACGGTAGCTGCGAAGGCTGCGGTCCAGATCGTCAAGGGCCAGAAGCTGACGACCACCGGCACCATCAAGACCAAGGGCCGGGGCCCGGAGCCGACCATCCTGATCGCGCCTCAGTCGATCACGAAGGCGAACTACAAGCTCCTCTTCACGAGCGGGTTCCTGAAGAAGGGCGACGTCTGCAACGGGAGCTTCTCGAAGTTCTGCAAGTAAGCAGCACAATGGGTGGGGCGCCGTGAGGCGCCTCACCCCCTCTCCTTCCACATGACAGCCACCGCCACGACTCCAGCCGCGTCGACCTCGGTAATCCCGACGCTCGAGGTGCGCGGGATGAGCAAGAGCTTCGGCTCCGTCCAGGCGCTCATCGACGTCGACTTCGAGGTGCGCGACGGCGAGGTGATGGCTCTCGTCGGCGACAACGGCGCCGGCAAGTCGACGCTGATCAAATGCATCGCCGGCATCCATCCGGCCGACTCCGGCGAGATCTTCTTCGACGGTGAGCCCGTCACCATCCACGGGCCGAAGGACGCGGTGTCGCTCGGGATCGAGGTCGTGTATCAGGATCTCGCCCTCTGCGACAACCTCGACGTCGTCCAGAACATGTACCTCGGCCGCGAGGCGCACGACCAGTTCCAGCGGCTCAAGGAGCCGGTCATGGAGGCGAAGACGGCCGAGGTGATGAAGGGGCTCGCCGTCACGACGATCAAGTCGATCCGCCAGACGGTCGCGACGCTCTCCGGCGGCCAGCGTCAGTCGGTCGCCGTCGCCCGGGCCGTCCTCTGGAACTCGCGCGTGGTCATCCTCGACGAGCCGACCGCCGCGCTCGGCGTCGCGCAGACGCGCCAGGTGCTCGATCTCGTCGCCCGCCTCGCCGAGCAGGGTCTGGCCGTTGTCCTGATCTCGCACAACCTCCACGACATCTTCGAGGTCGCAACGCGGATCACAGTGCTGCGTCTCGGCCGCAGCATCGCCGTCTACGAACGCGAGAAGACGACGCAGCAGGAGGTCGTCGAGGCGATCACCGCCGGCACCACGTCGAAGGTGCCCGGCATGGCGCGCATCGCTCCGGAGGAGCTCACGTGAGTATCAACCCGACGGCCGCCGTTCCCGAGATCGAGATCGCCCCGCCGCACGAGCCGCTCGGTCAACGGATCTGGGAGAACCTGCGCGGCGGCAACCTAGGCAGCGCGCCCGTCATCCTCGCGCTCGGGATCATGGTGCTCGTCTTCGGGCTGACCGCGAGCAACTTCTTCAGCGCCGTCAACTTCAACAACATCATCACCCAGATGGCCGGGACGACGCTGCTCGCCTACGGCATCGTGTTCGTGCTCCTGATCGGCGAGATCGATCTCTCCGTCAGCTACGTGAGCGGCGTCGCCGGCGTCCTCGTCGCCGAGCTGCAGCTGCCGGGAAGCGGGCACAAGCTACCGGGACTGCTCGCGATCCTGCTCGCGATCCTCGGCGGCGTCGCGATCGGCGCGGGCCAGGGCTCCATCATCGCGCTGATCGGCGTGCCGTCGTTCGTCGTGACGCTGGCCGGCTTCGAGATCTGGCAGGGGGTCATCCAGCGGACGATCACCCAGGGTGTGGTCGTGATCCAGGACAACACGATCAACGACACCGCCAACTACTTCTTCAGCACGCTCGGCGGCTGGATCATCGCGGCAGTCGTCAGTGCCTTCTACATCGGCGGCGTCCTGAGCTCCGTGTACAGCAACCGGCGGCACGACGTTCCCATCCGCGACCCGTGGCTCGTCGCCGCGAAGGTCGTCGCACTGCCGGTGATCGTGTTCGGCACCGTGGCGATCTGCAACCACGACCGCGGCGTGCCGTTCGCGCTGCTCCTCGTCATCGCGATGCTGCTGATCTGGACGTATGTCTCGAAGCGCACGACGTTCGGGCGCCACGTCTACGCGGTCGGGGGCAATGCCGAGGCCGCCCGGCGTGCAGGAATCAACGTCGCCCGGATCAGGATCCTCGTCTTCATGATCTCGGGCGCGATGTCGGGGCTCGGCGGGATCGTCCTCGTGGCCCGCCTCAACAGCGCCGACCTCAACGCGGGCGGCGGTACGCTGCTGATCGACGCGATCGCGGCGGCGGTCATCGGCGGCACGAGCCTCTTCGGCGGCCGGGGCGAGGTTCGCAATGCGCTCTTCGGCTCGCTCGTTATCGCGGTGATCGCGAACGGAATGAACACGCTCGGCTACACGACCGGCATCATCTTCATCGTCACGGGCATCATCCTGCTGCTGGCCGTGACACTCGACACCATCTTCCGGCGCCTGCAGGCCCGTTCCGGGCGCTAGTCCGCGGGAGGGTGCCCGTGCACCCGCCCGTAGAGCCTGGTCACGGCCGCAATCAGTGCGGATCGCGGCGGCGCGCTCTTCGCGCCCGGCACCCAGCCATTGCCGATCACGTACACGAACGGCCCGTCGGCGAACATGATGTTGTCGCCGACGAAGCCGTCACCTGCGTGGAAGCCCTCGGCGCCGGGGATCGCGGCGATCGGGAACGACGTCGTGGCGCGGTAGTGGCTCTTCGCATCGCGTAGGGCGGCCGCCAGCTCGGCTCGCGCGGCAGCAGCGGAGCCGAGTTGCATCACCCAGGAGATGCCAGCCCGTTGGGGTTGTGCGGACCCGAGCTGCTCGACGAGCACCGCCTTGAAGCCCTCGCGCCGGAGCCTCGCGATCTGTGCCGACGCCTGCGCAGGTGTGAGCGTCCGGTTGCCGCTGACCCACGCCTTCGGGCTCTTCCACTGCCTCGTGCTTCCTCCGGGAAGCGACGCCGCGAAGCCCGGGAGCTCGCCGCGGTGGATCACGCGCTCGCCGAGCGGCAACGGTTTCAGTGTTCCGAAGCGCTTCCGGGCGGTTCCTGCGAAGTAGCGGGACGCGAGGGCGTACGCACTCTCGCCGATACGGGCGCCGAGCCTGCGGCCGGCGAGGTCGTCCATCGCGATGTGAATGCCGCCGTAGAGGCGCGAGATCCCGGCCTGGTCCGCCGCGTCGTAGTACGTCGCCCACTCGAGCGTCACGGGCTTGCTGGGCCCCTGTTCGAACTTGAGATAGCCCGGCTGGAACGTCTGCGTGAAGAGCCCGCCGGGGAAGTACGGGCTGCCCGTGTAGTCGGTGAGCACCTCCGCGGCCGCGCGGCTGAACGTGCTGTGCCCGGAGACGTAGCCCGGGAAGGCGGGCGTCACGAAGGTCGCGCGCTGGTACGGGACCCAGCGGGTGCCGAGGATCCAGCCGACGCCGTTCCCGTCCCAGGCGTGCAGCGCGATCTCACCGACGTGACCGGCGAGCGCGGCGTGACGCGCCCCCGGCGCGCTGGACTCGGCGGTGACCACCTCGATCAGACCCGGGACGAGCGGCAGGCCTTGCGGGTCGTAGGAGGGGCCGCTCGGGTCGCTCGACTGGCCCCTGCCCGCCATGTAGCGGATCATCGAGATCGGCCGCACGCACTGGTACGCGCGCTTGGCGCCCCACGCGGCGATCGCGGCGTCGTGCAGCGCCCCGTTCAGCGCGAAGTAGAGCTTCACGTCCCACCGCAGCCTGTCGGCGACGCCGGGACCGATCCGGTCGGCAAGCCCGGGCGAGTCCGAGACGGCGTTTGCGAGCACGTTCCAGTGTCCCGGCGGCGTCTCTGACGTCGGGCCGTCCGCCCAGAACTCCGCGACGATGCGCTCGTAGTCGCCGACCGGGACGAGCTCGGGCGCGTATGGCCGTCCGGTCACCCGGTTGACCGTGTAGCCGTGGCCGTCGTTCGTCCCGAGCGGGTTGTTGCCGCGTGCGTCGAGTCCGATGTCGATCATCCGGCCGTCGGACGGCGCGAGCTCGCTGCTCAGGCGGATGACGTCGACCGCCGCCTGCTTGTACGTCTCGTCCTTGGGCTCGCCGAGCTGCGGTACGCCCGGATCGATCGGCAGGCCCTTCTTCGAAGCGGGCAGCGCGAAGCTGCGAACGTGTCCCCACTGGGCGCCGATGAAGGTCTGCACCTTGCCGGCCACCGCGAGGCCGTTCTGCGTGATGACCTGGTCGAGTGCGAGCGGCTGCCAGAGCGCAGGATCGTGCATCGTCGTGCCCGCCTGCTTGACGATCAGCGGCGGGTTCGGCGGGGTGTACGTCGTGTCGACGTAGTGCTGCTGCTCGAGCGAGCCGTCGGTCTTCCCGTACGTGATCACTGCCGCGGCGATGCGGTTGCCGAGCGCCGCCGGCGAGTCGCCTGTCGTGCCCGTGAAGCCGGGCCGGTAGCAGAGCGAGCGCATCGTCGAGGTCAGCTCGTCGAACGTCTTCTGGACATTCGCGCCCAGGGCGTAGCGCCAGAGAAGGAGGCGGTACGCCGCGAAGCTGATCGCCGCCTCGCGGGCGGCCTGCACGTCGGCCGCGCCGGCTTTCTCCTGGACGAAGTAGCCGCTCGCCTTCGGGTCGTACGCGGCCCACGCGTCCCACATCGCGGCCGAGAGGTGGAAGAGGTTCCGTGCGTGCGTCGTCGGCGCCGGGATGTCGCGCCGGATCGCATCGAGCAGCGCCTCGTCCCAGACGCGCGCGACCGAGTGACCGTGTAGGTCGGCCCGCACGCAGTCCGTGAGCAGATACGGCTGCGGCCCGACGACGACGCGCCGGTCGGCGGCGACGTCGTGGAGACGGGTCTCCTCGCCGCCCGGGAAGCGCACGATCAGCTCGCTCACCGTCGTCGCGTCGCCGAGCCCGAAATGAACTCGCGGGTCCTCGGACGAGAGATAGCTGCTGCCGGCCTGGAGCTCGCGGTAGAGCCTGCGACCGTCCGGCAGGACGGCCGTGACCTGGGCGCCGGGATGGAAGCCCTTCAGGCCGACCTCGAGCCAGTGCCCGTTCGTGTTCGTGTTCTCGAGCAGGACGAGCCGGCCGCCGATCGAGTTGATCGCCACGTCGACGTTGCCGTCGTTGTTGAAGTCGGCCGCCGCGAGGCCGCGCCCCACGATCCGCGGCGCATCTCGGTCGACGATGCCGCTCACGTCCTTGAACCGCAGCGGCGTCCCCGGCCCCAGGTTCTCGAGCACCTGGATCGGCTCGGCGTCCCTCGACAGGCTCCTGACCGGAATCGCGCCGTTGGCGATCACGAGGTCCGGGTTTCCGTCGCGGTCGAGGTCGGTCCAGGACGCGCCCCAGCCGGACAGGCTCGTACCGAGGATCGAACCGAAGTCCGCGCGGCCGTCCAACAGAGACCGGCCGCCGGTGCTGTGGAAGACCGCGTGCTGCTGGTTACGGGCGTTCGTGACGAAAAGGTCGCTCCGCCCGTCCCCGTCGTAGTCGCCGCTCGCGACGCCCATCCCTGCGTTCGGGTCGGCCACGCCTTCCGCCGCGGCCCGCTCCTCGAACCTGAAGCCGAGCCGCGCCGGATCGGCCTTCGCTCCGCCCGGCCACGCCACGTTGGCGTACAGGCGGTTCGGATCCTCGTCGTTGGCCACGTACAGGTCGAGCCGGCCGTCGCGGTTGAAGTCCGTGAACACCGCGCCGAGGCTGTGGTCGAAGCGCGCCGTCTCCAGTCCGGCCTGCCTGCCGACCTCGCGGAATCTCCCGTGACCGACGTTCAGGTAGAGCAGGTCGCGCACGCCGGCGAAGTTGCCGGGGAAGCCGGAGTCCGAGTTCGGGATCGGCGCGTTCAGATCGGTGTAGCCGGCGACGTAGACGTCGGGGCGGCCGTCGCCGTTCACGTCCGCGACCGCCGCGCCCGCGTACCAGCCGGGCGCGCTCATCCCGGCTGCG
>Ga0066710_100000054_pt1 | contig 42837 bp, 35 predicted proteins | sample GraSoiAngelo_159_FD_79666 | JGI IMG/M metagenome (GOLD analysis project Ga0066710, IMG submission 79666) | Grasslands soil microbial communities from the Angelo Coastal Reserve, California, USA - 14_1009_16_40cm | ecosystem: Environmental > Terrestrial > Soil > Grasslands | place: USA... | reverse complement strand
GCGTAGAAGACGGCTTCCAGCTTGTGATTCTGATCCGAATAGCGCGAGCTGAGGCCAGTGCTGCGCTGGCTGGTTACAGAGTCGGTCAGCCATTTCTTTGCGGTGCCGACGAAGGGTCCCTCGAGGGGATCGAGCGTGTTGAACTCGAGAGCTTGGGCGAGGCTGGTCCAGGCGGCGCGATAGTCTCGCAGAATGACTTGCTCGGTTTGGGCTTCGACGGCTCGAGGACCGGCCTTGTCCACGTTGAGCTGCACTTTGGCGGAGGAATCGGCGGCGCGCAGTGGAGATGCGCTTACCGCAACAAGCACGACCATTGCTGCCATCGGGTTGCGGGGGAGCCTCATGGTTGCGCTCCGATTCTCAGGTCGTTGCCCATGACCACACCAGACGCGGCAGAGATCGTTGTCGCTCCCGGAGCTTCCATCTGAGCCCGGGCAATGCCGCGCTTGATGGGGGCGTCGACGCTGCTCTTGGTATTCTCGCTGCTGGCGGTAAACGTCACGATCGTGCCGTCGGGCACGGGATTGCCGGAGCAATCGCGCACCGGTTCAGTTTCAACCATGATGCCTTTGGAGGTGCGCTGGCCCTTGATGCGCAGATTGCATGGATCGGATGCGACCTGCTGTACGGCGCGGCGGGTAGTCAGTGCATTGAGAGACGCGTTCAACTGCTGGCTGCCGGTGTTTTTCCCGGAACTTGTGCGAAACCACGCAATTCCACTTAGCGTTCGAACGGCCCGGGACATGACGCTGGAATTCCCGGAGGTGAGTTGGAAGTTAACCTCGTACGGAGCTATCACCAGGTTGTGGAATTGATCGAACGGGAGCGCGACGCCGCTGACGGCGTCGTTCTGGCCTACGGGAACGCGTGAGGGATGAACTCGCAACGTGAGGGTCGCGGGCTGCGCTGGCGTCACGTAGAACGTGGCGCTGCGGCAGGTGTCGGAGCAAAGGATCGCCAGATAGTTGCCGGCGTTGCGCACGCTCTGCGCAGGAATGCGGACTCCCTGCGCCAGTTCTACGTCACTCTTCGAGGAAACGCCGGGGCCTACTAGATAGAAAGTCGCTTTGTCGCTGCCGGTGGTGGTGAAGTGCGTGTCTTCTCCGGCGGGAACGGAAGTCGGCGCGTGAATGTCCTGGGCTGCGCACACTTGGCCGAGATTCGCTCCGAGAACCCAGACTAAAAGCCAAGGCTGCATTCTAGTCGCTGCCAAAATGCGACCGCAGCGGCTAAGGCCGCGGTCGATTTTGCGATACTTACGGCGCGGCTTGAAGCCGCGCCCTTTCAAAGCAAAGTCCTCTTTCAAGACAGAATCTTTCAAAACGGCGTCGGCAGAAACGGAGTCATCCAAAACAGAGGCCGGTTGGGCAGCGGGGGCTAGTACAGACTTGTCTAAGACAGAGTGGTCGCTTAAGTTTTTCGGCTGCATTCTAGGACTTCCCCAGACTGTATTGGTTGACCACGACATGGAAGTTCTGAACCTTGGAGGCAAGAGTCTTTGGAATCTCGACGGCGAAGGGCTCTGAGGTCTGCGGGAGCAGGGCGCGATCGACGTATCCATCCGAGACCCAGATGACTCTGCCGTTGTTGTCGTAAAAGCTGGCAATCACGTGGGGGATGTTGACCGTCTGGCCGCTTTCGTTGAGCAGTTGTCCTCGCAGCACGCTCTTGCCTTGCGCGTCAGGATCAACCTTCTGATCCATGACGCCGATCACCGGGTCCGCGGAAGCGGGAACCAGCGTGGCTTTGACGTCCATGCGAACGTTCTTCACGTTCTTCAAACCGATGTTGGGGAAATCGATGCGGTATGCGGAGACCTGCTTGGGCAGGAGGACATGTGCGATCTTGTCGAAGCTGCTCTCGTCGTCGATGGCCTTGCCGGCGCCGTCCACGAGTGTGGCATTGACGTTCACGAAGGCGGGGATTGTGTCCTCGTTGACGACCTCGCCCATTACCACCGCGCCTTCGGAGGAGTCTACTGCGTTCATGGAAATGATTCTCACCCGGGGGGCGTCGACATTGCGCGAGCCCCATCCGTCGTCGGCGCCGCCATTCACGAGATCCCAGCGCAGATAGTTCACGGGGATAACCTGGGCGGGAACGGTGGGCGCAGTAAACTTGGGCCAAACTACTTTCCAGACGTCGCCTTCGTGCTTGAGGTTGAGGTCGCGAACATCCTCAACCGGACCGACGGGTGTGGTCCAGCGCATGCGAACGCGCATTTGGGCGTCGTCGGATGTGGCATGAAGCGGGCGGGCCTCATAGGTTTCGAGCGTCGAGAACGTGCGCAGGCTGCCGTTCGAACCGGTCCACTCCTGAATGAACGATGGCTCGTCGACACTACTGGTCTTCGATAGGGCAGAATAGGCGCGATCCCAGTTGCGGCGCCGAATGTCTGTCAGGAAACTGCCGAGGGCCTGCTCGGAAGTGTCGGCTTTGGAACCGAGGCCGGGAACAGCAGATCCTGTAGCAATGCCGACGGTTCCTGCGCTTTGACCCACGCCGAATATGGCGAGCGCCATCAGTACTAGGGTTGCGGCGACGAGAATAATTGGCAGAACAAATTTCATCTCGATCTCTCAGGCAACGTAAGGTTGTTCGGCGCGAGCTGGAACCTCGACGGGCACAGGTATGCGGCGTCGCACGGGCAACAACAACTCCAGGAAGATCGCAAGCAAGCTAACAGCCATGGGCACTGTCCCCCACAACAGGCCTTCCCAAGGCGCTGGGACGGCATCGGACTCGATCTTGTGGGCGGGCGGGACATCGTCTTTCGACCACGCGGTAATTTGTCCGCTGCCGAATGTCTCAATCTTTCTCCATCCCACAAATGTCAGCAGCGGTTCGTAGTACGGGTCGTGGACGAAGATGTATTTCAAACCGTAGCGGTTGGCGTGCGAGAGCATTGCTCTCAGGGCCGCCATGCCGGATGAACCATAGAACTTCGCGTTAGTAAGCTGCGCTGAGCCGTAGTGGGTCATTTCAGGCAGCAGGCGGGCGGAGTTGTAATCGCCATCGACACTGCCGGCGTTGGCATAGGTTGAGACTTTCGCGAGTTCACTTCCAAAGCCGAGGGTGATGTAGCGAAATGCGTCATGGCCATCACGGTTGAGGAAGGCAATCACGGGGTCCACGTCGGTGGTTCCGGCGGGCCGAAATGGATTGGCGGCAAGCCACCACAATGCCGCGCCCAGAGTCGTGACGGCCGCGAGCGCGAGTCCGGCGGCGGCTTTCGCATGGAAGCGATCCATCCGCTCGACCACGAGCACGCCGACGATCGGCATGGCCATGAGCGTGGCCCAAAAGGTGAAGCGTTCGAACGTCAAAATTTCGTAGGCACGGCCCAGCAGCAGGCGCGGTAACGGCGTAGTGCCGCCCAGTCCGAAGATGAACGTGATCCAGAAGCCGATCAACAGAGGGCGCAAGCGGGGAGACGAAGCGCCGCGGATCACGATGAACGGCAGAGCCAGGATCAATGCTCCGTAGGGGATCACGAAATAGTTGATCCCGGTTATCGAGTTCAGCAGGAAGTTGGCGCGGCTATCGTGAGGAATCGGAATCTGGTGGATGGGGTGTTGAATTAACGCGAGCCAATAAGGCGCGAGGACCATGGCAACGCCTGCACCCACGAGCAGCGCGAAAATCATCGCCCGTGAGATAACGCCTGCAACCGAGCCGGGCACGCGTTCGTCGCGAGCATCGAGCCAGGCCACCCAGAGAACCGGCCCGGCGAACAGCACGAGGCCGAAAATCAGGGTGACGTGATGGGCCGCGGCCGCCGTCCAGCTGACTACGATTCCCTTGATCAGGGAGCCGCCGGACGCCTCTGTCATCCATTCGTAAAAGTACGGGAGCGCGTTGAGATACAGGGCGGCGGAGGTTACGGTTGCCAACTGCCCTGCCTGGTAGACCAGAAATGCAAGTGCTCCCAGGAACACGCTACCCAGTGCGGCATGACTGGCGGAGCGGTCATCGACCCAAATCCTGGCAAAACGAAACACTCCGACCGGCAAGAGCAGAACCCCGATTAACTGCACGACCATGTACGCCATCTTCAGACCGAAGACATTTGATAACAGGGCGATCCACTGGTGGGTCAATGGCGGATACGTGGTTTGCGAGAAGCCAGCAAACCACTTTTCGTTCCAGGGATCGAACCAGTGATGGGCGTAGTGCGACGCAAAGAAAATGTGGAAGTTCGTGTCGAAGGAGCCGGCGGGAAGCTGCATGAGCAGCAACGGCCCATGTACCGCCAGCGCGACCAAAACGATTGCGAACAGCGGAATGGGGCGAGAGTAACCTTCCCGAGGGTAACTTACGGCGGTGCTCAAGGATGCAGGCTCCAGTGCCAGTTGCATCGAGCTTCGATTCAGAATCTGTCTACAGGGTTTACTTGAAATGTATGTGGCAATTGGCCTCCAGTTCCCCCTTTCGGGCAGGCCAAGGCGTCCCAAGCCTACGGTTAAGGCAGCCATAAAGCTCGGAGTGGCATCTGAAGGGCACCGCAGAAATCAGTGTGATGCGGGAGGTTCCCCGAAATCTTGCATGAAGTGGTGACAACTTGAAAAGCCGATTTCCGCTCACGAGCTTTTGCTTGATCATTCTGGTCAGTTGCGCTCTCGGTCAGACATACGAGATCAACGATCAGAATTCGTCCAAGACATCCGGCCAGAAACAGAAATCTTCTTCGAACAACAACTCCCAGAACCTGGGATGGGGCTCGAGCATCGAGGTTTCGCGCCAGGCCCGCGCCGCTCAGGATGCGTTGAAGAGAAACGACTATGCCGCCGCCGTGTCATTTGCCGAGCGGGCGGCGAAGTCGGCTCCGCAAAATGCAGACCTGTGGTTCCTGCTGGGCTACGCGGCCCGCCTGAGCGAGCGCTACCCGCTTTCGGTGGATGCGTTTAATCGCGGCCTGCAGCTTCGGCCTAATTCCGTCAGCGGATTGGCTGGGTTGGCGCAGACTTACGCGAAGATGGGACGCGACGCGGAGGCGGAACAGCTGCTGCGGCGCGTCGTCGAAGCAAATCCCAAGGATGCGAACAGTCTGCAGTTAGCGGGAGAGCTGCGGCTCAATACTGACCCAAAACGCTCGCTCGAGCTGCTGCAGGGTGCGGATGTGATCCAGCCTTCTGCCCATACTGATCTGCTTATCGCTCACGCTTACGAGCGGCTTGGCCAGAATGAGGACGCTAAACGCTACCTGGAACGAGCGAAAACCCGTGCGCCGAAGGATCAGGAAGTTCTGCGTGCAGTCGCCGGCCAATATCGCGAGCAGGGCCAGTACGACCTGGCGCTCTCGACTCTGCTGGTGGTTCGTTCCAAGTCGCCGGACGTGCAGGCGGAGCTCGCCTATACCTACCAGCTTGCGGGCAAGCAACAGGAAGCTGCGAATCTTTACAGCCGGCTGGCGAAATCCGCAAAGGGAAATATTGGTCTCGACCTCAGTGCGGCGCAAGCCTGGGTCAATCTCGGCCAGGCCGATGCGGCCCGCGCCTTCCTGGAAGACGCGCGGCAGATTGACCCCAACCACTACCGGCTGCATGCCATTCAAGGCGCCATTGCAGAGTCGGAGGAGCGCCTTGCCGATGCGAGCGCGGAGTGTGAACTGGCGCTCCGCAATCTTCCGGGACGTGTGCCCGAGGGGCCGCTGTACCCAATCCAGCTGCGCCTGAACCTTTACGAGCTAGCGGTGCGGCAGGATGACCAGGCCGCGAAACAGCAGTTGGAGACGGCGAAGGCGGAGATTGATCGGATCCAGGTTCAAGGTCCGGCGCGAGCTGAGATGCTGCGGCTGCGAGCCGCGATTGAAGCGGCATCGGGCGATCTCGACGCGGCGAACCGGGATTTGAAAGAAGCCCTGGCACTCGTTCCTGCCAATGTAAGCTCGCTGTTGAACTATGGCAATCTGCAGTGCAAGCTGGGGCAGAAAGACGCGGCGCGAGATACTTTTGCCAAAGTTCTGGAGCTGGATCGTAACAATCGAACGGCCCTTTCGTCGCTCGGTTATCTCGCGCGCGACAAGGGCGACGTCAAGCTGGCAGAAACTTATTTCACCCGGGCCGCGAGCGCGCATCCCAAGGACTTCGCCCCTTACCTTGCTCTCGGAGATTTGTACACCGCGGAAAGAAACTTCAAATTGGCGGAAACGAACTACGGGGCTGCTTATCAGCGAATGCCGACGAATGCCATGACCGTGGCCGGCGGAGCGAATGCTGCACTGGAATCCCACAATCTGGACCTGGCGAAGAAATGGCTTGATCGCGCGCATGACAAGATGAACGACAGCCCGCAAGTCAGCCGCGAACGCGAGCGCTATCTCACGCTGAAGGGCGACTACGCAGAGTCAGCGAAGCTCGGTTACAAAGTGCTGGAGAAGCTCCCCAACGACCGTGAAGGGGTTGTCTACCTGGCCTACGACCTGTATTACCTGGGCCGGTATGCCGACGCGGCGGCCCTGGTCGAAAAGTACGAGCCGATTTTTTCTAACGACAAGGATCTCGCATTGATTGCCGGCTACCTGCACGTTCGTGACAGGCAGCTGCGCGAGGCGCTTAGCGACTTCACTCGGGCGCTGGAACGCGATCCGAAAATGGCCACCGGGTACGTGAATCGCGGGTTCGTGCTGAATGATCTCATAGAGCCGGACAAAGCGGTCAAGGACTTCCAGATGGCGCTCCAACTGCAGCCGAACTACGGCGAGGCTCATCTCGGATTGGCTTACGCCGATCTGCAGTTGCATCGCCCGAAAGCGGCGCTGAATCAGCTCGATGCCGCGCAGAAGACGCTGGGGAAGTCCCATTCCTGGCATCTCGCACGCGCGGAGGCCTACCGGCAGGAGCAGGACTTCGTGCACGCGGAACCTGAATACAGGATCGCGCTAGAACAGACTCCCAATGATCTAGCCACGCAACTGGCGTACGCGGACACGCTTTACCACATGCGGCGGTATCCGCAGGCCATTGGTGCTCTGGAGACTGCGCAGAAGTTGTCCTCTATTGATCCACGTATCTATGCCCTCAAGGCGCAGGTACACGCGAAGGCTGGAGATCGGGAAGCCGCGCTGCATGACATCCAACTGGCGGAACAATACGGCAATGGTCAGGTGGACATCCTGATGGCAACCGGCGACGCGCTGCTGAGCCTGGGCGATCGCGACGGCGCGATGCAGCGCTTCTCCCGCGCTCTGGACACTCCGAACGGCGACCGCATCGCCGTGCGGCTGGCTGTTGCCCAGGTGTTCATGCGTCAGGGTCGTTTTGACGACGCACGACGGCAGATTGCGCTTGGGTTCGCTGAAGCTCGTGTCGACGACTCCGCCAAGGTTACCGGAGAGGACATCCTTGAGGCGGCAAACATTTTCCTGGCCATGCACGACTTCGATCTGGCTGCGACTTATTTCGACAAAGCGCGGCTCGCCGGTGCGAATCCACGCATGGTTGCAATTGGTCTGACCAATACTTATCTCGCTCAGGGTCAGACGCGCAGGGCAGCGACGGAACTTGCCAGCCTCGGCTCACCCAACGATTTTCGCGACGACTACGACTACATGATGGCGTCGGCCAACCTGTATCGACAGCAGCAGGATACCGTGCACGCTCTTTCTGCCTTCGCGCAGGCCAGCACCGTGGCCGGTCAGGATGACAAGGGAACGGCGCAAATCGCGGAGTACGAGCTTGCCGGAGAGGAGGGGCGGCAGATCAATCAGACGTTGAGCATCCTGCCGGAAGCTTCGTTTGCCCCGGCACTGGAAGACATCAATGTCTACACGTTGGATGCGAAGCTTTTGAGAATCGCCGATCCTGCGTTATTGCCGCCGCCTCGGCATTCATTTCAAAGTCTCGCCTTGTCGCACTTTCGCTTACACCTGGGTAACCTGCCGGTCATCTCGGGATTCGCAGGTGAGAGCATGACTCGCGGCCGCCTCCTGTTTCCCAGCACAAGTGTTATTCAAAGCCGGAACACCTATGACACGATGTTCAATATCGGGATCAGCCCGGTGGTCCATTTCGGATCGAACACCATCGCTCTGAACGGCGGGATTCAGTACACCATCCGGCGAGACACGCTTTCGCCATTCTTCATGAATCAAAATTTGTTCCGCCAGTTTTTATACTTTTCGACAACTTCGTTCTTTAATTGGGTTGCGGTGAATGGACAAGGCGTCCATGAGGCCGGACCGTATACGGATCAGCATCTAAGTTCGCGCGACGTTTCGGGCAAGGTGGAATTCACGGTGGGACGGCCCTGGGGCCGGACTGCTCTGCTCGCGGGATACTCGATTCGCGACCTGCTCTTTAACCCCCTGGTGAATGAGTATTTCAATACCGCGAGCTACGTGGGGCTGCAACACAAGTTCGGCAATCGATTCACCGCGGCTGTTTTGGCGGAGGATTTGCGGTCCTGGAGAGTGCAAGGTGTTCGCTACTCGACAGCGCAGGCGTTTCTGCCGGGAGGACGGTTCGAGTTCCGGGCTACTCCGCGCTGGAGCGTGCAGGGTTCGTTCTTGCTTTCGCAGGGAAAAGGGTATCACCAGTACGACAACGCGCAGAGTGAGTTTCTCATCTCTTATATGCGGCCAATGCGGGGAAATTTGAAGGATGGTACTGGGGATGTGCCTGTGGCTTATCCATTCCGGTTTTCGATCGGCGTGCAGCAGCAGACCTTTTACAACTTTGCGGGCTCATCCAAGACGACCCTTCTTCCCGTTGTCCATTTCACTCTGTTCTAAGGCGCGGTAAACCTTGTCCACAGCTAGCACCACGAAGATCAATACGGGAGACCCATCGGTTGCAGCGAGCGCCTCGTTGGCGCAGAAAGCCTCGGCGCAGAAGCTGAAATCCAAACTTCTCGGCGGCAGCCTCACGCTGCTTGCCGGTTCAGGACTGGTGGGGGTCACGAACCTGATCTACAACGTCGCGACGGCGCGTCTGCTGGGGCCGACGGGGTTTGCGCATGCGACCGCCGTCTACACCATGCTGATGTTAATGTCGGCGATCACGCTCTCCTTCCAGGTCGTTTGTGCGAAGTACGTGGCCAGAAAGACGTCGCTGGAGGAAAGGGTAGCGGTATTCGCTAGCCTGCATCAGCGCGCCTGGATCGCGGGCATCGGCATCGGGCTGTTGCTCTTTCTGTCTCGCCACGCGCTCAGCGCGTATTTGAATCTGCCAGACCCCATCCTGATCTCGCTGCTGGCGTTGGGAACGGCTTTCTATATTCCGCTCGGAGTGCGGCGCGGCTACATCCAAGGAACCCATGCCTTCGGCCCTCTGGCGATCAACTTCATGCTGGAGGGTCTCGTCCGCCTGGTCGGCGTATTTGTGTTGGTCCCGGTCGGCATGGGAGTCAAGGGAGCGGTGTTGGCGAGTGTGCTGGCAGTAATCGTTTCTTACTTCGTCGCCATCCCGAGTCCCGCAATCGGTTCACACAGCCTTGCGGGAATCTCAATCTCGTTTCGCGAAGGGCTGCAGGCGGTGGTCTTCTTTTGCGGACAGACGGTCATCAACAATTTCGACATCGTCCTGGTAAAACATTTCTTTCCTCCGGATGAAGCCGGGCTCTACGCCGCGGTTGCGCTGGTGGGACGGCTGGTCAACATGTGTGCGTGGTCGGTCGTGAATACGATGTTTCCAGTCTCTGCCGGCGCCGGGTCTGACGAGAACGAAGGCAGTCATGTGCTGTTCACCTCCCTCTCGCTGGTCTTTCTGATTCTGACCGTTCTGATTGTCGGCTTGTGGATGGTTCCCAGCTTCCTTTGGAGAACATTGTTCGGCGCTCATTTCGAGCTCGGCACGTATGGAAGTCTGGCGGCACTCTTGATCTTGTATGCGGTCACGACCGGCATTTACTCGCTGAGTTCGGTAATCATCACCTATGAAATGTCGCGCAAGATCGCAAATACCAGCTGGCTGCAAATGGTTTTCAGCGGGGCTCTCGCGCTCGGCATTTATATGTTCCATCAAACGCTGCGGCAAGTGATTCTGGTGCAGTTGCTGCTGATGGTGGTGCTGCTCGCCGTCCTTACGATTCCCCTGATCCGGCAGCACATGAGTCCGGAAGTGCTGCGCACTTATCCGAGCTTGCGCCTGCGACGACCTCTAACTGAAGAAGACGTGATTGCCTACTTTCTGAAAAGCGAGTTCCACCATCCCGAGTTTACCGAGTATCGTGCGGAGTTCGAACATCTGGTAAACGAACCTGACGTGAAGAATTCCAGAGAAAATGCCTTGCGCAGAGCATTGTTATTCCTGCGCAGAGGAGCCATGTGGAGGGAGTTGCCGGCCGATACGAGATGGTTTGAAGTTCAACTGACGGCGGAAGACTTGAACCGCGTGCGATTTTTCCCACGCGCACAGTGGCGTCGCGTCGCGCAGGGCAGCTTCTTTCTTACCGACGTGGTCGAGCGTATTCGGTTGAAGCTGGAGGATTCGGAGGAGGATGATCGCTTCTTCCGCAAGCTGCGCCTGCTGAGCGACTCAGTGCAGGAAACGCTGGTGAATCCCACCGTTTTGCTGATTGGAGTCGATGAAAAAGGACCGCTCACCATTCTGGACGGCAATCACCGCGTGGCTGCGGCGATGCTCACGGAGTCTCCGGAAGTTCTGGCCCGCTTCCGCTTTATTTGCGGGTTCTCACCCGAAATGACTCGCTGCTGCTGGTACGACACGAACATGAATACGCTCTGGAGATACTTGAAGAATATGATCCGGTATGTTTCGTACGATCCGGAGACGGATATTGGGAGGTTCCAGGAGAGCGACGTCAGCGATTTCTAGGAGACTTTCCGGCTAAAGCCTCGGCTCATTTTGCGGCACTTACGGCACGGCTGGAAGTGTGTGTGTGTGTGTGAACTCGTGCCGTCCCTCCGGGACTCGCTCCGTCTTTCCACTTCACCCAGGACTTACGTCCTGGGCTAACGAATTCCGCCCCTTTGGGGCTGTGAATTGCGTTGGCATTCCACTGGTTCGCGCGAGAGTTAGGCTCTCACGCACACACATAGAAGCCGCGCCCTTTCAAATCAGAACAGGCTGTAAGTTCTTCACAACAACTACTAACGGGCGAGTGATTCTTATTGCGGCTGTGAACTTTGCTGCGAAGCCGGGTTCTGCGCACTTGGTGAGGCCGGTTCCTCGACCACGCTGTTGTCGCGGCGACGAAGCAGGATTGGCTCATGCTGGCGGTGGCGCGCTTCGCGCTCCTGCGCGACCCTGGCATTCACCTTCGAAGAATTATCCTGCGCCACCTGGAAGAGCTTCTGACCTTCGAACGCGCGGCGGGTTGCCAGACCGACTTTGGCGTTCGCGCCAAGGGCTTGTTGAGCGCTGTCGTAGAAGAACTGTGCGGTCTCGCGGTCGCCTTCGATCTCCGACACGTATCCGATATTGTTCCGGGCAAATGCGTTGTTCGGGTTCAGAGCATAGGCTTTTCTGAAATCCTGATCAGCGGTTCGCAGGTCGTTGCGGTTAATGGCCGAGACTCCGCGAAGATTGAACTCCGCTACGCGCGCTTCGAGGGTGTTGTGGGATTCCATCCGGTTTCGCAGGGCCTTCGCGTTTTGCGCTGCCATTTCGGCCACGGGCTTTCCTCTCCAGGTTCGGTCGAGAGTGACCACCGCGACGACATCGGAACGAGAGGCAGAAGCTGCATCGTAGTATTTCAAGGCCTCTTGCGATTCGCCTTCCATCTCCTTCGCGACTCCAAGATTGTTCAGCGTAAAAATGTTCTGCGGATCGCTTTTCAGATCATTTTGCAGTAGCAGATCCGCCTCGGGAGCGCGTCCCTGGGACAGCAACCGCACCGCCTCGACGTTGTCGTGGTTGATTTGCAGGGGAAGATCGGAGACCGCGAGCACTTCTTTGATCGGACGGCCTTCGACGCGCTGCGAGCTGGCTCGCTCGATCACAGCATCACTCGCCTGTTGACCCGCCAGCTGATAGAAACGCTGTGCGCGGTCCACCTGCCCCTGCAATTCCGCAATATAGCCAAGATTGTTCAGCGTGAAAGGGTCATCGGGGTCGAGGAGGTATGCCTTGTAGAACAGGGTCTCGGCCTTCTCGTAGGCATGCTTCCGAATCGCCTCGACTCCTTCCCGGTTCAGACGCTGCACTGGGGTAAAGTGGCTGCCTTTGGGAAGATTGATTTTTAGATCGCCGGCGTAGACCCGCGTTCCCGACGCCACGACCGCCCCTATCACCGCTACCATCAACCATCGTCTCCACGACATTCGTATGCCCTCTCTAATCAGCACAACGCCCCAAGTTGCAGTTTTCGCAATGATGTGATGCCTTCCAAGGCGATTTGTTTGCTATCAATGAATAGGCTTTTGAAGATGACAACCAGCCCCTGGCGCAGGTTTTGCATCCAAATGCGGCACCGGAAAATACTGAGGGAGTGCCATGATCCGTCTTCTGCTGAATCTGGTTACCTGTGGCGCCGTTCTGGGAGGACTCGCGTTTGGGCAAGTCACGCCGGCGGAATCGGTAGTGTCGGAACCGGCGGCCACACCGGCCGCGTCCCCCGACGAAACCGCCAAGTCTCCTGCGGGCGATGCTGACATCACGCTTGACGCCGCCAGCTTGCTGCCGGACTTGCCGCCCGTTCCCGCGGGAAAGGCGACGTTGGTTGGAGGCACGATCGAACGGCTGGACCGTGTGCAGGACAGGCTCACCGTGCACGTCTTCGGTGGGGAAAAGATGAAGATCCTGTTCGATACGCGCACCGGGATCTATCGCGATGGCATCCGGATCTCGGCCGCGGAATTGCGTCAGGGCGACCGCGTGTACGTCGATACGATGCTGGATGGCAGCGAGATCTTCGCTCGTAATATCCGGCTGAAGGGTTCAGGACCGGTGGGCGAAAGTCAGGGAGTGATTCTGTCTTACCGCGCGAACGACGGAGAGTTGCAGGTGCGGGATGCGATCTCGCCTCACCCGTTGAAGGTGCGAGTGACGTCCTCAACCCGCGTTACTCAGGGAAATCGCACTGTCTCCGCGTCCGCGTTGACTCCGGGAACTCTGGTCGCGGTGACGTTTGGGCCCCAGCAGAAAGGCGCCGACGTAGCCCGCGAAATTTCTATTCTTGCTGAGCGCGGAGCCAATTTTACCTTTGCCGGACAGGTCACGTTTCTGGACCTCCACAGTGGCCTGCTCGTGCTGAAGTCCGCGACCGACCAAAAGACGTACGAGATTCACTTGGATCCCTCCGAAGTCAAGGTCGACGACTCTCTGCGCCAGGGTGCAGATGTCACGGTGCAGACACGCTTTGATGGAAGCGCATACGTCGCGCGCAGTGTGACGATCAATTCGCGGAGTCAGTGAATCAAGAGGCTTCCAGCCGAGTATGCGGCCGCAAGGCTTACTGAGGCAGGCCGATGCGTCGCTGAATATCGATGAAGCGCATGTCGGAGCGGATGGGATCGAATCTGGGATCCATCTTGGTGTAGGCCAGCAAGGTGGATCGTTCCTGGAATGCTCTTTCCAGGGCTGCAAGCGCCTTCTCCTTCTCACCCAGACCAACGTAGATTAAGGCAAACTGATAACCAGAGATGCTTTCCTTTTTTGCCTGACCCTCGAGTTCTCCAAGGATCTTCCGCGCTTTCTCTTTCTGGCCTGAGACACCATACGTATGCGCCAAGGAAGCCATGGTGTTGGGATCGGGAGAAAGGGCGGCCGCTTTTTCCATCTGCGCGAGGGCCTCTGCCGGCATGCCTTTTTGCTCATAAATCAGTCCCAATCCCCAGTAAGCAGTGTCAAATGTTGGGTCTTCCTTCAAAACGTCGTTCAAAGGCTTTATCGCCGAATCGTATTGGCGAGCAAAGTAATAAATCACTCCCACATTCGCCTTGGCAACCTGAGAGAGCGGATCCACTTCTTGCGCCCGCCTGATTTCGCGGAGGGCCTCATCGATTCGTCCCACGCTCGAAAGAAAACGGCTATAACGGTGCAGCACCCCCGCGTCATTTGGATTGAGTTGCAGAGAGCGGTGGAATTCCTCTTCGGCGGCGGCCCAATCCCATTCGTAGTAAGTGTGGATATACGCCAGCGAAGCATGTGCCTCGGCGAGAGAGTCATCAAGCTCCAGTGCTCTGGCCCCGGCAGGTTTGGCTTTCGGAAAAACGTCATCGGGTTTTGCATTGGTGTAGAACGGTAGCACGCTGTAGTAGTCTGCGAGCGCGGCATAGGCTGGAGCATAAAGTGGATCGCGGTCCAGCGCTTGCTCAAAATATTGCCGGGCTTTCTCGAGATTCTCAAGAGCGCCCTTTCGCCTGTAATAGCGGCCACGTAAATAGGCATCATGCGCATCCGGATTCACCGAGCGGGATTTCTGCAAGCGCGATTCTTCCTGGACCGTCAGCTTGACGCGGATCTCCCCCGCTACCGACCGCGCCACCTGGCTCTGAATCGCCATCACGTCGCGCAGATCACTGTCGTAGCTCTTGGCCCAGAGGTGCCGTTCGGGTACTGCCTGGATCAGCTGCGCCATGATCCTCACTTTTTCTCCAGAGCGCAGCACGGAGCCTTCAATAACGCTATCCACATGCAGCTCACGGGCAATTTCCGGCAGCGATTTTTTGCCACCCTTGTATTGCATCACCGAAGTGCGCGAGATCACGCGCAGAGCGCTGATCTCGGCGAGCTCTGTAATCATGGCTTCCGTCATGCCGTCCGCGAAGTAATCCTACGCTGGATCACCGGAGAGATTTGCCAAAGGAAGCACTGCCAGGGACTGAATGTGGCCTGCTCCCCCGAAGCGGTCTCGTAAGCCTCCCAGGTTGGCGGCGAAGACCAGCGCGAATACTGCTAGAAGCGCTAGTCCCGTAAGTGACAGGGTCTGCTTGGTAATCAATTGCCGGGGAAGAGGAACGCCTGGGGCTTTGGGGAAATCGGCACGCAATGCAACTGGCGCATCCGAAAGCGCCTTCAGCGCAAAACCTACTTCCTTCGCAGATTGAAACCGTTCGTTGGCATCTTTTTCCAGACAACGACGGATGATTCGGTCCAGTGGAGGGGTTATGTTCGGGCTTGTTCCTGTGAGGGAAGGGGGATCGTGCATCAGGATTGCAGTTAATGTATCCGCCGGCGTAGTGCCCTTAAAGGCGCGCTTAGCCGATAGCATTTCGTAAAAGATCGCGCCCAGAGCAAAAATGTCGGTCCGGTGATCAACCTGCTGTCCACGCACCTGCTCGGGCGACATGTAGCCTACAGTTCCCATGACGACTCCTGGCAATGTGCTGCTGCCCTGTGTCATGGCGTCGGGTGTCCCCAACTCTGAACGATGCAGTTTCGCAAGCCCAAAGTCGAGGATCTTGAGTAGACCATTGTTCGTGAGAAAGAGATTATCCGGCTTAAGATCGCGGTGGACGATTCCTTTTGCGTGAGCCGCAGCCAAACCGTTAACCAGCTGAAGCATGTAGTCCAGGGCCGAGCTAACAGGAACGGGCCCTTTCTCCAGGCGGTCGCGCAGCGTTTCGCCCTCCAAAAACTCCGAGACCAGGTAAGGCGCCCCGTCATGGCTGCCGAGTTGATGGATGGCAAGAATGTTCGGGTGATTGAGAGCGGCCGCGGAGCACGCTTCCTGTTCAAAGCGGCGCAAGCGATCCGCGTCACGGGAAAAAATCGGTGGCAGAACTTTGATGGCGACTTCGCGCCCGAGAACCGTGTCGCGAGCCCGGTACACTTCTCCCATACCACCCGCTCCCACCATTTCTACAATTTCGTAGGCTCCCAATCTTGCGCCGGGACCGAGCGTCACGGACGGCAGTGCAGGATTCTCCAGGAAACTGTCGCTGGCGTGATCGTGAGCGGCGAGAAAAGATTGGACCTCGCGATGAAGGTCGGGGTCTGTGGCGCACATTCTGGCAACATAGGCCGCCCGTGCCTCGGGCGGGAGCTCGAGCGCAGCGTCAAGGATCTTACGAACCTGTGCCCAGCGTTCCGGCTTCACCTTCAGCAACCTCAACGTCGCATTTGATGATAGAGGTACGCCTTTGCTGTTGCCCACTGCCGCTTCAACGTAGCAGGGGAAACTCCGAGGACATCCGACGCTTCGTCGATCGACAGGCCACCGAAGAATCTCAGTTCCACCAGACGGCTTTGTTGTGCGTCCACCTCTTGCAAACTTTTCAGGGCATCGTCCAGCGCCAGCAGCTCCAGTTGCTTCTCCGGCAACGCGAGGCGATCGTCCAGCTCCAGCTTGAATGCGCCTGCACCGCGCTTCACGGCACCGTGATTTCTGGCATAGTCCACCAGGATGTAACGCATTAACTGAGCAGCCAGGGCGGTGAAGTGATTCCGATCTTCAAAATGTCTCGGACGCTGATTCACGAGGCGCAAGTAGGCTTCATGCACCAGCGCCGTGCTTTGGATGGTGTGATTTGCCCGCTCGCGCTGCAGACAACGGTGGGCGATCCGGCGGAGCTCATCGTACACGAACGGCAACAGTTCATTGAGGGCGTCCTTGTTCCCTTTTTCCCAATCAACGAGTAGTTCGCTGAAAGGTTTAGGAAAAGTCTCTAGCACTGGAGAACCCCATGCCCAAAGAGTTTCAGTCTGGCCCCGCTACCTTACATCGGAAACCCATCTAAATCAATGTATTAGGCCCTATGGCCAGCATCCTCTGCGAAAATCTCTTACGATTGATGAGCCGATCTAGCCCTGTTTTCCGCTTCCCTTCGTATAGGAGGCTACATCCATGAAAAACCGCACAACGATTGCTTTTGCGCTTGTCGTTTCCGCAATTGCCCTGGTAGCGCCACTTGGACACGCGGGGCAACCGCCCGCAAACGGTGAACTGATAGCGGAAAGTTCAATTTTGGCTGGTTTGGCGCCAAATGCTCTGTTTCCATTTGTTGACTCCACGCCACATCACATTGGAAGGGCACACATTGCCATTACGGACGCCACCGCAACTTGTGAAGCCGGAGCGGCTGCGCCGTCCAAGGTCCAGATTCTTGCGGGAGAGGCAGGAGTGGAGCTGGTGAACGTAATGACAGCTGCAACCAACACCGGCATCGGATCCACCGCCCAGTGTGTCTTCCACGTAACCATCAAGCCAGGGCAAGACGTTGTACCAGAGGAGGTGACAGACATCGTCGTGGTAAACGCAAATCCCAACTCTCCATTAACCGGTGTCAACACCATCACAGTTTCGGCCCTAGTCAAGTGAATGCGAAATTCTCAACTTTGGGCCAAGGATTGGCTCCCGGGGGTAGTGGGCTACTGTCTAAAGTAGCCTACTAACTCCCGGCAAATTTCCTGGACTTAGCGTATCGGCCATCACGATCAGGATCGTTGTCTATTATTTGTCTACTGCAACTTGGTCGCGTCGCAGACGCCGCCCCTGGCTTGCACCGGCGGGGTAGGGGGCGTGGCCCAGGGTACATTTTGAAAGTCGAAGAACTCAGTCATATCCATTTGCGCGGCGTCGCGCTGGGTCAGGGCTGACAGCTTGAAGCGGGCCTCAATGAATTTCAAAATTGCGGTGTAGTCCGCGACCGCATGTGAGACGTAGTTCTGCTTGGTGAAGGGCGAGACCACGAGCAAGGGTACACGGAAGCCGGTGTAGTTAAAGTTGCAATTGCTTCCGCCTGGCGTGGTGCAAATGTCTCCCGGATTCAAATCTACGGGCGCAATCCCGTCTGGATTGATTGCCGGCTGGGGAGCTACGTGGTCATACAGCCCGCCCGCTTCATCGTAAGTCAGGATGAAAACCGAATCCTTCCACGAGGGACTGTTCATGAACCCATCGATCAGGCTTTGGACGTAAGCAGCCCCTACCTGGATGTTATTGCCCGAGCTTGGATGTTCGTCCAGTCCGGAGTCGTATCCGCCCTCGATCATGGAAACCTGCGGCAAAGTTCCGGCCAGCGCGTCTTTCAGGAAATCCGTCCCCGGCACAACATTGGCGGGGGCCTGATTTGCGTAAGGGGCGAACTGAGAGAGGTAGGTCGAACCTGCAGCACATGGCGTGGCGGTGCACTCCGTTACATAAATCTTCCAAGTCACATTGGCCTTTTGCAGCGAGTCAAAGATGGTCGGAGCAGTCAACGGACTCATGTCGTTGGCGTTCGTCCCCGGTGGGTACACATAGCCTTGCGAGGTTGCAGCCAAAAGATACATGCGGTTGACCTGGGTCCGGTCCATCGCGGGCGAGAACCATCGATCCGAGGTGGCGAAGTTCGAGGCCATGAAATAGTAGTAATTCAGGTCACTGCCGTCGTAGTAGCCCATCGCGCGGGCGCCAGCAACGTCCGTGAAGCCGTTATTGATTGCGTACTTCGCGGCGTTGTAGACATACCCATCGAGAGTGGCGGTGGGGGAAGTGGGATCGGTCCGGTTCCAGTCAACGTGGCTTTCGTTCCACGACGGACTGAGGTTCTCAATGCACTCCGTTGCCAGGTGGTAGGTTGGCACCGTTGTGGTTCCGTCAAAGCTCGGATTTGAGGCGCCCACTGGCATGCCGTCAAACGTCTGAGGTGCGATACCGTTCGCCTGCCAGTAAGCGGGCAACTGACCAAAGTAGGTGTCGAAAGAACGATTCTCCTGGGCCATGAAGACGATGTGATTAATGGACTGGATTCCAAGGTTGGGAGTGTTAGAGATGGGCCCGTTCTTGAGACCCTGGCAGCCGCAGAGCGCGAGCAGCAAACCCGCTGTACAAAGAATGGAAGACTTCTGCACCCTTCCGGCAAAAACCATACCGATGCCCCCCATCGACGCATAGTCAAATTGGTGTGCTTAAGATGAGGCTTGGGAGCCGAATGTTGGCTTGAGGTTGTCCCTAGGTTGTCAATTTCGACTATCTAAGCTCTTCAATTTAGAGGACTTCGTCGACGCGTGCACCGGGCGGCCGAAGTGCCGTTTACACCTCACACGAAAAGCGCAAACCCCCAGCCGGGGATAGAGACATCACGCAAGTTTCCGCAACGCCCACCGCCCCCTCGTGGTCAATGGCACACAGGTTCGTAGCACAAAAGTTCCGGACCCTGCGTTATCTAGGCTAAACACCTTAAACGCAGCTAAAGTCATCGCGTTCCCAGACAGACCGGGCCAGTGAAAGGAAATCCCAGGCGGGCGTCGCCTTCCTCGAATTGGCCAAAGATCGAAGCAAGATCCTCGGTACCACTCCGCTCCTGAGGACCGATGCGTCGGACACAATTTGCTGCAGTTCTGCTACTGGCCTTGCCGGTGGTGTGTTGGGCGGGCAATTATGTCGTCCCAACCACCACGCTTACGGCTCAAACCGCCAATAACACGAGCGCGGCCAATAGTTTCTGGACCCAGCCGAATGGCAATCTTGGGGCTGGGAACGTTAGCAAGGCCAACGTTCACTCGCTGCTTTATCCCGGGGCTACCACCAAGGTCTACGCCCATTTGCTGCTTTGGTTTGGACAGTCGAATCACATGAACGTGGGATACAGCTCCACCGATCCCGTGCAGGCCACGCGGCAAGTCAACGACATGATCAGCCGGGGCATTGATGGAGTGATCATCGATTGGTACGGCCCTGACAGTTTGGTCGACCAAGCTACGAAACTGGTCATGGCAGAGGCCGAAAAGCATCCTGGCTTTACCTTCGCAATCATGATCGATCAGGGCGCCATCAAGTGGGACTCGTGTACCGGTTGCACGCCGCAAGAAGCCCTGATCAGCGACCTGCAATATATCGAGCAACAGTATTTCCCGTCCCCGGCGTACATGAAATGGCAGGGCGCGCCGGTGGTGACCAACTTCGACATCGACTCCGCGTATTCCGTCGATTGGACTGCGGCGAACGCCGCTCTCTCTACTCATCCTGCCTTTCTATTTCAGAACAACAGCGGCTTCACTCATGTGCTCAGCGACGGCAGTTATTCCTGGGTCATGCCAAGCACGACCGACTATGGAATGAGCTATCTGACCAGCTTCTACAACACAGGCATGCCGCTCTCTTCAAAAGAGACTCTCGGAGCAGCGTACACGGGCTTCAACGACACGTTGGCGGCGTGGGGGAGTGGGCGCATCATGAAGCAACGATGCGGACAGACCTGGCTGCAGACTTTCTCGAAGGCAAACGGTCTCTACAACTCGGGGAAGCAGCTGCCCTACCTGCAGCTCGTGACCTGGAATGACTATGAAGAAGGCAGCGAGATCGAATCGGGCATCGACAGCTGCTTTTCGCTCTCGGGCTCCGTTTCGGGGCAAACTTTGCAATGGAACATCAGCGGCGACGAGAGCACGGTGGATCACTACAGGGTCTACATCAGTACGGATGGGCAGAACCTGATGACGCTGACGGACACAGCGCCGGGACTTCGCTCGATCAATCTGTGCAGTTTCTCGATACCGGCAGGGAATTACAAGCTCTTCGTGCAGGCGGTCGGCAAACCATCCTTGGCAAATCGGATGCCAGGACCCGTGAGCTACACGCCGGGATGCAGCAGCCCGTCGGGCGGGGGATCGGGGACCTTGTCCTTCACGGCTACTACCGCGGTGCTAAGCATTCCAGCTGGGAAATCAGGAACGATCACCATCTCGGCGAAGCCGCAGTCCGGATCTTACGACAGCAGTATCTCTCTCTCGTGCGCTTCTCTTCCCTCCAATCTAGGCTGCGCCTTCTCGCCCGAATCCATTACTCCCGGCTCCGGGACGGCTGCCTCCGCCCTCACGATTACTGCCGTTTCCGCTACTGGGAAGAATCTGCCCCAGAGCGGCGGCGGGCTCGTCTATGCCCCCTGGTTCTTGTCGTTCGGAGTGGCTGGCTTCGCGTTCCTCGGTAACCTGCAGCACAGGCGCAGGCTTCAGGTTGCGCTGTTCGTTTGTGCCTTGATCGGTGGGAGCATGCTCACCATCTCCTGTGGAGGCGGAGCCTCCGCCGCCCCAAGCGCCGGTGGGCCGAAGACCTACACCATTGCCGTTCACGGGAACTCCGGCTCCAGTCAGGTCTCCGCTGACGTCGTGGTTACCGTTCAATAGTCGATCCCGGCTGGAGTGGTTCAGGGGCGGGCGCGGGACCGCGGAGCGGTGAATCCAGCCCAACGAGTTCCGCGTCATGATTCGCAGCAAGAATGATTTTCTCGGTACCCAGCTGGGCAGCCGGCGGAGTCTCGTGACGTAGCGCAATGCCTCGGTCCGCTGCTGCAGCTCAAAGTGGCGCAGATACTTTTGCACGATATTGGGCATGGTCATGCGCAGAGCGGCCGAAAAATTTCGCTCGGCCATCGCCTCCTGTTTTTCAGGATTTTCCAGAAATCGAATCAGGCAATCGGCTAAGTCTCTTGCATCGCCGGGGCGATAGAATTCAACGGCGAGCTCTTCGCCATCTGCCATTTCGCGAAAATCGGGTAGGTCGGCGCATACGATCGGCACTCCGTATCCGCACGCCAAATGGGCGACACCACTGCATCCCGTCGACGACGAATATGGCATTACGGCAACCGAAGAGCTCTGGAACAACTCCTCGAGTTCGTCTTCGTGGACGTAGCCAGTGAACTCGATTCGCGGATTTCCGGCACACTCCTTCCTCACCGATTCAACATAGCCCGCGGCCTGGGGATGATCGCCGCCGGCAATCACAAGCCGGGCCTCGGGAAGAACCCGCGAAAGGGTGTCAAAAGCCTTGATCATGAGTTCCAGCCGCTTGTACGTTCCCCACTTGCCAAAGGCAAGGATGCGGTGAGGATTACCGCGGCCGGAGAAATCCGGAAATTCCGGGCGGCGCGACAGAATACCGTGCGAACGCACGTGTACGTTGTCTCCACCATATTTCTCGTGCAGTATCCTCCGATAGCCCGGCATCAGGACGGACACCGAGTTTGCAAGCAACAACATCCGGGTTGCAAGTTTTCCTGCCAGCCGGTAGGTGGAAGTAAAGCGGACGCCCGCGTCGTTCAGATCTACAGTGTCCATCAAGTGGTGCAGCGTCACGTGGGTGTAGCGTCCACTGAGGCGCGAAAGGAGAGGAGTGGTTAAGCCCGAGAAGGCGATCAGAGGATTTCGGCCAAAGGTGCTGAACAGCAGATTGAACCACACCACATCGGGCTTAAGCCGGTGGATGGCACGCATGAGTCTTAAGACCGTGGCCGGATGGTTGAACGACCAGCAACGCTCCACGGAGTAGCCTTCCAACTCCGGTTGGGGGTGCGAGAGTTCGTCGGCAAGAATGGTCAGGCTAAGAAAGGGGGTGCGCTGCAATTCCTGCGCGATGTGGAGCCCATATTCGCTCAATCCTCCCTGGCTGGGGGGAAAAGTGGTTACCAGACAAATTTTCATTGCACTCCGGTCTCGGGGTCCGTTGAGGTTCGATGAGTTTGCGGGGGTAGATGTTGGCTTGTTATTCGCCGGAAGGGCAGGCGGAATGCCCGTTTGCAACTCATTTCATGGCTGGCACCGCAGTGAAGTTCGATTGGAGCTGAGAAATCTTTGCCAGGACGGCCTGTCTGATCCTAGCTTGGGACTCTTCGACCGACGATGGGGCGACGACGGTCAGATGTCCAGTAATTCGGGACAATGCCAAGTAAGCCTCGCGGTTCGCATGCAGGAACTCCAAAGGATACTCGGGTTTGCGGGCCCGGGCAGCGGCAGGCTCAGCGTCGATCAGAAACGCCAAATCAGGCGCTGGAACGATTTGAAGCAGCGCGCGGATGAAAGCGCGGGTGAACGTCCAGTGCAATGGAAGGTTCGCCAGTTCGTCGTAAATGTAGCGATCGAAAATCATCACGTCCGCGTCCGTTTTGTCGGCCCTTGTTGCAAGAAGGCGCAGGCTCACGCTGTCGGCCGCGTACATGAGAAAACGCATGAGCGTGATGGGCCACGATTTCACGTTCTTGTCACGCCGGTTTACCGGCTTATCCGGAGTGCCAATGCCCAGCTCTCCTCCGAAGGCCTTGTGACCAGCGTATTCCCGGTGGCGTGAAAAGACGACCGCATCATCCCAGAAGGTCAGCAGTTTCGTGCGGAGCCCTGCGCTTTGCAGAAATGATGTCAGCGCGGTGATCTGTGTGCTTTTGCCGGCGCCATCGATGCCGGAGAAACTGATCATCAGGGGCTTGACAGACATGGTGGTTGAAACGCTGCGAGCGACGATGGCGGTTTCAATGAGCTCCCGGCGGCTTACTGGAAGTCGCCCGAGTAAGCGCCACAACCGTTCCGACCGCAACTCCAGCTCCGACCAGAGCTCCTACTTTGAGCACGATCGTCCGAACCCGGCGCTGTTTCGCAGGCGCGATCGCGACCCCAGCGGGTTGAGAGGCGGCGATTCCGCTGGCATTCGGAGTTTCAGCAGCGGCCGTCCCAACTGGCTTTTGCGGTGTGTTCAGTGGCTGAGGCTCCGGCGCCTGGGGCAGTGAGTCGTTCGATGAAGACGGAGCCGCAGGCGGCGCGGCTTGCTGCTGCGTCGCGCTCTGCGGGTCTGCCGAAGACTGCTGCGGGTTCGAACTTGAAGGCTGCTGGTCTGGCGTCTGTTGGTCAACGGCAGACGGAGCCGTTTGTTGCGCACTTGCAGGCAACACAGCGGCTTGAAAACAGGACAACGCTAACGCGCCCGCCGCAATGTGGGCGAGCATCTTCGTCCATATCGTCATGGCGTCTCCAGTTCGTTTGGTAAAAAATCAGCTGGCGGTCTTGAGCTTACCCAGCGCACCGTACGCTGGACCATACCAGGGTTCGTCTTGCGACACCGCCAGGGAGGGGAACGCGTGGAAGCTCTGCACCGCCGACTCGTTTGAGTCAAACACTTCAAATAGACGATCCACTCGCATCAGTTCGAGGATGACTGCCAGTTCTGGCGAGACCGCCGCCAGTTTCAGGTCTCCGTTGCGTTTCATGGCCTGTTCCATGCAGGAGAGAAGCATTTCAATTCCGGCGCTATCCATGTACCGAACCTGGGAGCAGTCGAGCACGATGCGCGGACGGTCGCCCTCGAGCAGCGGTTGCAATTCCTCAAGGAACGATTTCACCTCGGCATGATTTAACTGCACCGGTACCTGCATGACGATCACGGGCCCACTGGTATGCATGTCACTCTCACCCCTAACTTGGAATTGGCATCAGTCGAAACTCTCGACGCCGATGCTCTGCTAAACCCCACTGCTAACAATTTCTCCCGCAAAAATCAAAAAAATCATCTTCAGTCAAGGACGAGTGGACTGCTGACGGGCGCTAGACTGGTTTCTCCCTTCGTTCTTTGAGCTGGTATTACATTCGGGCCCAGGACGCTGCAATCGGGAATTTCCAGCGCGACATCGCGATGGAGATCAAACAATCGGTTACCGCTTACGACGGAATGCGATACGTCAAGCCAAATACCCACATAACTTCTGGACAGGACCGAGCTGTCTTCAACCACGGTTCCGAAGTCGATGTGACAAAGACTCTCAATCGTGCTGCAACGAGTGATCACCGTGTCTTCGCAAGTCTTCGAGCTTCGACCTATATACGCCGGTGCCACGATGCGGGCCCGCTTGTGAATGTCCGCTTTCTCGTCCACCCATACTCCGGGCCTGACCTCAGTCCCAGCCGGGCGAACCGCGCAGCGGCCGTTGAAAGCGTCCACAGCAAGCTGGCGAACATCAGCCAGGCTGGCGAGAGGATTTACGTATTCACTGACCATATAAGATGCGGAACCATGGTCTTTCGCAGCGAAAACTGCCGAAACTAAGTCGCTGGGCTGAACTTTGGCACAATCGACAATCCACAGGTCTACGTGCGATTTATGGTTGACGACGCGCGTTATGGGCTGCCGTGAGCCGCGGTGGAACCAAAGCAGATCAATGAAATCGCACTCTGTATAGGCGCCGGCCGTCGAAACCAGGGCGTAGTCGATTCCATTTTCACAATAGCTTTTCAGGGTCTGCCCAATGGCAAGGGCAAGGTCGCCCGCGACTACTAGGTCCACCTTGGAGTACGACTGCCGAAATTCAGGAAGCAGGTGCAGTGTTCGGGAGTCCACCAGCAAGGAGACACACTCTGCGTCGGAGGCGAGAAACAGCTGAACCATTCGCTCCAAGACGGAGCAACCGAGAATCTCAACGAATGCAAGCGGAGCTAATCGGTCGTTAGCAGGGTTGAGCGGGACCGCGACCGGGCCGTCGCCAACGCCTGCTTGCAATTGTGTCCCAACCACCAAAATGGCCCCTAATACCACCGGAATCCTCTCTCCTGGTTCGTGATTTCTGGTTCTGTCTGGTTACAGCAGTCCTCCCACGTTAGGCAACTCGCGTGTGTTTCTGGCGCGAATTGCGAGTCAAGTCGTCCGAAGAGGATTCAACCGGTCTCCGACGAGTCGCTCTCCTTTTGGGAAACAGGAGGTCGCGCATCTTCAGCTTTGCCTTGTGAAGTTGCGATTTGGAGTTTCCGATGGAGCAATGCAACAGCTGCGCGATTTCGTGATGCTGGTATCCCTCGACTTCGTGCAGCGCGAAGATCTTGCGGCAGCCTTCCGGCAGTTCCTGAATCGCACGCCGCAGCGCAATGCGGTCGATCGCCCCGGAAAGCCGGGGATCGCTCTTGCCGAAGTCACGGCGCAGTGAAGGTGATTCCGCCGATACCGGCTCGTCAAAGGACAACAGCGGGGGAGCCTTTCGGCGCCGTAGCTTCATCAGCACGGTATTCACTGCCACGCGATAGAGCCAGGTCGAGAACGCCGCGTCGCCTCGGAAGGTGCTCACACTGCGGAAGACCTGGAGGAAGGCTTCCTGCGTGAGGTCCTCGGCTTCCGCCACGTCCTTCGTCATCAACAGGCAGACGGAATAAACCCGTTTCTTGTGCAACTGGAAGAGCGTGGCAAATGCCTGTTCGTCTCCCTGTTGAGCGCGCTGAACAAGACTGAGTTCGGATTCATCGCGGCTGTTTTCTTTCTCGCTGGGAATTACATTTGTCGCTGTCGCGGAAATTACGCAAGTCGCCACTGTAGTCTCCTTCACTGAATGTCATCGATCGTTTGTGTGTCGCTACAACTGCCAACGCAGTGCTCAGCCTTCGAAGCCGAGATTAGAGAAAGTGCCAGCGCTGGCGTATCGGGTTCCGCCTGTAATTGGGGGTATGCCTTGCTGTACCGCAAAGGACTGAGAGTAGGGGACTTTTGACTACAGGAATCCGGTCGGGTAGAACATGCGTTCAGAAAGCTGTCGTTGAGGCGCGGGTATTCGTAGAAACAAACGCATCGCTCAAAAAGGGGGCGATGCGTTCCCGAAAGCTAAATGTGGTGTATTAACGCAGCAATACAGGAAATCCCGGAGCAACTCTCCCGACAAGACCTAGAAAAAGGTTTTAGATCTCAGTAGAGGCGGAAGCCGACCTCAACGCTGATCTGGACATTCACCGGTTTGCCATCCTTCAGAGCCGGTTCGAAGCGCCATTGCTTCACGGCCTCAATCGCCTTTGTATCCAGCCCAAAACCTAACCCGCGCACAATCTTAATGTCACGGGGATGCCCTTCTGCGTCGACGATCAACCACAGAATGCAGGTTCCCTGGGTCTTAGCCCTGCGGGCTTCCTCGGTATATTCCGGGTCTGGGGTGGAAATCGCTTGGGGAGCGGAAATCCCACCGCCTACCCTAAATACTCCGCCACCAATTCCACCGCCGCTGCCAGGGCCGACGCCGGGTCCATGTCCGACGCCAACTCCGCCTCCCGAGCCTGAACCAATGCCGCCGCCAGAACCCGTTCCGTTCGAAGGCGGTGCTGCGGGCATCGGGGCCGCAGTCATGGTTCCAAGGTTGGGCATGTGATTCTCGGCAAGGTGGACTTGCGGAGGCACCACCACCGTCGGCTGGGCGGTCAGCTTAGGTTTTTCATACCGCATCACGATCTGCGGAGGGGTGATCTGCTGCATCGCCGGCTTGGGCAGATTACCCTTGGGCGCAGGTATCGGATCATGATCTCCACCGCCGCCGCCGCCGCTCACTACTTTCTTCGCTACTTGCAGTGTGGGGATATCCGGCGATGGCGCGATGAGCATCACCGTTTCACGCGGCTTGACCTTTTCTACGACCTGATGTCCGAAGGTCGCGATACTGAGAAGAAGACCCAAAAGAATAATGTGCACAACCGCCGATCCAACCAATCCATTTGAGCGGTAGTTGTTGTACTGTCCCCAGATTTGTATAGGTGCGAACACTTCCGGTTCTCGAGTCATGCGAAGAGGTGGATGGACCGGTGCGGCATTCCCGTGCCGCGGATAGGGGCCGTCGAGCAGTGCCGAGTTTGACGAGTGGAATGACGTAGGGGCCTGGTAGCGAGAGCTTAACTGGTTCGACATTGCGACTCCTGTTCTCGCAGACATATCGGTCTTCCTTATAGATGCGTTGCATCCGCACGCGGTTTCCCACTTGCATGCAAGCAGAGGAAAACAGGAAGTACCTTCTAAGCAAAAGGAGCAAGGTTCGTACAGTAACTTCCCGATAGTGCGCTCGTGCGTCAACAAAAGTGATTCACGTCGAAGTGCGTTGCCATTTTCTGGTTAATCGGAGAGAGAGAGAAGGCCACGAAACAGCGTGCCTCGTGGCCTTTCAATCTTCGCATCCCATGTTGCCGTTAGTTGGATCCGGTCAGAGCCGACCAGCCAGGACCAGAACCAACAGAATCACAACCACAAGCCCCAGTCCTCCGCTCGGGTAGTAGCCCCAAGAGCGGCTGTATGGCCAAGTGGGGAGTGCCCCAAGCAACAGCAAAACCAGAACAATAAGGAGAATCGTTGACATGAAACCCTCCGATCACGTTCAGTTTTATCCGCAGATGAAACCCGCCTCTTCGTTCTCCTGTTAACGGCTTGCCGGTTGGTCGTTCGCCGGGGCTGTCTCTAGTTGCCCATGCTGCTTGGCCTCACCCGCATATTTTTTCACCGCCGCCAGGAAAGACTCGGTCATGCTCGGCGGCTCGACCTTCCCGCTGAGAATCTCCTCAAAGGGGACGAACTTCCCATAGAGAACCCGGGTCTCATCCTTGTCTTGAGTGATGGCAGATCCGTTGAGATCGATTCCGGCGAAAAGCCCGCGCGCACGGGAATAAGTCAGAACTTCAGCCTTCATCTTCCAGTCCGTGTCAGCCGCCGCGTCACGGCCTACCGGTCCAGCTGCTGCCGAAGCGTCGGCACCCAGCTTGAACTTGCTGGACAGCAGATGCTGCATTCCCTGGTCATTGGTGACGATCATCACCAAGTCCACAGCTTGACCGCCAAGCTGAAGTCCCCAGCTTCCGCCCGTGATGGTAATCGGCGCCGGAGCGCTCCATTTACCGTTTTCAGTTCGGCAAGTGGCTACACCCTTTCCGTGATTGCCGCCAAAGCCGATGGCGACTTTCACCATGGATGGGATCACTGCGACACACTTCGCTTCATTCATCACTTTGTCCGGGATCGCTTTGTCCGGGGTGGCCATGATTTCTTCAAGAACCTTGGCCGCATTGTCGATCCGCTTCTCAATTTCCGATTTGTCCGCGCTCCACGCCAGACTGGTCGTGAGCAGTAGCCCAGCGCCGAGCACTGCGAGACATCTCGGCAACAAACAGTTATTTCTCGTCATTTCGGACCTCTTTTGTGCTCGAGTGAGCAGTTGAATGTTTCCCGCGAAACTAAACCTAAGCCTTGTGATTCTGCTTGTTCCATCCGGTCCAGTCTGTAAAGGGAACTAAGAACGTGCCTGAGAATGGTGACAGAACGGGGTAACTCTCCCGGATAACTATCAATTCGCGGGCGCATTAAGGGGCGCGGTGGCGGGCGGATACAGTGTCGAATGTATTGTGGCTCGTAACTAAGCAGGTTACGTTAGAAGCCTACTCGACACGACGCCCCCATCAGCAGGTGCCGGTCCACTGGGAGGAATCGGCACCTGCTCCCTTCAAAACTGGCCTTTCGGATTACAGCAAGCCGGACCGCGGAATACAGGTCAGAGTGGATCGTGGGGACATGGCAGGGATTCTAGCCTGTTAGGGAACCGACCTGGTTCGGAGGTAACGTATGCTTTACTGGGCATTGGTTTTCTTGGTGGTAGCTCTGATCGCGGCAGTCCTGGGTTTCACGGGTATCGCGGTTGCGGCGGCGGGGATTGCCAAGCTGTTGTTCTTCGTCTTCCTGGTCCTGTTCGTGGTTAGTCTTGTCTCTCACCTGACGCGTCGCGGGAGCAGCCTTTAGGGAACTGCCGTAAGCATTTGGAAGTAGACTGATGAATCCAAGGCCGCGCCAGGCAGCCTTGGATTTTTTTGTGCCGACCCAAGCCAGAGTGGGTCCGACTGCTCACGCAGCCTTGCCAGTCCGGCCTGCCAGTTTCTCAGCAGAGACTGTGATATCGGCAGCGCCAGGGGCTTCCATGGTGGCCTTCGCCTTCTGGACCTGCTTCGCTGTGTCGCACTGCACCGCGACTAAAATCCCGCCCTTCTGCATACGGGCTTCGTAGAGCTTGGCCTCCTCTTCTGGAATCCCGAGCCCAATCAGCGCTCCCGCAAAACCTCCGATGGCGCCCCCGACTCCAGCCCCGATCAGGGTCGTAACCAGAGGACCCGCGGCAAGGAAAGGTCCGAGCCCTGGAATGATGAGCGCTCCCATTCCCGCGAGCCATCCCAGGGCACCACCTACAACCGCACCTGATCCTGCCCCTGCCTTTGCCCCTTGAGGAGCTTTCGTGCTGTGCTCGCCGGCGATTCTTTCCTCGCCGTTCGAACTCGCGTCCTGTGGCAGAAGGACCGAAATGTCCTCGCTTGAGAAGCCTGCGCTCCGGAGGGCATCCACTGCGGACTCTGCGCCATCGCGCGTCGAGTAGATGCCAAGCACTGGTCTTGTCTTCACCATCGCCAGACTCCTCAACGAAGCCCTACCGGTTGCGCACAGTCGAGGTAGCCTTTTGGTTCTTCACTTCCAGTTCGTTTATGACTTCCCTGACGTTTGGTACCCGGCTTACCAGTTTTTCAACCGACGCGCGCTGTGCTTCAGAGGCGACCGTCCCCGTCAGCTTCACTGTTCCGTTGTTCACGTCATAGCTTACGTCGTGGTTCAGCTTGTGCTGGACCAGCACCGCGTCGACATTCTTGTCGATAGCCTTGTCGAGATCAGACTCCACTTTCTTCGCGGTGCTCTCTTCTCCACGGGGCCGTACGCCAATCTCGTTGGCCACAACCTGCGTGCCTGCTGCCGAGCGGGCAATGGACTCTGCCTGTGTCTTATCGTGGTCGGAGGAAACCGTTCCTGAAAGCGTGACCACTCCCTTGTCGCGGTCTTGACTTACCTTCACGTCCTTCAGGCCAGCCTGATCGAGCGCCTGTCGGACGCTGTCAGAAACGTCAGGAGCCTTCGACTGCTGAGTGCAGGCCAGCAATATGGAGACGGCGAGGATCAGCCCAGCGATAGAAACGAGTCTTGATGATTTCATAGTTCTCCTTGTTGGCAATGCTTCGTCATGCAGACTCAATTTGCGCGCCAGCGGCGCCCCATTCCATCAGATAGAAGCCTTAGAACCGCAATCGGAGGAATTGAGGAGAGAACCGAGTTCCGGAGGATTTAGCCTGTATGCGCTGGCGGCCAAGGATGGCTTCCGAACGGTCAAACTGCAAAGGCCCGCAGGGGCCACCGTGTGCAGTCACTCCCCGCAGGGGACACGGCCGCCAGCCGCCTCTGCCGTTTTGCAATCTACCGCGCAGGTGGCCCGGCAGGTATACCGCAGAGTCCTTAGCAGGGACGCATCAGGCGCTTAAGAGACCGGCCTCCCCCGGGAATTAGTCTTACTTTGCGAGTTGAGCGATAAACACTCCGTAGGGCTCGAGTGTCACGACATCGCCCTTTGCAGAAGATTTTGGCGTGGAAAGCAGATTCTTCACAGAAGAGAACCCGTGATGGCTCAACTCAAAGTTCACCTTCTGCGGCGACCCGGACATATTCAGCGCCACCAGCACCACCTGGTCTTTGTAGATCCGCAAGTAGGACAGAACATTCTGGTCGCTATCATTCAGGGGCGTGTAAGTTCCGTCAAGCAGAGCCTGATTCCTGTGGCGGAGGTTCAAAAGCTTTTTGTAGAAGGAGAGTACAGAGTTCGGATCCTTTGCCTCGTCAGCTACGTTGTATGTTTTGTAGGTCGGGGGCACGGGCAACCACGGAGAAGTCTTCGAGAAGCCGGCGTTCTGGCTTTCATCCCACTGCATGGGCGTGCGCTCGCCGTCGCGGCCCTTTTCTTTCGGCCATCCGGTCCGGCCAATCGGATCCTTCACATCTTCCTTCTGGGTCGGAGGTGTCGTCTTCATGCCAATTTCTTCGCCGTAGTACATGATCGGTGTGCCACGCAGTGTCAGATACAGCGCGGCCATTACTTTCGCGATCTGGTCGTTGTGTTGACCGTCTCCGTAGCGGTCATACGAGCGAACGATGTCGTGGTTGCTGACGACGTAAACCGGCCAGCCTCCCGCGCCATCGACGGCGGCAATGTGCTCGCGAAAGACAGGCGCGGAGAATTTCAGTTTGGTGAACATCAGATCCATGGGCATCTGCAGCTCATCGCTGTGGTCGCCATAGTATTGCTTCAATTCTGAGATATCCTTGGTCCAGGTCTCACCGATCAGCACCGCGCCGGTTTCGTCGGCGACGTGGCGCAGTCCGCGCAGGGCATCGTGGACCTCCGGCAGCTTGGTGTTGTAGATACGCTCCTGAAGCGGGTCACCGTAAGCGTTCTTCCCCGAGACTGTGGGATTGTCGCGGAGCTTCGGATCTTCAAAGAGCGTATCCACGGCATCGAGTCGAAATCCGGCGACGCCGCGCTTGTACCACCAGCGGGTCACATCGAACATGGCGTCCTTGACGGCCGGGTTGCGCCAGTTCAAATCCGGCTGCTCCGCATAGAAGAAGTGGTAGGAATACTGGCCGGTTTTGGGGTCAAGCTTCCAGGCGGACCCACCGAATTCCGAAACCCAATTGTTAGGAGGCTGTCCCTTGGCCTTACCGTCGCGCCAGACGTACCAGTCGCGATACTTCGCGGTTTTCGACGACTTCGAATCGATGAACCATTTGTGCTGATCGGAACTGTGATTCACTACGAAATCGAGGATGATGCGGATGTTTCTTTTTCTCGCCTCACTCGCCATAGTGTCGAAGTCGGCCAGCGTTCCATACATGGGATCGATGTTCTCGTAGTCGGAGACGTCGTATCCGAAGTCCACCTGCGGAGAAGGAAAGCAGGGCGTAATCCAGATGGCATCAACCCCCAGATCCTTCAGATAGTCGAGTTTCGAGGTAATGCCCTTCAGATCACCCAGACCGTCGTTGTTGCTATCTTCAAAGCTGCGCGGATAGATCTCGTAGAACACTGCGTGTTGCCACCATTGATGACCTTCGGCGTCCACTGCCTTGTTTGACGTCTGAGCATTAGCGAGCGACCAGAACAACAGCCCCGAGATTAGTACCAGAAGGGTGGTTCTGTTTCTCATGATGAATGACTCCATGGTAAAAGCTGGCTCTGGCAGACTGAATCGGATGATTTTCCAAGCTTTTCAGTGTAGTCCTTTTTGGCTCGCGGGACGCGAACCGCGAATAAAGACGACTCAGGGCTTCCTGAAGTGAATCACTACGTTCTGGTGCAGGTAAGCATCGCCCTGGTTTCCGGGAAACTGAATCTGCAGCCTGGCCTGCTTGGTGAGAATCGCGCCATCCATCGACCCGACCTGTTGCGGATTCCACACTGAAATCTCATACCTCACACCGGAGGCGCCAGAAACATTGAGGGTCAGCTGGTTTCGAGCCGAGTTCCACGATTCAGAGAGGACTCGTAAAGCCCGGCTCGCGCTGCCCAGAGGCGGAAGTTCATTGAAGATTGTCCGCCCGAAATCATTTTTTACTCGAATCACCAGAGTGTTCGGGCCCTCGTGGACTGGAAAGCGCACGAGTACATGTTGGTCGTTGTCGTTCGGCCGGATCTTGAAGGGAAATGGCTCCCCATTCAGCGTCGCGCCGACAATGGTCGTGCGCCAACTGAAGGATGGAGAAAATTCGACCCAGCAATCACCGGTTCCGGTTCGGGTGGTCTCCAGCGCAATGCTGCCGCGCGTCCTGTGATATTGAAAATCGGCGCTCGCCGCTCCCACGCGAACGTTATGAATCCCGAATGACTGCCAGTCCGCGGGAACGTGGGGCGCGAGCGTGATCTGGTGGGCTTGCGCGTCCGTCTGTAATCCGAAGAGCCCCCGCAGAATCGGGCTGACGACCATCGCTGCGGACCAAATTTGGTGGGGTGAACTTGTAGAGAATGACTGGTAGTAGTCGCCCGAAAGAACCTCCGTGAAGTGGCCGAGCGAGCCGTCCAGAGCCAGAAGTGCATTGGCGCGCAGGTTGGAATAGGCGGGCAGGTCGCGGTGATACCGGTACTCTCCCACGGAGGCCCATCCTGTAAATAGCGGCCACACTGCACCGTAGTGATATCCCGAACCATCGTAGTTCTTGGATTGTGAGGAGATGATGCGCATGCCCCAGTCGGTCTGGTGGTCCGCTTCGGAGAGCTGCGTGATCATCTGGTCGGCATGGCTCGCGTCTGGAAGCCCGAACCACATGGGGACCGTGGCCAACACGCTGGCTTCCTCGGCTCGCTGGTTGTCCTGCTTCACGGCGAATGCGTAGATCTTCTTTTCCGGTGACCAGAACGCCTGATCGAGAGCCGGCTTTTGGCGGTCGAACTCCGCCGCAAGCTGTTTGCTGAGGTCGTCCTTACCCAGAAGCCCGGCGAGATTGGAAAGCGCGTGTAAGGCCTCCACCCCGAGGCCGGCCTGATAGTACTCATTCTTTACCGGCAGCAGCGGGCCACCTTCCACCCAACCGTGGCCGACGCCCGCGTTCTGTGCGAAGCCCTGTGCATCGTACGTAGAACGCAGGAACTGGTACGCCCTCCAGAGGTTGTCCCATTTCTCTTGGGCGAAAGCTGTGTCGCCACTCTGGACGACGTAGTCGTTCATGGCAATGATGAAGAGCGGCGTTGCATCGGCCGAAACGTACGGGTAAGGGTAGTCTTTGAACCATGGCACCAGGCTCGCGCTCTGCGAGATTTCATGGGGTACTTTGCCGTCTTTCCTCTGATATTTGCTGATGAAATCAAGCGCAGTGCGGGTGGTTGCGTAGTCGCCTTCCGCGTTCAGAGCAAATGAGGTCCACTCGGAGTCCCGTCCGAAGAACCACGCGAAACCGGGACGCTGGCTGGTGCCCGAAGTCCGGTATCCAGCCACCAAGCCGGTGCCAAGATACGGATTGCTCACCAGACCTTGAATCGTGCTGATGCGTGCCCAGTCGTATGCCTGCTGCAGAGCATCGTCGGGCAGTTCGAGGCTTACCGTGCGTGCGAGGTACTCTCGGTAGAAGTCCGCGGCGGTGAGTTGCAGGTCTTTATAGGACGACAATAAATGCTGATAGGTCTTTTGCGCGTCGGCAGCGCCGGTGATGGAGGCCGATAGCACGACCACCTTGGTCTCTTTGCCTCTCTGCATTACGCCCAGCCGCAATGAGTTCTCATCTGCGGAAGAATAGTTCGTCTGGTAAGCGAGGTGAGCATCCTGCGCCGTGGGAGAGCCCACGAGTGCGGCGAATTTTCTGGTCTCTTCTCCAAAGACGACCGCCTGCAGTTTGGTGTCCCACTGAATGTACGTGCCCCCCAGCGCGGCCGGCCATTCCAGTTGGAAGTCGCCCACAAAGGCGGCCTCAATTTCGAGAGGCTGCTCCGTTTCCACGTCGAGCAGCACCACGGCGCCCGGCTCGTTTACGGGGACAAAGATTGTCTCCCGCACTCGAAATGAATCTCCTGCGTAAAGGATCGTGGCCGACTCGGGACGGACGGTCAGCGTACGGGAGAGGCTCTCCGCGGGCAGGGCACGGTCTCCTACATGGAACGTCAGGTGGAAGTCGCGGAAAATCTTCAGGGGATAGACCCAGGCTTCGAATCGCCCGGTCTCGTTGCCAAACAAACCTGCGCGGGTGCCGACGATCGGAAGAAATTCCCATGTGCGGACTGTCCGCGAAAGTTCCAACGGCTTCGGCGATTGCTGCGCGCTTAGAACAGGTGCTATGGTCAGCGCGATCAGGATCGTCTGCAAGACACGCGTGACTAAGGTTCGGCGCGGGTGTCGAGCAAAACCGAGATTCCTCGCTTCGCTCGGAATGACAACCCTTTGTAATGGATGGCAAACGGGAGCAATCGGAACCCCTGCCACGCCGGAACTTGCAAAGTCGCGGTTCACTGAATATAAGAAAGGCAGGGGCGAATTTTAGCACGACCCGAGCGGGCCAGGTAGCAACCTCTTGTTCCCTTCACGCCGCGTCTTTCTGAAATCTCTGAGCCGGTCGGCCCTCGTGCTTTCACTTGAGAGCCTGCTGAGCCTGGCTTGGCCGCGCTGGTCGCGAGCGGATACCGAAGCGAACCAGAAAAATGATCCCAAGAAAGAAGAGCCGAATCCTCCGGGCAACGATGTCGGCGTAACCTTCGTCAATGTTGCTCGCGAGTCGGGGCTGAACGCGAAAACCATCTTCGGCGGCGAGCACAAGAACAAGTATCTGCTGGAGACCACGGGCTGCGGCGTTGCTTTCTACGACTACGACAATGACGGATGGCTGGATATTTTTCTGGTCAACGGTTCGCGGCTTGAAGGCTTTCCTGCCGGCAGCGAGCCGACCTCGCATCTTTTCCGCAACAATCGTGACGGCACCTTTGCTGACGTGACGGCGAAGTCCGGACTGGCGCATTCCGGCTGGGGGCAAGGCGTGTGCGTCGGCGATTACGACAACGACGGATGGGACGATCTGTTCGTCACCTACTTCGGCAAGAACGTTCTTTACCACAACAACGGTGACGGCACTTTCACCGATGTGAGCCAGAAGGCAGGCGTAGCGGGCAAGGGCACGCGCTGGAACACGGGTTGCGCATTTGTCGACTATGACCGCGATGGACGCCTCGATCTGTTCGTGGCGAACTACATTGACCTCGACCTGGCGACGGCGCCGGTACCTGAGTCTGGTCCCTGCCTCTACAAAAGCGTGATGGTGGCATGCGGGCCGCCAGGATTGCAGGGCGGCAAGAACATCCTGTATCACAACAATGGCGATGGCACGTTCACTGATGTTTCTGAAGCCGCAGGCATCTTTCGCGCCAACGGAACCTACGGACTCGGCGTACTCACGGCGGATCTCGACAACGACGGCTGGCCTGACATTTATGTGGCCAACGACTCCACCGCCAGCGCGCTCTATCACAACAAGAAGAATGGAACATTCGAGGACATCGCGATCGAAGCCGGCTGCGCGCTTAGTCCGGATGGGAAGCCACAAGCGGGCATGGGAATATCGGCCGCCGACTATGATCTCGACGGCAACCTGGATCTGGTAAAGACAAATTTCGCGGGCGACACTCCTTCTCTCTATCACAACCAGGGCGGGGGCAGTTTCGAAGACACAACCTTCACCGCCGGGTTAGGCGCTCACACCCAATATTTAGGCTGGGGCTGCGGCTTCTTCGATTTCGATAACGACGGCTGGCCCGACATCCTGATCTGCAATGGGCATGTGTATCCCGAAGTTGAGCAACTGAAGACCGAGGCTGGATACCCACAACGTAAGTTGCTCTATCGAAACCTGCGCAACGGCCATTTTGCAGACATTTCTTTGCAAGTGGGGCCCGGGATCTCCGATCCAGTTGCAGCCAGAGGCTGTGCCTTCGGCGACTTCGACAACGATGGCGACATCGACGTGGTCGTCAACACGGTCAACGACTATCCCCAACTCCTGCGTTGCGATTCGAAGCTGGATAACAACTGGATCAAGGTGCGCACCATTGGCACGAAATCGAATCGTAGCGGGATCGGCGCGCGCCTGACATGTGTTACGCAGGTCCCGGGGGAGTCGAAGCGGCATCGTCAGATCGACGAAGTCCGCAGCGGCGGTGGCTATATTTCGCAGAATGATTTGCGCGTTCACTTTGGAGTGGGGAAAGCGGAGAAGGTTGATTTGCTTGAAATCCTCTGGCCCAGCGGACAGGTCGACACGCTTAAAGACATCAAGGTAAACCAGCTCGTCTTCGTGAAGGAAGGCGAGGGAATCACGCGCATTATGCAGTTCACGCGAGGCGCCAAATCGAGCAAGTAGTTCCAGCCGCCGTACTGGGTTATCTCCCCTCTAAAAAGCTGAATTATGTTTTTGACAAATCCACAAGCACTGCACCAATGGCGTTTGATGTAACATTTGCCGAGGAATTTGCGGATGCTATGCTACACGTTCTAGGTTGGTTCGTGATTGCCGTTGTCGTCGCCGTTACGGTCGTCAACGCCGCATTAATGCTTGCCTCGCCCCGGGCTTGGTTTCGATTACCGGAGTGGTTTCCGGGCAGGGGTTCAATGACCGAACATAAGTACGGAAGCGGTTTGGGTGCCATTGAAACCCGGATTGCAGGTGGGATGATGGTAGCGGCTATCCTTTGGGTTTTATATGACTCGCTCTTGAGATCACGATAATCTCGGTCGACGCCTAGCGCTCGTCAGGTTCTTGTGTTCTCCGCTTTCCTGTCCTCTTCTGCGGCGGCTTGACCTTGAGCACGTCCGCTATCATAGTCGTTTCGCCCTTAGTGAATCGGAGTTCCAGAGCCCTCTTTGATGATGTGGATCTGATCCACACTCAGACCTGCAAAACGCTCCAGTAATCCACTCGGCCAACGAATTTCCGCCCAATCAATCTTGGTGGCGACACCGGAGCCAAAGTGCACCCGCATATCGCTGTTTGAACTGTAGCTGGAGCCGCTACGGACCTCATCGACCAGGGTTCTCGATGCCGTTTTCACCCGAATCCGGGCTCCGATGCCGTCTCGATTCGATTTCGTACCTACAGTGTGAATCGCGATCCAATGGTTTGGAGTTCGAATCTGGTTCACCAGCAGGCTGGGTGCGGCGTTCATGTTGCTGACGACGGCCGATATCCTGCCGTCATTCCAGAGATCGCCGACCGCCACGCCACGCGACGAAGCCGCCGCCGTGATGCCCGCGCCTGCGTTCGCGGAAATATCGCTGAAGGTCCCGTCTCCGTTGTTGTGATACAGAATGCGCGGCTCTTTGTAGCTGCTGCCCAGATGCTGGCTGTCCACCTCGGGATAGACGTGGCCATTTACCAAAATCAAATCAGGCCAGCCGTCGTTGTCGAAGTCGAAGAACATCGTGCCCCAGCCCAGATACTGCGTGTAGAGCCCCAGGCCCGCGGCAGCCGTAGCGTCGGTGAAGGTTCCGTCGCCGTTGTTGCGATACAAGGTGGAGGTGTCATCGGAAAAGTTGGTCTTGAAGATGTCGAGATGGCCGTCGCCGTTGTAGTCGGCGATGGTCGATCCCATGCCCGCCTGCTCACGGCCGTCCTCGTTGAACGCGGCTCCGGCGGTGACTGCGACGTCGGTAAAGGTCCCGTCGTGATTGTTGTGGTAGAGAATGCTGGGCGTGCTGTCGCAGGCGATATAGATGTCCGGCCATCCATCCTCGTCGAGGTCAAGAGTCGAGACGCTGAAGGCGTAGTGCCCGTCGGTCTGGTCGACGCGCGCCTTCTTCGTGACGTCTTCAAAGCTGCCGTCGCCGCGATTGTGATACAGAATATTCTTCGCGCCGGGGAGCCCACGCGGACCGCACATGACCGGAACTCCCTTCCAGATACATGTCGCCCGCTCGCCCGGTGCAGGGGCCGATGCGAGGTCAAAGTCCACGTAGTTGGACACGATCAGATCGAGACGGCCGTCGCGATCGTAGTCGACAAACGCGCAGCCCGTGCCCCACGCCTTTCCTGATCCCGCAACGCCAGCCTTATCGCCGACCTCGGTGAAGACTCCGGTCTGATTGTGATATAGCCGGTTCTTGCCGTAATAGGTGACGTAGAGGTCTTCCCATTCGTCGTTGTCGTAGTCGCCGACGCAAACGCCCTGTCCCCAGCCGCTTGCGTTGAGGCCCGCTTTAACCGTCACGTCTGTGAAGGTTCCGTCATGGTTGTTGCGATAAAGGTGGTTGGTCGGAGCCTGTCCTGAGGGAAACCCTTCGAGTTTGGTGCCGTTCACAATAAAAATATCAGGCCAGCCGTCGTTGTCATAGTCGAAGATCGCCACGCCCGTCCCCGTGGTTTCAATGATGTATTTCTTGGTATCGACGCCACCGAAGATGTTTTGCATGGTCAGGCCGGCTTTTTCGGCGATGTCGGTGAAGTTAGCGATCGGGGCCTGGGCCGGCGGCGCTGGTGCCTTGGATTGCTGGGCGCGCAGAACTAACGCGACGAAAAGCAGTGTCGCGACGAAGGCCGGGCTGCGAGAGAAACGATACGCGGAAGCTGAGGAGGAAACTCTCGAAGGCATGACCCAGGTTGCAATGGTAGGGGTGTTGTCGGCGATGGGTCAAGCCCTGAAGCTTCTGAGGCGAACAAGAGACAGCGCAGTCGAGCTTCGCTCGACCAGACAGCCGAGGGCGGCTGTCTCCACATGGTCTGTGCCGGTGACGGCAGCAATGTTGCGACCTTGAGACGGACACAACCTCAGTCGTCTGCTCACTAGCGCTTCCGCGACGCCGACGTAGGTGTCGGCGCTTCCATAGTAGAACAAGTACTTGTCGCCCTTCTGCACCATGCCTTCGACGAACACCACGTTCGGAACCTGGCCGACTTTTTCCCACTCCTTTTCAGGAGCAAAGATCGGTTTCTCGCTGCGCGAGATCAGGCGGCGCAGATCATGGCGATCATACACGGCTACCCCGGTCCGGTATACCAACTTGTCATCGGCACCGCTATAGATCAGGACGATTCCATTGGGTGTGAGTATGGGTGCTGGTCCGGGCTCCGCCACGCGCGAGTCGAACTGGCCCGGCCGCACAGGCAGAACTGGCATCTCCGTCGCTTCTGTCCAGTGAAGAAGATCTGTCGACGATGCCAAACCCCCCTGGTCCTTGTTATCGGCGCTCGTGCCCAGGAAGTACATCCAGTATTTGCCGTCAATCTCTTCGGGAACGATGGCGCCGGACTTGGTCCACTTCACATTCCAGTTTCCCTTGTTGGCGGGGATGATCACTCCCTTGCGCTCCCAGTGAATCAGATCCTTTGAGGTCGCCAGACAGAGCTGCGCGTCCTTATTGTTGTACCCGGTATAGGTCAAATAATACGTATCGCCGAACTGAACGAGGCGAGGGTCTTCTACTCCTCCCTCTTTCTCATAGTCCGTGGACGGCGACAATACCGGTTCGTCGCGGCGCGTGAAGTGGACTCCGTCCGTGCTATCGGCATAGCCGAGTCGCGAGATCCCTCCCTTGTCCTGGGCCCGGTAGAGCATGACGATCTTGCCGTCACGCATGACCACGGCGGGGTTGAATGTCCCTGCCGACTCCCATCCGTCTCCGCGGGGAGCAATCACGGGAGTCTCGGACACCCGGCGCCAGGCTCCGAAGGGCAGACTCCCGCTACCCGGGAACTTCAGCGCCAGCAGGAAGACAACGGACTGGAGTAGGACTCTTTTGTGGATTGCAGCGATCATCTTGAAGCGATCATTGCGAAGCTCGCGATCTTTTTCGTATCCGGTCGTATCCGGCAAGCAGTCCGGAAAAGAGAAAACGGCAGGGCCGACCCCCTGCCGTTTCGTACGAATCCAGATCCTGCACTACTTCTTGTTGACTGCCTTCTTGAGTTCAGCCCCAGGGGTAAACTTCGCGACTCTGCGGGCAGCGATCTTGATAGTGGCGCCCGTCTGCGGGTTGCGCCCGTTCCGCGCCTTTCTCTGCGAAACTGAGAAAGTGCCGAAACCTATCAAAGCCACCCGATCTCCTTTGCGGAGGGAAGCGGTGATGCTGTCCACGGCGGTATCAATCGCAGTTGTAGCCGCTGCCTTGCTGATTTCGCAAGCGCCTGCGATCTTGTCAACGAGATCGGCCTTGTTCATGAGTCTCTCCTCGCAGGTCTCTTTGGGCCCAGCCCGCACCCGAGCCAGCAAGCTGTGGCGATGTTGGGAAACCTGACGGCTCGTATTCTCCTCCCTCTTTGGCGAATGTCAACTGTGAAAATCCGCACCGGAAGCCTGTTTTGCACTCACTAGGCCCGAATTGGAGCTTTGGAAGCAGGTTTTGCCGGGCCGCCGATCATGTTTGGCGCTCCTTGGCACAAACCGGCTCGATGAAGCGTTTTCCTACGCTCTCCACAACGACGGAGGCTGGTTCACAGGATGTACACAGGCAGACTGGTTTTCAGACTTGCATGGAGTTGACCCTCCGGTGCAAAGTCAAACAGGGAAACATTCCTTTGGATTTGGAGAAAACGATTCGGGTGATTAAGGCTCCTGCAGAAATTTGCCCGGTATGCGCCGGCACAGGCTGGAAAACGGTTCCGGACGACCCGAATACGCCCGGTCACAAGAAAGACCGCAGGGTGACGCGCTGCGACTGCCAGCTGCGCGCCCGAGGACAATCGTTGCTGGTAGCGGCTCACATCCCGCGACGGTATGAGCATTGCGAACTCGCCAGCTACACACCAGATTTTCCCGGAGCCCATCCGTCGCTGGGCCTTGGCCATCTTACTGCTTCCAAGTTTGTCGAGGAATACGACCCAAGCGACGGCACCGGGCTTCTGATCATCGGCAAGATCGGCACGGGCAAGACTCATCTCGCCGTTGGCATCATCAAGGAGCTGATCCTGAGTAAGGGAATCTCATGCCTGTTTTACGACTATCGTGAGCTGCTCAAAGAGATTCAGAACTCGTACAACGCTGCGGTTCAAACCACGGAGCTGGATGTGCTCCGTCCCGTCTTTGAAACCGACGTGCTCGTGCTCGACGAGTTAGGCGCCGTCAAGCCCACCGAATGGGTGTGGGACACCGTCAGCCTCATTCTCAACTCGCGCTACAACGACAATCGCACCACCATTATTACGACAAACTTCGAGGATCAGCCTGCAGCCGGCGTTGCGATCTCGCTTTCTGCCGCACGGGCCGCCACTCGCGGCGAAACCCTGGGCGATCGCATCGGCGAGCGTATGCGCTCCCGCTTGCACGAGATGTGTCGCATCGTAACCCTTGACGGCACCGACTTCCGGCAAAAACTCCGCAGCGCCAGCTACCGCTGAGAAAGGTTCGCTCAGTTGTCGCGCAACTCCATCAGTGGGAGCCTGATGAGCAGCACGGTGAAAAGTCTAGCCGTATATGGCGCGCTATGCTTCGGCGTCGGAATTGCCGCTCTTGGCTCACATTCGACTCTGGCTTTGGTCCGTGCGGTCCAGGTACTACATTCGGCACATTTCTGATGTGGCTCGGATTTGCAAGTATTCTCGGTGGGGCATGCATGATGATTGGCGCGATTCTTGAAGCCGCGTTCGGTCGCAGTAAGAAGGGTTAGGGTCAATCCGCATCCGTTATAGGGCTACATCCTGATCTGCCCCGCCGACGCGTTTCACACTACAATCACCTCGTGCTGACTGAGCGCCTGGAATTCGTTCCCGAACGCGATTCCGCGACCTTTGCCGGCGTTCCGGCCGCGTCCGCCGTCTTTCTGCTTCGTGGCAAGGACGCTCAATCCGAACCTTACGTCAGCAAGACTGCCAACCTGCGTCGGCGCCTCCAGCGCCTGCTTGGTCCGGTCGAGGAGCGCACCCGGAAGCTGAACCTGCGCGATCGCGTTCGCACGATTGAGTACACACTGACTGGCTCTGAGTTCGAATCTGGTTTCGTTCTCTACCAAGTCCTGCGCGAAGCCTTTCCCAAGACCTATCAGAATCGCCTGCGCTTTCGCTTCGCTCCCTTGGTAAAGCTGCATCTTGAGAACGAATATCCGCGCGCCTCGATCACGACCCGGCTCGGCCGGTTGAACAGGCGCTCGTTTTACTATGGTCCCGTTCCTTCACGCCCCCCGGCGGAGAAATTCAGGAACGACCTCCTCGCCT
>Ga0066710_100000053_pt1 | contig 42861 bp, 42 predicted proteins | sample GraSoiAngelo_159_FD_79666 | JGI IMG/M metagenome (GOLD analysis project Ga0066710, IMG submission 79666) | Grasslands soil microbial communities from the Angelo Coastal Reserve, California, USA - 14_1009_16_40cm | ecosystem: Environmental > Terrestrial > Soil > Grasslands | place: USA... | reverse complement strand
TCATGGCGTAACTCAGGACGCCCTGGGCCCAGGCGTTTTTCACGCGGTCGGCGAAGGCGTCACCTTCGAGCCAGGTGAAGGTCGCGCGAATGCCCCGTCCGGGCACCGCGCTGAGCGTGTGCGTCTCGCCGACCGGGATCGATTTGTAGTCGTGCCCGAAGAGCACGGCGCCGCCCGGGCGGAGATAGTTGGTGACGTCGAGCCCGTCCGAGAGGACGCGGTCGCCGTCGCGATCGGTGTCCGCGGTGGTGATCGTCACCGACTGCACGCCGTCGCCCGCCGCAGCGCCTTCGATCGCGCACATCATCGTCTTGAGCATCGCCGCGACCGTCCTTTCACGATCAAGCTCCGCTCGGCGTGGACGACCCATAGGTATCGGCAACTAGAGGCCGGCGGCCACCGAGAAACGGCCCCGAGAACGGCCCCCACGGCCGCGCGAAACGGCGGAAAGCGATAGTAGACGGCGATACGAGTGAAAGAAAAACCCCCTCGGAAGTACGTGACTTACCGAGGGGGTCGGTCAACGGCGACGCTTTGTAAGGGCCGCGCTCTCCCAGCTGAGCTATCCGCCCTGTACCTCGAGATCAGCGAGCTGCGGAACGGTCGCCTATCGTAGCACTCCGCGGGGACCACAGCGGCGTCGTGAAGGGGAGTCGGCGCGAGACGCGCTTTACCGAGCGGACACGCTTCGCTGGTCGTGGTCGTGCTGCCAGGTCGGATCCGCGACGTGGCGGAGCTCGTGGGCCAGGCACTCGTAGTCGCCGTCAGCGCAGTAGACCTCGATGCGGCCGTTCGGGTAGCGCACGGTGCAGCCGCGATTGTTGTTCCCACTGGCCGCGCAGACGTGGCGCACGTCACCGATATAGAGCGTGACGGGGCCGTTCTTGTAGCCGACGAACGGCGCGGTCGAGCATCCGACGATCAGGACGGCAAGCCCGCTCATCGCGGCGATCAACAGGGTCCGCATCGTGACAAAGGTACGCATCGTGACCATGGAGTGCAGCACGAAGGGTGCCAGCGGGCGATGGGCTCGAAACACCGGTGAGCACGCGAGTTATCGCGACGGAGCCGCGCGCCATGCCGGACCAGGCTGGCACGCCAGGTGACAAATAGCGAGAGGCCGTGTAGGGGAGCGCGTTCAGGCGCGCAGCCCGAGGGCGGCCAGACGCTCGCGGGTCGGCACGCCGTCGGCGTCCCATCCGCGCAGCGTGTAGTACTCGTCGAGCATCGCCGCAAGCTCCGCCGGCGGGCAGTGCATACCGGCCGAGGGCCCGTCGGGGATCGGCTCGTGCATGACTTTCCACGGCAGCACGTCCTGGGCGCGGCGCACGCCTTCGCGCACGTTGAACAGGCGCTCGAGATTGATGATGCGCTCGCCCACGCGCTCGAGCTCCTCGACCGTCACGTCCCAGCCGGTGACCGCGCGGACCATCGTCGCGTACGGGTCGCCGACGAAGAGGCCAAAGCCGCGCTCGGAGGTGAAGCGGCACATGACGAGCGAGTCGCCGAGCGCCGTGAAGTGCTGGCTCCGGACGGCGAACAAGGGCTTCCCCGACGTCCCACCGCGGTCGAAGCCCGGGGCGTACTGCGGTGTGGGGCGCGTGTCGTGATGGCTTCCGCCGCGGGTCGCCGTGGCGTAGCCGATCGAGAGCCCCTTGAGCGCGCGCGCCGAGTGGGCGGGCAGCTCGAGCCCCTTGACCGCGTAGACGAGCCGCGTCGCCTCCGGATGCACGGACGCGGCAAGCCGCCAGGCGCCCTCGGCCAGGCGGGCGCCGAATCCCTCGCGTCGGGCGGTCATCTCGACGAGCCGGAGCATGCCGCGCCAGTCGCCCCAGCCGAAGGGCACGCCGACCTCGCTCTTGTCCAGCCAGCCGCGCTCCAGCGCCTCCGCGACGAAGGCCAGCGTGACGCCGAGCGAGATCGTGTCCATCCCGAGCAGGTCGCAGAGGTCGTTGGCGAGGATGAGCGCCTCGGGGTTCGAGATGCCGAGCATCGGGCCGAGGGCGAAGATCGTCTCGTACTCGGGCATCTTCGCCTTCGTGCCGGCGAACTCACCGTCGGTGATCGCGTACTGCTTGCCGCAGGCCACCGGACACTTGAGACAGGTCGTGTCGCGGTCGTGATAGTGAAGCTTCATCTCCTCGCCGCCGACGGCCCGCGCCTCCGCGAACGTCTCCTGGCGCAGGTTGTAGGCGCCGAGACCGCCGAGCGCGTTGATCGGGCCGACGAGGAACGGCGTGCCGAAGGTCGTCAGCGCCTTGGTCCCGGTCTTGAGCGGCTCGCGCGTCTCCTCGACGAGCGCCTTGAGCGCCCCGGCGTCGGCGACCTCGGTCTTGCGCGCACCCCGCACCACGACGGCCTTGAGGTTCTTCGAGCCGAGCACGGCGCCGATGCCGCCGCGCCCCGACACGCCCTCGCGATTCTTCCAGTAGTGGGCCATCGCCGCGAAGCGCACGCGGTGCTCGCCCGCCGGACCGATCGCGATCGCGTCGGCGTCGGCGCCCTCGGCGGCGACCAGGGCGTTCACGGCCTCGCGGGTCGTCGTGCCCCAGAGCTCGGCCGCCGGCTTCACCGTGGCGCCCGTCTCGGTCACCGAGAGGTAGGCCGGCGCCGCCGCGCGGCCGGTGATCACCACCGCGTCGAAGCCCGTGCGCTTGAGCGTCGCCGGGAAGCGACCGCCGAAGGTCGAGTCGAAGAAGAGACCCGTCAGGGGCGACTTGGTCGCGACGCAGGCGCGGCTGTTGCCGGGCACCGTCGTGTCGGTGATCGGCCCCACGCTGAAGACGACCGCATTGCCGGGCGCGAACGCGTCGGTCCCGGCCGGGACGTGATCATAGAGCACGCGCGCGGCCAGGCCGTTGCCGCCCAGCAGCCCTCGGGCGGTCGGTTCGTCGAGCGCCTGCAGGCGCGTCGTCCCCGCCGCCAGATCCACGAACAGGAGACGGCCGCCATAGCCCTTCACCGCCCGAGATCCCTCAAACCCTTGCGGGCCCTTTCGAGCAACTCGGCGGGCACGCCCGTCTGCGCCAGGAGCTTCTTGTACACGACCTCCGCCGCGTCGTTCTGCTTGAGCGCGGTGAAGCAGGTCCCGGCGCCGAGCAGGCCGAGCCGGCCCGCCTGCGAGTCGGGCGCGACATAGGCCGCCGTCATGAAGTACTCGGCGGCGGCCATGTTGTCGCCCTCGCCCTGGTAGGCCTCGGCGATCCCGCCGGCGGCGGCGGCGACCACGGCCTTGTCATCGGCGCGGACGAGGCGATCGAGCACGCCGCGCGCTTCACCAAAGCGCTTTTCCTGTGTCAGCAGACGCGCGTAGCCGAACGCGACCTCCGGGGGAAGGTTGGACGCGCTCGCGTCCTTGACGGCGCGCGTGTAGGCATCGAGCGCTCCGGCGCGGTCGCCGGCCGCCTCGCGCGCGCGGGCCAGGGCGAGCCAGGCGCGCGGCGCGCGCGGGTCGCTCGGAGAGGTCGCGACGAACTGCTCGAGCACCGGCCGAGCGGCCTCGGGCCGTCCCGTCTCCACCTGCGCTTCGGCGAGCGTGACCCTGGCCGGCTCGAGGAACGGGCTCGTCGGATAACGCTTCTCCATCAGCGTGTACGCTTCGGCCACGATGGGCCACTCCGACGCCGCCGCCGCGCCGGCGCCGACGCGCTCGAGCGCATCGTCCGTCGCCTCGTCGGACGGAAATTCGTCGGCGAGCCGCTTGGCGGTCGCCAGCGCACCGCGCCAATCCTTCTCGTCGACGGCGATCGCGGTCAGAACGTAGAGCAGTCGCGGCGCCGCGCGTCCCTTCGGAGCCAGGCCGAGTGCCGCGAGCGCAGGCTGCTTGAAGTCCGTCGACGCGCCCCCCTGAAAGGCGACCACCGCCAGCCCGTAGCCGGCGACGGCCGCGACCTCCGCCGTGCCCCCGTCGCGCGCCTCGGTGAGCTTGGCCGCCGCAGGCTCCCACTGGCCCTGGGCGAGCGCCGCTGCGCCCAGGCCCAGCGCGGCCAGGGGGCCGACACCCTCGACTTGCGCCTGCGTGAAGGCGCCGGCCGCCTCGACGGGGCGTCCGCCGGCGAGGAGCGCGGCGCCGAGCGCGGCCTGAGCCCGGCCGAGGAGCGGCGGGAACGGGGACCGCCTGATCCAGTCGCGGAGCGCAGCCTGGGCGCCGGCCGCGTCACCCATGCGCAGCGTGAGGATCGCGCGATTGAGCCGGGCGAATTCCGTCCGCGGGGAGCGGGGAAACGCCGTGATGACGCGCTCGAGGAGCTGCCGCGCCTCCTCGCGATCGGCGTCGTTGCGGAGCGCCAGCTCCGAGGCGAGCTCGAGCGCATCGGGGGCGCGCGGATCACCCGGGAGGGCCTGGGCGAACTCCAGGAATTCGCGGCGCGCGTCGTCGAGACGGTCGTGCCGCAGCAGGGACCACGCCAGGCCGAGCCGCGCGGCCGGCACCTGGGCGTGGCTCGGGAACTCGACGAGCACGCGGCGGAAGAGGGCGGCGGCGCCGACGTGCTCACCCGCATAGTACGCGGCCTCGCCTCGCAGCATCAGCGCGGCGACGCGCGCGTCGGGCACCGTGGCGGCGGAGACGACGCCGGCGAGGTCGCGTGCAGCCTGGGCGAACTCGCGCAGCTCGAAGTTGGTCTGGCCCAGGCGATACGCCGCGTACCAGCCGGTGGCGCTGGTCGGTTCCATGCGCTGCGCCAGCTCGTACTGCGTGCGCGCGTCGTCGCGGTTGCCCGCAAGCCGATATCCCTCGCCCTTCAGCAGGAGCACGTACGCACGGAGGCTGGTCGTGAGCGAGGCGCCCAGCAGCTCCTGCGTGAGCGCCGGCACATCGGCCGGTTTCTTGGCGTCGATGAGGGCGCGCGTGAAGCGGATCTGGAGCGGCACGACCAGGGGCGAGCGCCGCGTTTCCAGGCCGCGAACCATGGTCTTTGCGGTGTCGGGATCGGACGGGAACAGGGCGAGCGCGAGCCCCGCCTCGACCCAGGGGCGCTCGGGGCCGCCGCTCTTCGGCGAGGCCAGATACGCGCGAAACGCGGTCACGCTCTCCGGGTAACGCTCGGCCGCGAGACTCCACCAGCCGAGCCGCGCCCAGCCCGCTTCGAGCAGCGGGTGCGGCCCGCCCTGCACGAACTGATTGAGCTCCTTGATCGCCCGCTCGTGCTGGCCGACACGCCCCAGCGCCTCGCCGAGCCAGAACGAGACGTCGCGCGTCAGTGCGGCCGGTACGCCGCGGGACACGAGCGCGGTCCATGCGGCGACGGCGTCGTCGTGGCGACCGAGCGCGTAGTTGGCGAGCCCCAGACCGTGTCGGGTCCAGGCCTCCAGCGCGAACGGCGACGACGTCAGGAACTGCGTGAAGGTGTCGCGCGCGCGAGTCATGTCGTTGAGGCGGAGCGCCGTCCAGCCGCTCGAGTGCATGCTCCACACCGCGAACTCCGAGGTCCTCGGGCCGCGGGCGACCTGACGGAAGAGCGTGTCAGCCTGCTGGAACCGATCGAGCCGGTAGTACGTCTCGCCGAGCCAGTACCGCGCCTCCGTCAAGAGATCGCGGTCGGATCCGCGGCGCACCGCCGCCTCGAGGTCCTGCGCTGCTTCGTCGAACTCGCCCTTGGCGTAGTGGACGCGGCCGCACTCGAGGGCTTTGGACACGATCCCGAACGCCGCTCCGACGCAGGGGAGCGCGCCCGGCGGCGCGAGAGGGGCCGTCGGCTTGGCGGCGGCCGGTACCAGAAGGGGCGCCAGCGGCAGCGCCGGCAGGTCCGAGGGCGACGGCGGCAGCGGCAGGTCGGCGGCCGCGATCGGCGGCTTTTCGATGGGCGCCTCGGCGAACGGCACGAGCGTCGCCAGGTCGGGCGGCGGCGGCGCCAGCGGCAGGACCGTCGCCGCCGGCACCGCGCGCGGCAGGGCGACGAGCGTGGCGAGCAGGAGGAGCGCGAGCGGGCGTCGCGTCACGACCGCTTCTCGGTGCCCACGCCGGATTTCGGAAGCTGCTGCCTGACCGCGGCCGCACGGTCGCGCGCCCAATTGCGCAGGGTCGCGTCCGGGCACTTGCTGGCGACGGAATCGTACGCGGTGAGGGCGGCGCGCAGCTCTCCAAGCTGCTCGCGCGCGAGACCGAGACCGGCGAGGGCGCGATAGCGGTCACCGGCGCCGAGGTTCTTCACACCGCCGACGGCCTCGAACGATTTCGCCGCTTCTTTGAAGCGGCTGAGCTTCAGCTCCGACTCGCCCTCCAGCAAGAGCGCCTCGGCCTTGACGGCCTCCTCGCTGCTCGCCGCCGCCGACTTGGCCTGCGCCGCGGCGTCCGCCCACTTCTTGCTGTTGAACGAGGTCTTCGCCAGCTCGAGGGCGGCCTTGTGTGCGAGCGGGTGGCTGGGGAATTCCTTGCGAAGCCGTGCCCAGGCGACCTGCTGGTCTTTGAGCTGCCCGGTCCGGCCCGCGATCGCGCCGGCGTCGTAAAGAGACTCCGCGGTCCGCGACGACTGCATCAGCTCCTTGTATTCGCTCTGCTGCTGGGCGCGAGTCCCGGACTTGGCGACCGTCCCGGTGATCGTCTGACGCGCGGCTCCCGCCATCACGTGGGACGGATATGCCGCCACGAACGCCTTGAGGTCGGCGACACCCGCGTCCCGCTCGCCCATGGCCACACGTGTCGAGCCGAGCACGTACTGCGCGTCCGGGACGAGCTTGTGCTTGGGATACTTCGTCGCGAACCCCGTGAGCAGCGGCAGGGCCTCGGCGTAGCGCTTGAGCTCGAAGAGCGTCTGCGCGAGATAGAAGGTGGCGGACGGCGCCTGCGTGTGCTCGGGCCAGGCCGCGAGCAGGTCGCGGAACGCTTTGATCGCGAGCTCCGGCCGCCGCAGCTCGAGCTCGCACAGGCCAAGGCCATAGAGCGCCTCGGAGGCGAGCGGCGACGCCGCGTCTTTCTTGATCACGTCGTCGTAGGCGGCGCGCGCCGCGGCGAATTGCTTGACGCGGTAGAGCGCCTCGGCTTCCCAGAAGCGTCCCTCGAGTTGCTCGGCGGGGAGCGTCGCGAGCGGGCGCAGACGACGAAACGCCTCGAGCGCCGAGTCCGCGTCGCCGAGCGCCAGCCGCGAGCGCCCCAGAAGGAGCATGGCCGACGACATCCGGGTGTCGCTCGGGTACTCGACCACGAAGCGCTCGAGGGCCCGGCGCGCAATCGGGTACAGCCCATCGGCGAATGCCCGCTCGCCGACGAGCCACAGCCGTTCGGCCTCGTCGAGGGCGAACGCGGACGAAGCGGGGAGGCCGACCAGCAGAATCGACGCCAACGCCGAGGCGGAAATCAGGCGGCGCGTCATGATGACAACTCATGTTAGCACGCTTGTGGTACGGTCTCAGCGTGGCTCTGTGCGTGTTCGATCTCGATCACACCCTCATCCAGACGCCCCTCGATCTCGCCGCAATGGCGGTCGACATGCGGGCGCTCATCGAGGGATCCAGCGGCCCCCTGCCGCGCCGTGACGAGCGCTACCGCGTGGGCGAGCTGATCGCGTACTGCCGGGCGCAGGCCCCGGCGCTGGAGGCCCCCGTCTGGGACGTGGCGCTCGATCACGAGCGGCGTGCGATGGAGGTCGCCGCGCTCGAGCCCGGCGCGCTCGCGGCGGTCGCGGGAGCCCGCCGCGCCGGGTTCGCGACGGCGATCTGGACGAACAACGCTCGCGAGCTCACGATGCCGGCGCTCGAGCGCCTCGGCCTGACCGGCGAGCTCGACCTGGTCGTCACGCGCGACGACATGCGGGCGCTCAAGCCCGACCCGGACGGATGGCGGGTCATTGCGGACCATTTCCGGCTCGCCTCGTCTCCCGCTACCCCTCGCAAGCGGTTCGGCCCTCACGACGCGGTCGTCGTCGGCGATTCGTGGGTCGACGGGGTCGCCGCGGCCGCGGCGGGCGTTGCGTTCGTCGCCTATCGCGCCCGGCAGGCGGATCTCGATCGCTGGCGAGTGACGCCGATCGCCCACCTCGCCGACCTGGCGCTCCTCCCGGCCTGGCTCGAGAGTCGAGGCAACGGGCGGCCCTAGCGTGGACCTCTTCGGCGAGCCCGAGCGCGGCGCGGTCGCCAGGCGGACGCCGGCGCCCCTGGCCGATCGGCTCCGACCGCGGTCGCTCGACGAGATCGTGGGCCAGGAGCACCTCCTGGGGTCCGGGCGCGTGCTCCGCGCCGCGATCGAGACCGGCGAGCTACACTCGATGATCCTCTGGGGCCCGCCGGGCTCCGGCAAGACGACCCTCGCGTCCTTGATGGCAAGCGTGACCGGCGCCCGCTTCGTCGCCTTCTCGGCGGTCCTGTCCGGCGTCAAGGAGATCCGCGAGGTGATCGCCGAGGCGGAGCGCGAGCGCGCTCGCCGCGGGATGCGCACGATCCTCTTCGTCGACGAGATCCATCGCTTCAACCGGGCCCAGCAGGACGCCTTCTTGCCCCACGTCGAGAAGGGCACGATCGTCCTCGTCGGCGCGACCACCGAGAACCCGTCCTTCGAGGTGAATTCGGCGTTGCTCTCGCGGTGCCGGGTCTACGTCCTTCAGGCCCTCGAGGAGGACGACTTGCTCGCGATCATGCGGCGGGCGCTCGGGGACGGCGAGCGCGGCCTCGCCCAGCTCCGTCCCGAGGTGACGGTCGAGGCGCTCCGCTCGATCGCCGGCGTGGCGAACGGCGACGCCCGGGTGGCGCTGAACGTGCTCGAGGTGGCCGTGCTCCTGACCCAAGCGTCAGGTGGCGTGCGGCGTGTCACCGAGGCCTCCATTCGAGAGGCCGCACAGCGACGGACGCTCCTCTACGACAAGACGGGCGAGGAGCACTACAACCTCATCTCGGCGCTCCACAAGTCGCTGCGCGACTCGGATCCCGACGCGGCGCTCTACTGGCTCACGCGCATGCTCGAAGCCGGCGAGGACCGCCTCTACATCGCCCGCCGGCTGGTCCGCTTCGCCTCCGAGGACGTCGGCAACGCCGACCCCGGCGCGCTCTCCCTCGTGCTCGCCGCGAAGGAAGCCTACGACTTCCTCGGCGACCCCGAAGGCGAGCTGGCCCTCGCCCAGGCGACGCTCTACCTGGCCATGGCGCCCAAATCCAACGCCGTGTACGTCGCCTATAACGAGGCCAAGGAGGACGTGAGCCAGCGGCCGGCGGAGCCGGTGCCTCTCCACATCCGCAATGCGCCCACGCGCCTCATGAAGGATCTCGGCTACGGCGCGGGCTACCAGTACGCCCACGACGCGCAGGACGCGCGAGTCGACCAGGAGGACCTGCCGGAGGCGCTTCGCGGACGCCAGTACTATCGGCCGACCGACCGGGGGCTCGAGGCGGAGCTGGGGCGGCGGCTCGCCGAGTGGCGACGCTGGCGCTCAGAGCGGCAACGCCCTAGGGTATAGCCATGTGGCCGCTCAATCTGCTCAAGCGACGCCACTGGATCCTCCTGGGGGTGTCCGTCCTCTTTCTCGCTTCGTACTCAGGATTCGTCAGCTGGGGCAAGGTCGCGCAGGCGCTCGAGTACCTCGCCGATCAGCCGGCGGTGCGCGAGCGATTCGCGACCCCCATCGGTCGGGGCGAGGCGATCGTCACCTCGTTCATGTTCGTCCTGCTCACGCCCCTGGCGCTCGCCGCCGCGGCCGGGGTCATCGCGTTCATTGGGGCGATCGGCGCCGGGATCCTCCGCACGGTCCTCCCCCTCCGCGACCTGCCGGACTGGATTTTCCTGGGCTCGGCGTACGTCGGCGTCGGCATTGTGCTGTGGGTCCTGCGGGCCTTGTGGGTGGGGCCGGCGTGGGAGTTTCTGGGTCTCATCGCCAAGGCCATCCTCATCGCGACCCAGTAGCCGCCGGGGCCGACCGCGACCGGACGGTCGGCGCCTCATCTGCTGCTAGAATGACTTCTATGCCTCGTCTGCGCGTGGGCGTCGTCTTCGGCGGCCGCTCCGGGGAGCACGAGGTCTCGCTGGCTTCCGCGGCATCGGTCATCGCCGCCCTCGAGGAACGCGGCCACGCCGTCGTTCCGATCGGCATCGCTCGCAACGGGCGCTGGGTGGTCGGCGGCGACCCCCTCCGGGCGCTGGCGGCCGAAGCGCGCGTCGCGCTCCCGTCGAACGATGCCGATGGAGCCGTGAAGAAGGCCCTCGCCGACCGCGCCGAGGCCGTCGAGAGCGCTTCCGTCGAAAGTCTCGCGCGCACGGAGCCCGCCGGCAGTCTCCCGCCCGAGCTGCGCCAGGGGCTCGACGTGGTCATGATCATGCTGCACGGCCCGTACGGCGAGGACGGCACGATCCAGGGCCTCTTCGAGCTCGCCGACGTCCCGTACGTCGGCGCGGGCGTCCTCGCCTCCGCCGTGGGGATGGACAAGGCCACGATGAAAGCGGTGTTCCAGGCGCACGGCCTGCCTATCGTCGAGCACCTCGTGGTCGCCCGGCACGAATGGCGGCGCGCTCCGGAGCGCATCGCGGCGCGTGTGGCCGAGACCGTCGGCGTTCCCTGTTTCGTCAAGCCCGCGAACCTGGGCTCGAGCGTCGGCATCAGCAAGGTGCGCGACGCCGAAGCGCTCGCCGATGCCATCGATCTCGCCGCGCGCCACGACCGCAAGATCATCGTGGAGCGCGCCGTCCGCGCACGCGAGATCGAGGTGAGCGTGCTCGGCAACGACGAGCCGATCGCCTCGCTCCCCGGCGAGATCAGCTACGACGGCGAGTGGTACGACTACTCGACCAAGTACCTGGAGGGCCAGTCGCGGCTCACGGTGCCGGCGCCCGTGTCGCCCGCGATCATGCAGAAGCTCCGTGAGCTGGCCGTCGCGGCCTTCCGCGCGATCGACTGTTCGGGCATGGCCCGCGTCGACTTTTTTCTCGAGGGCGATCGGGTGCTGGTCAACGAGATCAACACGATCCCCGGCTTCACCGCGACGAGCGCCTACGCGAAGATGTGGGCGGCGTCGGGGCTCGGCTACAGCGCGCTGGTGGATCGCCTGATCGAGCTCGCTCTCGAGCGTCACCAGGGCAAGGGAGGCGCCCCGTGACCGACAGCCCTCAAGACAAGGGCGTCGGGCGCTGATGCCCCGAACGTCGAGCGCCGAAGGCTCTGCAGACCAGGAGCTCCAGGGGTGACCCCCCGAACGTCGAGCGCCGGAGGCTCTGCAGACCAGGAGCTCCAGGGGTGACCCCCCGAACGTCGAGCGCCGGAGGCTCTGCGGACCAGGAGCTCCAGGGGTGACCCCCCGAACGTCGAGCGCCGGAGGCTCTGCGGAGGCGCTCCGACGGCTAACTCCAATTGACGTCGTCATCGCGGGCGGCGGCACGGGCGGTCACACGAGCCCGGGCCTCGCGGTGGCGGCGCTCCTGCGCGAGCGCTCGCGGACGTGCGCCTGGATCGGCTCTCACTCCGGCATCGAAGCTCAGCGCGTGCCACGGAGCGGCATCCCCTACGTCGCCATCTCCACGGGCAAGCTCCGGCGCTACTGGGCATGGCAGAACGTGGCAGACCTCGTCGTGAACGTCCCGGCGGGCATGCTGAACGCCCTCCGCATCTTGCGAGCCCTGCGCCCCCGAGTCGTCTTCGGCACGGGCGGCTTCGTCGCACTGCCGGTGATGTTCGGCGCGGCCCTGCTGCGCGTGCCGGTCGTCCTTCACGAGCAAACGGCCGTCCCGGGGCTCGCGAATCGGCTCGGCGCGCGATTCGCGCGCCGCATCGCCGTCACGTTTCCCGACAAGGCGGGCTGCTTTCCCGCATCCCGCGTGGTCGTGACCGGCAATCCGCTCCGCCCCGAGCTGCGGGCGGGCTCGCGGTCGAGCGCCATCGCCCGCTTCCAGCTCGATCCGGCGGTGCCCCTCGTGTATGTCACCGGGGGCGCGCAGGGCGCTCATCGGATCAATCGGGTCGTCGGTGAGGCGTTGCCGTCGCTGGTCGGGCAGGCGCAGCTCATCCACCAGTGCGGCGACAACCCCGCAACCGGCGACCGTCAGTGGCTCGAGGAGCGACGCACTGCGCTGCCGGCTCGCCTGGCCCACCGCTACACGGTCGTGCCCTATGTCGGGGACGAGCTCGCGGGAATCTACGCCGCGGCGGCGCTGGTGGTGGCCCGGGCCGGGGCCGGCACGGTGAACGAGTGCTGCCAGCTGGGCGTGCCCGCGCTCTATGTGCCGCTGCCCGGAACGCGGGGGGACGAGCAGACAGAGAATGCGCGACTCGTGGAGCGTGTCGGGGGGGCGGTCGTGCTCCCCCAGTCGATGCTCACTGCCGAACGCCTCGTGCACGAGGTGCAGAAACTCCTCGCCGACCCGGCGGCGCTGAAGCAGATGGGCGAGCATGCACGGACCCTCGCGGTGCCCGACGCCGCGGAGCGCATCGTCGCTGTCCTCACCGAATTCTGCGATTGACGCTCAACGGACGGGTCGGCGACCTCGGAGGTCGAAGCGCAGCGGGCAACCCTCGCAGCGCGGCGCGCTACCACAATTCGACTTGCCGACGGCCACGAGCAGCGCGTGAAACTCGTTGAACAGAACGGGATCGGACGGCAGGTGGGCCTCGAGCCACGCGCGGACCTCTTCGTATCCCGCCCGCGGCGAGACCAGGCCGTGGCGAGCGAGGACGCGACGCGCATAGGCGTCGGCGACGAACACCGGGCGGCCCGCGGCGTAGAGCAGAATCGCATCGGCCGTCTCCGGACCAAGCCCCGGGATCTGGAGCAAGCTGGCGCGGAGCGGGTCGAGCGGCATCGTTCGCATCCGATTCAGTCTTCCGTCGAGGCGCTCCAGGATCCAGCGTGTCAAGGCCAGGAGCCGGCGCGCCTTCACCCGGTGAGTTCCCGCCGGACGGATTACGCGCGACAGGGCGGAGCTCGCCATGGCGCCCACCCGCGCAGGCATCAGCAGCCGCCGGGCGCGAAGCGCCGCGATGGCGCGGGCGGCATTGACCCACGCGGTGTGCTGGGTGAGCACGGCGCCGACAGCGACCTCGTAGGGCGTGCGCCCTGGCCACCAGCGCTGACGGCCGAAGCGGCGGAGCAGCGCTCGGTAGAGCCGCAACAGCCGGGCCTTGACGCGGTCGCGCGGCGGACCGGGGCTCGCCCGCCGACCCGACCGCGCTCGCGGCGCTGAGCCCATGCTCGGGCTCATCGTCCTCCTCCAAACCCTGATGCTCGCTCTGAGCGGCCCGCCCACCTCAACCGAATATCTCCCGATCCGGGTTGCCGAGGCCGAGGGCTATTTCACTGAGGAAGGGCTCGCCGTCACGGTCAAGACCACTCGCGCCGAATCGGGAGCCGCCGAGGCGCTGGCCCAGGGCCAGGCCGACATCGTCGCAACGACGCTCGAGGCCGTGCTGCGGTTCGGCCTTCGGGCGAGCAGTCAGGCTCCGCGGCTGGTCTTCGGGCTGACGGCCGCGCCCCCGGTCGCGCTGCTGGTCGGGGCACCTCATGCAGGGACCGTTCGGTCCATCGAAGACCTGTCCGCGCTGCGAGTCGGGGTCACGACACCGGGCGCGCCCGAGCACGCCTGGTTCGGCTGGCTCCTCGCACGGGCGGGAGTGAGCGTCGCCCAGGTGAGGGTCACGAGCCTCGGGGGGCGCGGGCTCATCGCCGCGATCGACTCCGGCGAAGTCCACGTGGCGCTCGTCCAGGAGCCGATGGCGACGCAGCTGCTCGGCCAGGGGCGGGCCAAGCTGCTCGCCGATTTTCGAACACCGCGGGCCGCCGCGGCGACGCTCGGCGCCGCCACCGTGAACGCCGCGGTCTTTGCACGCGCCGACCGCCGCCCGCCGGACCGCGCCTTGTCCGCGCTCGTGCGCGCGCTCAGAAAGGCCGAGCAGCGGATCCAGACCGCCGAGGCCAAGGAGCTGGCCGGCAGGCTCCCGACCAGGGTCGTCGGTGGCGACTCCGAGGAGTTCGAGGCCCGGCTTGCGGCCTCCCGCACGCTCTACCTTCCCGACGGCGTGGTTTCGGCCGACCAGGTTCAGCAGACGATCGCGATCATCCGCGCGCACACGCCGCTGCCCCAGTCGGTGCGGATCCCGCGTCCCGAGGAAATGCTTCAGATCAAGCCCCCGACCGCTCGTTGACGACGACGCCGAATCCCGCCAAGAGCCGGCGCGTCGCCTCCACGGGCAGCCCGACGACGTTCGTGTACGAGCCGACGACGCCGTCGACGAGTGCGCCGTCGAGGTCCTGGATCGCGTAGGCACCAGCCTTGTCGAGCGGCGAGCCCGATGCCACGTACGCCTCGATCGTCGAATCCGCGTACGCCGCCATCAGCACACGGCTCACGACGGTCGTGGAATCCGCGCGGTCGGTCTCGGCGTCGATGAGCGCGACGCCCGTGAGGACCTTGTGCTGCCGCCCGCGCAGGCGGACGAGCATCGCGCGGGCTTCTTCGGGTCCCGACGGCTTGCCGAGTGCCACACCGTCAATGACAACGATCGTGTCCGCCGCGATGACGACCCCGACGCCGGCACGCGCGGCGACCGCCCTGGCCTTCCTCAGCGCCAGCCCAGCGACCGCCTGGGCCGTCGGTCCCCCCTCGAGCACCTCCTCGATCTCGCTCGGCGCCACCTCGAACCCCGAACAAATCCCACGCAGAAGCTCCCGCCGTCGCGGGGACCCAGACGCCAAGATCACCCTCATAAACCTAGTCGGGTCGGCGGGGTGCGGGCGGGGCGCGGGGCGCCTCCCGGGATCCGTGTAGTCAGGACTGCGTCGGCGTTCAGCATACGAAACTATCGCATCGGGATGTCAGCCGTCGGATCCCGGGAGGCGCCCCGCGCCCCGCCCGCACCCCGGCGAGCCGGCTAGAGACGACGGAGAGCGACCGCGGCGAGCACAACCCCCACGACGCCCACCAGATTGACCTTGAGGCTCACGCCGAAGGTCATGGCCAGGAATCTCAAGTCGACCGTCGCCGGCGGCGTGAGGCCGATCGTCGGCCCGCGGCTGATCAGATCCTGAGCGTGGCCCGAGGGGAGAAGGCTACCGAGAAGCTCACCGAGCAGCGAGCCGACGACCAGGCCCGCGATGACGACCAAGAGGATCAGCCCGATGCCACGCTGGGCTGCCATCTAAGGGAAGGCCCTCAGGTGACGATCAGGGGGTTCGCGTCGGTGACGACCCGAGTCTGCGTCGCGATGGCCTTGCGGATGAACTTCGGGAGGCCGAAGGCGTGCTGGTGGGTCGCTCCGTCCCAGTACTCGAGCGAGCCCTTGATCCGGTCGGCGATGAGCGCGTCCACCGCCCGGGCGTCCTGACGGTTGGGGTCGATCTTCTTCGACGCGACGATGAACCCCCACGGGGTGCCGAAGCAGGAGACGAAGCTCTGATAGCCGGCGACGAGGGGAAAGACGTCCCGAAGCGTCCGGTGAATCGAGGTGAAGAAGGAGAGCTCGCCGAGCTTAGTCATCCCGGCTTGCATCGACATCGCCCCGCCGGGCGTGAGCCGGTCCCTGACGAGCGTGTAGAACTCCCGCGTGAAGAGCATGCAGGCCGGGCCCTCCTCGAGCGGCTCGACGAGGTCGACCGTGATGAAGTCGAAGCGCTCCGTGCTCTTCTCCAGGTACGCCCGAGCGTCCTCGTGTCTGACTTCGGTCCGCGGGTCGTCGAACGCGCCTCGGTGCATCTCGGGCAGGTGCGTCTTGCAGAGCTCGACTACCTCGCCGTCGATGTCCACCATGACGGCACGGGTGACGGAGGGGTATCTCAGGATCTCCCGGAGCGTCGCGCCTTCTCCGCCGCCGATGACCAGGGCGCTCCTGGGCGCGCCGTCGGTGGCCAGCATCCCCGGGTGGACCAGGGCCTCGTGGTAGATGAACTCGTCACCCTGGCTGGACTGGATTCGCCCGTCGAGCACCAGCGTCTTGCCGTACGCGGCCGTCTGCAAGATCTCGACGTGCTGGAACTTGGTCTGGGTCTCCACGAGGGTCCGGGCGATGGCGTGCATATGCCCTTCGAAGGCCGTCGTGGTCTCGAAGAACCACTTATAGGGCTGCGGCCTGGTCAACTGACGGAGACCGGGCTCTTGTTGACGATCGGCACCGCCGAGTTGAGGAACATGCCCCGCTGCATCTCGACGATCGAGGTGCGTTCGGCCGCGAACTGCTCGACGAGGTAGTTGGCGGCGACCTCCGGCTGGAGGGTTTCACCACAGGAGAAGATGTCTACCGCCGCGTATCGGTACTCGGGCCAGGTGTGGATCGCCAGGTGGGATTCCGCGATGACGACGACTCCGCTGATGCCGAACGGGTTGAACTCGTGAAAGACGACGTCGACGATGGTCGCTTGGGCCCGCTTCGCTGCCTCGACCAGGGCCCCCTTGACGGCCTCGAGGTTGTTGATGGCGTCAGGGTCGCAGTCGAACATCTCGAGCAGCAGGTGTCGTCCCAGGGCGTTCAAGCCAGTGGTCCCCCTTTCGATCCGTTCATCTACCGCACCTCTCCTGCGACGCTTCCATTCGCGTCGCCATTGCGCTCGAAACCTTCGAAAAAATTTCGCTTATAAAAGAAAACTTGTTTCACTGTAGGGTCCGTTTTTACCCATTGCAAGAAAAAAACGCATTTCCGGCGACCTCGGAGCGCTGCGGACGCGCTGCCGGGGAGCGGGCGCAGCGCTCCGACGTCGCCGAGCCGGCAGTTTCTGCTTGCAATCGGAAGACGAGTCGATAGAGTGACGGAGAGTTCATGCGCGCGGTTTCTCCGAGCTTCATCGGTTGCAATCTCGCCCTCTCCGACGCCCGCATCGTCGTCTTCGGCATCCCCTTCGAGGGCCGGGTGAACCTTCGAAAGGGCGCCGACGCCGGTCCGCTCGACGTCCGGCTCGGCTCGGAGTCGATCGAGACCTACTCGCCGGCGCTGACCCGTGACCTGGAAGACCTGCCCATCGCCGACATCGGCGACTGCGAGCTGCCCTCGGGCGCGCCGCCCCGGGAGCAGCTCGACGTCGCGCGCGAGCAGATCGCCGCATGGTGGCGCCCCGGGCTGATTCCGTTCATGCTGGGCGGCGACCACACCGCCACCGTCCCGGTGATCGAGGTGCTGGCGCCCGCGTTTCCCGATCTCCGCATCCTCCACCTCGACGCCCATCCGGACCTGCGCGAGGAGTTCCTCGGGGAGCGATACAACTACGCCTCGGCCCTGGCGCGCGTGATGGACGTCGTGCCCGCCGAGCGGGTGTACCAGGTCGGCATGCGCACCGGCGCTCGCGAGGAATACCACCGCCGACGCCCGCACTTCTTCCCTATGTATCCCATGCTCAGCGGCCATCCGGTCGATGTCGTGCGCCGGCTCCTGCCCGAGCTCCGGCGCCATCCGCTCTACATCACGATCGACGTCGACGTGCTCGACCCGGCCGAGGCGCCGGGGACGGGTTCACCCGAGCCGGGCGGGCTCCGGGTTCCGGAGCTGGTCGAGATCGTCAGGATGCTGGAAGGCTGCCGGGTCATCGGCGGAGACCTGGTGGAGGTCGCTCATGCGTGGGATCCCACCGGCCGCACCGGCATCGCGGCCTCCTGGGTGATCCGGGAAGCGCTCCTGGCGTGGTGGGGAGAGCTCCGCTGAAGCTTCAGGAGAAGAGCCGCATCCGCGAGTACAGCGCGCCGCGGTTCTACGAGATCGCCTTCGACCTCAACCGCAAGGGCGAGGTCGACTTCCTCGAGCACTGCTTCAGGCGCTTTTCACGACGAGCCGTCCGCCGGGTCGTCGACATCGCGTGCGGCACAGGCCCCCACCTGATGCGGCTCGCCGACCGGGGCTACCAGATGTCGGGGCTCGATCTGTCGCCGCGGAACATCCACTTCCTGCGGGAGCGACTCACGGCCAAGGGCTACCAGGGCGAGCTCGTCGTCGGCGACATGACGAACTTCCGCCTCGGGCGCCCGGTCGATGCGGCGATCTGCATGCAGGACTCGCAGGGCCATCTCCTGACGAACGATCAGCTCCTGGCCCACCTGAGAGCGGTGGCTCGCTGCCTGCGGCGGGGCGGGCTCTACGTCTTCGACCGCTACATGGCGTCCTCGTGGACGAACCCGGCGCGGAGCTGGTCGTGGTCCAAGCGGCGCGGGCGGCTGATCGTCCGAGCCTCGTTCTCGGCGCTGAACGACGTCGACCCGGTGAGCCAGGTCTTCCGCGAGCGAATGACGCTCGAGGCCGTCGAGAACGGCACGCGCCGGCTCTATCGTCAGACCCACCTGTCGCGCATGGTCTTCCCGCAGGAGCTCAAGGCTCTGGTCGAGCTGGCCGGCGAGTTCGAGTTCGTCCAGTGGTTCTTCGGCTTCAAGCCCCAGCAGGTCCTCGAGCGCTCCCGACACCCCATCATCATGGTCGTCGTCCTGCGCAAGAAGTAGTGGCCGGTCGGCGGGGCGCGGTCGAAGTCGGCCGCCGCGTCTTTCTTTGCGCGCCGAGCGTCCGTCACCGCGGCGAGTTTCTGGCCCTCATGCGATCGAGCCGCTCCGCTCTCCGCCCATGGGTCGAGCCGCCGGCCGACCGAGCGGCGTTCGCGGTGTACCTCCGGCGAACCCGGCGGCCGACGGAGCGAGGGTTTCTGGTCTGCCGCTCTCAGGATGGCGCAATCGCAGGCGTGATCAACGTGAGCCAGATCTTCCACGGGAATTTCCAGAGCGCGTACCTCGGCTTCTACGCGGGGGCACCGTTCATCGGGAAGGGCTACATGAGCGAGGGGCTTCGCCTCGTGCTCCGTCACGCTTTCTCCCGACTCGGCCTGCACCGCCTCGAGGCGAACATCCAGCCGGCCAACCGCGCATCGATCCGCCTGGTCAGGCGAGCGGGCTTTCGGCGCGAGGGATTCTCCCCGCGTTACCTGAAGGTCTTCGGGCGGTGGCGGGACCACGAGCGTTGGGCCATCACCGCCGAGGCCCGCCGGCGGTGAAGCGCGGCCAACCGGCGCTCCGGCTCAAGCGCGGACGCGAGGCGCCGCACACCCATCCCTGGATCTTCAAGGGTGACGTGGCCGACGTGAGCGAGGTCGAGCCAGGCGCGGCCGTCACGGTGATCGACGCCGCCAGCCGGTTCGTCGGACGCGGCTTCTACAACCCTCGCCCGGCCCTCTGCTGCCGCATCCTCACCTGGACCGACGAGCCCCTCGACGCCGCGTTCTTTCGGCGCCGGGTCGAGAGCGCCGTCGCGCTGCGCTCGCGCGACAACGTCCACGGGCCGCCGACGCTCTGCCGCCTGATCTGGAGCGAGGCCGACGGGCTGCCCGGGCTGGTAGTCGACCGCTACGGGCCGGTCCTCGTGACTCAATGCCTGACCCTGGGGATGGCGCGCACCCGGCCGATGATCATCGCCGCGCTGGCCGGCGTGTTCGGTGACGCGCCCGTCTTCGACATGGACGACGCGACTTCCGCTCGGCTGGAAGGGTTCTCGGCGGCCCTCGGGTGGGCTCGCGGCTCCGGGCCGAGGAGCGTTCGGGTGACCGAAGGCGGCGTCGGCTTCGAGGTGACGATCGGGGTCGGCCACAAGACCGGCCTCTATCTCGACCAGTGCGAGAACCGTACTCGCGTCGGGGCTCTAGCCCAGGGCCGCGACGTCCTGGACGCCTTCAGCTACACCGCCGGCTTCGCCTGCCACGCGCTTCGCGGCGGCGCCCGGCGAGCCGTCTGCATCGAATCTTCGCCCGAGGCGATCGCGGGCGCTCGCCAGAACCTCGCGTTGAACGGGTTCGAGGCCCAGGCGGAGATCCGCGCGGAGAACGCCTTCGACGAGCTGCGACGGCTCGAGCGCGGCGGGGCGCGCTTCGGCGTCATCGTCCTCGACCCGCCGCCGTTTGCGCGCAGCCGGTCGGCGCTCGACGCGGCGACGCGCGGCTACAAGGAGATCAACCTGCGCGCGATGCGGTTGCTCGAGCGCGGCGGCAGCCTGCTCACGTTCTCGTGCTCGCATCACGTGTCCGAGGCGCTCTTCGAAGAGATCTGTCGCGACGCCGCCGCGGACGCCGGCGTTCGGCTACGCGTCGTCGATCGGCTCGGCCAGTCGAGCGACCACCCCGTCCTTCTCTCAGTTCCCGAAACCCGCTACCTCAAAGGCCTCCTCCTCGAAGCGCTGTGACGCCGCTGGCGAGAGCGGGATGGGGTTGCTGGAGCCCAGAGGCTCACAACGGGCGACGCTGGGGTCGGGGAGGGCGGGGCAGGGCCACGGCTCGACCCGTGTAGTCAGGATTGCTTCGCGTCAGGCCAAGTGATTCCGCCGCCACGCAGAGCTGCAGTCGGGTCGAGCCGGGGACCCTGCCCCGCCCTCCCCGACCCCAGCGCCTCACCAGAAGCGGGTCTCGCCGTGCTTGAGAACCCAGATGCGGTCGAGATCCAGCCGCAGACGACGCGTTTCGGCGACGAGCCGCTGAGGAGGCTCGTCTGGCGGTTCCTCGGCGAGATCGAACGTCCCCCAGTGAATCGGGATGAATCGTTGACCACGGACGTCGGCGAAGGCCCGGAGCGCCTCCTCCGGCGTTGTGTGGCTGGCCTTCATGATGACCGCCGGCACGTACGCGCCGATCGGTATCGCGGCGAGATCGAACGGGCCGAGCCGCTTGCCGATCTCCTTGAACCCGTCGAAGTAGCCCGTGTCCCCGGCGAAGTACGCGCGTTTGGCTCGGCCGGCGACGACCCAGCCGCCCCAGAGGCGACGGTTGCGATCCCAGAGCGTGCGGCCCGAGAAGTGCTGGGCCGGCACGCACGTGAACGTGAGCCCGCGGAGCGCGCGGCGGTCCCACCAGTCGAGCTCGTCGACGTCGGTGATGCCGAGGTCGGTGAACCATTGCGTGAGCCGTAACGGGACGAGGAATCGGGGGCGGTGCTCGGCGACGAGGCGTTTGACGGTCGCCTCGTCCAGGTGGTCGTAATGGTCGTGCGAGATCAGGACGACGTGGATGGGAGGCAGATCCTCGAACTTGAGGCCCGGGGGCGACACGCGCCGCGGGCCGGCGAACGACACCGGGCTCGCTCGGTTCGACCAGTTCGGATCGGTCAGGATGTTGACGCCGTCGAGCTGGATGAGCAGCGTGGCATGACCGACCCAGGTCACGGTCGCGGCGCCGCGATTGTCCAGAATCGCCGCAAGGTCGCTCGCGATCGACGGGAGGTTCGCGGTCCGTGGGCTGAACGTGCTGGCCCAGATGCGCGAGATGAAGAACGTGAAGCGCGTCCAGCCGCCCGCGGCCTCGTGCGACGGATTGACGTTCGCGAACCCGCGCTCGCGATGGTGGGCCGGGGCACCCGGCACGGGAGCTCCGACTCCGGCGCAACTGGTCGTGAGCAGCGCCAGCAGGAGCGCCGGAGCCAGCCGGATCTTCAGGAGGCGGGCTCCCCGAGCGGCAGCTCGACGATGAACGAGGCCCCCCCGTCGCTGCAGTTCTCGGCCCGGAGAATGCCTCCCAGCTCGGTGACGATGCCGTAGGAGACGGACAGCCCGAGACCGCTCCCCTCGCCGGGCGGCTTCGTAGTGAAGAACGGGTCGAAGACCCTCGGCAGCACCTCGGGCGCCATCCCGGGGCCCGAGTCGCGCACCTCGACGCAGGCGTGTCGATCCGACGGCCAGACCCGCACCGTCAGCACGCGATGCGCCGGGTGCTTGGCCATCGCCTGGTGCGCGTTCTGGACGAGGTTGAGCAGCACCTGCTGGAGCTGGTTCTCGTCGGCCCACACGAACGGGCACGAGGCGAAGTCGGTGACCACGCGGATGTTATCCTGCTGGAGCTGGTACCCCTTCAGCTCGAGCACCCGGCGTGCCTGGTCCGCGATCGAGCACGGCCGTCGCTCGGGCGTGTAGTGACGCGCGAACAGCAGGAGGTTCTGGACGATACGCGCCGCGCGCCCCGCCTCCTCGGCGACGATCCCCAGGCGGTCGCGCACGTGGGAGCTCGTCTCCGGGTGCGTCAGCAGGAGATGGGTCTGGCCGAGGATGGTCGTCAGCGGGTTGTTGATCTCGTGCGCCACCCCCGAGGCGAGCTCGCCGACGGCCGACAGCTTCTCGGAGTGGATCAGCTGCTTCTCGGCGTGGATCAGCTGCGTGTGGGTGCGCTTGATCTCGTCGAGCTGGCGCAGCGATTCGGAGTAGAGCCGTGCGTTGTCGAGGGCCAGGCCGATCTGGTAGGCGGTCGCCTCGACGAGGGCCAGCTCGTGCCGGTCGAACGGGGCGAGCGTCTTGCGGCCGAGCGAGAGCGTGCCGAGGATCCGCCCGCGGCAGTGGATCGCCACGCAGACGAACCCGCGGATCTGCTCGCGGCGGACGGCGGCCTTGGCGCTCGGCAGCACGTTCGGGTCCTCGTAGTTCCGGTCGATCCGGACCGTCTTGCCCGTGACGGCCACACGGCCGATGAGCCCCTCGCCCGTGGGCAGTACCCGGTTCACCTCACGCAGGCGCGCGGACATGCCGCGGTCGCCCCGCAGCTCGAGCGTCCTGGCGTCATCGGACAGGAGATGGAGGCTCGCGATCTCGTGACCGGTGACGCGCGTGAGCGCACCGACGGCGGTGCGCAGCACTTCCTCGACGTCGAGCGTGCGGCTGACGGACTCCGCCACCGTGTGGAGGATCTTGAGGTGCGGCTCGACGTCGAGCCGGCCGCGCGACCGGCGCCGTCGGTCAGCCGGCGACGGGGATCGACCGGCGCGCCGCTTCAAGCGATGACTCCACGAGCGCCCGGTCTGCGGCCGGGAAATCACCGAACTCGGCGGCGACGTCGAGGAGCAGCTGGATCTCGGCGAGATGCTCGCCGGCGGCTGTGCCCCTGCCGGCAGCCGCGTTGCGTGCCGCGGCGAGGGCCGCCGTCTCCATCCGTTCGCCGGTGGATGTCCGCGCTGTCTGCTGCATGGCGCGCGCGACCCGGAACACGGCGTGGGCCAGACGCTTCCATGGGTTGTCGTCCGTGGACGGCCCTCCGGCGATCTTCTCACCCACACGCGCGAGCCCGGCGGCCACCGCCCGATCGAGATAGTCGAAGTCGAAGGGTTTCGCGACGTAGTCGAAGGCGCCGAGCTTGAGCGTCTCCTTGGCGAGGCCGACGTCCTCGTTTGCGGTCACCATGATGACGGGAACGTTCTGGTCGAGCTCACGGATCCGCCGAAGCACCTGGACGCCATCGAGCCCGGGCATGCGTACGTCGAGGAGAACGAGGTCCGCGCGCCCGCCGCGGATCGCGGTGAGCGCCTCGGCGCCGTTCGTCGCCTCTTCGACCGCGTACCCCTCGGTGACGAAGTACTCGGTCAAGACCTCGCGCACCGGAGCCTCATCATCGACGACCAGAATCCGTCCGAGGGTCATCAGGCAGTATTTTACCCTAGGCTGGGCCCCCGGCCCTCACCCCCCGGCGCGCGCCACGTACGCGTAGACCAGCTCTAAAGCCGCGTCAAGACGGGCGGGATCCTTGCCCCCGGCCTGGGCCAGATCGGGGCGGCCGCCCCCACCCCCGCCGACGCCCTTCGCAACCTCCTGGATGAGCCGGCCGGCCTGGACGCGGGAGGTCAGGTCCTTGGTCACCGCGGCGATGAGATTCACCTTCCCGTCGAGGACACTCCCCACGCAGACGACTCCGGAGCCCAGCCGATCGCGGAGCGTGTCCGCGACCGAGCGGAGCCCCTCCGCATCCAGCCCGTCGATCCGGCCGGCGATCACCGCCACCCCATTGATCTGGCGCGCCGCCTTGACCAGGTCCTCGGCGCGTGAGCGCGCGAGCCGTGCCTCGAGGTCCGCCAGCTGCTTCTCCAGCGCGCGCTGCTCTTCCAGGAGCTTCTGCAACCGCCTGGGCACCTCCAGGGGCCCGATCTTCAGGAGCTCCGCCGCCTCGCGGAGCGCCGCTTCCTTCCTGGCCACGCTCTCGAGGGCGGCCGGTCCGGCGACCGCTTCGACCCGGCGGACGACGGAGGCGACGGCGCCCTCGGCGGCGATCTTCAGCAGGCCGATCTCTCCGGTCTGATCGAGATGGGTGCCGCCGCACAGCTCGGTCGAGAAGTCGCCGATCTTGATGACGCGCACGCGGTTACCGTACTTCTCGCCGAACAGCGCCATCGCGCCCATCCGGAGCGCCTCGTCGAGGTCCATCTCGGAGTGGGTGACGGGGACATTCGCTTGGACCTGCTCGTTCACGAGCTCCTCGATCTGCTCGACGTCGCGGTCCTTCAGCGATGCCCCGTGGGAAAAGTCGAAGCGGAGGTGATCCGGAGCGACGAGCGACCCCGCCTGGGTCACGTGCGTACCGAGGATCCGGCGCAGGGCCGCGTGGAGCAGGTGCGTGCCGGTGTGATGCCGGCGCAGTCCCTGGCGCCTGGGCGTCTCGATGCTGACGGCGACGTCCTCGTTCTCGTGGAAGCCGCCACTCACGACCCGCACCCGGTGCACGATCAGCTTGGAGCCTCGGTAGTAGGTGTCGATGATCTCGCCGCGGCCGCTTCGGCCGACGAGCGTGCCGGTGTCGCCCACCTGGCCGCCGGATTCGGCGTAGGCCGGCGTGCGGTCGAGGATCATCTCGACCTCGGCGCCCTCGACCGCCTGGGGGAGCCGCCGCGGGCCGACGGCGCCGACGTCGACGATCGCCAGGATCCGGGCGGGCGATGCCAGCGAGTCGTACCCGACGAACTCGGTCGCCGGGACGCCGAGTCGCTGGTAGACCGCGGCCGCCTCCGCGTCGTCGCCGGCACCGAAGGCCGCGCCGGCTCGGGCGCGGGCGCGCTGCGCCTCCATCTCGGCGTCCGCGGCCGCGCGCGTCGCGTCGGTCACCCGCCAGCCCGCGTCCTGAAAGACCTCCTCGGCGAGGTCCATGGGAAACCCGTAGGTGTCGTAGAGCGTGAACAGGAAGCGGCCATCCACCACGCGCCGCGTGCCGCTCGCGTGGGCCTCGAGATAGTCCTTGATCTTGAGCGTGCCGGTATCGAGCGTCTCGGCGAAACGCTCCTCCTCGCCGCGGACCGCGTCCTGGATGCGGGCGCGCTCGGCGACGAGCTCCGGGTACGCGGCGCCCATCATCGACACGACCCACTCGACCGTCTTCCAGAGGAACGGGTCCGTGAGCCCGAGCATCCGCCCGTGGCGCATGGCCCGGCGCATGATGCGTCGCAGCACGTAGCCGCGCCACTCGTTCGAGGGCGTCACGCCGTCGGCGATGAGAAACGCGGTCGTCCGCGCATGGTCCGCGATGACTTGCATCGAGACGTCGTCCTCCGCGCGCGCCCGATAGGGCTTGCCCGCGAGGGTCGAGATGCGGTCGATGAGCGGGGCGAACAGGTCGGTGTCGTAGTCCGACATCTTGCCCTGTATGACCGCCGCGATGCGCTCGAGCCCCATGCCCGTGTCGATCGAGGGGCGCGGCAGCGGCGTCATCACGCCGCGCGCGTCGCGGTTGAACTGCATGAAGACGAGGTTCCAGATCTCGAGCCAGCGGTCACACTCGCACGCGGGTCCAAGGCACGGCCGGCCCGCGGCTACCTCGGCGCAAGGCAGATGGTCGCCCTGGTGGAAGTGGACTTCGGAGCACGGCCCACAGGGCCCCGTGTCCCCCATCGCCCAGAAGTTGTCCTTTTCGCCGAGCCGCAGAATGCGGTCGTCCGTCAGGCCCGCGACCTTCTTCCAGAGCCTGAATGCCTCGTCGTCGTCGGTGTACACCGTCGCCTTGAGCCGGCGCGCGTCGAGGCCGAGGTCGCGGGTGAGGAATTCCCATGCGAAGGCGATCGCGTCCGCCTTGAAGTAGTCGCCGAACGAGAAGTTGCCGAGCATCTCGAAGAAGGTGTGGTGCCGCGCCGTGCGGCCGACGTTCTCGAGATCGTTGTGCTTGCCGCCGGCGCGCACGCACTTCTGACTCGACGTGGCGCGCACGTAGTCGCGCCGCTCTTCGCCGAGGAAGACGGACTTGAACTGGACCATGCCCGCGCTGGTGAAGAGCAGCGTCGGGTCGTCGCCGGGAACCAGCGACGACGAGCGCACGCGCGTGTGCCCATTGCGCTCGAAGTACTGCAGAAATCTCTCGCGGAGCTCGGCGCCAGTCATGGCTGCCAATTGTATCACTCGCGTTTCAGTCATCGAGCCGGAGGCCGACGCACTCGCGGACGACGCGCGCCACGATCGCCGCGGCATAGCCGCGACGCAGCAGATGGTCGCGCAGCCGCGCGCCGGCCCGCGCGCGATCGGCGCGCGCGAGCGCCGGCAGGCGTCGGCGGGCGACGGCGCGCGCCCGCTCGAGCTCGCTGTCGTCGGCCAGGGTCGCCAGCGCCGCGTCGGCCAGCGGCCCGGCCACGCCGCGCGCTCGGAGCTCGGCGCGCAGCCGCACCGGGCCGTAGCCGCGGGCCGAGCGGGTGGCGACCCAGTGGCGGGCGAAGGCGGCGTCGTCGAGATAGCCGCGCGCGGTGAGATCGATGAGGACATCGGCGACGATCGCATCGGGCGCGCCGCGTCGGCGCAGGCGTGCGGCCAGCTCGCGCGTCGTCCAGTCGCGGCGCGAGAGGAGATCGACGGCGGCGAGCCGCGCGGTCCGCGCGTCGAGAGCTCGGCGCGGACCGCGCGTGGCCGTTACGATCTCTTGAAGAAGGAGCTGCCGGTGGGCGACACGGGCGGCCGCTCGTCCCGCTTCTGCTCGAACGACTGCTCGCCCGTCGAGAAGATGCCGCGGACCTTGAGGTCGAAGTCGTCGGCGTTCGTCGCCGCTTCGCGGGCGGTCTCGTACGAGATGATGCCGTCGCGATAGAGCTTCAACAGACACTGGTCGAACGTCTGCATGCCGTACTGGGACAGACCCTGGGCGATGAAGGCCGGGATTTCGGGCGTCCGCTTGGCCTCGCGGATGCAGTCCTTGATGGCGCCGGTTCCGACGAGCACCTCGACGGCGGGGATGCGCCCCTCGCCGCCGATCTTCGGGATGAGCCGCTGGGAGATGATGCCGACGATGACGGCCGCGAGCTGGTCGCGGATCTGCTGCTCCTGGTGCGGCGGGAACGTGCCGAGGATCCGGTTGACGGTCTCACCGGCGTTCAGCGTGTGGAGCGTGGAGAACACCAGGTGGCCTGTCTCCGCGGCGTGGAGCGCAACGGACATCGTCTCCGGGTCGCGCATCTCGCCCACGAGGATGACGTCCGGGTCCTCGCGCAACGCCGCGCGCAGCGCCGTGGCGAAGCTCGGCGAGTCGTGGCCGATTTCGCGCTGGCTGACCACGCAGCCGATGTCGTCGTGGGTGAACTCGATCGGATCCTCGATCGTGATGATGTGGTCGTTCCGCGTGCGATTGATGTAGTCGATCATCGCCGCGAGCGTCGTCGACTTACCGGAGCCCGTGATGCCGGTGACCAGCACCAGGCCGCGGCGCTCCATGGAGAGCTGCTCGAGCACCTCCGGCAACCCGATCTCCTCGAATTTCGGCTTCTTCGACGGGATCGACCGCAGCACGGCTCGCACGGCGCCGAGCGCCAGGAACATGTTCACACGGAACCGGCCGAAGTTCGGCACGGCGTACGCCGAGTCGACTTCCCGTCCGTCCTTGAGCTGGGCGTACATCCGCTCGCTGAGACACCGGCGAGCGATCGCGTCCATGTCCTCGGCGGTGATCACTCCCAGGTCCCCCTGGGGCACGAGGCGCCCGTGGATCCGGAGCACCACGGGCGAGTTCGCCTTCAGGTGGAGGTCAGAGGCGCCGCGCTCGACGCCGGTGACCAGGAGCTTGTCGAATTCCATCGCCATGAAGAACTCCTATTTGATCAGTACGGCCGGGCGAAGCCCGAGAGCGTCGCGGAGTTTCGCTTCGAGGTCCGCGAGTGTCGCCGGATTGTCCTGGAGCCACTTCTTGGCGTTCTCGCGTCCCTGCCCGATCCGCTCGCTTTTGTACGTGTACCAGGTCCCGGACTTCTCGATGAGGCCGTTGTCGACGCCAGCGTCCAGCACGCTGCCTGTCTTCGAGATGCCTTCACCGTAGATGACGTCGAACTCCGCCTCCCGGAAGGGCGGCGCGAGCTTGTTCTTGACCACCTTGACCTTGGTCCTGACTCCGAGCGACTCGGTCCCCTGCTTGATCGCGTCCTGGCGGCGGATGTCGAGCCGCATGGAGGCGTAAAACTTCAGCGCGCGGCCGCCCGTCGTCGTTTCAGGGTTGCCGAACATGACGCCGATCTTCTCGCGGATCTGGTTGATGAAGATGACGATGGCACCCGAGCGCGAGATGGCGGAGGTGAGCTTGCGGAGCGCCTGGGACATGAGGCGCGCCTGCAGGCCTGGCAGCGAGTCGCCCATGTCGCCGTCGAGCTCGGCGCGCGGGACCAGCGCCGCCACCGAGTCGATCACGATCACGTCGACAGCGTTCGAGCGGACGAGAGTCTCGGTGATCTCGAGCGCCTGCTCGCCGGTGTCCGGCTGCGAGATGAGCAGCTCGTCGATGTTGACGCCGAGCTTCCTGGCGTAGATCGGGTCGAGCGCGTGCTCGGCGTCGATGAACGCGGCGATGCCGCCCAAGAGCTGGGCCTCGGCCACGACGTGTAAGGCGAGCGTGGTCTTGCCCGAGGATTCCGGGCCGTAGATCTCGGTAACCCGTCCCCGCGGCAGACCGCCGACGCCGAGCGCGACGTCGAGCGTGATGGCGCCAGTCGGGATGACCGCGATCTCCTCGAGGGGCCCGCCCGAGCCGAGACGCATGACCGAGCCCTTGCCGAACTGCCGCTCGATCTGCGAGATCGCCAGCTCCAGTGCTTGCCGTCGCTCGTTCTTCGCCTCAGCCATGCGCCTCTCCTTCAATCATCCTCGCACGCTCGCTGCACCTTGCGTTATCGCTTTCGGTCATTCTAGGTGGGCCCCGGCGTGGGCGTCAATGTCCGGCAATTCAGACACTTCGCCCGACATCACCGCCAAGGCGCACGGCGGCCAGCTCGGTATAACGGGCCCCGCGGGGGGAGAGCTCACTGCGCATGAGCGAGGCGCCCGCCACGCGGATCCGGCCAAATTCGCACTCCGCGCCGTCCCGCAGGGCCTCGGTGAGCGCCTGGCTTCGCCCGGGCTGGCGCACCCGGCCGAGGGTGACGTGCGGCGAGAACGGCCGCCCCTCGCGGGCGAAGCCGAGCGCCGCGAGCGCTCCGTCGACGCGGCCGGCCAACTCGACCATGGCGTCGCCGCCTTCCGACACGCCCGCCCAGACGACCCGCGGGCGCGTGGCCGAAGGGAAAGCGCCGAGCCCTCGCAGCTCGGCGTCGAAGACCCGCGCATCCGAGGTCGCCCCCTTGAGAGTGTCGACGATGGCGCCGATCCGACTCTCGGCGACCTCACCGAGGAACTTCAGCGTGAGGTGAAGATTCCCGGGAGCCACCCAGGCGACGTCGCGCGTCGCGGAGCGAAGCCGCTCGATCGTCTCCCCGAGCCCTCGTTGGACGGCGTCGCCGAGCAGGATCGCGACGAACGCGCGGATGCCGGCTATCGGCGCGGGTCCAGCAGCTCGAGCAGGTTGCGAATGCCCTGTCGCCGATCAAGATCCGTCTCCGCAGCGAGCGCGGCGCGGAGGTCCGCAATCGCCCCGACCCGATCGCCCTTGAGCTCCTTGTCGAGGCCGCGGGCCGCCAGCGCTCGGGCATCGAGCGGCAGAGGCGCCGGTTCCGCGGGGCTCGGCACCGCCGCGATCGCCGGAGCCTGGGTCGGACCCGACGCGGGTGGCGACGCGGCGGCTGGCGGCGTCTCCGCTGGAGACGGGACGGGCGCCGTGACGGCGGGAGCAGGCTCAGGGGTTGGTACTGGTGCGGCGACGGCCGGGGACGTCACCGATGCCGGTGGCGCGGCGGCAGGCGACACTGGCGCGGGCCCCGGCGCAGTCGCGGGCGCAGGCCGTGGTGCCGGCTCTGCCGGCGACGTCGCGGACGCGCCCGGCGTAGGCGTCGGCGCCGGGGCCGGTGGTGGAGGCTCCGCAACTGGCGCGGCGACGACCGGAGGCGAAGTGGGCATGGGCACGGCCGGCGATGCCCCGGTCGCCGGAGCGGGCGCCGGCTCAGGCGCGGGCGGGGCGAGGGCTGGGGCGGGCACCGCAACGACCGGAGGTGCCACTGGCGTGGCTGCCGCCGGGGTGGGCGGCGTAGTCGAGCGCCCCGGGCCCGCTGTGACGGGCGGCATGGCCCCAACCGCCGCGAGCATGAGCGCCTTCTCCCCGGGATCGGGCTCGAGCTCGATCGCCCGGGACCAGTCGGCGTGGGCGCGGTCCAGATCGCCGGCGAGCGACCGTGCGGTGCCCCGCGCGAAGAGGGCCTTGGCGTGACGCGGGTTCACCGACAGGGCCAGCGTGAAGTCGGCGATCGCCCCTTGAAAATCTTGCGTCGCGATCAGCGCGACGCCCCGGTTGAAGAGGATGTCGCCGTCGCCCAGCGCGAGCGCCAGCGACTTCGTGTAGTCCGCGACCGCGCCGTTCAGGTCGCCGAGGCGCGCACGGGCGACGCCGCGGTGTGCGTAGGCGGGCGCCGACCCGGGGGCGCGACGAATGGCCTCGTCGAACGCGTCTCTCGCCGCGACGTACTCGCCCCGGCGGGAGAGCGCCTGCCCGCGCTCGAACGGCGTCACCGTCGAGCAAGCCGCCGTCGTCACGGCCAGCACGAGGATCCACGCTCTCACGGCTGTCCTCGCAGCGATCGTCGGAGCATGTCGAGCGCCGTTTGAGTGGACTGCCACTTCACCGCCGCTCGATCGCCCGCGAAGTGAAAGCGCCGCGCGAGCGTCTCGCCCCGGACGGCCAGGCCCACGAAGACGGTGCCGACGGGCTTCGTCGGCGTGCCGCCGTCGGGGCCCGCGATCCCCGTGACCGCGAGCGCGCACGGCGCACTTGTCAGCGTGGCGACTCCACGCGCCATCGCCTCGGCGCACGGCGCACTGACCGCGCCGTGGGTTCTCAACACCGAGTCGGGGACGCCGAGCAACTCTTCCTTCGATCGGTTCGAGTAGACGAGGACGCCCCGCTCGAAGTAGGCCGAGGAGCCGGGCACGTTGGTCAGGCGGTGGCCCAGGAGCCCGCCGGTGCACGACTCCGCCACGGCCAGCGTCAACCGCCGCTCGAGCAGCATCCGGCCGACGACCAGCTCGAGCGTGTCGCCATCGCGCCCGTAGCAGTCGTCACCCAGGATCGTGCCGATCGCGGTCTCGGCTTTGGCGAGACTCCGCGCGGCTTCCGCCGGCGTCGAGGCCCGCGCGCGGAGCCTCACCCACACCTCGCCGTCGGCGGGTATGGTGGAGACGGCCACCTCGCCCTCCCGGCCCAGCCAGTCGACCAGCCGCTCTTCGACATCAGCGGGGCTGAGGCCGGCCGTCCGGAGCGTGCGAACGACCGCGGCCCCGCGCCCGCTCGCCCACGCCCGCGCGAAGGGCGTCAGATGCTGCTCGATCATCACCTGGACACCGGCATCACGCGCGAGCACGGCGAAGACGCGCTGCGCGCTCTCGAGCGCCCACCCGGCTTCGCCGTCGGCGGTCATCCAGACCGTCGCGCCCTGCGGCAGGAGGGCCAGGCGTTCTGCCCGTCGCGGCAACGGCCGATCGAGCCGTCGGTAGCGCTCCTGGAGCGTGGCCAGGACACGCTCGTTGAGGACGAGCCGCGTGCCCGTCACCCGCGCGAGGACGCGACGAACGATGTCGCCGGCCGAGCCACCGCCGCCCGCGAGTACGACGGTCAACGCCTCGTCGGACCCGAGCGCCCCTTCCAGCGCCCCCTCGTCGTCCTCGACGAAGACGCGGCTCACGACGGCCACGCCCGCGGCGCCGAGGGCCGCCGCGACGATCGCGCCGTCGGCGCCGGCAGACGGCATCGCCCCGACCGTCACGATGTGGGCGCTCGCCGTCATGGCCAGGCGAAGACGGCGCGGGCGATCGCGATCACGGCGAGCGCGTACAATCCCGCGATCAGATCATCCACCATGACGCCGATGCCGCCGATGACGCGCTGGCTCGCGCGCGCCGGAAACGGCTTGAAGATGTCGAAGATCCTGAACAGGAGGAAGCCCACCGCCAGCACCGCGGGCGTCGGCGCGAACGGCAGGACGGTCAGCGCCATCCCCGCCACCTCGTCGATGACAATCGCGCCCGGGTCCTTGGCCCCGAGCACCCGCTCGGCCCGGTGCGCCGCCCAGGTCCCGCCGAGGGTGATGCCCACGAAGAACAGCGCGAGGCCGACGCGAGAGAATGGAACCGCCCAGATGATGAGGGCGGCCAGCGCGCTCCCGACGGTGCCGGGCGCCACCGGCGAGTAGCCGGCGCCCCCGGCGGTCGCGATGACGAGCGCGACGCGGTCGAGCGTCGCCGTCTGGCTACGCGCGTTCGCCGACGAGCTCGTATCCCTCGACCTCGACGATACGGATGCGCGCGAAGCGGCCCGGCGGCAGGCTCGGATCGCGCAGGTACACGACGCCGTCGATCTCGGGCGCCTGCCCGGCCGTTCTCCCCTCCCACACGAACGCCGGGTCCTCGCTCGGGCCGTCGACCAGGACGTCCGTCACCGTGCCCTTGAGCGCGGCGCCGCGCTCCCAGGCGAGGCGATCCTGATGCTCCTGGACGATCGCGGCGCGCTCCGCCGCCGTCTCGGGCGCGACCTGGTCGGGAAATGCGACGGACGATGTCCCCTCTTCGGGCGAATAGGTGAAGACGCCGAGGCGATCGAAACGGACGTCGTCGAGGAACTCGAGGAGGTTCTGGAACGCGGCCTCCGATTCTCCCGGAAAACCGACGAGCACGGTCGTCCGGACGGTGAGACCCGGGATCGCGTCACGGAAGGCACCGACGATCTGTTTCATCCGCTTGGCCGTCACGGCGCGTCGCATGGCGTGCAGCACGTCGTCGTCGCCGTGCTGCACCGGCATGTCGAGGTACGGGACGACGCGCGCCCGCGCCCAGCGCGCGATGAGCCGGTCGTTGACGTGCGCGGGGTGCAGGTACATCGGGCGGACCCACGGAATCCGGGTCTCGCCGAGGGCCAGGAGGAGCTCGGCGATGTCCCCGTTGCCCGGAAGATCGCGGCCGTAGGCGAGCGTGTCTTGCGAGACCAGGATCGCTTCCTGCACGCCGCGCGCCGCCAGCCCTTCGACTTCCTTGACGATGTCGGCGAGCGCCCGGCTTCGGTGACGGCCGCGGAACTGGGGAATCGCGCAGAAGGTGCAGCCCATGTCACACCCTTCGGCGATCTTTACATAGGCATAGGGGACGCGGCCGGTGAGCAGGCGCGGTGTCGTCGCGTCGTAGAGGTAGCCTGGGGGCGCCGAGCTCGCCCAGTCGTGGCGGCCCGCCGCCTGCCGGACCAGCTCGACGATTCGCGACAGGTTCGAGGTGCCGAGGATGCCGTCAACCTCGGGCATCTCCTTGAGGATGTCTCCGCCGTAGCGCTGCGTGAGGCAGCCGGTGACGATGAGCGCCCGGCAGGAGCCGCGCTCCTTCAGCCTGGCGAGCTCGAGGATCGTGTCGACCGATTCCTCGCGCGCGCGGTCGATGAAGGCGCACGTGTTGACGATGAGGCACTCGGCGTCCTCGGCCCGCTCCGCGAGCTTGAATCCGGCGTCGGTCAGCATCCCGAGCATCAACTCGGAGTCGACCTGGTTCTTCGGGCAGCCCAGGGTTGTCAAGTGGATCTTCATTGTCGGAAGCCAGTATACCGTGGCGCGACAGATCCGTTGGTCCCATGCGCGCCGGCAGTTAGTATGGAAAGACGATGGACAAGCGCAAGCGCCTTCCGGAAACACGCTCTCCGCGACATCGCCTCTCGGTCACCGTCGAGCTCGAAGACGGCCGTGGACGGTGTCGCGACCTCAGCAACTCCGGGATGTTCTTCGAGATCGACGACTCGATCGAGACCGGCGCCACGATCCGCGTCTCGCTCATCCTGAACGACGTCCACCCGATGCCCCCGGTCCAGATGGAGGCGTCGGGGCGCTTCGTGCGGGTCGAGCGGCTCGAGCGCAAGTCGGGCGTGCGATCGAGTTCACGTCGCTGCGCTTCGAGAACGCAGAAACCTGGGCAGCGCTCCGGCCCGAGTAGACCCGGAGAGTTCGGTCAGCGGGCGCGATCAGCCGAATGCGGGGGCTTCCCGCGCAGCCTTCCGACGAGCCGGTCCCGGTAGTAGTAGAGCGGCAGCGTCACCGCCGCGACGATGGCCGTGAGCAGGAACACCTGAAGATAGTCGCCCGAAGCCGTCCGTGCGCCCTGCGCCGAGAGTACCCAGGTGCTGGGAAGGCGGCCGAGCGTGGAGACCACCCCGAAGACCCAGAACGGCATGGGACTCAGACCAAAGAGGTAGCAGGCCAGGTCCTTGGGCACGCCCGGGATCAAGAACACGATGAGGCAGAGGATGGCCCCCTCCGCGTCGACGATGAATCCCATCTTGCGCCAGACGTCCGGGCTGACCAGCCTCTGAACGTAGCGGGCGCCGAGCCACCGGCCGACGGCGAACGCCACGAGCGATCCCACGGTCAGCCCGATCGTCGAGTAGAGAAGCCCCGCCGACTGTCCGAAGAGATAGCCTCCGAGGATCCCCGTCAACTCACCCGGGATCGGCGCAATGATCACCTGCAAGGCCTGGAGGCCGATGAAAACGACGGGCGCCAGCACGCCCCACTCCCGAAGCGTGTGCTTGAGGAAGCGCTTGTCCACGTAGAGACGGACGAGCAACTGGTAGGCGGGAGCGTTCGTCAGCACGAGCCAGCCACAGCCCGCGACGAGCGCGGCGATGATCGCACCGCCCACGATCCAGCGTACGTTCGCTCTCACGCGTCTCCTCCGCGCTGGGCGCCGGGCCGACTCCTCCATGCCTTCTTGAGGTGCAAGACCGACGCCAGCGGAAGAAGCTCACGATTACAGCCGTTCGGACGTCGCTGCCGGCTCTCGATCCCGACGCAGACCGGCAATTTTCGTGTCAGGTGCATGAAGTCAGCCGCCTGTCGTGGGCAGCGCGATTCACACCTGCCGCCGACCTAGATGCGTGGGGGCGACGCCGGTTCTTGCGTCGCCGCCGTCCCGCACCGGGGGCAGTGGGTCCAGTCCGGGGCGAGCGCGCTCGCGCAATGCCCGCAGCTTCGCGCGACGGACGGCGGCGCGGCGCGATCGTCCCTCGGCGGGACGACGCGAGGGTCCTCCGCTTTGGCCTCCTCGACACCCTTCTTGAACTCCTTGAGACTCGACCCGAGCGACCGAGCGATCTGAGGGAGCCGGTTCGCGCCGAACAGCACCAGCACGATGACCAGGATGACCAGCAGCTCCTGAGACCCAAGTCCAAACATCGCTCAGACTCCTCTTGCGAAGATTTCGATGTGGCACCCGGAAACTGCTCCCAGTGCAAGAGTCGGCGACCGCCGCGGCGCGCGCCGTGGCCGAAGCCGTCAGAGTCGGGAGTTCAGCGGGCCGGTGGAGATCGAGGGCAGCGGGTCGAACGCAGGTCCGAACGAACCAGTCGCGCGGCGGGCGGGTGGACGGCCACGACGACGGGGACGACGGCGAAATCGTTCGTGAGATGGCCGTCGGTGACGGCGCTCGAGGAGGTGGCGACGATGACGACGTCGTCGTAGTCGCCGTCGTCCCAGATGCCGCCCAGATAGGTCGGATCGGGCGGACTGGCGTCGGCGAGCGGCACGAGGAGCGCCAGAGCCGCCAGGAGGAACGACACGACGAACGCCCGGCGCCAGCGCGTCATCGACGGCGACCTCGATGCGATCGGCCGTGCCATGGGCGCCTAGACCGAGCGGTAGTTGGTGAACTGGAGCGCAATCCCGAGGTCCTGATCCCGCAGCAGCGCGATGATCTTCTGCAGGTCGTTCCGGTTCTTGCCCGACACCCGGACCTGGTCGGCCTGAATCGATGCCTGCACCTTGACCTTCGTGTCCTTGATGATCCGGACGATCTCCTTGGCCTTCTCGATCGGAATGCCCTGCTGGAGCGTGATCTTCTGGCGAAGCGCGCCGCCGGAGGCTTGCTCGACCTCGCCGTACGTGAGCGCCTTGAGCGGCACGCCACGCTTGTGCAGCCGCGATTGGAGAATGTCGACGACCGCCTTGAGCTTCATGTCGTCGGGCGTCATGACGGTGATGTCGGCCTTCTCGAGCGTGATCTGGCACTTCGAGCCCTTGAGATCGTAGCGCGTCTCGATCTCCCGCCGCGCCTGATCGAGCGCGTTCGTCACTTCTTGCATCTCGATCTTGCACGCGATGTCGAAGGAGTTCTCGGCGGCCATGGTGCCTCCCCGTTTACTTGAGCGGCACGATCACGACGCCCTTCGGCGCGACGAAAGTGAAGGTGCGGTCCGGCAGACCGCTGTTCACCGCCATCTTCGTGAAGCGCATCGTCACGGTGTTGTCGAACTGATCGTGCACCACGGCCTTCCTGATCTCCCAGTTCTTCCCCTCGACCGACAGGACCAGGCGCGAAAGCGTGGGGAGCGGCTGCTTCGGGGTGAGGTCGAGGACCCAGTTGCCCTCGGCGTCCTTCGGCTGGGCCGGGTTCAGGAAGCGCACCTGGAACTCGGATCGCAGGCGACCGAGCCCGGCCAGAAAGCTCCCGGCGGGCCCGGCCAGGGCCTCGGGCGCCTCGGCCACGTTCGCCTGGTTCAAGGTCGGCGTGTAGACCCAGAGCTTCTTGCCGTCGGAGACGATCTCCTGGGGCGTGGGCTCCGTGTACTCCCAGCGGAGCTTGCCGCCCTTCTTCAGATAGACGGTTCCCCGGGCCGGAATCGTCTGGTTGAGGCTCTTGTTGAACGCGGTCTGGGTGAACTCGGCGCGGAGGTCCGTCATGCGACTGTACGAGCCCTCGATGTCGCGAACGACGTCGTCCAGTGACTGGGCCGAGGCCGATCCGGCCGCGACGAGCAGGCTGAGCGTCAGCACGGTGACGACTTTGACCATGAGCTCACTCTACACTAGAGTTCGAGCCGTGCCCGCGCGCGATCCGACGATCCTCGCTCTCGACTTTGACGGCGTCGTTTGTGACGGCATGGCCGAATACTTCGTGGCCGCGTGGCGCACCTGGCGCCGGCTGCGACCCTCCGTCGGGCTGGACCCGCCTCGCGGACTCGTCGACCGCTTCGCGCGCGTGCGACCGGTCGTCGAGACGGGCTGGGAGATGCCCCTGCTGATCATGGCGCTGCTGGCGGGCGTCTCCGAGGCGGAGATCCTCGAACGGTGGCGCCCGAACGCGTTCCTGGCCGAGCTCGGGCGCGCTCGCGACGAGATCACCGCCGTGCTCGACAGCGTCCGCGACGAGTGGATCGCCGCGGACGAGGCTGACTGGCTCGATCACCATCGCTTTTATCCGGGCGCGATCGAACGGCTGCGGAGGCTGGCCAACGGACCGACGCGCATCGTCGTCGTGACGACGAAAGAGGGCCGGTTCGCGCAGAAGCTCTTGTTCCGGCAGGGCGTCGATCTCGGCGCCGAGGACGTCTACGGCAAGGAAGCGCAACGGCCGAAGCCCGTGATCTTGCGGGAGCTGATCGAGCCCTCCTCGACGGCACGCAGTCTCTGGTTCGTGGAGGATCGCCTGAAGACCCTCGACGCGGTCAAGCGCGCGCCGGCCCTCGACGACGTCGGGCTCTTTCTGGCCGGGTGGGGCTACAACACGGCCCGCGACCGCGAGGAGGCGCGTCGTGACGACCGGATCGTGCTGCTCTCGCTCGAGCAGTTCGGCGGTGACTTCCCGACGTGGGTGGAGGCATAATCGCGCCCACGGGACAAGGAAGGTCGGTCATGGCTCGACGCTTCACGATCGCGATGTCTCTCGCTCTCGTTTGCGGGCTCGTGGTCGCCGAGCCGGCGGCCGCGCAACAGCCCAAGCGGGGCGGCGTGCTCCGCATGGCCGAGCGGGAGGCGCCCAGTCTCGACCCGCACCTGTCGGTGAGCTTTCTCACCCACTCCTACGTCAGCCTGGTCTACAGCCAGCTCGTGCGCTTCCCGTACGGTCCCGAGCAGCAGCATTCCACGGATTTCTCGATCGTCCCGGATCTGGCCGAGCGGTGGACGGCGTCGAAGGACGGTACCGTGTACACCTTCCACCTCCGGAAGGGCGTCAAGTTCCACGCCAAGCCGCCCGTCAACGGCCGCGAGGTCACGGCCGACGACGTCAAGTACTCGCTCGAGCGGTTCATGGCGAAGTCGGGGTTCCGGTCACGCTTCGATCCGGTGCAGTCCATCGACATCGTGGACAGGTACACGGTCAGGGTCACCCTGAAGGAGCCATTCGCGCCGTTCCTGAACCACCTCGCGAACCCCACGTACTGCGTGATCCTGCCGCGTGAGGCGGAGGAGAAGTTCAAAGACTTCAACCACCCCGACAGCGTGATCGGCACCGGGCCCTTCGTCCTCAAGTCATACGACAAGGGTGTGAAGCTCACGTACGAGCGCAACCCCGACTACTTCATGAAGGGGCTGCCGTACCTCGACGGGGTGGTCGTCGAGATCGCGCCCGATGCCTCGGCGCGGCTGGCGCTGCTGCGGTCGGGCAAGGTCGAGCTGAGCCAGCTCTGGGGCTGGGTCAATCCGGAGGAGGCGCGCTCGCTGAAGAAGACTAATCCAGAAATGGTCATGACGCCGGCCAACGCCATGGGCCAGAGCATCATCTACTTCCGCACCGACCAGCCGCCGTTCAACGACGTCCGAGTCCGGCGCGCCGTGTCGCTGGCCATCGACCGCAAGAGCTGGAACGATGCGCTGCTCTTCGGCGAGGGGTGCCTCGAGTCCGGGCCGGTGCCGTGCGCGTTGAAAGAGTGGAAGCTGGAGGCGTCGAAGATGGATCCGGCCAGGGCCAAGTATCTGGTCGGCTACGATCCGAACGAGGCGAAGCGGCTGCTCGCCGAGGCTGGGCTCGCGAAGGGATTCACGACGCCGATGTTCCACTGGCCGGGGTACCAGCCTCCGTGGAGGAGCTTCTACGACCTGGCCGCCGACAATCTGGGCAAGGTCGGCATCAACGTCGAGATGAAGCCGGAGGAGTACGGCAAGTACGTCTCGACGACGTATCTTGGCAAGTTCGAGAAGATGGCGATGGGCCCGGTGACGCCGTTCACCGAGGTGGACGACTGGCTCTACGGCGCCTTCTTCCCGGAGCAGCCAAACAACCGGAGCAACGTGGCCGATGCGGAGCTCAACAAGATGCTCGTCGCCCAGCGACGGGAGCTGGACCCGAAGAAGCGCAAGCAGATCGTGGACGACATCCAGCGCTACCTCGCCGACAAGGCCTATTACGTTTATGTGCCGAGCCTTGCCTGGCACGTCGCGCATCCGCCCTACGTGAAGGGCTTCAGATTTCACGACGGCTACGGCCTGGGGCCGCGGCTCGTCCACACATGGCTGGACAAGTAAGCCGCGCCCCGGAGATCGACCGGCGAGCGTTCGGCCAGGTGGGAACGTGGCCGGTCTGACGAACCTCGTGCGCGCCGACGAGGTCATCCCGTGAAGCGCTACGTCCTCCGCCGCGTCGCGCTCGCGATCCCGACGCTCTTCCTGGTGAGCGTGATCGTGTTCGCGATGATGCGGCTCATGCCCGGCGACGTGGCCACGCGCATGGTCGAGGGCCACGCCTACGCACCGACGCTCGCCGCGCTGCGGAAAGACCTCGGACTCGACCGTCCGGTCCACGTCCAGTACGCCGAGTGGATCGGCGGGATCGTGCTGCGGGGCGATTTCGGCAACTCCTACTGGACGCGCCAGCCGATCCTGGACGAGTTCGTCCGGCGGTTTCCGGTGACGCTCGAGCTGGCGGCGCTGACGATCCTCGTTTCGGTGGTGATCGGCATCTTCGTGGGCATCGTCTCCGCCGTTCGCCAGGACACCGCGTCGGACTACGTCGGCCGGATTCTGGCGATCCTGGCGCTCTCCGTTCCCTACTTCGGGCTCGCCGTCCTCGTCGTCGTGCTTCCCTCGATCTACTTCAAGTGGACACCGGTCTGGACCTACGTCCCGCTCACGCGCGACCCGCTGGAAAATCTCAAGATCATGACGGTGCCGGCGCTCGTGTTCGGCGTGACGCGCGCGGGGCCGATCATGCGGATCATGCGGTCCTCGTTGCTCGACGTGCTGCGCCAGGAGTACATCCGCACGGCGTGGTCGAAGGGGCTCAGCGAGCGGACGATCGTACTGCGCCACGCGCTGAAGAACGCGATGATCCCGGTGGTCAGCCTGATCGGCCTGCAGACGCCGCTCTACATCGGCGGCTCGGTCATCATCGAGGCGATCTTCCGACTGCCGGGTGTCGGCCTGTTCTTCTTCGAGGCGCTCAACAAGCTGGACTATCCGGTCGTCCAGTCGGTGAACCTGATCATCGCGGCGATGGTCGTGGGCCTCAACCTCCTCATCGATCTCTCGTATGCGTTTCTGGACCCGCGCATCCGATATCGATAGCCACCGAGCGGCCCTGCCGACGTCTTCGGTCGGCGCTGCGGTGGCCGTCGCGGTGCCGCGGCCGCCGCGGACGCGTCCGTGGTACGCCGACGTCTGGATCCAGATGCTGCGGCGCAAGCCCCTCGGGACGATCGGCGGTGTGATCGTGGTCGTCATGCTGGGGGCCGCCGTGCTCGCCGACATCATCGTGCCCTACGGGTTCGCGCAGACGAGCCTCTCCGAGCGGTTCATCGCGATGAACGGCGCGCACTGGCTCGGCACCGATCAGCTCGGCCGCGATCTCCTGACGCGCCTGGTCTACGGCGCGCGTATCTCGCTCTATGTGGGCTTTGGCGCCGTGCTCCTGGGGTGCGTGCTCGCCACGGCGATCGGCGTGCTGTCGGCCTACTTCAGCGGCCCTTTCGATCTGTGGCTCCAGCGCGGGGTGGATGCGTGGATGGCGTTCCCGCCGCTCCTGCTACTGATGTCGATCATGTCGCTGCTGGGCCCGAGCGTCTGGAACATCACGACCGTCCTCGGCGTCGCGTTCGGCATCCAGAACTCGCGGATCATCCGCGGCGTCGCGCTCTCGATCAAGGAATATACGTACGTCGAGGGCGCGAGGGCCCTGGGCTCGGGCCACCTCCGGATCACGGTGGGCCACATCCTGCCGAACGTGCTGCCCACCATCATCGTGGTCGCGACGACGGGCCTCTCGACGGTCATCCTGACCGAGGCGAGCCTCTCGTTCCTCGGCCTCGGCGTCCCCCCGCCCTATCCGACGTGGGGCGGCATGCTCTCGCTGGCAGGGCTCGATCACATGTACCAGGCCCCGTGGCTCGCGATCTGGCCGGCGGTCGCGCTCTCGATGGCGGTCTTCGGGTTCAACATGCTGGGCGACGCGCTCCGCGACTTGCTCGACCCGCGCCTCAAGGGCGGCTGAGCGCCGTCTCCAGACCGACATCAGCCGGTAGTCGGGCCGCGGCTTGAAGCTGACGCGCCGGCTCGCGCCGTACACGATCACTTCCTGGAAGAGCTCGAGCCACGGCTTCTCGTCGTGGATGATCTGCGTCGCCTCGGTGTAGAGGGCTCGACGCTTCGCCGGGTCGAGCGAGTAGCGCGCCTGCTCCATCAGCTCGTGGAAACGTTGGCCCTTCTGGCTGCCGACCCAGTATTTGCCGTTGAAGCCGTTGGGATGCCAGAGCCGCCAGAGGCTGCCGTCGGCATCGAGCAGCGTCGACTGCGGATTGCCCAGGAGCAGGCCATTGGGCGGAACGGCGCGCTCGTTGAGCATGCGCTGCCGTGCGCCCATCTCCATCATCTCGATCCGGGCGCGAATCCCGGCCTTGCCCCACATGTCGGCGATCGTCTCGAGCAGGAACTTGTCGTCGTGCCGCTTCCGGCGTAGAGCGTCACGTCGATGCCGTTCGGGCGCCCGGCCTCGGCCAGGAGCTGCCTGGCCTTCGCGGGATCGAACGGATACGGCTTGAGCGCCGGGTTGTAGCCGAAGTCGGTGTCGGCGAGACCGCCGCTGAACGGCTCTTCCCCTGTTTGGAATTGTCAGTGTCGCACCCCGGACGGCGTGGTCCTGCCCCACGACGGCCTGCGGTGCGCACGGCGCGAGTATAGCGTGCGGACGTGATAGGGTAACCGCCATGCCGACAGCGGCCGGCGGCTCGGCGAGTCAGAAGACGGTCGTCGTCCTGGGAACGGCGACACCGGGCGGCGGCTTTCCCGTGTATGGCGCGGCGCTCGCCGAGACCATCCACGAGACCGAGCCCACGCTCGCGATCGAGCAACGGAACACCAAGGGCAGCACCGAGAACGTCCCGCTGCTCGAAGCGGGCCGGCTCGACATCGCGCTCGTCCAGGGCGAGGTCGCCCACGAGGCGTTCAACGGGATCGGCCGGTCACCGGCGAATCTCCCGATCGTCGCCGCGATGTACTCGACGCCGGGGATGTTCGTCGTCCGCGCCGACAGCCCCTATCGGACGCTCCATGATCTGCGCGCCAGGCCGGTCGCCTTCGGCGCCCGCGGCTCGGGATTGGTGATTCTCGCCAAGTACGTCCTCGACGGGCTCGGCCTCGACCCGGAGCGTGATTTCCAGGCGGTGTACCTCGACCGCGCGGGCGACGGGCCCGCGATGGTGATCGACGGCCGCGTGGCGGCGCTGTGGGGCGGAGGCCAGGGCTGGCCGGGATTCGAGGCGGTCGCGAAGGGGCCGGCCCGCGCGCGCTTCATCGCGCCCGCCGCCGACGGCATCGCGCGGATCCTCGCCAAGCACGCCTTCCTCAAGTCGATGACGGTGCCGGCCGGCGCCTATCCGGGTCTCGCCGCACCGCTCGCGTCGGTGGGCTCGTGGAGCTTCGTCCTCGCCCGACCGGACCTCGGCGACGACGTGACCTATCGGCTGGCCCGGGCGCTGCACCGAGGTGAGGCGGCGCTCGCCCGGCGGCTGCCCCAGGCGCAGGAGACGACCGCCGCGAACACCCTGGCCGCGGCGCCGCACGCCGATCTCATCCATCGAGGCGTGCTGCGCTTCCTCCGCGAGATCGGCCTCGCGCGCTGACCCGAACCGCCGGCCGAGACGAGCCTCAGAGTGTTCGCGTCAGGG
>Ga0066710_100000051_pt1 | contig 43516 bp, 35 predicted proteins | sample GraSoiAngelo_159_FD_79666 | JGI IMG/M metagenome (GOLD analysis project Ga0066710, IMG submission 79666) | Grasslands soil microbial communities from the Angelo Coastal Reserve, California, USA - 14_1009_16_40cm | ecosystem: Environmental > Terrestrial > Soil > Grasslands | place: USA... | reverse complement strand
GGATCTCCTATGCCGACGTGGTCGCCCGCCAGCTGCCCAAGCTGGAGCAGGACGAGGCGCTGCGCTCGCTGATGGAGAAGACCCTCACCACCGTCCAGGCCGCCATCGCGAAGGGGAAGCTGGCCTGACGCTTGGGCGCGGCCCGCTGCTCGCCGCTGCCGCCATCCTCGCCGCCGCCTGGTTCTCGCCGCGCGCGGTTCCCTACGACATGGACGAGTTCGCGGCCTACCATGCCCTGGGCTGCGCCGCCTTCCCGCTGAGCCGCGAGCTGAACGTCTACCGCGAACGCTGCGCGGACGACGAGCTGATCCTGCCCTTCGTCTCCCGGCCCCTCCCGCTGCGCTCGTATCTCTACCTCGGCAGCCTGCCCGTGGCGCCTTTCTACCCGTTCTGGCGCCTGCTGCGCGACCCGGTGGCCGCCCGAGCGCAGGGCGCGGTCTTCCTGCTCGTCGCGTTGCACCTGTTCTCGCGCCTCGCCGCCGCCCGCTTCGAAGCCACCCTGCTGGCCGCCCTCGTGTTTCCTCTCTTCGCGGGCGCCTTCCTCGTCGACACGGGGCCGGTCGGCATCTCGCTCCTGCTGCTGGCGGGGACGCTGCTGCTCGTCCAGGCCGCCGCCGGATCCGCCACCGCCCGCCCGGCCGGCCTGCGCGCAGCGGGCGCCGGAGCGCTCGCCTTCCTGGGCGTGTGGGTGAAGCTGAACTTCCTCTGGATGCTGCCGGCGGTGCTGATCTTCTGGGTCGATTGCCTGCGCCGGTCGGCTCCTCCCGCCGGTCGCCGGGCCGTCCAAGCGGCCGCGCTCGGCTGCTTCGCGGCCGCTCTCCTCGTCCCGAGCGCCTGGCTGATGAGCGCTCGCACCGCGGGGGGCGAACGGTACTACGACGTGGTGCGCCTGGGTGGGATGTCGGCCGATCCGGAGGCGATCGCGACCCAGGCCCGCACTCTCACCGGTTACTTCATCGACGGCTCGGCGGTCGCGCCGCGGGCGCTTTCCTTCCCGCGCTCGGTGATCGACGTCGTTCCCGCCCTCGTGTCCGCGGCCCTCCTCGTGTGGGGGGTCAGGCGGGAACGCCGCGCCGGCGTGTGGCTCGCCGGCGCGGTGGCCACGTTTCTGGTCATGCTGCCGAGCGCGCGCGCCTGGGCGGCGCACCATTTGGCCCTCGGCCTCGTCTTCGTCGTCCTCGCCCTCGCCGTGGCGCTGCAGCGGCTCGGCGACGTACGGCCGGCCCTCTTCCGCGGAGCCGCCGCGATCGTGGCTGCATACTGGCTGGGCCTGGCTGCGCGATGGCCGGCCGCGGCGATCGACCCGCGCGACAGCTTCGGCAAGGACCGGCTCCTCGCCTTCGTCCGTACGAGCGGCCTCGACCGCCGCGCCGTCCAGCTCCATGTCTCCTGGGGGACCTACTACATCGCCCATCTCTTCGGGGACCGTAGCCAGGCCGTCCTCTTCAGCCGGAGGTTCCCCGAGGACCCGGCGATGCTGTCCGACGCGCGCGCCGCCGCCGACGCGCGCGGCCGGAGCGTGGTCCTCATCGGCCGCCGGCTCGACAAGATCCAGACCCCGGCCGTAGACCAGAGCCTGGGACCGCCTCGAGCCACCCATGACTTCGACGGCTGGTGGCTGGTCGAGTACGTGCGGTGACTCCGCTTCACCCCGGCCCTCTCCCCTGCGAGGCGAGGGATCAAAGGAGGTGCGCCGCGGGACGGACGCGCTATCTTCGCCGGCGGCGGCGGCCGCCGTCCCGGCGCCGCGGCGGGGGAAGCGGCTCGGGCGTCTCCGGCTCGACCTCGTCGGCCGCCGGGGCCTGGAAGTAGGCCCGCAGGAGCAGGGCCAGGATCCGGTCGCGATGCTCGTGCTCGGCGATCCGCCGGGCGATCGGCGCGAACTCCGCGAAGTCGTCGAGGGGCAGGTTCTGTCCCTCGGCGGCCAGCCGGGTCACGATCCGCTCCACCTTGCGGGCCTGCACCTCCTCGTCGGAGGGGACCGACAACTCCCCCACCTCGACGTGGTAGCGCTTGACCAGCCGGTTGAAGTTCATGAGGTCGTGCGCGGAGACGAGGCTGATCGCCCGTCCGCTCTTGCCGACGCGTCCCGTGCGCCCGGCCCGGTGGATGTACTGCTCGGGAGAGTCGGGCGTCGAGAAGATGAAGACGTGGGAGAGGTCCTCGATGTCGATGCCGCGGGAGGCGACGTCGGTGGTGACGAGGTGCCGGATCTCCCCGGAGCGGAAGCGGGCCATGACCCGCTCGCGCTTCTTCTGGGGCAGGTCGGAGGAGAGCATGGCCGCCGGCAGCCCCTTGCCGCCGAGGAAGGCGTGGACCTGCCGCGTCTCCTCCCGCGTGTTGCAGAAGATCATCGACGAGGCGGGATTCTCGTACTCGAGGAGCTTGTAGAGGGTGGCCTCCTTGTGCAGCTTGGGGGTCAGGCAGTACAGGTGCTCGACCTCCTTCACGTAGATCTGGTCCTCGGACAGCAGCACCCACTCCGGATCCGACAGGTAGTGGTAGATCAGCCCGCGGATGCCGAGGGGGACGGTGGCCGAGAAGAGCAGCGTCTGGCGCTCGGCCGGCATGTACTCCATGATCTGGCCCATCTCGACCGCGAAGCCCATGTCGAGCATGCGGTCGGCCTCGTCGAGGACGAGGGTCTTCACGGCGTCGAAGCGCAGCGTCTTGCGCCGCAGGTGGTCGAGCACCCGGCCCGGCGTGCCCACGATCACGTGGGCGCCGGCCCGGATCCCCTCCAGCTGGCGGTCCATGGAGTCGCCGCCGTAGATCGTCTCCACCTTGACGCCCCGGCCGCGCCCGATCTCCGCCACCTCCTGCGCGACCTGGATGGCCAGCTCGCGCGTGGGCGTGAGCACGACCGCCTGCACGTGCTCCGCCGCCGGCTCGACCTTCTCAGCCAGCGGGATGCCGAAGGCGGCCGTCTTGCCCGTGCCGGTGCGGGACTGGACGACCAGGTCCTTGCCGGCCAGGGCCCGGGGCACGGTCTCCGCCTGCACCTCGGTCGGGGCACGGTAGCCCATGGCATCGACGCTGGCCAGGGTCTCGGCGCGGAGGTTCAGGTCGGCGAAGCTTCTGGCGCTCGTCGCGATTTCCATAGCCGGCCATTATCCCTCGCGCGAGCACGACTTGCGAGGCCTTGTCACAAGTTATATTTCCATTTATGATCTGTGACACATGGCGCTTTCCGCCGAGGCGATACAGGTCCTGAGAGACCTGAACCCGTGGTGGGCCGATCCCAAGGTGGTTCGGCCCGAGCCGCCCCCCTACCGGCGACCTTTGGTGGTCGAATTGCTCCGCCGGCTCCAGCGGCCCAAGGGACTGATCGAGGTCGTCCGAGGTCCCCGGCAGGTCGGGAAGACGACGGGAATCCAGCAGATCATCCAGGATCTGATCCGGCAAGGAATCCCGTCCTCCGACCTGCTCTTCGTCCGTTTCGACCTCGAGCTGCTTCGCGAGGAGCCCGCTGCTCTCCGAAGCATCCTGAGCTGGTACGCAAAGATGGTCCGGCGGCGCCCCTTGGAGCAGGGCGATCGGTCATTCGTCTTCCTGGACGAGATTCACAAGCTGAGGAGATGGCACGAAGAGATCAAGCACGCCGGGGATACCTTCCCTCTGCGCATGCTTCTGACCGGCTCATCCAGCGTGCTGGTGGCCAGAGGCGGTCGAGAGAGCCTGGCCGGGCGCGTCTTCGCGACCGAGCTGCCGGCCTTCTCCTTCCGTGAAGTGCTCGAGTGTTGGAAGCCGGAATTGGCCGCAGCTCTCCCGCCGGCGATTCGTCTAAGGGACGTGTTCGACGGCGCCCTCGTCGACTCCGACGCGAAGATTCAACAACTGCGGCCTCAGCAGAAGCTCGCCATCCGACGCGCTCTCGAGAAGTACTACAACCGAGGAGGCTATCCGCGTCTCCACCGTGGCGAGGTGGAAGACGACCGCTGGGCCGATTACCTCGTCCAGACCGTGTTCGAGAACGTGCTAGGCGCCGATATCCCGGACCTCTTTCCGATCGAGAGCCCCGGCCTGCTCCGTCACCTCTATCTGAGCATCGCGCGTCAGACCGGCCAGATCCTTTCCCAGGTGAAGCTGGCCGAAGCGGCGACGGTAGCGGGCCTGCCGACGAACCAGCCTACCGTTGGCCGCTATCTCCACTATCTTGCTGATGCGCTCCTCATTCGAGAGTTTCGCAGGTATCCCCTGGCCAAGAAAGCCTCCGCTCGGGTGCCGGCCAAGATCACCGTGAGCGATCTCGGGGTCCGGAACGCGATCTTCAGAGGAGCACCGTCCCTGTGGGAGTCGGACCCCGCCGTTCTCGGCCCCCTGGTGGAGACGATGGCTCAAGGCGTCATCCGCGATCACAACCTGCAGGTCCACTTCTATCGGGACTACGAGAAGCCGGCTGACCGCCGCACGCGGATCCACGAGGTGGACTTCGTTGCCGAGCGCCTCGATGGAGCAGTCCTGCCGGTCGAAGTGAAGTTCCGAAAGAAGATCGATGCCACTGACACGGTGGCCATCCAGCATTTCCGCGCCAAGTTCCACTCGCCCGCGTGCATATTCGTGACTCGCGAGCTCAGCCGCTGGGATCCGGAGAGACGAGTCTTGTACACGCCCCTGCAGAATTTCCTGCTCGCCTTCTGAATTGCGCGCGGCGGCCCTATAATTGACGGTTTGGGGAGGGGAGATGGCGATCACCTGCGCGCGGTGCGCACGCGAGTCGGAGCCGCCCCCGGGCCACCGCGTCGGCTTCCCGGCCCCGGCCAGGGAGCGCATCCTACGGTCGATCTGCGGCGAGTGCTGGAAGGAGTGGGAAGGCGTCGAGGTGAAGGTGATCAACGAGTACCGGCTCAGCTTCCTCGACCCCCAGCACCGCGAGATGCTCCAGAAGGCCTGCTTCGACTACTTCAAGCTCCCGGAGACCTGATCGGCCCGTGGTCCACATAGAGGGGCTCGGCAAGCGCTACGGCGAGAAGGTCCTCTTCGAGGACGTGTCGTGGCACGTCAAGAAGCGCGACCGCATCGGGCTCAGCGGGCCGAACGGCGCGGGCAAGACCACCCTGCTCCGCATGCTGGCCGGCCTCGAAGAGCCCGACGCCGGCTCCATCCGCATGGCCTCCGACACGACCATCGGCTATCTGCCCCAGGACGGCCTGGTGCACCAGGGACGCGCGGTGTACGACGAGGTGGTGCTGGCGTTCCAGGAGCTGCTGGCCCTCAAGGCCGAGCAGCACCGGATCGAGGACGAGCTGGCCCAGGCGAGCCATGACGACGGGGGCGGCCACGAGAAGCTCCTCGAGCGCTACGCGGAGGTCACCGAGCGCTTCAAGCACCTCGGCGGGTACGAGATCGACGCCCGCGTGGCCGACGTCCTGAAGGGCCTGGGGTTCTCCCTCGCCGACCAGCAGCGCCGCACGGAGGAGTTCTCGGGCGGCTGGCAGATGCGGATCGCGCTCGCCAAGCTGCTCCTCGCCCGCCCCAACCTCCTGCTCATGGACGAGCCCACGAACCACCTCGACCTGCCGGCGCGCAACTGGCTGGAGGAATACCTCCACGACTACCCCGGCTCGGTCGTGCTCGTCTCCCACGACCGCTACTTCCTCGACGCCACGGTCAAGCGGATCACCGAGGTCGGCCTGCGGACGCTGACCGACTACCACGGCAACTACTCGCACTACGTGGTCGAGCACGAGGCGCGCATGGAGCGGCTGCGGGAGGCGCACCGCCGGCAGAAGGAGGAGATCGACAAGGCCACGCTCTTCATCAACAAGTTCCGCTACCAGGCCACCAAGGCCCGCCAGGTCCAGAGCCGCATCAAGCTGCTCGACAAGGTGGAGCGGATCGAGATCCCGCCCGAGCGCAAGAAGATCCGCTTCAAGTTCCCGGACGCCCCCCGTCCCGGCCGGGTCCTCCTGGAGCTGAAGGCCTTGCGGCGCGCCTACGGCGACAACGTCGTCCTCGATCACCTCGACCTCATCGTGGAGCGCGGGGACCGCATCGCCCTCGTCGGCCCCAACGGCGCCGGCAAGTCGACGCTCATGCGGATCCTGGCCGGCGCCGACCGTCCAGATGCCGGCGCCCGCATTTCCGGCCACCAGGTGGTGCTGGACTACTTCGCCCAGGACCAGGCGGCGGCGCTGGACCCCACCCACACCGTCCACGAGGAGATGAGCGCGGCCAGCCCGGTGCAGATGGTACCGATGATCCGGCACATCCTCGGAGGGTTCCTCTTCAGCGGCGACGACGTCTACAAGCGGGTGGGCGTGCTCTCGGGCGGAGAGCGGAACCGACTGGCGCTGGCGAAGATGCTGCTCAGCCCGAGCAACCTGCTGCTGCTCGACGAGCCCACCAACCACCTCGACCTCGACTCCAAGGAAGTGCTGCTCGACGCCTTGATGGACTACGGCGGCACGCTCATCTTCGTCTCCCACGACCGGTATTTCGTCGACCGCCTGGCCAGCAAGGTGATCGAGGTCGGCGGCGGGCAAGCCCTGCTCTACCCGGGGGGATACGAGGATTTCCTCTACTGGAAGAAGCAGCGCGAGGCCGGGCTGGCCCCCCCGCTGCCCACGCGTGAGCGCAAGCCGGTCGTGCATCTCAAGGAGTCGTCCGGGGCAGCGCCCGCCCGCGCTCCCTCACGCGTGCCCGTCCCGCCGAAGGTCGCCCCCGTCAAGCCGCCGGCCGGCCGTCTCCCTTCCGGGAAGCCGACGGTCGAGGCGCCGGCTTACGACCCGCTGGCTCCACGCCTGCGCGCGGCCGGCGCGCCGCCCGACCGGCAGGCCCGCGAGCGAGAGGCGCGGAAGGCCCGGGCGCGGCTGGCCGAGCTGGAGCGCCACATCACGGAAAAAGAGCAGGAGGTCAAGGACATCGAGCACCTGATGGCCACGCCGGGCTTCTACGAGGACCGCGCGAACGCGGACCGGTCCGTGGCCGAGCGCCAGCAGCTCCTGGGCGAGGTCGAGGCGCTCATGGGGGAATGGGAATCGCTCCAGGTGGTCGCCGAAGCCAAGGGCTAGAGGCCGGCTCAACGAATCAACGCTAGCCGGTCTTGGTTGGAATGGCGCGGGAGGCGAGCCAGTCGACGAGCCGCGGGGAGAGCGCGTTCAGCCAGACAATGCTCCGAGCCAGGGGATAGGGATACACCTCGGCCCGCGGCCGGCGGGCGCAGGCCACGATCGCGCGGGCGACCGCATCGGCGGACTGCATCGGACCCACCGGACCTCCCTTCCGGCCCGCGGAGGCCCGCGCCGCCACCTCCGCGAACTCCGTCTCGGTGCTCACCGGATGCACCGAGCAGGCGGCGATGGCGGTCCCGCGCAGCTCCAGCCGGAGCGATTCCGTGAGGCTGATCTGGGCCGCCTTCGTCGCCGCATAGGCCGCCCCGCCGGCCAGCGCGCGGTGGCCTACGATGGAAGACACGTTGATGATGACACCGCGGCCCTGGCGCCGCATCACCGGCAACGCGGCTCGGCAGCCGCGGACGGTGCCGAGGTAGTTCACCTCCATGAGCCGCCGGAAATCCTCCACCGGCGTCTCTTCCACGCTCCCGCGCACGCCGGATCCGGCGTTGTTGACGATCACGTCGAGCCGGCCGAACCGCTCGACCACCGCCGCGACGAACCGGCCGACCGCCCGCTCGTCCGCGACATCCAGCTCCATGGCGAGCGCGTCCGCCCCGAGCGCCCGGACCTCCGCCGCCACTTCCTCCAGCCGGCCGAGACGGCGCGCGGCCAGGCCGAGCCGCGATCCTTCCCGCGCGAAGGCCAGCGCCGCGGCCCGGCCGATCCCGGCCGAGGCGCCGGTGAGGGCCACCACGGCGCCGGGCAGCTCGACGCCTTTCAGTGCCGGACCTCCGGCGCGGCGAGAGTGGGGCTGCCCCGTCCCTTGGCAATGAACAGCGCGATCAGGCTGCGGTCGCCCTCGGTCAGGCCGGCCAGCGACAAGCGCGAATGGAACACGTAGCCGGTGCGGTCGCGGGCCACGACCAGGCACGCCTCGGCGAGCGCCTCCAGCGGCAGCGCGCCACCCTCCATGATCAGGCGGAAAGCAACCGGCGTGCCGGGCAGCACGCATTCCCTCGTCTGGAAGGTGAGGCGGTCGGGCCGCAGCTCCACCAGGCTGGCATCGCGGGGGAGCGGGACGGCGCTCACAGGCCGTGAGCCTCCAGCCAGCGCAGGACCGCGTCGAAGACTTCCCGCTGCACGTCGGCCGCCTTCCGGCCGGTGCGCTTGGGGACCGCGAACGAATGGTCGCCCTCCTCGACCCGGTGCAGGCTGGCCCGCGGCGACAGCCGCTCCACCAGAGCCTCCAGCAGGTCCCACCGCGCGAAGGCGTCCCGCGTGCCCTGCACGAAGAGCATCGGCGCCTCGACCGCACCCAGATGCCGGTCACGGAGGACCTGCGTCCGGCCGGGCGGGTGCAGCGGATAACCGAGGAAGATGAGGCCGTCGGCGGGCGCGCCCCGGGCCACGACCTGGGAAGCGATGCGGCCGCCCATCGACTTGCCGCCGACGATCACCTTCCGCGCGCCGAGGGTGGCGCGCGCGTGGTCGCCGGCGGCCTGCGCCGTGCGCTCGAGCACGTCCGGAGGGTCCGGCCCGCCGCGGCCGCGGTCGGAGTAGAGGAAGTTGTAGAGCACGGACTGGCGGCCGGAGGAGGCCAGCGTCTCGGCCAGCTCCACCAGCATGGGCGTGCGCCGATCCCCCCCGGCGCCGTGCCCGAGGACGACCGCGGTGGCTCCCGCCCCGTGGACGGACGCCGTCACCGAGACGTCTCCCACCGGAATCCGTATCTCCTGCACGCTGCTGAGCATACCCCGCCCGGGCGGGGCCTCGCGCCGCGGCACGAACGGCTGTAGACTCGCGCCTCGGATGCCCAAGGTCCTGATCGTGGGTGGCCCCGAGTTGACCTCCGTCCTCGAACGGACCGTCGTCTGGCGCAGCGACGTCGACCGCGTGTTCGCGGCCGATCTGGAGGCGGCGTTCGCGGCCGCCTGCGACGCTCTTCCCAAGCTGGTGATCCTCGATGGCGCTCCGCAGGAGCAGGCCCTCGATGCTCTCCGCCGCTTCCGCAACGACGGCCTCACCCGCAGGATGTCGCTGGCCGTGCTGCGGCGGTCGGCCACGGTTCCCGAGGTGGAGGCGCTGCGCCGCGCGGGGGCCAACATCGTCTTCGCCGGCGAGGCGCTGCCCTACCTGTGGGACGCGTGGCTGGAGGAGCTGCTCGAGGTGCCCCGCCGCCGCGTGGTCCGCGTCCCCGTGCGGTTGGACGTCTGGTCCCGGTTCGACGCCTCCGAAGAGCCGCTGCGGGGCTCGATCGTCGACATCAGCGTCAAGGGCATGCTCCTGGAGACGGACGATCCCGTCGAGGTGGGGACCAAGCTCGACCTCTCCTTCCGGCTCCCGGGCGACCCCACCGACCTGCGGGTCGTCGCCCAGGTGATCCGCCAGGAGCCGGGCGAAGAAGGGCGCGCGCGCGCGGGAGTCGAGTTCGTGATCGTGCGCGAGGCGGTGCGCGAGCGCATCCGCGCCTTCGTCGAGCACGAGCCGGAGAGGTAACCGGTGTACGAAGCGCATTACGGGTTCGCCGAGAAGCCGTTCAACCTCACCCCCGACCCGAAGTATCTCTACCTGTCGCAGCGGCACACCGAGGCTTTCGCCCATCTGGAGTTCGGCCGCCGCGAGCGGGGCGGTTTCATCGTTGTCACCGGAGAGGTCGGCACGGGAAAGACCACCCTCGCCCGCTACTTCCTCTCCCGCCTCGACTCGCGCACCGCCACCGCGTTCGTCCTCTACCCGGCCCTCACCGCGGCGGAGCTGCTCGGCTCGATCCTGCAGGACCTCCACATCCCGGTCCCGGGCGCCTCGCTCAAGGACCACGTCGACGCGCTGCACCGCTTCCTCCTCGAGGCGCGGGAGAAGGGCCGCGACGTGGTCCTCCTGATCGACGAGGCCCAGGACCTCTCGGCCGAGGTGCTCGAGCAGATACGCCTCATCTCGAACCTGGAGACGGACACCGAGAAGCTCATCCAGATCGTGCTGATGGGCCAGTCGGAGCTGCAGGAGATGCTCTCCCGCCGCGAGCTGCGCCAGCTCGCCCAGCGGGTGACGGCCCAGTACCACCTGGCGCCGCTCAGCCGGCCGGAGACGGAGGACTACGTCGCCCACCGCCTGCGGGTAGCGGGAGGCGACGGCAAGGTGTCCTTCACCTCCGGCGCGCTGGCGGCGGTGCACCAGCACTCGGGGGGCGTCCCGCGGCTCATCAACCTCATCTGCGATCGCGCGCTGCTGGCCGGGTACGTACAAGGCGTGCGCGTCGTCGATGCGCCGATGGTGCGGCAGGCGTCGAGCGAGGTGAAGTCCGCCTTGCCCCGCCGCCCGATGGCCCGGTATGCGCCGCTGGCCGCGCTGCCGGTGGCGGCGGCGGTCGCCGTGTTGGCCTGGCAGGGCCGTCCCTCGCCGGCACCGGTCGCGGCGCCGGCGACCGGCGTCGCGGACGGCACGGTGGTGAAGACGCTCGCCGCGCCGGCGAGCCGCCCGCCGGCCGCCGGCCCGCTGGCCCCGATGCTGCTCGGTCTGGACCACGACCGCTCCTTCCAGTCCGCGGTCGGTCAGGTGCAGGCGCTCTGGGGGCCGGACCTGCTCGAGCGCACACCGCTCCGGACCCACATGGAGCAGGTGCGCCGGCTCAACCTGCCGGTGGTGCTCGAGATGTTCCATCCCGCCCGCCGCGACACGTGCTATCTGGCGCTGCTCCATCTCGAAGGCGACCAGGCGGTGGTGGCGGCGGACGGCGCCTCGCTGCGCGTGCCGCTGGCCGAAGTGGACCGCCTCTGGACCCGCCAGGCGGTGTTCCTCTGGCGGGACTTCGACGCTCTCGCCCCCGGGGCCGACCCGCAACGGATCAATGCCTGGGTGCGCCAGGCCCTCGCAGGGCTGGGGTATCCGGCGCAGGACCCCGACCTGGCGGGAGCGGTGGCCCGCTTCCAGCAGGACGCCGACCTCGCCGCCGACGGCGTCATCGGCGCCCGTACGCTCATGACCCTGTACAGCCGCAGCCAATACCCTCGGCCCCGACTCAGCGGAGGCTCGTCCTGAGCCTGATCCTGGAGGCGCTCAAGAAGCTGGACCGGGAGAAGAAGACGCCCGACCGCGGCTTCCTCGTGGTGGGCGCGGTCCCCTGGCCGGCCCCCCGGGAACGGCGCTGGCTGCCGGCGCTCGCGGCGCTCGCCATCGTCGCCGGCGCGGGGTCTGCGACCTGGCTCGCCTGGCGGGGACGCGGCCAGACCCCGGCTCGCGCCGGCACGAACGCTGGGCCGGCGACCCTGCCCCTGCCCGCGGGCGTCTCGCCGGCGGCGACGAGCACGCCGGCCGGTCTCCGCGCGTCGGCGCCGGGCAGTGTCGTCCCGCTGACGGCCGGCCCCCTCGCCGGCCCGGCCCGGCTTCCCGAGAGCATCGCGGCGACGGCGCGGCCGCTCGCCCCCGCCGCAGCAGACAAGGCCGATCCCGCTTCGAGCCTCCAGCTCCAGGCCATCAGCGAGCGCGACGGCAAGCCGGTCGCCATCCTCAGCAGCCGGCTGGTGCACGAGGGCGACCACTTCGACGGCATCACGGTCGTGCGCATCGGCGCCGACGAGGTGGAGATCGAAGTGCAGGGGCGCCGCCGCACGCTGCGCTTCTGATGGCGGCCGCCGTCGGCGCCCTGCTGGCCGCGCTCGCCGCGGCCGCCCTGCTCATCAACCTGTACTTCGCGTCGCTGGCCTTCGGCCGCTGGCCCGGCCTGCGACGGGTGCTGGGCAGGCTCTTCACGGCTTGCGGGGCGGAGACCTCGTCCTGCGCGGTGGTGGTGGCGACTCCCTACGCGCGCCTGTTCGGCGGCGCGCCCAACGTGGTGGCCGGCATCCCGTGGTGCGTGGCCCTGCTGGGGCTCGCCGGTCAGTGGATCGTCAGCGGCCGGGTGACCGTCCCCTGGCCCTACCTGGCCGTGGCCGCGGCCAGCCTCGCGGTCGGCGCATACCTCATCTACGCCCTCGTCGCCGTCCTGAAGCAGCCCTGCCCGCTTTGAATGGCCGGGCACGCGTTGCACGCGGCGGTCGCCGCGCTGCTGGGGGCCGCGTGGTGGGCGGCGCATTGAGGTGGGGGTAGAAGTCGATCCCGCTTCCCTCCCCCCGGAGCTGTTTCGCCACGAAGACGATCTGTCCCGTGTGATAGCTCATGTGCTCGACCGCGTGGAGGAGCGCGCCGAGGCCGTCGGTGCGGCGATGCTGGATGGTCCGCGGCGCGGCGAGCGCCTCCTCGTCGAGGAGCGCGATCCGCCGACGGCAGCGCGCCACCACCGAGGACAGGCGCTCGGCCAGCCGGCGCTTTCCCATCGGCCGATCGGCGGCGAACTCGAGCGCGCGCCGGCGCGAGTCGGCTTCGCCGCCGAGCCCGGACAGCACCCACTGCGACAGGTTGCCGCAGACGTGCAGGACCAGGTTGCCCACGCTGTTGCCGGCCCGGTGGGGCCGCCACCATACCTGCGCCTCGTCGAGCCGCTCGAGGCAGAAGCGGACCTTGCCGAGGTACTCCTCGAGGTAGCCCGAGCACAGCTCGCGCACCCGCGCGGCCTCGCTTCTCACCGGCCGCGCCCGTAGCGCTGCAACACCTCGACGACCCGGTCGATGGGGATGGCCTCCGCGGTCTGGCCGTTCCCGGTCACGGTCGTGGCCCGCAAGAGCGAGTTGTAGACCGCCTCCTCGGTGGCCTCCAGCGCCGCCTCGAACAGCGGCGAGAGGGCCTCGGTGGGTAAGACCAGGCGGGGGCGCGGGACCGTTTCGCCGTGGCGCACGCGGGCCTCGGTCGCGGTCGAGAAGGCGATCGCATAGTCTCCGCTGCCGTTGGAGTACGACGAGCCGGTACGCGCGAGGCCGAAGACGGCCCGCGCCGCCAGCCGCTTCAGGTCGCGCGCCGAGAGCGGGGCGTCGGTGGCCACGACGATCATGCACGAGCCGTAACCGGCCGTCCCGGGACCGCCATCGGGCTTGAAGTCGTAGCGGCCCAGCTCGCGCCCGACCGGCGCGCCGTCGATCGTGAGCACGCCGCCGAAGTTGGTCTGCACGAGGACACCGAGCGCCCAGCCGCCGTGGGCCGCGGGCAGCTTGCGCGAGGCGCTGCCGATCCCGCCCTTCCAGCCGAAGCACCGCGTGCCCGTCCCCGCGCCCACGCTGCCCTCCTCGACCGGCCCCGTCCCCGCGCCCTCGATCGCCGCCCGCACGTCTTCGCTCCGCACGTGGCCGCCGCGGATGTCGTTCAGGCCGCCGTCGTTGGTCTCGCCCACGAGCGCGTTGACCGAGCGGACGGCTTCGTTGCCGGGCCGGCCGAGGGTGTATTCCACGAGGGCCTGCACGGCGGTGCCGACGCTGAGCGTGCTCGTGAGCACGATGGGCGTCTCGATCGTCCCCAGCTCCTCGACCTGGGTGGCGCCGGCCAGCTTGCCGAAGGCGTTGCCCACGAAGACGGCTCCGGCCACCTTTTCCTGGAAGACGTTCCCCGCGTGGGGGACGATCGCCGTGACGCCGGTGCGCACGCGGTCGCCTTCGATCCGGGTGGCGTGGCCGACGGCGACGCCGGCCACGTCGGTGATCGCATCCAGCGCGCCGGGGGGGAAGACGCCGGGCGCAATCCCCAGGTCTCGGGCCCGGGGACGCTCTTGACGGCCGGCGGGCGCGGCCATGACGAGCGAGGCGGCGAGGACAGGGAGAACCTTTACACGAAGGTCAAACATTGCAATTCCTCCCGATGGGGCCGGCCTGGATTTAAACGCCGCCGGGGTGGTCCGGTCCAATCCCGTGAGCGCTCGCAACGCCGAGCGCCAAGGAGAACCTGAATGAAGAAGATGACGCAGTGGGCGGCCGTCGTGGCCGGAGCAGTCCTCGCCATCGCGGCCGTCCGGACCGCCGCCGTCGCCGATGAGAACGCGGCGAAGGGCGATCGCATCCAGCACCGTGTCGAGAGGATGAAGGAGCGGCTCGGCCTGAGTGACGACCAGGCCCGCCAGCTCCAGCAGATCTTCCAGGAGGCCCATCAGCAGTGGCAGTCGGACCAGACGAAGCCGGACCGGGAGACGATGCGGGCGCGGCACGAGAAGATGAACGAGCAGATCAAGTCGATCCTGACTCCTGAGCAGCAGCAGAAGTACGAGCAGATGCAGAAGGAGCACCGCGGCCGCGGACGCTGGAACCGCGACAAGGAGAAGACCACCACGACCCCCAGCACCCCGCAGAACTGAGCCCTCGCGTTCCCTGGCCCGACCTCCCCCTCGACAGCATCTGGCGCGACGCATCGTGAGCCGCGTCGGGGGGGAGGACCGGGACTGCCGCATCCGCCGGCATCCTTGACAACCTCCGGGGCCGGCGCTAGCGTGGCCGGAAGCCGCCATCGGACGATGAGCGCGGGGAGGTGAGCGATGGCAGCGCCGGGCGTCAGCCCATCCAGCGGCGGCGGGTCGGCCCCGCCCGCCCAACCCGAGCCCAGCCCCGTCCTCTTCTGGGAGACCGTGAACGCGTACCAGCGCACGGCCGCCTTGCGGGCGGCGATCGAGCTCGGCCTGTTCACCGCCATCGGCCAGGGAGCGGACATGGCCGACAGCCTGGCCGGACGGTGCGGCGCGTCCGCGCGTGGCGTGCGGATCCTCTGCGACTACCTGACGGTCGTCGGTTTCCTGGCGAAACAGGACGATCGGTACCGGCTCACCCCCGACAGCGCGGTATTCCTCGACCAGCGGTCGCCGGCCTATCTCGGCGGCATGCTCGGGTTCATCAACTCGCCGGAGCTGATGAGCGGGTTCGCCAACCTGACCGAGGTCGTCCGCCGGGGCACCACCCTCATGGCCGGAGCGGGCGTGGTCGACCCCGAAGACCCGGTGTGGGAGGAGTTCGCCCGGAGCATGCCCCCGATGGTGGCGCCGTCGGCCGAGTTCATCGGCGAGCTCGCGGTGCAAGCGCATCCCGGTCCGCTACGGGTGCTCGACATCGCCGCCGGCCACGGGCTGTTCGGCATCGCGGTGGCGAAGAGGAACGCGGAGGCCCGCGTGGTGGCCCTGGACTGGCCCCAGGTGCTGAAGGTCGCGCACGGGAACGCGCGGGCGGCGGGCGTGGACGACCGTTACGAGCTTCGTCCGGGGAGCGCCTTCGAGGTCGATTTCGGCCACGGATTCGACGTCGTGCTGGTGTCGAACCTGTTCCACCATTTCGACCTGCCGACCTGCGGATCGCTGGCCCGCAAGATCCACGGCTGCCTCGAGCCGGGCGGCCGCGCCATCACCCTCGAGTTCGTTCCCAACGAGGACCGCGTGTCGCCGCCGATTCCCGCCGCGTTCAGCCTCATCATGCTGGCCGTCACCCCGGCGGGCAACGCGTACACGTTTCCGGAGTACGACCGGATGTTCCGGTCCGCCGGCTTCGCGCGCAACGAGATCATGCAGGTGCCGAGGTCGCCCCAGCAGGTGATCGTCAGCCGTCGGTGAGCCCAGGCGTCCATCTCCGCAGCCAGACCCCGACCTCGCTCGCCGCGCTCTGGCCCGACCTCCGCCTCGACGAGCACCTGTCGCGACGCATCGTGAGCCGCGTCGTGGGGGAGGACCGGGACGACCTGGAGGACGTGCGCGGCCTCTCCCGCCGCATGCTCGAGGCGCTGGGCGCGCGGGCCCGCGCGACCCGGCTCCAGGTGATCGACCGGCGAGCGAGCCGGATCGACCCCTTCGTGAAGTACCTCTTCCGCGCGGCCGACGGCCGGGTGTTCGAGACCGTCCGCATCCCGCTCGAGCGGCCCCGCTGGAGCGTGTGCGTGTCGTCGCAGGCCGGCTGCGCGCTCGGCTGCGCCTTCTGCGAGACCGGCCGGTTGGGCCTCGCCCGGGACCTGGAGCCGTGGGAGATCGTGGAGCAGGTGCTGACCGTGCGCCGCGAGGGGCCCGAGCGGCCGGTGACGGGCGTCGTCTTCCAGGGACAGGGGGAGCCGTTCCAGAACTACGACAGCGTGATACGGGCGGCGGAGATCCTGCGCGACCCGTGCGGGGCCCGCATCGGGGGCGACCGCATCACCATCTCCACCGTCGGCGTCCTGCCGATGATCGAGCGCTACACCGCCGAAGGCCATCCCTACCGTCTCATCCTCTCGCTCACCTCCGCCTTCCAGGAGAAGCGGGCGGGCCTCGTGCCGCTCGCCCGCCGGTACCCGGTCGATGCGCTCGCCGCGGCCATGCGGCGCCACGCGCAGCGGCGGGGCGGCCCGGTGAACCTCGCCTGGGTGTCGATGGCCGGCGTGAACACCGGGGCGGACGAGGCGCGCGAGCTGGGCCGGCTCTTTGCGGGGATGAAGGTCCGCCTGTCGATCATCGACGTGAACGACCCCAGGGGACGCTTCCACCCGCCCGCCGAAGCGGAGCGAAAGGCGTTCTTCTCCGCGCTGGCCGAGAACGGGATCGGCTTCGTCCGCCGCTACTCCGGAGGCGCCGACATCCACGCCGCGTGCGGCATGCTCGCCTGCCAGTCCGTCGGCGGCGTTGCCTTTCAACGCAGAGGACGCGGAGGGGAAAACGGAGGGGACGCGGAGACAGGTATATTCGCCGTCTCTGCGTCCTCGGGCCTAACGTTGCCTCCCCTGCGACCTCTGCGTTGAAAGGCTATTTCGTCGGGAGGGCTTCCAGGGCGCGGGCGCAGAAGGCGGCGATGTCGGCCTGCGCGCTGACCGGCGTATCTATGAACGACGCGCGCTCCAGCGCCTGCCGGAGCAAGCGGACCTCGGCCGCGCTCAGCTCGATCCGGACCCCGTCGCCCTGTCGCTCGATCCGCATGGCCCCTCCTCTACCACTTGAAGATGTGGCGCAGCTTCCGGCCCAGGCTGGCCAGCAGGTCGTCCACCGCGCGCCGCGCCTCCTGCCTGAGGCTCCCGCGATGGATGGGGCACAGCCGCGACGGGATGTCGTCGCCCTCCTTGAAGTACTCGACGTAGACCGGGCAGGTCTCCACCGGCCTGAGGTACGACACCCGGCACAGTTCCACCTCGCGCATCCCCGGCGGCGGCTCGAACTCGCCCGCGGGCAGGGCGCGGGCCGTCCGTCGCATGAACTCGGCCCAGATGGGCAGGGCGACGCGCGCCCCGTAGGCGTCGCGGCCGATGGCGGCCGGCTGGTCGAAGCCGACCCAGACTCCGGCCACGACCGAGGTCGAGAAGCCCACGAACCACGCGTCCTTGAACTCGTCGGTCGTCCCCGTCTTGCCGCCGGCCGGGATGCGCAGCCCCAGCGAGCGCGCGGAGGCGGCGGTGCCCATGTCGACGACGTCGCGCAGCATGGTGAGGGCCTGGAACGCCACCGGCTCCGACAGGACGCGCCGGCGATCCACCGGGTTCTCGTAGGCGGTCGACCCGCCATCGTCGAGGATGCGCACGATCGCCCGCGGCTTGACCGCCCATCCGCCGTTCGGGAACACGGCGTAGGCCGCGGTCAGCTCGAGGGGGGTGACGAGGCCGGTGCCGAGGGCGAGCGAGGGCACGTTCGGCAGGCCGTGCAGACCGACCTCGTCGGCCACCTTCAGCACCGCCCCGGCGCCGATGCGCTGCTGCAGGGCCACTGCGGCCTGGTTGTTCGACTCGAGCAGGGCCTCGCGCAGCGTCTGCGACTCCGGCGCGTAGCCCTCGGCGTTGCGGGGCGCCCACTCCTGGTAGGCGCCGGCCGCGATCGACTGCAGGTTGTCGAGCACGGAGACGGGCGACATCCCGCGCTCGAGGGCGGCCGCGTACACGAAGGGCTTGAAGGCCGAGCCGGGCTGCCGGCGGCTGCGCACCGCCCGGTTGAAGGGAGCGGCGTTGAAGTCGTGCCCGCCCACGACGGCCAGCAGGTCGCCCGTCGAGGGGTCCAGGGCGACCAGGGCCGCCTCGAGGCCGGGAATGCCGAGGCGGCGCAGCCCGGCCGCCACCGACTGCTCGGCCGCCGCCTGGACGGCGGGCAGGAACGTCGTGCGGACCTGCCAGTCCGGCGGATGGTCGCCGCCCATCTGGTCCCGGAACAGCTGCCGGAGGTAGTCCTTCACGTAGCCGGAGCGCGTATCGGCCAGCCCCGGGCTGGAGGTGATGCGAAGGTGGGCGTGGAGCGCCGACCGCTCGTCCTCGGCGCTGATGAACCCCTCCTGCCGCATCTTCGCGAGCACCCGCTCGCTCCGCTGGAGCGCGCCTTCGATGTTCGACCAGGGGGACAGCGCCGACGGCGCGCGGATGAGTCCCGCCACGAGGGCCGACTCGGCCAGGCTCAGCTCGCGCGCCCGCTTGACGAAGAGCTTGCGTGACATCGCCTCCACGCCGTAGACGCCGCCGCTCAGGTAGACGCGGTTCAGGTACAGCTCCAGGATCTGGTCCTTGGTGAGCACCTGCTCCAGCATCAGGGCCAACAGCGCCTCCTTCGCCTTGCGGGCCCAGGTCCGCTCGTTGGACAGGAAGAGCGTCCGGGCGAGCTGCTGGGTGAGCGTGCTGCCGCCCTCCACCACGCCCCCGCTGCGCACGTCACGCCAGCCGGCCCGGACGAGGCCCACGGGGTCGATTCCCGGATGGCGGTAGAAGCGGCGGTCCTCCACGGCGATGACGGCCTTCACCACGTACGGGGACACCTGGTCGAGGGACACGTCGCGCCGCTGCTCGTCGAGGGGGAACCAAGGGCGGCCGTCGCCACTGTAGAAGACGGTGTCGCCGACGCCCCGCGTGAGCCGCCAGATCGCGAAGTAATGGCGGCCCACCCACAGCTCGGCGAGCAGGCCGCCCGCCGCCACCGTGGAGACGAAGACCGCGACGGCGAGGTCCCGCCCGGCGTGAGGACGCGGCCCGGGGCGGCGCAGCGTATCCGAGAGCGCGCGAAGCCGCATCTGCTGCTAGCCTAGCAGACGCCCCGCGGGTCAGACGGAGGGCCGGACGAGGGCCTTGACGACCGCGAGGCGCTCCATGTCGGCCAGGGCGCGGCCGGCGTCCTCGAGGGCGTACTGCCGTGTGACCAGCTCCCGCCAGGGAAACCGGCGGACGTGGCGGGCCATGAGCAGCAGCGCGCGGTGCAGGTGCGTGAACTCGAACCCCCAGCAGCCCCTCAGCGTGACGTGCCGGCGGTTCAGGTGGGCGTGCGGGTTGATGGCCGCGTCGCCGGCGTCGGTGTACTGTCCCACCACCACGTAGGTGCCGGCGTCGCGGACCATCTCCAGCCCTTCCGGCACCGCCGCCGGAGTCCCCGACGCCTCGATCGCCACGTCCGCGCCGCGGCCCGCAGTGCGTTCCCGCGCCCAGCGCACCCGGTCGGCAGGATCGGGAACGTCCGTTATGTCGAGCACGTCGTCGGCCCCCAGCCGCCGCGCGGCCTGGAGCCGCGCCGCGGGCGCTCCGATCACCAGCACGCGGCCGGCGCCCGCGAGAGAGGCGAAGACGGCCGCGTTGAGGCCCACGGGGCCGCTGCCCTGCACGACCACCGTGTCGGCGAGGGCGACGCCGGCGCGCTCCACGGCATGGAAACCCGTCGGCAGCCCGCATCCCCCGCCCATGAAGTCCTCCGCTTCCAGGCCCTCGGGTATGGGCAGCACGCGGACGCCCGGCTTCAGCTCGATCCGCTCCGCCCAGCCTCCCAGCAGGCCCTCGTCGGCGCTGGTCGTGATGCCGTAGACGCGGCGCTTCGGGCAGCGCGTGGCCGCCTTGGCCACCAGGCAGTACCAGCACCGGCCGCACGTCCCGAACACGTCGAAGAACGTGACGAGGCGCCCCGGCGCGAGCGGGCGGCCTTCCACGTCCTGCAGCGGACCGCCCGTCTCGAGGATGCGGCCGCAGTTCACGTGGCCGGGGATGATGGGATACGGCACGCCTGGCAGGCGCCCGTGATGGAGGTGGACGTCGGTCCCGCACACCTCGCTCGCCACCATCTCGAGGACCGCGCCGCCGGGCTCGGGCCGCGGCGCGGGGAAACGGCGCAGCTCGAGGGGGCGCCCGGGCCCCGTCATCACGACCGCGCGCACGGCCTCGGGCATGTCGGGTCGAATGCTACTTCAAGGTGATACGCTCCTGGCATGCGCAGGCTCCACGACCTGGAGACGCCGGTCGTCCTCGTCGACCTCGACGTGCTCGACCGCAACATCGCGCGGATGGCGGAGAGCGCGCGCTCCCGGAGCGTCCGCCTGCGGCCGCACGCCAAGACGCACAAGGTCCTCGAGATCGGCCGCCGCCAGGTCGAGGCCGGCGCCGCGGGGCTGTCGGTGGCCAAGACCTCGGAGGCGGAGGTCTTCGCCGAGGCCGGCTTCGACGACCTCTTCGTGGCCTATCCGGTGGTGGGCGCGGACAAGGCAAGGCGCCTGCTCGCGCTCGCCGAGCGCCTGCGCCGCCTCGCGGTGGGGGTCGACTCGGTCGAGGGCGCGGCGACGCTGGCCGGCGTGTTTCGCGAGGCCAACCGCGTCCTCGACGTGATGCTCAAGGTCGACGTCGGCCTGCAACGCGTCGGCGTCCTCCCCGAGCGAGCGCGGGAGACGGCCGGGCGGCTGGCCGACCTTCCCGGGCTGCGGCTGCGCGGCATCTTCACCCACGCCGGCCAGGGCTATCACGAGGAGCGGCCGGAGGGCGTGACGGCCGTGGCGCGGCACGAGGGCAGCACGATGGCGGCGGTGGCCGACGAGCTGCGCCGGGCCGGGATCGCGGTGGAAGAGGTCTCGGTCGGCTCGACTCCGACCGCCCGCGCGGCGATGGCCCAGCCCGGCGTGACCGAGTGCCGGCCCGGCAACTACGTCTATCACGACGGCTCCCAGGTCGCGCTCGGCACCTGCGCCCGCGAGGACTGCGCGCTCACGGTGCTGGCGACGGTCGTGAGCGTTCCCGCGCCCGACCGCGCGGTGGTGGACGCCGGGAGCAAGACGCTCTCGAGCGACCCGCTGCGGCCCCGCCCGGGCGGCTACGGCCAGATCGACGGCCGGCGCAGCCGGATCCAGCGGCTCAGCGAGGAGCATGGGGTGATCGACGTGGAAGGCGGCGACACGTTCCGGGTCGGCGAACGTGTCCGCATCCTGCCCAACCATGCCTGCGTGGTGTCGAACCTCCACGACCGCCTGTTCGGAGTCCGGGACGAAGCCGTGGAGGCGGAGTGGCGGGTGGACGCGCGCGGACGTGTCTTCTAGAGGCGCGGTCGTCGTCACAGACAGCCCGGATCGCATCTTGGTACTATTCTCAGCCGATACACGGACCAGGAAAGTGTCTGGGCATGACGGGTTACCAAGAGCTCCCGCCGTCTGCGGCCGGGCCTTTGTGCCTCAAGGGCCGTGGTGTGTGCGTGACGTGACCGGCCCCGGCTCGCCCGGGTCCCGACGATCGCAGGAGCCTCCATGGCGCCGAACGCGTCGGCTTCCGCCTCCCTCCGGGCCTTCGGTACCTTCGCCCTCGCGTTCGTAACGAGCACGGCTGGCTGGGCCGCCCAGCCGAAAGAGCCCCGCACCGATCTCGACCACAAGGCGTTCTTCAAGCCGGAACTGCGCATCAGCAGCTCGCACGCTCCGCTCACGGACATCCTCGCGCGCCTGCCGAACCGATCCTCGTGGGAGACCTTCCTCAGCCAGCGCGGGGACGATCCCCGCCGGCCGCGGATGGGGGCGTGGGTGGACCCGCGCTCCGGCGCCGCCACGAACCTGATCGTCGCCTTTCCCCTCGTCCCGGGCCGGGGAGTGGGCAACCACGTGACGCTCCGCGAGCTGGCCCGCACCCTCGGGCGGCCCGTGAACGACGTCGACGAGCCGGCGGTGTCGGAAGCCGTGCGCCGGTTCGCCCGCGCTCACCGCGACGTGCTGGCCATCGACGTGCAGCAGCTCGGCGTGGCACGGGCGACGAAGCTGAGCGACGACCTGTGGCAGGTCAGCATCCCCCAGGTCTACCGCGGCGTCCCGGTCCGTGACGCGCGCCTGGCGGCCACCCTCAGCCACGGCAACCTCGTCCTGGTCGGCACGGAAGTGTGGGGCAACGTCCGCGGCCTCGACGTCAAGCCCACGCTCCGCGCCGCCGACGCCCTCCAGGCGGGCTTCGCCTACGCCGACGGCCGGGCCGCGGAGGACCGGGTCGTCCGGGAGCCCGCGCTCGAGGTCGTCCCCATCGCGCCGCCCGAGCTGCAGGACGGCGAGGCGTTCGCGGGCCCCCCCGGCGCCGGCTATCGCCACCGGCTGGTGTGGACGTTCGTCTTCCAGCGCCCGCCCGACGACGCCCGCTGGGAGGTGATGGTCGACTCGCACTCGGGCGAGGTGATCGCGTTCCAGGACCTCAACCGCTACGAAAACCGTCAGGTCAAGGGCGGCGTCTATCCCCTGACCAGCACCGGCGTCTGCCCGGCCCCCGAGCAGTGCGGCGCGATGCAGAGCGGCTGGCCCATGCCGTGGGCCGACACCGGCCTGCCCTTCCCGAACGCATTCACCAACGGCGCCGGCCTGTTCAGCGACACCGGCGAGGCCGCCACCACCACGCTGACGGGGCGATACGTCGACATCGTCGACGGCTGCGGCGCCGTGAGCGAGAGCTCGGCCGCGGGCGCGCTCGACCTCGGGGGGGCCAACGACCAGCACGATTGCCAGACGGCGGGCGCCTCGGCGGGCGACACCGCCCCCGCCCGCTCCGCCTTCTACGAGGTGAACCGGCTGTTCGAGCAGGCGCGGGGCTGGCTGCCGACCAACGACTGGCTCCAGAGCCGCCTCACCGCCGCCGTCAACCTCAACAACACCTGCAACGCGTTCTGGGACGGGTCGCGGATCAACTTCTACCGCTCGGGGGGCGGCTGCCGGAACACCGGCGAGCTGGCCGGGGTGTTCGACCACGAGTGGGGCCACGGCCTCGACGCCAACGACGCGAACCACGCGCTCAGCAACTCGTCGGAGGCCTACGCGGACATCGCCGCCATCTACCGCCTGCAGACCTCCTGCGTGGGCTACGGCTTCTTCTGGACGAGCGACCAGGGCTGCGGGCCGACCACCGACGGCACCGGCTTCAACGCGAACGAGGCCCAGGTCGGCCCCTCGCACTGCGACCTCGCCTGCTCGGGCGTCCGGGACGCCGACTACCTCAAGCACGACCCCGACACGCCCGACACCGCGCTGGGGTTCGTCTGCAGCTCCTGCCAGACCGGGAACGGCCCCTGCGGGCGGGAGGTCCACTGCGCGGCGGCTCCGGTGCGGCAGGCGGCCTGGGACCTCGCGGCGCGCGACCTCCAGGCGCCGCCGTTCGACTACGACAGCCAGACCGCCTTCATCGTCGCCAACAAGGTCTTCTACCAGGGCAGCGGCAACGTCGGCTCCTGGCACGCCTGCGCCTGCGGATCGTCGGCCAGCGGGTGCGGAGCGGCCAACGGTTACATGCAGTGGCTGGCCGCCGACGACGACGACGGGGACCTGACCGACGGCACGCCGCACATGACGGCGCTGTTCAACGCGTTCGACCGCCACGGCATCGCCTGCTCCACCCCGGCGCCCCAGAACGCCGGCTGCAGCGGGGGCCCCGCCGCCTCGCCGGCGCTCACCGCCACCGCCGACGACTCGTCGGTGGCGCTGTCCTGGACGGCGGTCGACGGCGCGACGCGGTACTGGGTCTTCCGGAGCGAAGGCCCGGCCGGGTGCAGCTTCGGCAAGGCGCTCGTCGCCGAGGTCGCCGGCACCAGCCTCACCGACACCGGCCTGGCCAACGGGCGGACGTACGTCTACAACGTGATGGCCGCGGGCGCTTCCTCGGCGTGCTTCGGTCCGGCCAGCGCCTGCGTGGACGCGACGCCGAGCGTTCCCTCCGGAGCCAACTTCGGCCTCGCCTGCAGCCCGGCCGCCCTGGCGATGCCGCAGGGCGGCCGCGCGGCCACCACCTGCACGGTCTCGTCGGTGAACGGCTTCGCCGACACGGTCGAGCTCTCTTGCCGCGGCCTGCCGGCGGGCATCACCTGCTCGTTCGATCCCGCTTCGGCCGCGCCGCCTCCGAACGGCGCCGCCTCGAGCACCCTCACGGTGGCCGCCTCCCCGGCGGCGACTCCGGGCAACTTCTCCTTCTCGGCCCAGGGAACGAGCGGCGGCCTGACCCGGCGGGCCGACCTCTCCCTGACCGTCAACCCGGCCGCGGGCGGCGGCGCGCAGACCGCGGTGTTCGATCCGATGATGCAGGCGCCCCGGTGCGCCGCGGTCGGCTCGTCGTGCGACTCCGCCATGCTCTTGGACGGGCGCGACGGCAAGGGGCCGGAGCCGAACCAGCCCAACACGATCAACGGCTCGTGCGCGGACGGGAACCTGGGCGTCTATCACTCCGACGAGTCCAACGACCGGATCAAGGTCTCGACCCTCGACGGCGCGCCCTTGACGGCGGGCCGGGCCGCCCGCATCGAGGCCACCGTATGGGCGTGGGCCGGCGGGCCATCGTCCGACAAGCTCGACCTCTACTACGCGGCCGACGCCACCAGCCCGAGCTGGACCTACCTCGCGACGCTGACCCCGACGGTGGGAGGGGCGCAGACCCTGGCCACGACGTACAACCTGCCGGTGGGCGCCCGGCAGGCCGTGCGCGCGCGGTTCCGCTACCAGGGCACCATCACCCCGTGCCAGCCCGGCGGGTACGACGATCACGACGACCTGGTCTTCGCGGTGGCGCCCTCCGCCGACACGACGCCGCCCGCGACCGCGATCACCTTCCCCGCCGACGGCGCGACGGTCCGGGGAACGGTCACCGTGACTGCCTCGGCCACCGACGACGTGGCCGTGGCGAAGGTCGAGTTCTACGTCGACGGCGCGCTCAAGGGCACGGACCCGGCCGCCCCCTATGAGTACGCCTGGAGCCCGGCCGGATTGCCGGACGGCCGACACACCCTCCAGTCGCGGGCCTACGACACCGTCGACAACGTCGGCGCGAGCAGCGTGGTCACGGTGACCGTCGACAACCCGGCGGTCGTGTCCGCCGTCTTCGACCCGGTCCTGAGGGCTCCGAGGTGCGCGACGGCGGGCAGCGGCTGCGACTCCGGCGCCCTCGTCAACGGGCGCGACGGGAAGGGACCGGAGCCGAACCAGCCCAACACGATCAACAGCTCGTGCGCGGACAGCACGGGCGGCACGTACCACGTCGACGAGTCGATCGATCGCATCCGCGTCGTCACCACCGACGGATCGCCGCTGGCCGCGGGCAAGACGGTGCGCATCGAGACGACGGTGTGGGCCTACTCGCCCCCCACCGGCGACCGGCTCGACCTCTACACCACCGCCAACGCGAGCGGCCCGAGCTGGACCTTCCTCGCCACGCTGACCCCGCCCGCGGGGGGCGCCCGGACGCTCAGCGCCACCTACACCCTGCCCGCGGGGAGCCTCCAGGCCGTGCGCGCGCAGTTCCGGTACGGGGGCGGCGCCAGCCCGTGCACGGCGGGCGCCTACAACGACCGCGACGACCTGGTCTTCGCCGTGCCGTAGGGGCGGGGACCGCCCACGCCGCGGCTACTTGCTCAGGTGGAAGGGCACGCTCGTCACCACCGTGTTGGGCTTGAAGAGCAGGGCGCCCTTGATGAGCAGGGCCCGCTGGTTGTGGAGCAGGTGGTGCCACCAGCGGGCGGGCACGAACTCCGGCAGCACGATCGTGACGAAGTCGTCCGGCCGCTCGGCGTCCACCTGCTCGATGTACTCGAGCAGCGGCTCCATCAGCGAGCGGTAGGCCGACTGCAGCACCACCAGCGGCACGCCCTGGCCCCAGCGCTCCCACTCGCGCCGCGTCTCCTCGGTGGCCTTGGGGTCCACGTCCACGTACACCGCCCGCACGTCGCCGCTGAGCATCTTCGCGTACTGGATGGCCTGCACCACCGCCCGGTGCACGCCCCCGATGGGCACCAGGACCGTGTTGTGGTTGCGCGGCTCGGGACGCCAGCCGCGCAGGGAGAGCTGCGCCCCCACCCGCGCGTAGTGGTTGTGGACGGACTGGAACCACAGCACCACCAGCGGGATCAGGACGACGATGATCCACGCCCCCTCGGCGAACTTCGTGACCGCGACCACGACGAGGACGACGCAGGTGCTCACGGCCCCGACCAGGTTGAACAGCGCGCTGCCGAGCCATCCCCGGCCCCCCTCCCGCCGCCACTTCCGCACCATGCCGGCCTGGGAGAGGGTGAACGAGACGAACACGCCGATCATGTAGAGCGGGATGAGGGCGTGGGTGTCGCCCTTGAAGACCACGATCAGGATGCCGGCCAGCGCGCTCAGGACGAGGATGCCGTTGGAGAAGGCCAGCCGGTCGCCCTGGTTCATGAACTGGCGGGGCATGTAGCGGTCGCGGGCGAGGATCGAGGACAGGCGCGGGAAGTCCTGGAACGCGGTGTTGGCGGCCAGGACGAGGATGAGCATGGTGGCGGCCTGGACGCAGTAGTAGAGCGGCCCGCGGCCGCCCAAGACCCCGCGGGCGACCTGGGATACGACCGTCTCGTAGCCGGCCGCGCTCTCCTCCTGGGGAACGACGCGGTAGGCGTGGGCGAGCAGCGTGATGCCCACGAACAGCGTGACGCACAGGAAGGCCATGACGATCAGCGTCGTGGCGGCGTTCCTGGCCTCGGGCGGCTTGAAGGCGGGCACGCCGTTGGAGATCGCCTCCACGCCGGTCATGGCCGTGCAGCCGTTGGCGAAGGCCCGGAGCACGAGGAACGTGCCGAGGACGGCCACCCCGGTCGGGGTCGGGGTGCCGCTCGGAGGGACGGGGGTGAGGTCGCCCGACATCGCCCGCCAGGCGCCGGCCGCGATCAGGGACAGCAGGCTCGCGAGGAAGAAGTAGGTGGGGGCGGCGAAGATGCGTCCCGACTCGCGGATCCCGCGCAGGTTGCCGATCGCGATCAGGACCACGAAGGCCAGGCACATCTCGGTCCGGCTGACGTGCCACCGCGGGAACGCCGACACCACCGCCGCCACTCCGGCCGCGATGCTCACCGCCACCGTCATCACGTAGTCGATGAGCAGGGCGGCCGCGGCGGCCAGGCCGGGGATGGGGCCCAGGTTCTCCTTGGCCACGATGTAGGCGCCTCCCCCGCCGGGGTAGGCGTGGATCGTCTGCCGGTACGAGAAGGCCACCAGGAGGAGCAGCGCGGCGATCACGGTGGCGATCGGGATGGACAGGGCGAGGGCGCCCGCCCCGGCCAGGATCAGGGTCCGGACGATCTCCTCGGTGGCATAGGCCACCGAGGAGAGGGGGTCGGAGGACAGGACGGCGAGGCCGGTGACCTTGGACAGCCGCTCGTGGTGGGCAAGGTGCGAGGGTATGGGCTTGCCGACCAGGACCTGCTTCAGGGCACCGAAGGTAGAGCCTTCGGACATGATGTGGGCGGCGCGGATCCTAGCCCGCCCGCGCAGGCGCTGTCAACCTTCCCCGCCCGCCCGCGAACTTTTTACTTGACCCGTCAACTATTCCTGCGTACCGTAGCCGGCCGTGCCCAGCGCGCTCCAGCGCGAGATCCGCCAGCGCAAGCCGTTCCGCTCCCCCACCCAGGAGGCGGTGGTCGGCCTGCTGCGCACGACCGACCGCGTGCGGCGGGCGCTGGCCGGGGTGGTGGAGCCGCGCGGGGTGACCCTCCAGCAGTACAACGTCCTGCGCATCCTGCGCGGCGCGCGGCCGCGGGGCCTGCCCACCCTGGAGATCGCCACCCGCATGGTCGAGCACGCGCCCGGGATCACCCGGCTGCTGGAGCGCCTGCAGGCCAAGGCGCTGGTGCGCCGGCAGCGGCGGGCGGAAGACCGGCGCCAGGTGATGTGCCGCATCACCCCGGCCGGCCTCCGGCTGCTGGCCGGGCTGGACGCCGGGCTCCAGCAGGCCGACGAGTCGGCCCTGGGCATGCTGTCTCGCCGCGAGCTGCGGCGCCTCATCGCGCTGCTCGACCGCATCCGGGCCGCGCCGGCCTCGAACAAAGGAGAATGACCGATGAAGACGAGCCGACTGTCGTTCGCGATCCTCGCCGCCGCCGTGCTGGCGCCGGCCCCCGCCCCGGCGGCCGACGTCTATGCCGTCGACAAGGTCCACTCCGACGTGGGCTTCCAGATCCGCCACTTCGTGAGCAAGGTCCGGGGACGCTTCACGGACTACGAGGGGACGATCGTCGCCGACCGCGCCAAACCCGACGCCTCGAGCGTGGAGCTGACGATCAAGGCCGCCAGCATCGATACCGGCAACGAGAACCGGGACAAGGACCTCCGGAGCGCGAACTTCTTCGAGGTGGAGAAGTATCCGGAGATCACGTTCAAGAGCCGCCGGATCACGCCCCGCGGCGGCGACCGCTACGACGTCACCGGCACCCTCACCATGCACGGCGTCAGCAAGGAGGTCACCCTGCCGGTGACCTTCCTCGGCTTCGTGAGCACCGGCCGGATGGGCGACCGGGCCGGCTTCGAGACGGCGGTCACCCTCAACCGCAAGGACTTCGGCATCGTGTGGAACCGCGTCCTGGACACGGGCGGCACGATGCTCGGCGACGACGTCCTCGTCTCGATCAACGTCGAGGCCGCCAAGAGGCCGCCCGCGAGCCCCCCGGCCTCCGGCGAGCAGGAACGGGAATAAGCCCCTCCCGGGACGTGTAGGGCCTGTCGGGGCCGGTCGCTCGATGGGACGAGCGGCCGCGCCCGGGAGGTATGCCCATGCGTGTCCGGCTTGCCGCGGCCTGGCTGGCGATGGGCGCCCTTGGTGCCGCTCGGTCGGCGTCGGCCCACGGCGGCTACGACGCCGGGGGTCGGGTCGGCTCGCTCGTCTCGGTCTCGCTCGAGGTCGACGGCCGCCCGACGCCGCTCTACCCGGCGCCCGACGGATCCGGCCGCTACTACCTCGAGGCGTGGCGAGGCGCTCGCTACGCGCTCCGCATCGCCAACCGGACGGGCGAGCGGCTGGGCGTGCTCCTGACCGTCGACGGCCTCAACGCCATCAGCGGCGAGCGCGCGCCCGCCGGGCCGGGCGGGCGCATGTACGTGCTGTATCCCTGGGACGAGACGGTGGTGCGGGGATGGCGCACGTCGCTCGAGGAGGTCCGGCAGTTCACCTTCGTGGACGAGGAGCGCTCCTACGCGGCCCGCTCGGGCAAGGCCGGCGGGCGGCTCGGCTGGATCGAGGTCGAGGTCTACCGGGAGCGCCGGCCGGTGGCGCGTCCCTACTGGCCCTATGGTCCGTACCGGCCCTACGAGCGCGAGCCGCGCGGCGAGGGCGATCGCGATTCGGAGCCCACGGAAGGGCGCGCCGAGGATCCCGACCCCTCCGCGGCGTCGCCCCCCGCCTTGAAGAGCGCGCCCCATCCACCCACCGCCGCCCCGGGCTATCCCGGCACCGGCTGGGGCCCTCGGGCCGACGATCCGGTCCGCGTCGTCTCCTTCGATCCCGAGGCCGCGCCGGCCGAGCGCATCACGCTCCGCTACGAGTACGCGCCCGCGCTGCGCGCGCTCGGCATCCCGCCCCGGCCCTGGTGGCCCCACGACCGTCTGCAGGAGCGCGAGCGGGGCGAGGAGGGCTTCGCCAGGCCGCCTGTCTGGTGAATCCGGAGGCGCACGGTTTCCCCGAGCGCGGGCGTCAGAAAGTAAGGGGAAGTGGCAAAAGCTGCGAGCGGAGCGCGATTCACTCGCCCCGGGGCCGCGAAGCGGACCCGCTTGATAAGCGGCGGCGAATTCACTTCGCCGCCGCGGAAAAAGCGAGCGGGGGGTCTGGGGGGCGCGCCGCTAGCGCCCCCCAGCTCAAAGACGTAGCCGCGAGCGGACCAGGTCCTCCACGAAGCGCGCGGCGAGCGAGGTCCATCCCGTCTGGTGGCTGGCCCCGAGGCCCCGGCCGGTCTCGGCGTGGAAGTACTCGTGGAAGAGGACGAGATCGCGCCAGCGCGGATCGCGCGCCCACCGGGGGTCGTCGCCGTGGCAGGGCCGGCGTCCCTCGCCGTCGGGAACGAAGAGGCGCGCGACCCGGGCCGCGATCTCGTGGGCCACCTCCTTGAGCGTCAGGAGGCGGCCCGATCCCGTGGGGCATTCGACCTTCAGCTCGTCGCGGTAATAGTGGTGGTAACGCTCCAGCGACTCGACGATCAGGTAGTTCATGGGCAGCCACACCGGGCCCCGCCAGTTGGAGTTGCCGCCGAAGATGCCCGAGGTGGCCTCGCCGGGCGCGTAGGCGACACGGTGCTCGTCGTCCCCTCCCGGCAGCGCGTAGGGATGGCGCTCGTGGAACTTCGAGAGCGACCGGATCCCCCACCGCGAGAGGAACTCGTCCTCGGAGAGCAGGTAGCGCAGCACCCGCTCCAGCCGCTGCCGGGTGGGGATGGCGATGAGGAAGTGGCCGTGGGGCTTGCGCCCCATCATCTCGGCGTGGGAGATGCACTCGCAGAGGTCCTGGCGGTTCTCGAGGAACCACTCCAGCCGCTTGCGGAAGCCAGGCAGGCGGTCGAGCGCGGACCTCTCGAGCACCTCGGCGGCGAAGAGCGGCACCGCCCCCACCAGCGAGCGCACCTTGAGGGGGAAGCGGACCCCGTCGACGTGGAGCAGGTCGTAGTAGAAGCCGTCCGCCTCGTCCCACAGCCCGCTGCCGCCCACGGTGTTGATGGCGTCGGCGATGGCCACGAAGTGCTCGAAGAACTTGCTGGCCACGTCCTCGTAGGCGGGGTCCTCCCGGGCCAGCTCCAGGGCCATGGACAGCATCGTCGAGCAGAAGAACGCCATCCACGCCGTGCCGTCGGCCTGCTCGAGGTCGCCGCCGGTGGGCAGCGGCCGCGAGCGGTCGAAGACGCCGATGTTGTCGAGCCCGAGGAAGCCCCCCGCGAAGAGGTTGTTGCCCTCCCGGTCCTTCCGGTTCACCCACCAGGTGAAGTTGATCATCAGCTTCTGGAAGACGCGGGCCAGGAACAGGCGGTCACGCCCTCCCCGGGGTCCGGTCATCTTGTAGACGCGCCAGCAGGCCCAGGCGTGGACGGGCGGGTTGACGTCGGAGAAGGCGAACTCGTAGGCAGGGAGATGGCCGTTGGCGTGCATGTACCACTCCCGCAGGAACAGGATGAGCTGCCGCTTGGCGAAGCCGGGGTCGATCTCCGCAAACGGGATCATGTGGAACGCAAGGTCCCAGGCCGCGTACCACGGGTACTCCCACTTGTCGGGCACGGAGAGGACGTCGCGGTTGTAGACGTGCGTCCACTGCGCGTTGCGGCCGTGGAGGCGCTCGGCGGGGGGCGGAGGCTGGGCCGGGTCGCCCTCCAGCCACGGCTTGACGACGTAGTGATAGAACTGGCGGGACCACAGGAGCCCGGCCCGGGCCTGGCGGATGACCCGGGCTTCCTCGGTGGTGGTTCCGGCCGCCAGCCGCGCGGCGTAGAACTCGTCGGCCTCCCGCCGCCGGGCTGCGAACAGCTCCTCGAAGCCCGTCCCCAGCGGCTCTCTCGCCGGCGCCTCGCCCGCGGCCTGCAGCCGCAGCCGCAGGACCGACTCGGCGCCCGGGGCGAGCGCGAGCCGGTAACGGGCCGCCACCTTCGTGCCGACGGCCGCGGGGTTCACCGCCTCCTCCCGGCCGCGGACTACCAGCTCGTGGAAGGCATCCTTCACGTAGGGCGACGCGTTGGCGCTGCCGAACAGGCGGGCGGCGTTGGTCTCGTTGTCGGTGAAGACGAGCGACGGTGACTCGCCGCCGGAGGCCGGTCCGGCGAGCAGGTGGAAGGGCTCCAGCGAGGGGTGCTCGGCCAGCACGCGGCCCTCCGACTCGAGCGAGAGCCGCGGGCGAGGCCAATATCCCTCTCCCGACCGACCCCAGGACCAGGTGTTGCGGAACCAGAGCGTCGGCAGGACCTCCAGCCGGGACTCCTCGGGCGAGGCGTTCGTCACCGCGATGCGGACGAGGAGGTCGTCGGGCGACGCCTTGGCGTACTCGACGATGACGTCGAAGTACCCCTCGGCGTCGAAGGCCCCCGTGTCGACCAGTTCGAACTCGCCCTCCTCGAGCCCGCGCCGCCGGTTCTCCTCGACGAGCCGCGCGTAGGGGAACTCCGCGCGCGGGTACTTGTAGAGCGCCTTCATGTAGGAGTGGGTGGGGGTCGAATCGAGGTAGAAGTACTGCTCCTTGACGTCCTCCCCGTGGTTGCCCTCCGGGTTGGTGAGCCCGAAGAGGCGCTCCTTCAGGATCGGGTCCCGGCCGTTCCACAGGGCAAGCGCGAAGCACAGCCGCGCCTCGCGGTCGCAGATGCCGAGCAGGCCGTCCTCGCCCCAGCGGTAGGCCCGGCTGCGGGCATGGTCGTGGGGGAAGTACGTCCAGCAGGCGCCGTCGGCCGAGTAGTCCTCCCGCACCGTGCCCCACTGCCGCTCCGAGAGATACGGCCCCCAACGCTTCCAGTTGCGGATGCGCCGGGCGTCCTCGTCCAACCGGACCGTCTCGGGGTCAGTCATGGCGGCCGGTGACGAGCAGCCCCTCGGCCAGCTCCATCGCGTCGACCGGCCAGCACGAGAGCGGCCGCGGATGGCGGGCCCGGAGCGGGTGGGGCCGGCAGCTCAGGATCATGTTCCGCCACTGCACGGGGACGGCGCTCCGGCCGTGGACCGCGCCCAGGAGTGCCCCCGCGACCGCGGCGTTGGTGTCGGTGTCGCCCCCCCGGCGCACGGTGGCGACCACTCCCGCCTCCGGGCTCGGGGCATGGAGCAGCTCGTGGAAGGCGTTCTGCAGCGCGACCAGCACCCAGCCGGTGTGGCCCTCGTCGCACCGCGGCGGCTCGGCCGCGGCGCGCACCAGCGCGTCCGTGACCGCCGGTTCGGCGGCCGACTTCGCCCAGCCGAGCGCCGCTTCGTAGGCCGCCTCGGGCTCGCCGCCGCGGGCGACCGCGCGCGAGGCGGCGACGACGAACGCCGCCACGGCGTCCCGGCAGACGGGATGGGGATGGGTGAGGCCGCTGTCACGCCGGCCCAGCTCCGCCGCCTCGCCGGTCCGCAGGGAGTGGGCGAGGACCGCCAGCGGGCTGGCCCGCATCAGGGAGCCGTTGGCCTGGCTGTCGGCCACCAGGTAGCCGACGAGCGCGGCGCGCGTGGTGTCGCCCACGTCGAACGGCCCCGTCCGATACCACGCGCGATAGGCCTCGAGCACGCCGGCCTCGTCGTAGCCGCCGGCGCCGACGACGGCGCGCGCGAGCGTGAGCGCCATCTCCGAATCGTCGGTGGGCTGGCCGGCCAGGATCCCCCAGTGCCCACCGTCCACCAGCCGGCGTGGCCCGTCGGGGTAACGCGCGGCCACGTCGGCGGCGGAGCAGAACTCGACGAGCGCGCCGAGGTTGTCGCCCGCGACCTGGCCGAGCAGGCAGCCCTGCGCGCGCGCCAGCAGGGCGGCGTCGCCCACCGCCCGGCCCCTCGCCAGCGATGCCGTGCGCTCGCCGCGCCACGGGCCGGAGTAGACCTCCGGCCACGGCCGCGGCACGAGCCGGCCCACGACACCGGGCGATCCCGCGAAGGCGCGCAGGGTCTGGCTGGCCCCGTCCGGACCGTAGTCGACCTCGGCGCCCGACTCGTCGACGATCACCGCCCCCGCGCCGCGCAGCAGGGCATGGCCGGCCGCGTAGTCCCATGCGCCGGGGGCGAAGATCGACACCGCGGCCGCCGCCTCGCCGGCCGCCACCAGGGCCAGCCGGTGGGCGATGCTGGGCACGCTCCGGTAGCGCGCCGGCTCGGTGCAGCGCAGGTTGGTCGCGGGATCGCGGTCGGCCGTGCTGGAGAGGAGGACCACGTCGCCGGCGCCCAGCGCTTCGGGCAGGCGCGCGCTCAGCGCCCTCCCGTTGCGGCGGAGCGCTCCGCAGCCTTCCGCCCACGCGAACAGGTCGCCCTCGTCGTCCGGGTAGGCGAAGGCGAACACGACCCCCAGCGCCGGGTGGCCCTCGGCCAGGAGCCCGATCGACACCGCGCTCCCGCGCCGGCCGGCCAGGTAGTCGCGCGTGCCGTCGTTGGGGTCGACGAGCCAGAGCGGCGCCCCCGGCCGCCCGGCCGCCCGTCCGGTCTCTTCCCCGAGATAGCTCCAGCCGGGGAAGGCCTCGCCCAGGCGCGAGCGGATGAGCCGCTCGGCCTCGAGGTCGGCCTCCGCCTTGTCGCCGGCGCCCCGGGCCCCGCCCGGGCGATGGAAGTCGCGCCGCAGGATCTCGCCCGCCGCGACCGCTGCGTCGAGCGCCGCCTCGAGCGGTCGTTGCAGGTCCATGGAACTCAGGCGCGGGGCTCTTGCGATCCCGGTCGGCCGGGCAGGAGGAGGAGCGCTTCCTAAGGGGCCACGCCGGCCGGAGAGGGCGCCCCTCCCTTGCCCTTCAGGAAAAGCGCCGTGACCCTCAGGCCCAGCACCAGGGCGGGCTCCTCGCGGTCGAGGTCCACCAGCACCTCCAGCACGTCGCGGTCGCTCTTCTCGGCCGGGTCGCCCGTCTTCACCGTCTTGCGTCCCATCTGCGCCCCGAGGCGCTCGACCCGCCCAGGCACCCCGGGGCCTTCCCATCCCTCGCCGCGCACCAGCACCCGCTGGCCGGGGAAGACCCGGCTCACGTCGCGCTCGTCCACTTCCGCCCGCACGCGCAGGCGGGACGTATCGGCGATGCTCAGGATCGGCCGCGGCACCAGAGTGCTGAAGCTCTCCCCGGGCTTGAGGATCGTCCGCAGCACGGTTCCACTCATGGGGGCGCGCACCAGGCACTTCTCCAGCGTCTGCATGGCGGCATGAACCCTCTGCTGCGCCGCCCGGACGTCCGCTTCCGCCTTGGCCGCTTCCTCCGGAAGGGGAGGAGCCTTCACCAGCTCCGCCGCCTTGCGCGCGGCCTTCAACCGGGCCTGGGACACGTCCAAGTTCCGCCGCACGTCGTCTCTCTCCGCCTCGGAGAGGATGCCCTGCTCGAACAGGCGGGCCGCGCGCCGCTGTTGGAGCTCGGCCTGCGCGACGACCGCTTCCGCGGCGGCCACCTCCGCGTCCGCTCGTTGACGGTCCTCCTGCCGGCTCCCGCGAAGGATCCGGATCCGGGCCTGCCGGGCGGAGTCGGCCGCGGCCTGGGCGGCGCTCAGCTCCGCCTTGAGCTCCCGACGGTCGATCACCGCCACCACGTCCCCCGCCTTCACGTGGTCTCCCTCCCGCACCTTCAGCTCCGCCACGACGCCGTCCACACCGGCCCCCACCTCCGTGGTCTCGCTCGCGCCCTCGACGCGCCCGGTACAGGACAGGGCCACCTCGCCGGCGGCCGGCCGGTCGTGACCGGCGGCCGCGGAGGCGCCCCCCTTCGGGTCCGGCGCGGCGCCGCGACCGGCCCAGACCGCCCAGATGGCCACCACCGCCACCGTCAGGATCAGGACGGCCCGCCGGCGGGGGGTCCCCGCCATCGGCCACGGACGTCGGAGTGACAGCGGGACGTGCATCAGCCCTGCTCCGCGTCCTCGACGACGCGGCCGTCCTCCATCTTGACGATGCGCTGGCCGAACGGCGTCATGCGCGGGTCGTGGGTCACGACGACGACGAGCTTGCCATGCTCCTTGGCGATCCTCAAGAGCATGGCGGCAATTCCTTCGCCCGAGCGCCAGTCGAGGGAGGCGGTCGGCTCGTCGGCCAGCACGATGGGGGGATCGTTGATGAGGGCCCGCGCGATGGCCACCCGCTGCTTCTCTCCACCGCTGAGCTCGCCGGGCTTGAGCCGCCACTTGTCGGACAGGCCCACCGCGGCGAGCGCCTGCTCCGCCTTGGCCTTCGCCCCGTCCTTGGCCCGGCCGGCGACGTCGAGGGCCAGCACGAGGTTCTCGAGAGCGGTGAGCGAGCGGAAGAGCCGGAAGGCTTGAAAGACGTATCCGATGCTGTGCCGCCGCAAGTCCACGCGCTGGCTCTCGGAGAGCCCCCTCACCGACTGCCCCCGGACATGCACGTCCCCCTGGTCGGGGAGGAGCATGCAACCCAGGACCGAGAGCAAGGTGGTCTTGCCGCTGCCGGACGGTCCCATGACCAGGACGAGGCGGCCGGGGAAGAAGTTCAGCGAGACGTCCCGGAGGGCCGGCGTGGCGGCGTGGCCCGAGCCGTAGGTGATGCTGATCTCCTCGGCCATGAGCGCCGCCTCAGGCACGGAAGACCCTCGCCGGCTCCACGGCCAGCGCCTTCTTGATCGAGGCCACCGAGGCCAGGACGCACATCAGGAGGCCCACGAAGATCATGCCGAACGGCAGCCACCAGGGCATGTCGATCCAGGAGATCGTGTTGCGGATGGGCTCCATCAAGGGGAGCAGGGCCAGGAGCCCGACGAACGAGCCCACGATCCCGCAGGCCAGGGCCTGGGTGAGCACCACCTTCTGGATGTACCAGCGCCGGGCGCCGATGGCCTTGAGGGTGGCGAACTCCTCCAGGTTCTCCATGGTGGTGGCATAGATGTTCTGCGACACGATCACGAGTCCGACCAGGAAGCCCAGCAGGGCCACCAGCAGGATCGCTCCCCCCGCCCCCGTCTTCCGGACCCAGAAGGCCCGGGCCCGCCGCGAGAACTCGTCCCGGGTCCAGACGTCGACTTCCGGGAGCTTGCGTTGGAGCGCGCGCTTGACCTCCTGCGGGTCATGTCCGGGCTGCACGCGCACGATGAGGAACACGATCGCGTCCCCCGGCCACCGCAGGTAACGGACGGCGTCCGCGTAACCGGTGAAGACGTAGGGCGTGCCGAAGAACGTGCCGAATCCGTCGATCACCTCCACCACCTGGGCCCGGCGCGCGCTGATCTCCGTGCCGGCGGGAACCACGTCGACGCCCAGGGTCCGTGCGTTGCTCCGATCCACGAGCACGGCCTCGGAGGCTACGCTGGTCTGGCCGGCGTCGACATAGGGGATCGGGAACTGGCTCCCGGTGCCCGGCTCGGCCCCGATGAGGAGCACCGACTGCCGCATCCCCGAGGGCTTCTGCCAGAACGCGAAGCCCAGCGTCATGCGATAGACGGCCTCGACGCCCTCGACCCCGACCGCGATGTCGTAGAACCTCTCGGGAAGGGGCGCGGCGAACTCGAAGGACTCGACGCCCCGGCCGGCGATCCACAGGTCCGCGTCGGTCACGTCGATGCTCTTGGAGGAGGCGCGGAGGAAGCCGACCAGCAGGCTGCCCTGGAAGATCATCAGGAACACGGCGAAGGCGATGCCTACGATGGTGACCAGGAAGCGGAAGCGGTCGTGATTGAGGTTGCGCCAGGCCAGCCACATCGAACCCTCTGCGGACCTTCGAGCGGAGCCGCGTCCAGCCCAGCGCCTGGCGGAGGCCCGGTCTCAGGGCCGGGCGACCACGGTCACACCGATCGTGTCAGACGCAGCAGTTGCCATAGGCACCCGAGCCGGAAGCGGCCCTGGAACGCGAAGTATTCAGGCTCGATGATCTGGGGCGACCATTTCTGCTTGTAGGCGACCTGGGACATGGCCGGATAGATGGCCTCGCCATGGCGCTCGAGGAGGCGAACGACCCACGCCACGACCCGGCTGTGACTGCCGAGGACGTCGGAAACGCCCACGAACGGGGTCAGGCCGAAGTTCAGGTAGCGGACGCCTTCGGACTGGAAGCGCTCGATCGCCGTCAGGTTGATCAGCTCCATCACCCCGGGCGGGCAGTCCGGCAAGCGGCGGCTCAGGTCGTGCATGAGGCCGGCCAGCCTGCCGTACGAGGGGACGTAGGTGATGAAGGCTATGACCTTCTCTTCCCGGAGGGCGACGAAGCAGCGCGTGCCTTCCCGCTCCACGGCGTCGATCTCGCCCACGAGGAACTCGAGGACCTTCTTGTGCCGCCCCTTGGCCCGCACCCAGGCCTGGGTGATGGCGTCGAGGTCCTGGCGCACCTTCGCGGTGATCGGGAGATCCCGGCCCAGCTCGCGCACCTCGATGCCCAGCCCCTTGGCGCGCTTGATCTTGTTGCGCAGCTTCATGAACCTGGTGCCGCGCGTGTTGAACTCGGCCAGCGAGACCGTGTAGCTGAGCCCGAGCTGGTTCATGCGGAACCCGTGCCGGTGGTACATGTCCACCTCCGAGTCCCGCAGCTGTACCGCGCAGACGCGCTCTCCGCGCGCCCGGGCGGACTCCAGGAAGGCGCGCAGCAGCGCCGGCTTGGCCTCCGGGGGGCCGAAGACGCCGCCGAACTGGAAGAGGTACCGCCCCGCGCGCCGATAGGCGATCAAGCCGGCCGCGGAACGGTCGGTGAAGTATTCCATGCCGGCGTTCAGCACGAGCCCGATGGAGGGATGGTCGCCGTAGCGCTCCAGCAGCTCGGCCAACCGGGCCGGCGTCAGCGCGGGCGCCTCGCCGGCCGGCGAGGGCTCGGGGCGGGCCGGCCGCACCGAAGCGCCCGGGACCGCGCCCGCGGCGGCGACGCTCGACTTGCCGCCGTCCGGGCCGGGATCGCTCACCATTTCCCCGCCGCCTCGAACTCGGTCACGAAGCGCTGGAACGCCGGGTGCTTCACCGGCTCGAACGACAGCCCGAACGGCTTGTAGACGTTCCCGAAGACCCCGCGGTCACCGCAGAGATGGATGGGCAGGGCCAGCATCGCCCACTCGAGGCGGCCGCCGAGCAGCCAGCCCCAGACGAGCGCGACGAGGGCGTTGACGCCGAAGCTGTGGGCGGTGTTGTAGAGGACGTGGAAGACGGAAGGGATGCGGCGCGGGTTGGTGCGGCTGCGAAGGTACCAGACGAGCCCGGGGATATAGCCGATGACGTCGATCATCACGAAGGCCAGGGCGAACCTCCCCCAGCGGACCTGGTTCGCGTTGTACAGGACCACCGCGCTGAGCACGACCATGATCGTGAGATAGTCCACCCGCATCAGAGCGTAGGTGGCCCGCGTATGAAACGGATTCTTGGCATCCATGCCTGGCATCCCCTTGGAATGCGCGGCGGCCCCGGTTTTGGTGCGCTGCGTGGCGCTGAGCATCCCTGAAGGGCTCGCCCCTGTCAAGGTCCCGTCCCTGCGCGGGCCGGCGCGAGAAGCCTCGGCTCGTGGTCAGGGGGGCGCGGGCCGGGCCTGCTTCTGCAGCGTCGCCCGGACGCCGTGACGCGGGATCATGTCCAGGATGCACTCGGGCTCCTCGCGGTGGCACGAGACGAGGTGGAGCCGGTACCTCTGCACGACCATGACCATGATGAGCAGCGTTTCCATGATGGCCATGTCCACGCCCATGCACAGCCTCGGCCCGCCGCCGAAGGGGAAATAGGCGTAGCGGGGGCGGCCCTTGGACCGGTCGGGCAGGAAGCGCTCGGGATCGAACCCCTCCGGGTTCTCCCAGAACGCCGAGTGCCGGTGCGTGAGATACGGGCTCAGCAGGACGGTGGAGCCCGCGGGGATCCGATGGCCGCCGATCTCGTCGTCCTTGATGGCGTCGCGCGGGATGATCCAGACCGGGGGAAAGATGCGCAGCGACTCCTGCACGACCATGTTGGCGTACTTGAGCTGGGCGAGGTCGTCGACGACCGGGACTCGATCGCCGAGGACGCGGGTCACCTCGGCGTACAGCTTCCGTTCGACCTCGGGATGGAGGGACAGCAGGTACCACGTCCAGGCCAGCGTCTCCCCGATGGTGTCGTGGCCCTGCTGCAACATCCCGATCGCTTCCTCGTGAAGCTGCTTGTCGCTCATGCGCTCCCCGGTCTCCGAGTCGCGGGCCTCCATCAGCATCTTGAGGAAGTTGCGTCCTCCGTCCTCCGCCCGGCGGTTCTCCTCCATGATCCGGGCGATGCCGTCGTTCAAGGTGCGCATGGCGCGGTTGAAGCGGCGGTTCTGCGGGGTCGGGATCCACAGCGGCAGCGGCAGCAAGGCGGCCACCCGCGTCTTGAGTACGCGCAGCGCCGTCTGGACGGCCCCGGCCATCTCGGCCACCTGCTTCCAGAGCCCGACCCCGAACAGCACGTCCCCGATGATGACGAGCGCGAGCTGGGTCATCTCGTTGTAGAGGACGAGCTCCCGGCCGTTCTCGGCGGACTCCTGCCAGCGGTCGAGCATCTCCGCGGTGCGCCGGGTGATGGTCGGCGCGAAGTCGACGGTATGCTCGCGCTTGAACGTGGGCTGGACCCGCCGCCGCTGCTGGCGCCAGTGGTCGCCCTCGGCGGTGAGCAGGCTCTCGCCCCAATAGGGCTTGATCCGGTCGAACACCCAGCCCTTCTCGTAGTTCAGGTGGTTGTCCTGCAGGACGCGCTTCACGTGGTCGGGATGGTTGAGAAGGTAGGTCTCGCCGGGCAGCTGGAGGCGAACCACGTCGCCGTAGCGCGCCGCCTCCGTCATCAGCTTGACCGGGTCCTTCGTCCACTGGGGGATGTGGCCGACGATCGGCAGTCCCGGCGGTCGGGGAGCCTTGCTGGCGCTCAGGGGCAAGTCGTCTTTCTCGAGCGGATCAATGAGTCGGCGCCGCGGTCCGGGGGCGGAGTCGGGAACGGCGCGCACTCTACCCCGTCGACGGCGCGTCCGTCAATCGCCGGTGAGGCCCCCACTGCGGGACCGCCACGACCCGATGCTGCCGGTCCGGCTTGACACCACGCGCCTTTACCTTACTATGGGGGGCCATCTGATCAAGCGCGTTTCCTGAGCCGTAGACCGTGGGTGAAGCTTCCCATGTCCATGCCCGCGCCCGTGCCTGAGCCCCAGCCGCGAAGACTCCTCGGCGAGCACGAAGCCGCGGCCCTGGAACGGTATTCTCGAAGCATCTCCTTTCCCGCGAGCACCTGCATCTTCAAGGCCGGCTCCCCGGGGGACTGCTGCTACTTCATCGATGAGGGCCGGGTCCGCATAGAGCTGGACCGCAGCGAGCTGGACTCCGAAGACGTGCTGGGGTTCCTCGATGCGGGGTCGATCCTGGGAGAGATCAGCATCCTGGACGGGATGCCCCGCTCGGCGAGCGCCTTCGCGCACACCGACGTGCGCGCCCGCCGCGTCGACAAGGAGGACCTGGAACGGCTGGAGGAAGCCAACCCCCGGGCCCTCGCCGCCCTGTACCTGGCCCTGGGCCGGAGCGCCGGGATCAAGCTGCGCAGCGCGAACGAGCGGCTGGGCGACGCCATCTTCACCACGCGCGATCCGGAAGTGGACGAGCTGGTGGCGCGGGCGGCGGTCGCCCAGCGGGAGATCCAGGACTGGCCGGAGGAGCGGATCGACTCCCTGCTGCTGGTCGTGGCCCAGTCCTTCGCCATCCGCGCCAAGGAGCTGGCCGAGGACACCGTCCGCGTCACCCGGATCGGGAACGTGCCGGACAAGGTCTGCAAGAACCTCATCGCGAGCATGGGTGTCTACCGCTCCCTGGTCGGGCGGCCCGCGAGCGGGCTCCTCGGCACCGACGAGGCCCGAAAGGTGAGCGAGATCGCGTCCCCGGCCGGCATCGTCGTCGGCCTCATTCCCGCGACCAACCCCGCGGCAACCGCGATCTTCAAGGCGCTCATCGCCGTCAAGGCGCGCAACGCCCTGATCCTGAGCTTCCCGCGTTCCATCCGGGAGGTCGGGCCCTCGCTGGGGACGATCATCCAGGACGCCTTGCAGAAGTGCGGGGCTCCCGCCGACCTCGTGCAGTGGATCAAGCACGGCCATTCCCGCAAGAAGACCGAGATCCTCATGCGCCATCCGAAGGTGTCGCTGGTCCTCGCCACCGGAGGGGCGAGCATGGTGAAGGCCGCCTACGGGTCGGGGACCCCGACCATCGGCGTCGGGCCGGGGAACGCTCCCGCGCTCATCTGTGCCGACGCCGACCTGGAGTACGCCGCCGAGAGCGTCGTCATGAGCAAGTCCTTCGACAACGGCCTGGTCTGCGGGTCGGAGAACAACCTGGTGGTCGTCGCATCCGTCCGCGAGGCGTTCATCGAGGCGCTGATCAAGGCCGGGGCGGCGGTATTGACCCCGGAGGAGGCGCAGAGGCTGACCGCCCTCCTCGTGCTTCCCGGGACCCACCACTTCCGTGCGGAGGTCTGCGGCCAGAAGGCGTCCGACGTGGCGATGGTCGCCGAGATCAAGAGGGACCATCCCATCCAGCTCATCGTGGTGCCCACCGAGGCGGTCGGGGGGGAAGAAGCCTACGGCCGCGAGAAGATGGCCCCCATCCTGAGCCTGTTCACGGTCGCCGACGAGCAGGAAGGGTTCCGGCTGTCGCTCGACCTCCTCCAGCGCGAAGGGACGGGTCACACCGCCGTCATTCATACGCGGAACGAAGAGACGATCGACCGGTTCGCCGCCGCGATGCCGGCCAGCCGGATCCTGGCGAACTCGCCGGCGTCGCACGGCGTCATCGGCTTCACCACGGGCTTGATGCCGTCCCTGACGCTCGGGTGCGGGACTTTCGGGGGCAACTCGACCACTGACAACGTGAGCTACCGGAATCTTCTCAACATCAAGCGGCTCGCCCATTACCTGCCCTGATTCGTCGGGAGGTGGGGCGCGGCCGCGGCGACTCGATGACCGCTCGGGGATCCAGCGAGGACCCGGGCCTGATGGGGAACCGACCATGGCGCTGAACGTCGACCGGCTCTTTCTCGAGAACCTGCCGCAGAAGTTCGACCTGGCCGATCGGTATTTCAATCCGACCTTCGTCCAGGCGCTCAAGATCATCGGCCTCGACAAGCCCTACCAGCGGGCCCAGGGCTGCTATGTCTACGACGCCGACGGCCATCGGTACCTGGATTTCCTGTCCGGCTACCGGGTCTTGAACCTGGGTCACAACCACCCGGTGGTGCGCCAGGCGCTGGCCGACGCCTTGATGCTCGACTGGCCGAACATGCTGCAGATGGACGCCTCCCCCCTGAGCGCGGCCCTGGCCCGGGAACTGGTCCGCCGCGCGCCGGCGGGCCTCGAGCTGGTCCGGTTCGGCAACTCCGGCTCCGAAGCGGTCGAGATGGCGATGAAGTTCAGCCGGCGCGCCACCGGGCGCTCGAAGCTCCTGGCCGCCGAGAGCGCGTACCACGGCCTCACCTACGGCGCCCTGTCGCTGTCCGGGCAGCCCGAGATGTGGCAGCCGGGCTTCCGGCCGGTGGTGCCGGACTGCGGTCTCGTGCCGTTCAACGACGTCGCCGCCCTGGAGACGATGCTCAGGAACCGCGACGTGGCCGCCTTCATCGTCGAGCCGATCCAGGGCGAGGCCGGGATCGTGGTGCCGAGCGACGACTACCTCCCGCGGGCCCAGGAGCTCTGCCGGGCCCATGGGACGCTCTTCGTGCTCGACGAGGTCCAGACCGGCCTCGGGCGGACCGGGAAGTTCCTGGCCGCCGAGCACTGGAACCTCGAGCCCGACATGATCTGCCTGGCCAAGGCGCTCAGCGGCGGGTTCGTGCCGGTCAGCGCGACGCTGATGCGGCGCAGCATCTTCCTCAAGGTCTTCGACAACATCGACAACTGCGTCATCCATTTCTCGACCTTCGAGGCCAACAACCTGGCGATGGTGGCCGGCCTGGCCACCCTGCACGTGCTGGACAGCGAAGGCCTGGTGGAGAACTCGGCCCGGTTGGGGGCGCTCCTCCTGGAGCGGCTGAAGGAGCTGCAGCGCCGGCACGAGTTCATCGCCGAGGTGCGAGGCCGGGGACTGTTCGTGGCGGTGCGCTTCGGCACGC